>Ga0210018_1000170_pt1 | contig 30439 bp, 31 predicted proteins | sample CryGeyCG2014_010_2_FD_183967 | JGI IMG/M metagenome (GOLD analysis project Ga0210018, IMG submission 183967) | Groundwater microbial communities from aquifer - Crystal Geyser CG09_land_8/20/14_0.10 (SPAdes) (version 2) | ecosystem: Environmental > Aquatic > Deep subsurface > Groundwater | place...
TTTTTGGAAAAAGAGTAATAATTGAAATTTTCATCACAACCTTTCAATATTATACTTCAAAATATCAAAAAAGCCAAGATTTTCTTGACAATTTAAAGAGTATTTGCTATGATTTTTTTATCAAACCCAAAGGGGGAAGTCAAGATGGCAGGTGGCTGGATAGAATCCAAGGGTCGCAACCCAGGGTTTTTTCTGGGAGATCTTTCATCCGTTACTCTAGAGCAACAAGGTTATACATTGATTTTCTCGGCAGGCAGTGAACAATGGGAAGTGAGACTTGCTGATAATTGTCCTCCAAGAGATCAATTTATTGTTGGAAATCGGTATCTAGTAATGATAGAAAATAACAAGTTAGCCGCGATCTTCAGCTTTCCTACCCACGAGATAGTTTGGCCAGTAGCCGGAGGTTCGCTGGCATAAACATCAAGCCATCATTAACCGCCATGGGGGAGGCGGTTTTTTTCTTGACAAAATTAGAAACCCATACTATAATACAATTGCCAACAAAGGGTAACCTTTTGTTGAGTACCGAAAAGGAGGCGAGTCACTTGTTGAAGGTAGAGGTAACTGTACAAAGGGGGGATTCCAGCTTCGTTGGTCAATGTATGGAGTGCTACTATAAGGAGTAAGAACACGATTCTGGTCAATTGCATCTTGAATTCCAATCGGGGGCCGAGAGACGGTTCGTCCTCATGGGTTCTACATCCACAGAGGAGAGTGAGCGTCTGCGTAAATTGGCAGAAAAATTCAAGAAGGGTGCGATGTACCGATTGACTTTTTCCTCCCATGGTCGATGGCTTGAGGGAATCAGTGATGGCACTGAGCGTCTCTACAGCTTATAAAAGGATTACAATCAGGGGGATGTTCTTTCTGGGGCCTTTGACGTTTTCTGTCAGGGCCCTTTTTTTAACAAAAGATCGCCACAACTCCATGCAACATGTTGCATGTGACATGTCACAAGGAAAGGCGATCCTTTGTAATCGGCGAAGGTAATTACTTTTTTTAACTTTTACCTTTTACCTTTTACCCGCGAGAGCGGGATCCCGCGATGGCGGGAAACTTTTTAAATGATCTCGGTGGCTTTTTCTTCTCCACCTGCCTCTGGCTTTTCTTCTGGTTTCTCCTTGGCCTTTTCTTCCTCGGCCGGGGCTTCTTTTTCTTCTTTGCCGACTGGTGCCATCTCTCTGCCGCCTTCGGGTTCAATAATTTTCAGGTTAATGCGGGCGTTATTTTTAGCGCCCATCACCCGAAGGAGTGTTCTCAAGGCTTTGGCGGTTTTTCCTTCTTTGCCGATAACCTTGCCCATATCAGCTGGGTTAACTTCCAATTCAATTAAAACACCCATTTCATCCACTCGGCGATTGGTTTTAACATCGCCGGGATTGTCAACGATTGCCTTGACGACGTATTCAACAAATTCCTTATCTTCCTCTGCCACGGTTACTCCTACTCTATTACTTTATTACTTTTTTTCAGCAGGTCGACCCCCACTGCTTTCTTTTTCCTCTTTTTTATCAGGTTTTTCTGGTTTTCCCGCCTTCGCTGAAGCTTCGGCGGACAGGTCTGCTGGTTTCTCTTCACCTTCCTTGGTCTCTTCTTCTTTTTTCTCTTCGGCTTCTTCTGTCTTGGCTTGGGCAGCCTCAAGTTTGGCTTTCTCTGCGGTTACTTCCTGAGCTCTTTGTTCTGATTCCTGCTCCCAGGCTTGTTTTTTGGCTTCTAATTCTGCCTCGTGCTTTGCTCTCTCCTTTTCCTCAGCTTCCTTTTCTGCTTCAATTTCTGCCTTGCTTTTAGCGCGGAATTTTTTGACCACTATTAAATCATGCTTAATCTTTTCCTTTTCTAAAAGACGCGCCACCCGATTTGAGGGCCGCGCTCCTTTTTTTAACCACTCTAAAACTTTTTCTTTATCAAAAGTAAGAGTTCCTCTTTTTGGATTATAATTACCAAGCGCCTGAATATATTCACCTTTTACAGGGTTGGTAGAAGGGGTGACAACGATACGGAAGGCAGGATCATTTTTTCTACCCATCCGTTGCAGTCGGATGCAAAGCATTATCTTTACCTTTCAATCTTGGGCTTACTCAATTTTAATTTTATCGATTTTTTGAAATTCTGTCAACATCTTTTGATTGCCTCGGATAAACTGGTCAAATTTCATTGGCTTTTTACCTTCTATTTGGACTTCTTCCAAAACTAATTTTTCATCTACTAATTTTGTTTTGTGGATAATCAATCGCCTGCCAGAAATTATGGTGTATGATTTTGGCCAAACGCAATATGCGCGAATTTGCCGCTCTATTTCCTGGGCGGATTTACGCCAGTCAATTTCGCCATCTTCTTTCTTGAGTAATTTTGTATATGAAGCTTGCTTATGGTTTTGTTTTTGAGGAATTAGTTCATCTTTGAGGTAGGGTAATAGGGCTTCTTTTAGAAGTTGGGATGATAAGGCGGACATTTTTTCTCCCAAGCTTCTGGCATTATCATCTTTTTCAATATTGAGCGCTTTTGTTGCCACAATTTCCCCCTCATCCATTTTTTCATTCATAATCATTAAAGTTACGCCGGTTTTTTCTAACCCTTGTAATATTGCGTTTTGTATCGGTGAGGCGCCTCGCAGTTTAGGCAAAATTGAACCGTGGAGATTGAGGGCACCCAGTGGCGGAATATCTAAAAATTCTTTGGGTAAAATTTTGCCATAGGAAATTAAGACAATAAAATGCGGCCGGGCATTTTCTATTGGGATTAAAGCTTGCTCGGTTTTCAAACTCTCTGGTTGATAAACTGGAATTTCATTTTTCAGCGCCCATTCTTTTACTGCTGGCGGTTTTAATTTCTTGGTTCGGCCGAGCGGTTTATCTGTTTCACTAACTACCAGTGGAACAGTTAATCCCATCTTTTTTATAGTTTCCAGTGTCGGCAAACTATAAGCTGGCGTGCCCATAAACACTACCCGATAGGCCTCTGGCTGTGCTTTTTGCGTTAAAATCATGCCATCAAGATGGTCTATTTCATGCTGCAAAATTCTTGAAAGCAGTCCATCGGCCGTTAATTTTATCTTTTTACCCTTCACATCTTGGGCCTCTATTTCAACCGCTTCTGGCCTTTCAATTGCCAACTCTAATCTTGGAAAAGATAAACATCCTTCCTCCATGACTGTTTTGATTTTGGAGGCTTTAACAATTTTGGGATTAACTAAAACTGTTAGCGGAATACTGGGCAAATCTTCATCAAATTTCTTAGTATCAAATTCAGCAATGACAATGCGTTGCAGCTTTCCAATTTGGACTGCTGCTAAGCCAATGCCTAAATCTTTCCGCATCGCTTTAACCATATTAGAAACTACCCGGGAAAGACGGCTGTCAAATTTAATCACAGGCAAAGAGATCTTTTTAAGTAATAGATTTGGAAATTTGATGATGGGTGGTAAGGCCATAATAAATGCTTTCCATTCTTTGAGCACAGCGCTGGGCACTGTACTGTTTAGCTTTCTTTTGAGCGTTTTTGGAAAAATACTGCCAGGTTTTTTCTTCTTTGAGAAGCTCCATAATTCTATCAGTAAAATCAAATTTATTCAAGGGGGTAAGAAATCCGTCTTTGCCACTCGTTATAATATCAGCCGGGCCAAGATAGTTTGCGGCTATTACTGGCGTGCCAGCTGCCAGCGCCTCAACAACAACTATTCCTTGGGTATCGGTTGTGGAGGGAAAAACAAATAATTCCACTTGGCCAAAAATCTGGTTAACCTCTTGCTTGGGTAAAAAGCCGGTAAAAGTAATGTATTTTGTTAATTGATGCTTTTTGACATAATCCTGCCAATATTTTTCCTCCGGTCCTCCACCAACCAAAAGCAGGTGGACATCAGGATAATTTTTTTGCAGATGCTCAAATGATTCCAGCAAAAAATCAATATTTTTTTCTCGGGCAATCCGGCCGACATACAAAAGAACTTGCTGGTTATCCAAAATATTGAAGTGTTTTTTCATTGGACCGGGATTAGAGCGAGAATAATTTTCCAAATAAATGCCGGTTGGCACAACTTCGATTGGTTTTTTCACACCCCAACCTTGGAGTATTCGTTTAATCGAGGGCGAAGGGGTGATGACGACATCAGCACTATTGGCAAAATTGCGGGAAATTTTTATTACCAGTGGCTTCATAAAGTGGCCAAACAGAGGAATATAATGAGTATATTCAGTTAAAAGAGTATGGTAGGTATAAACAAGAGGAATTTTGAATTCTTTGGCAATATGGCGGCCCATCCGACCCATGACCGATAAATGCTGGCAATGAATAATATCCAATTCCGGTACATCAGCCAAGGAAATGTGAGTAAGGCCAGGTAGGGCAAGGGGATAATTTTTGGTAGAACCCAGCCACTGGAAAGAAGGAACCCGGAAAACTCCTTCCTCTTTGGCGGCGTTTTGGTTGGCCGGACAAAAAATATAGACCTTGTGGCCCAGTTTTTCCAGCTCTGTTTTAAAAGTATCAACGGAAACCGCCACGCCATTGACTGTTGGTTTATAGGTTTCCGTAAAAATACCGATCTGCATTTATTTACCCCTATCACTATTATATCTTATTAATATCTCAGATGCATTGATAAAAAAAAGCGCCTTGCGGCGCTTGAATAGAGAGTGTCAGTGTTATTGAATAGGGGTCCAAATATGGAGCACAGATTGTTGCTTGTGCCAAGGATATGACACTTTTGCCTCGAGTTCATATCTCTTTGGCTCATAGAAGAAATCTGGATATCCGCATTTGAATTCGTGTTGGACGATGCGGATATCTTTCGGTAGAGTCACAAACAACCATCTTTCTGTTTTTTTTGTTGCATTGTAACTCAGTACCAGATATTCATTGTTTGCCAGAGAGGGGGATAGATCTGGTTTGGCAAGTGGATAAATACCAGGTTTCATAACGAGATTACCTATGTGAGAATTTCTAGAATCTAGAGTAATCAACCAAGCAAAGACTGCAATGAGCACTGCGCAAAAAAGGCCCAAACAAACTTTCTCCCATTTCCTCAAAGATATCACCTCCTTTTGATTTCCCTGAGGATGTTTAGATAATAGCACTTTTACTAAATTTTGTCAATGGTTTTACATCAAACTGACTGGATCGACATCAATCTTCCACTCATCGGGGATTTTTAAGAGCATTGGATAGAGTTTAATAGGTGAAGTTTTGGTTTTCAGAATAATTTGCCAGCGGAATTTATCCCGTTTTTTCTCCAGATAGGCCGGAGCTGGCCCCCAGATCTCAGCAGGAATCCGCCGTCCGCCAGCTGGCGGAGCGGATCGTTTTTTTAGCCAGTTATATAAATCCTGTGTCCTTTTCTGGCAGATAATTTCACGTTTGTGCTCGATGAATAATTTAATCAAATGGCTATAAGGTGGCAAATTTAATTTCCGCCTTTCCGCCAGTTCATTATCCAAAAACCCGGTAGGGTTTTTATTTTGTAAATAAGCAAAAAGTAGGTTTTCTTGGCGCTTTGTGACAATTAACCGTTCCTTGGTCATTTCTAAAAGTTTCCACAAAATAGAAAAGGCTTCTTCCTTCGCTTGAAAGTGGGGTAGGTTTAAAATTGTATCTGTGCCAAGAGCTAAAGTATAATCTGTTTGAATAAAGGGATAATCAAATATTTTCTGTGTTGCTACAATAATTGAGCCAGCAGGCGGTATATAATCCGGATTTTTGGCCTTTTCGCTATCAATTCTGATAATTGGTCTTTTAGGGAAAAGCTTTTTTAATACTTCCTCAATTCTTTGAGTGCCCAGCCCGTACATTTTTAAATTAACATTTTTGCATTTCGGACAATTTGAAGGGGAGGGCACTTTCCTCCCGCATTGATGGCAAAAAAGAATAATTTTTTTATTGGTAAAAGAAGGAACAAAAGGAACATTACAACGCGGACACCGATATATATAATCGCAATCAGAGCAACTATATATTCGTCCCCCACCTTTGCGAGGATAAAAAATTAAAATACTTTTTTTGCTCTCAAGGATGGGGTGTAAAATATAATCTAATTGTTGGGCAAGCGTTCCCGAGGAGGAATGAATTTCCACTTTACTTTTGGGAATTTGGAGTGTTTGCCAAGCAATTTTACCTTCTTTTATTCTTTTATAAATTTGAACAGATGGCAGTGTTGAGGATAAAATTAAATCTACACCAGCTATTTTATTTAAAAACATAGCCAAAGTTAAAAGATTATAGCGGGGAGATTGTTCTTGTTTAAAAGCCTCATTTTGGAAATTTTCTAAAATGATTAAAGATAGATTAGAAGGCAAAGTCCAAAATGCTTGGCGCGAACCAATAATAATTTTTACTTCTTGTTCTTGAATTCTTTGCCAAAGATCACTGCGTTGTCGAATAGTCAAGCGGCTGTGCCAAAGCGCAATTCTCGTGGGTGAGAGGAGCCATTTTAAATTCTCTAAATAGGTACTACCAATCATTATTTCTGGTAAAAGTAAAAGAACTGATCCACCCTTTTTGATGATATTACTTATTGTACGAGCGTAAAACGAGGTCAAAAGTGGTTGGGAATAAGAGACTAAATTAATATGATGAATTTTATGATGATAGACAGGTTTAGGCAAAGAAATACGAAAGTTTGAAAGATTAGCTTTTCTAGAAATATTTGGTAGAAATAGAAACAAAATTTCAGATAAGGTGCATTGATAATAACGGGATAGCCAAAAAGAATAATTTAATATTTCTTTAGAAAAAGCGCGGGAGGCAACAATATTTTGGATAGATTTTAATTGTTTAATTGGAATAGGTGATTTATAGATGATTTTAATGACAACACCCAAAATTATTCGTCTTTGAAAGGGAATTTGAACTAAACTGCCAACAAAAATTTTCCTTTCTAAATTTTGAAGAATTTTATAGGCAAAAAACTGCCGCCGGCGATCAGTTTTAACTTCTGGCACAACTTGAGCAAATTTCATGTTGACACTAATATACACGAAAATAGATCAGATTATAATATCACTAATTACACGGATATTCTTTTAACTTTTGACTTTTTCTTTTTGAATTTTTACCGTTGCTTTTATTAGACCGGCAAATAAGGGATGAGGGGAGAGGGGGCGGGATTTAAACTCTGGGTGGGCCTGGGTGGCGACAAAGAAGGGATGGTTTTTCAGTTCTATAAATTCAACCAATCGTTTATCAGGGGAGAGTCCCACTAGTCCAATTCCCTTTTTTTGCAAAATTTTATGATATTTCGGATTAACCTCATAGCGGTGACGATGACGTTCGCAAATCTTTGTTTTTCCATAAAGAGAAGCAGTTAGCGAACCTTTTTGCAAATTGCAAGGATAGGCACCCAATCGCATGGTTGCACCTTTGGTAGTTACTTTTTTTTGCTCCGGCATAATATCAATCACCGGATATTTTGTCTTCGGAGCAAATTCAGTAGAATTTGCTCCTTTTAGCCCACAAACATTTCTGGCAAGTTCAATGACGGCAGTTTGCAATCCCAAACATAAACCTAAAAATGGCAGGCCATTTTCCCTGGCATATTTAATCGCCATAATTTTTCCCTCAATTCCCCGATTGCCAAAGCCGCCCGGCACAACAATACCATTAACTTCATAAAGAGGTGATAAATCCTTTGTCTTTTCTATTTTTTCGCTATCTATCCAGACAATTTCTAAATCTACGTCATTCCACAGGGCAGCAGTTTTAATTGCCTCAGTCACTGACAAATAAGTATCTTTCATTGCCATATATTTACCAACTAAACCAATTTTTATCTTTTGCTCTTTTTTCACTTTAACTTTTTCTAATAATTTCTCCCATTTTATAAAGTTTGGTTTTTTTAAAGGCAAGTGCAATTTTTTGCAAATATAATTTCCGAGACTATTTTGCTCTAAAATAAAAGGCACTTCAAAAACACAAGGCAAAGTTGGCAAAGGAATTATTGCTTTTTCCTCTATTCCTCCAAACATGGAAATTTTAGCAATGGCGCTTGTAGATAATTTGGAACCATTATCATAACGGGCAATAATAATATCTGGTTGAATGCCCAAACCTTGTAGATCATGAATGCTGTTTTGCAAAGGTTTAGTTTTATACTCCTGCGTTGTTGGTAAATAGGTGATATAGCCAACATGGACAAATAAAACATTTCCCTCGCCTTCATCTTTTTTCATCTGGCGAATGGCTTCCAAAAAATGCAAACCCTCAAAGTCACCAACGGTCCCGCCAATTTCAGTGATTAAAATATCTGTCCTGTAAAAAGAAGCGGCCTCTCGTATGCGCGATTTAACTTCATTAGTTAGATGGGGGATAACTTGGACAGTTTTGCCCAAAAAATCACCACGACGCTCTTGGTCCAAAACCGCCTGATAAATATTACCGCTCATTACCGATGAAACTTTGGCTAAATTTTGATTTAAAAATCGCTCATAATGGCCTAAATCCAAATCTGTCTCTGCTCCATCGTCTGTGACAAAAACTTCACCATGTTCACCGGGGTTTAAGGTACCGGCATCAACATTTAAATACTGGTCAAATTTCTGGCAATATACAGAAAAGCCCCGAGCTTTCAAGATAGTACCGAGGCTGGCGGCGGTAATCCCCTTGCCGAGTCCTGACAGGACTCCGCCAGTAACAAATATAAATTTAGTCTTTTTCATTCATTTTCAAACTATTGCAAAAATGCTTTTATGTCAAGCGGATAAAATGCTACAATATAATTGATGAAAAAACGGTTTTTTGTTGCCATCAATTTACCCAAAGACCTAAAAGAAAAAATAGATACATTTTACCAGACCTTTTTGGCAGGATTATCTTTGCGCAAAACTTTGTTGAACAATCTCCATTTGACTTTAATTTTTTTAGGCGATCTTAACAAAACGCAAGAAACAAAGTTAAAAGAAATTTTAAAAGAGACATTGGCAGAAGCCAATTCATTTAAGCTGACAATTTCGGGCATGGGCGTTTTCCCTGATATGCATAGAGCTCGGGTTGTTTGGCTTGGGGCATCTGATCATGCTTTAAATCAAATTAATCTACTTCTGTATCGTAAATTATCCCAGGCCAATTTTAAATTAGATGGTCGGCCTTATACCCCACATTTAACTTTAAGCAGAATAAAACAGCGCGATCAAACTATTAAAACAACATTGCCTTTAATAATTAGCGAACATAAAAGTGAAAAGTTTGGTACCTTTATCGTTAATTCAATTGATTTGATGGAGAGCGTGTTAACAAAAACCGGACCCCAATATTCAATAGTTGAGAGTTATAAACTTAAATAATAATTAGTACTAAATGCACAAATTAACAAAATATTTAATTGAATCCGGTGTCTTAAAAACCCCCACAATCATTGAGGCCTTTGATCAGTGCCCACGGGAAAATTTTATGATCCAAGAATATCAGGATTATTCAATGGAGGATACGCCTTTTCCAATTGGCTATGGTCAGACAATTTCACAGCCCTGGACCGTAGCCTTTATGTTGGAGCACTTGGAGCCGAAAGAAGGCCAAAAAATTTTAGATATTGGTGCTGGCTCTGGTTGGCAATCAGCACTTTTGGCAAAAATAATTGGTAAAAAAGGCAAACTCTATGCTATAGAAATTATTCCAGAACTTGCCCAATTTTGTAAAGAAAATCTCGCCAGATTGAAGATTAAAAATGTTGAAGTTTTATGCACGGATGGCTCCAAGGGTTTACCAAAGTTTGCGCCTTTTGATCGAATCATTGTTGCTGCTGCTGCACCAGTTGTCCCCAAACCCTTACAAGATCAACTAAAAATCAATGGCAAGCTCTTTTTGCCGGTATCAGCGCCTGATGGTGATCAAGAACTAATATTACTTGAAAAAGAATCAGAAGAGCACTATCAAAAAACTGAGTTTCCTCATTTTGTTTTTGTGCCACTAAAAGGAAAGTACGGTCAAAACTATTGAGCAATGACTTGCGATTGACCGCTCCCCGGTAGCCGAATATCCTGTGGAGGAAAGAGTACTATCCAGGCTTTGCCGACGATATTAATTTTTGGTACTGGGCCTATATCTCGGCTGTCATAAGAGGATTCGCGATTATCTCCCATTAAAAAGTACTGGTCATTTTTTAATTTTATTTGATATGGTGTGGTGGAATCAGAAAATAAGGTTTTAATATCATCTGATAAATAATCTTCTTTGAGAAGTTTACCATTGATATAAATTTTACCATCTTTTATCGTTATCTCTTCACCTGGCAGTCCAATGATTCTTTTGATCCAGGTATCACGAGGAGCAATTGGCGGACGAAAAACAATTGGATCACCACGGTGGGGCTCATGTAATCGATAGGAAAGTTTGGAAATTAACATATATTCTTTATTGTGAAAATTTGGCTCCATACTGGGACCATCAACATAAAAGGGAGTAAAAACAAGATAGCGCAAAAGAAGGCCAATTATAAAAAGAGAGCCAAAATATTTAAACCAATGCCAGGCTTTTTGCCAAAAAGTTTGTTGTTCCATAAAATCCTTATTGGTGGTCGTGGTCCGATTTGAACGGACGACTTCCACGATGTGAACGTGGCGCTCTGCCGCTGAGCTACACGACCCGACTTTTTTATTCAAATGGATTGTACCCCGGGCACGGAGGCCCGGACATAAGGAATTTTACTATTGATGATATGCCCCGTCGAGGGAGCGACGGGGAAATCCATTTCTATTATATCTATTTCCGCCAGCATTTAAAAGTATGTTACAATGTATATATGGAAGTACGAGAGATTTTTACCAGTGATTTTTTCATTGCTATTATTGCTATTTCTTCCTTTTTAGTTGTTTTAACTTTCTTTTTGACAATACAATCAACATTTTGGGAAAATTATAAAAGGAGGCGCATGGAAATAAAGATTACTTCTATGAAGGACCACTATATTATTAATGGTTTTGGTCGAGTTGGTCGCCAGATTGCTCAAGAGTTAGCAGAAGAAAAGACGCCATTTGTCGTCATTGATAAGGAGGAAGTCTTTGATGAGTGTAAAAAGAATGGCTGGCCTTATATCCATGGCGATTCCTCTAAAGATGAAGAAGTTTTGAAAAAAGCAGGCATTGCCAATGCTAAGGCGCTTCTAATTGCAGTTGGCAGTGATGCTGATAGTGTTTTTATTGCTGTTTCTGCCAGATCTTTAAATCCTGATCTTTTTATTGTTGCTCGCGCTTCCTCCCAGGATACGGCTGATAAACTAAAAAAATTAGGTGTTAATCGAGTAGCTTTGCCCTATCAGATTGGTGGTTATCATATGGCAGTTATGGCTATGCGGCCAGCAGTGGTTGATTTTATTGATACTATTTTTGATTCCCGTCATGATGAATTACATGTGGAAGAATTACAGATAGAGGAAAAATCCCAATTAAAAGGTATGCCATTGCGCAATGTTTTACCACGTGATAAAAAGAAAGTAGCAGTTTTAGCTGTCAAGCGAGCAGGCGTCCCTTCCATTGTCAATCCGCCACCAGATACTATCTTGCAAGCTGGCGATGATTTAATTCTAATGGGGACAAAACAAGATTTAGATCAAATTGGAGAAGAGTTTTCGCCATGACGCCTATTTTATTTTCCATTGGATCGGTTAAGTTTTATTCTTTTGGTTTCTTTTTAGCTTTGGCAGTTTTGGCTGGTGGTGCCTTGCTTTGGTATATGGTGGAAAAAAGCCAGATTCTCAAGGGGCGGGAACAGGTTTCAATTTTTGATTTGCTTTTATATGTCGTTATTTGTGGTTTTATTGGCGCAAGATTTGGTTATATGGCAATCAATTATCAAACAGTTTCTCTTTTTGGTTTTTGGCAGGTTCTATTAAAAGGTGGTTTTATTTTGCCAATTGGCTTGGCAGTTGGCATATTAACTCTTGTTTGGTTTTTATATAAAAGCAATATCCGCTTTTTCCAATTTGCCAATTTACTCACTCCTTCTTTATTTTTAGGTTTAACAATTGGTCAGATTGGGGCATATCTTACAGAAAAAGGTGGTAATATTCCCATTAATCTTTATATTCTGCCAGCCTATTTTACAATTGCCATCATTGTTTACTTTCTTCTTAATCGAGTTAAAGATGGCATTTCCTTTTTTATTGGTCTCGTTGGATTTGGGATAGTTCACTTGGCTACTGGTTTTTGGACAGGCCAAAAGATATTACTGTGGCATTTTACTTTATATCAAATTTTTGCAATAGCGCTCTTGTTTTTTTCAATTTCTGCTATAATGTATTTACTGATCAGAGGAGAAAAAAATGTTTGATAAATTAAAAGAAAATCTGATTTTAAGTTATTAAAATGTTACAAAAATTTAAAGATAATTTATTTTTGAGAAAACAGCGCAAAGGTTTAGAGCGAGAGAAAAAAAGAATTCAAAGCCAAATTGAAGCTTTGAAAAAATTTCCTGATTATGGTACATCCGACGAGGCCCATACCGAAGCAGTCGAAGAATATGAAAGTAACTTATCACTAGAAACTAATTTAAGCAATTTATCCGAAGATATTGATAAGGCACTAAAAAGGATTAATGAGGGTACTTATGATAAGTGTGAGCAGTGTAAAGGACCAATTGAAAAGGGCCGATTAGAAATTTATCCAGCTGCAATTATTTGTGCCTCATGTACAGGCAAGACCAAAAAAAGATGAAATTTTGGTTTATTGTCATAGGTATCGGATTTATCATTTTAGATCAAATTTCCAAATGGTGGGTAGAATTTCATTACCCATTTTTTATTGTTCAAAATAACGGCATTATTTGGGGGTTAGGAGAACATTGGTCCCAATATTTGATAATTCTTATTTATCTTATTTGTCTCATAATTTTATTCTTTTTTCTCTGGCAATTTTTAAAAACAAAGATAATGTGGGGGCAGCTGGGTTGCGTCACAATTTTGGCTGGCGGTTTATCAAATTTAATTTCCAGAATAACGCAGGGTTATATTATTGATTTTATAAAGTTAGGTTTTTGGCCTGCTTTCAACTGCGCTGATATATTAATTATTGGAGGAGCAATATTGTATGGATATAGTTTTCTTAGGGACTTCCAGCGAAAAAGCCATACCCCGTAAAGGGTGTCAATGTTCTCAGTGCAAGTCAGATGATTTTCACGACAAAAGAAGGCGCAGCGCTCTTTTAATTGACCTGTCTCGCCGAGCCAAGGAGGATAAAAAAATTCTTTTGGATGCCGGGCCAGACATCCTTGCGGAATTTAAAAGTCAAAAGGTAAAAGTTAAAAAAATAGTGGCAGTAATTATAACCCATGAGCATCCGGACCACATTGGAGGATTGCCGGATTTATTGAAAGCAAACCCCACTTTACAAGTTTTTAAACCTAAAGAACAGAAATTGGAATTAGAGGGTTACAAAATAAAAACTATTGTCGTTCCCCATAAATTTGCTAAAAAATCTACTGTTTTAACAACAACAATTATAGTTAACGATAAACTCCTCTATGCCCCAGATTTTTCCGATATTAGACCCTTATTGCCGTATTTAGAAAAGGTAAAAGTGGCGGTTTTGGATGGTTCGATGTGGGAAAGGGATTTTGGCGGTCACCAGGCGATGAAAAAACAAATTGAATTAATAAAATCAGAAGATATAAAGACTGAAGTTTATTTTACTCATGATGGACATACTCACATTCCTCATAAAAATTTAGAAGCTGAAATAAAAAAAATAGGTGGTCAAAATTTTCACCTTGCTTATGATGGACTCAAATTAAAAATTTAAATCATCTCTTGGGTTATAGTCAGAACTTGGCCTTTTTGAAGTTTGCCTTGGAGAATTTCTTGGGCAACTAAATTTTCAATTTTTTCTTGCATTACTCGAGCCAAAGCCCTTGCCCCAAATTGAGGATCAAAACCAAGCTCGGCTAATTTTTCTTTGGCGCCAGCATCTAATTCTACAGTTATATCCTTTTCTTGCAGTCGTAGATTTAATTTCCCAAGCATTATTTCAACTACTTTTACCAATTCTTCTTTAGTTAACGGTCGAAAGGTCACTACCTCATCAAAGCGGTTAACAAATTCAGGCCGAAAAAGTCCTTTTTGCATCAAATAATTTAAAAGTTCATCTTTAAAGTTAGTCTGTTGCCCAGCTGAAATTTTTTGGCGGATAAATTCCGCTCCAGCATTGGAAGTGGCAATAATAATACAATTAGTTAAATCAACTGTCTCGCCGGTGGCAGAAGTTAGCCGACCCTCATCTAAAACTTGTAAAAATAGATTTAAAATATTAGGATGGGCTTTTTCGATTTCATCCAATAGTAGTAGTGAAAAAGGCCGTTCTTTTACAGCAGAAGTTAGAAGCCCAGCTGGGTTGGCTTCATCGCCAATTAATCGAGAAGCAGCATTGATATTTTGGAACTCCGACATATCAAAGCGGATCATTGTTTTTTCATTGCCAAAGTAGGCCTCGGCTAAAGTTTTGGCAGTTTCGGTTTTTCCTACACCAGTTGGGCCGAGAAAAAGAAAGGAACCAACTGGCCGATTTGTTTTTGCCACGCCCGCCCTTGAGCGCCGCAGGGCCTCTGATACTGCTTTGACTGCCTCTTCTTGATTGACTAATCGTTTGTGTAAAATTTCCTCAAGATTTAATAATTTTTCTTTTTCCACTTCTTCTACTTGACCTTGCGGAACTCCTGTTTTTTGGGCGATTATCTCATCCACATATTCTGGTCGGACTATTTTATCTTGTTTCTTGGTGGCTGTAAAAGTTGCCACTTGATCTAAAAGATCAATTGCTTTTTCAGGAAAGCGCTGGTTGGCTAAAAAACGAGAGGAAAGTTTTATTATTTCTTTAAGCGTTGAATAAGGAATGACAGTTTTGGAGCGAGATTCAATATAAGGAGCAATTTCGCACAAAACCTTAATTGTCATTTTCTCATCTGGCTCGCTAACCTCAATTTTTTCTAAGCCTTTTTGTAGGACTGGATTACTTTCAATATTTAAATGATAAGATTTGAAATTAGTGGTGGCAAGAAGATAAAAATTAGGATTTTGGATATGGGGCTCGATGAGTTTTGCCGCCGCCAAGGTACCAGCTTCAGTACCAGTTAGAATTCGTTTGATCTCATCAACAAAAAGAATAATATTACTAGCAGCTGTTGCTTCATTTAAAATTTGCACAAGCAAGGTCTCACCTTCTTCCAGTGACTGGGCAGCAGCTAATATTCGATTTAAATCAAGCTCATAAACCTTTTTGTAACGCAAAGGCCGCAGTGTTTCACCATATAATAATTTTTGTGCTAATCCCATAACAATAGATCGTTTGCCCACTCCCGGATCCCCAACCAGCACAACAGAATGTTTGCCAGCTCGAGCTAAAATTTCTTCTATTTTTTCAATGGTTTCTTTGTGGGCTTTGGCATATTGTTGGCCCTGATGAAAAGAGATTGAATTAGAAATATCAACAATATATTGGGATAAAAGCGGCGTCCAACCTGCTGCCCATTCTTTACCAATGCCGCCAGTTGTTTTTAAATGATAAGGATCTAAAAGGGGAGAGGAAGGGTAAAGTTGTTGCCAGAGATTATGTTGCCATAAAATAATATTTTGCAAATCCTCTTCTTCCAAGAGGCAGTGCTTAAAAAATTCTTGCAAGGCAGCGTTAAATGAAATCCAGGCCAATATAATATCGCCAATTTCCCCTCTTTCATGCTCATTTTTGATGGCATATTCCAGAGATTTAAGGACAAATTGATCTTTTTTAAACTCGCCCAAAGTCATCGGCACGGATTTAAAAATAACTGTTGGGTCTATGCCGGTTCTCTGGAGGATGAAAAAGGCCTTATTGGATTGCAGAAGATTTTTAATTAAACTTTGCCAGTTTTGAGAACTTTCTATAATTTTACGAGCATCTTCTTGGAAATAAAAAGACCAGTTGAGTTTTGGATTTTGCTGGAGTTTTGGATAAAAATCTTCCAATGGTTTTTTTAGTGGCGGATTTTTACTGCCCAAGCGGTACAAAACTAATAAAAGTATTCCCAGTAAAATTAAGATTCCAATGATAATAAAATAGATTGTCTTATCATCGGCACTGACAGCAAAAATGATAGCTAAAACTATGCCCAAAGGCACTAAAATTGGAATAAGAATAAAAATGACATATAAAAGATAACCGACAATTACTGTGCAAAGGACAGCAACGAGGCCAATAATAATGGTAACTAGCCGGACAAAAAAGCCGATAAACCTGGCCATTAAATTAGAAATCCAAGCCTGAAAGATATACTGCAAGCCTGGTTGGGCTGGCCGGACAATATCCCGTTTCCAGGGTTGGAAAAGAGTGCGTAAAAGCAAGGGAATGGAAAAAGTATCCCAGACAATAATTAAAATGGAGTGGACAATATTACTGCCCGAAGGTACCGCAACCGTTAAAAACCAAGAAATAAAGTCCACTTTGCCCCTCCGCTCCTTGAATTGCGTTCCCAAACAGGAAGCAAGTTCAGGAAGTCCTCCTAAGTGAAATCTATTTGGCAAAGAGAAATAATCATCTAATTCGCCAAGAGATTGAACGCTGGAGGACGCTCTTTTACTCCGTCTTAATGGACTAATATGTATTACTATACCAAATAAATCCGCTCGAACGGTTTAATTATATTGTATCATAAAAATAGTTCAATATTAAAAAATGCCAGATATCAACAAGTTAGAGTTCTTTTTTAACCTTTTCCAAAATTTTATCGAATTTTTCAGGATGATTTTCGGCTAAATCGGCTAAAATTTTTCGACCGAGTTCAATTTTCGCCTTTTTTAAACCAGCAGAAAATTGAGAATAGGTCATTCCCTTTTGTCGGCAGGCAGCATTGATTTTGACAATCCAAAGCCGGCGAAACTGTCGTTTTTTAACTTTGCGATCCCGATAAGCATAAACCCCGGCTTTAAGCTGGGCCTCTTTGGCACGTTTGATTAAATTTTTTCGTCCGCCAATATAACCCTTACTTCTTTTAAGGATTTTTTTATGGCGTTTTTTAACTATTGTTCCACGCTTTACTCTAGTCATAACATCTCACTTTCGTTTGGATAAATCCTAAATTCTAAGCACTAAATCGTAAACAATCTCAAATTTCCTAGATCCAAATGTTTAAAACATTAGAACATTGGGATTTTGAGATTATTTAGAAATTAGAAATTAGAAATTTATTATCTGTAGGGGACCATTCTTCTAATTTTTCTAACATTTGTTTTATCCATAGTAACAAATTTCCCAGACAAACGTCTTGCTCTTTTACTCTTCTTTAATGCCAGATGTTGAGTAGTTCGGCGCCGCTGGATAATTTTGCCGTTTTTAGTTATTTTGATTCTCTTGGCTGCTGATTTGACTGTTTTTTGTTTCATTTCGTCACTCCGTTCCTCAATGTAAACTATACTCCAATTTACAATGAGTTTTCAGCGAACTGCTCCTCAATGTAAACTTATTTGTTTGTTGTTCCTTGATCACTGTTCACTGCTGTTTGCTCTTTGTCCTTTACTAATATTCCGAAAAATTGTCTTCCTAATTTTTCTACTGATTTTTCCCATGCTGCACCTAATTTATTTTTAACCTCTTCCAGAAGTCCATAGGCGCGCTGGGGATATATCATTTCTCGGCCTTTAAGGACAACTGTCAGTTTAACTTTATTACCTTTAGATAGAAACTCTTGGGCCTTTTTTGTTTTGACTTCCAGATCATGTTCATCGATGCCAGCAGTCATCCTAATCTCTTTTAATTCTCCTGCCTTTTTGTGCTTTTTGCGTTCTTCTTTTCCCAACTCAAATTTATATTTGCCAAAATCCATAATTTTACACACTGGCGGATTAGCATTTGGCCCTACTTCAATTAAATCCAGGCCCTCGTCATATGCCAGATATAAGGCCTGGTCAAGAGATGTCTCTCCTAAATTTTTGCCCTCCTGGTCAATCAAACGCACCTGCTGGGCCCTGATTTGCTGATTATAAGCCGGTAATTTTGAAATCTCTATTCTCCTTTTAAATTTTTATTTTAAGAGGCTGAATACCTCGAAGCTTGCTTCGAGGATGAAATCCTTTTCAAAACAAACTTGCCCGTAGGGATACTTCGCGGCTTGCCGCGAAGTAGTTTATTCCTGATTTTATTTTATCTTAAGGTTAGAAAAAAATCAAGTCAAATCCCCTTGGGCTAATTTGCTTCTCGCTACAATCAGCTTTAGTGCCTTCTGTTTTAGATGGAAAACAGCCGGCGTTTTAGCCACTACTTCACCATTAACTATAATGGGTAGTGGTTCAACTGTTTCAATTTTGATTCTCCGAGAGTGAAAATGACTAAAATTATTACTTGATTTCTTTTTACCCCAAAGCCATCCCCAAAAATTACCCAAACCAGCCCCTTGCGTTTTAGTATTGTCTAAATAAAAATTTAAATCATGAGTAATGGTAAGATCAGTAAAATACCCCCTGCCAACCACAAGGGAGCCAAGTTCAAAATAAAGTTCCTGGGGTTTTGTTATGTGAATTTCGGCCTGGGTAAGATAATATTTATTCGGTTCAATTAGAACTAAATCAATTTCTTCAAGTTTGCGAAATCGCAGTGCCTCACAGGCAGATTTAATGTCAGAGACACCAATCATCTGAGAAACTGTTGAAGAAGTGAGTGGTATCACGCCCAAAACTGCCTTCTGTCCCTCAAGTTGGGAGGCAATTTTATTTATATGTTGGCTAGAACCTACTCCTACTATTGTTGAATATCCCTTTTGTAGTCCAATAGCAGTTAGCTCTTCGGTTGTTCTAGCTGGAGAAGGGGTAACAATTTCTCCTGTGATGCCAAGATCAGTCAGTTGGTCTTTAATTTTTTCATAGGTTCTAGCAACCCTTTTCTTCTTTGTCTGCTCGAAAATGTAATAGTACACTATTCAACCTCAAAGGCTTCCTCTTCTTTTTTTTCAGCTGTTTCCTTAGTTTCTCCTTCTTTTTCCTCTTCTTCGCCTGCTACTTCTTCTTTGTCGGGCATAGTACATTTACCGACAAAGATTGCTCCTGATCGGATTGATATATCTTTGGCAGCAATTGAACCATAGATTTTGCCTGTGGGTAAAATCTCCATTTTATCAGCTGCCGTAACACTGCCTCTTATAGTACCGGCAACTGAAATAATCTGGGCAGTGACAGGTCCTTTTACTAAAGCATTCTCGGCAACTGTGACCATTTTATCAGAGATGACTTCACCCTCGACCCGGCCGTGCACCACTATTTCATTGCCATCTTTTAGGGTGCCGGTTAATTTGACGTTGGCCCCAACAATAGTCCCGGGACCAGAGACATTTTTGTTCATATACCTCCTTCTGTCCCGCTGGGCGGGACTTTGCCCCTCAAAATTAAATTAGTTGTTATTAATTTTTAGTCTAAATTCAATGTAAACTAAGTCAAAGGTCTTGTAAAGTACTTGACAATGTGATAAACTTTTTACAGTTTCATTTATTCATAACATATCACAGCCGTTAGGCGTAATCACTATAAATCACAGCGATAGCGTTTTATCACAAATACGGATCGTGATTAAGTAATGATTCATAGTGATTCAATCGTAAAAAGAATAGCAAATATGGAAAAAATGATGGCCTCCCTAATGTTTATTAGGGAGAAACATGTTTTTTTCCTAAATAATATATAAGAATAAAGGAATGGAAAAAATACGTATTTTTGGTGCCAGAGTCCATAATCTTAAAAATATTAATTTAGATATTCCTCGGGAAAAATTAGTTGTTTTTACTGGACTTTCTGGTTCAGGTAAATCATCTTTAGCTTTTGACACCATTTATGCTGAAGGACAAAGGCGTTATGTCGAGTCACTTTCTTCATATGCTCGGCAATTTTTAGCGTCAATGGATAAACCGGATGTTGATCATATTGAGGGGTTATCCCCAGCTGTTTCTATTGATCAAAAAACTGCCCAGCGTTCACCTCGTTCTACTGTTGGGACAATGAGTGAAATTTATGATTATTTAAGATTACTTTTTACTCGTATTGGTAGAGTTTATTGTCCAAAGTGTAAAAAGATTATTCACAAACGCGAGGTCCAAATTGTTTCATCTGAGCCGCTCAAAAAACGCGGTCGTATTTTGAAAGTAAAAAAACCTGAAACTGTGGAACGATATTATTGTCCAACTTGTGATATAACTTTGCCGGAAATTTCTATTAAATCTTTTTCCTTTAACTCGCCTGAAGGTGCTTGTCCGATTTGTCAGGGTTTGGGAATGCGTTGGATAATTGATCCGGCTTTAGTTTTACCCAACCCCCGTTTAACTTTAGCAGAAGGGGCAATTCGGCCTTGGATTCGGATGACCGCCCAGGCCTCTTGGCACAATAAAGTTTTGGAGAAAATGGCCCAAAAATATCGTTTTTCCCCCAATGTCCCGGTTGGAAAATTGTCAAAAAGAGCCAAAGATTTAGTTTTGTATGGCGATTTTAACGAGGAAAGGGAAGGTATTTTCGAAGGAGTTATCCCCAACTTAGAACGACGTTATAAAGAAACAACCTCAGATTATTTAAGATCTGAGATAGAAAAATATATGAAAGAAATTGTTTGTTTGGAGTGTCAAGGTCAAAGATTGCGTAAAGAAATTTTACAAATTTTAATCAGAAATTATAATATTACCCAAATTTCTTCAATGTCTGTAGAAAAAGTTTATGATTTTTTTCAAAAATTGACTCTACCCGAAGGTGAGCAAAAAATTGCCTCCTCAATTTTAAAAGAGATTAAAAGCCGATTGAAATTTTTGATTGAAGTAGGATTGCCTTATTTATCGCTTAACCGCTCTGCCCAAACACTAGCGGGTGGGGAGGCCCAACGGATTCGGCTTGCTACCCAGCTTGGCTCATTTTTAGAGGGCGTGATTTATGTTTTAGATGAGCCATCAATTGGTTTACACTTTCGTGATCAGGCAAAATTAATAGCTGCTTTGAAAAAACTAAGAGATTTATCTAATAGTGTTTTGGTGGTTGAGCATGATAAACAAACAATGCTTGCTGCTGATTGGATTGTTGATATTGGACCGGGGGCAGGTCGGGCAGGTGGGGAAATTGTTGCCCAAGGCACACCGTCGCAAATTATAAGTAACGCTCAAAGTTTAACTGGTCAATATTTAGCTGGTAAAAAAACTGTACCTATGCCCCAAAAGCGGCGCCAGGCTGAAAAGTTTTTGCAAATTCTTGGTGCCCAAGAATTTAATCTTAAAAATATTGACGTTAGAATCCCACTGAAATCCTTTGTTTGTGTGACTGGTGTTTCCGGTTCTGGTAAATCAACTTTGGTTTTTGAAATTCTAGCCAAAGCACTTTTGCGGCGTTTCCATCATGCCAAAACTACCCCCGGAAAACATCAAAACATTACTGGCTGGCAATATATTGACAAAGTCATTGATATTAATCAATCACCAATCGGCCGCACTCCTCGCTCCAATCCAGCTACCTTTACTGGTGTTTTCACGCCTATTAGGGAGCTTTATGCATCCTTGCCGGCTGCCCAAAGAGCCCATTTCGGGCCCAATCGCTTTTCCTTTAATTTAAAAGGAGGCAGATGTGAGGTTTGTCGGGGAGATGGCGCCATCAAGATGGAGATGTATTTCTTACCTGATGTTTATGTCAAATGTGAGGCTTGCCAAGGAAAGCGTTATCGGCCGGAAATTTTAGAAATTTACTATAAAGGCAAAAATATCGCTGATATTTTAGATATGACTGTTGATGAGGCACTGGAGTTTTTGAAGAGTGAAGAAGAAATTTCCAAAAAACTTCAGGTTCTTAAAGATGTTGGCTTAGACTATGTTCCTCTTGGTCAACCAGCCACAACCTTATCAGGCGGGGAAGCACAAAGAATTAAACTGGCAGCAGAACTCTCCCGGGCAGAAACCGGCAATACATTATATATATTAGACGAGCCAACCACTGGTTTGCATTTTGAAGATATTAAACATCTTTTGATAGTATTGCAAAGATTAGTTGATAGAGGCAATACTGTTTTAGTTGTTGAACATAATCTTGATGTTATCAAATGTGCTGACTGGATTGTTGATTTGGGGCCGGAAGGCGGGGAAAAAGGCGGAGAGGTTGTTTTTGAGGGCAAACCAGAAGATATTATTACAACTAAAAATTCTTATACGGGTAAATATTTAAAAGAAGTATTAGATGGTAAAAAGAAGACGTCAGAAGAAAGCTAGGGGTCGGGGCCGACCTTTGAAAATTACCAAACGCCTACGTATTCCTAAAACCTTACAAGAAGAATATTTAAAAAACAAAGGTTATCAAAAAATTGCTGGACTTGATGAAGTTGGGCGGGGATCTTGGGCTGGGCCGATCGTCGCCGCTTGCGTTATTTTACCCCAAAATAAACGTTTATATAGTTTACGCGACTCTAAATTATTAAATGAAAAAGAACGGGAAAAATTAGCTCTCAAGATTAAAAAAAACTGTCGCTATGGCATTGGTAGGGCAGAAGTTTCAGAAATTAATCAGTTGGGGATTAGTGCCTCTCTTGATTTGGCTTACAGTCGGGCGATTAAAAATTTAAAAGTCAAGGCTGATTTTATTTCCGAGCGTAATACCCTGTTCTTTAGAACAGGGATGCAAGCTTCTTTCAGCGAGGAAAGAGATACCGTGGGCTTTAGCCCACGGAGTGTCATTTTAATTGATGGTTTGGGTTGGAAGCAGGCGCCCTTGCCATCAATAGCGATTAAAGGGGGCGATATGACTTGCGCTTCCATTGCTGCTGCCTCCATTATTGCCAAAGTTTATCGCGATAATTTAATGAGGAGACTATCCAAAAAATATCCAAAATGGCATTTTGAAAAGCATAAAGGCTATGGCACTAAACTTCATCGAGATCTAATCAAAAAATATGGCATCTGCGCCATACACCGAATAAACTATAAATCAATAAAACCTTTTTGTGCTAAATAGTTGGGGTCGGTGGCGGGGGAGGAGTGACATTTCTGGAGTGCTTTGGCAATCTCATATAGTCGCGGATGGCTAAAGCTATACCAAATAAAATTAGAGCAATACCGACAATAATTAAGATATTAGCGCCCGTATTAGGTAGGCCTATTATAGGTGCTCCTTCACCAGGAGGTTGGATGCCAGGATTACTACCTCCACCGCCCCCTTCGCCTCCTTCGCCTCCAGAAGTGGTAGTAGATGCTACATTACAATAATCACCATTAGGGCAAACTTTAATTTCATATTCATCACCTTTTTGTTCAACTAAAAGGTATGGACTTTTGAAACCTAAAGTGAAGATATCTCTGCCAACTAGATTTGTATCGAGAGAGAGACTGGCAGGCGCAGTATTATAAATTGTAGCCAGAGCTTTGGCCAAGAAATATCTGTTTTCATTAATATTTTTCCAGAAAGTAAAATTTCTTCCTGGTATTGGAGAAGGGTTTATCCAATTGTAAAAATCAGGTGAGAAATAAAAGGGAGTAAAAAGGAAAGAAATATGATTGCCCTTTCTAATTATTGCCGGATAATTTGCATCTTCTATCTGGAATTCGGCTAAACTTTCTCCACCAGATGGTATTTCCACATTTTCTTTTCTATTCCTCAAAGTTCCTTTGGCAGTCACATTATCATCCAAGATGATAGTTTCTTGGCCAGATACTGATTTTTGGCTAGCAGTAGGGGTAATATCAACCTGTTTGAGATAATAAACATTAGCAGTTGTTCCATCTTCTTCAAATACTGTTTTCATTTTTTCATCCCAATAACCAATTTCGCCATAGGTTATTACAAAACGATTACTCAAAGTATTTCTATCTTTTTCGGATAAAAGGAATAAATTACGCCCAGCCAGAATTACCGGTTTGGTGGAGCTTTGGATAGGAACTAGTGTGTCAGTGAATTTGAAGGGAGTATAAGTTTCACCATTGATTGAGGGGATAGTTTTAATTAAATTGGCTTTTTTGAATTCATCTATGAAACGCGACATAAGAACAAGGGCTAAGCCATTATGATCAAAATTGGCATCTTGCCAGGGATAGGTATATTCGGGCAAATAAACATAGACGGCCGGCTCTGCTTCAGGATTTAAATTGCCTGTTAATTGATTGATTTTTTTCACTATTTCAATAATTGGCTTTTCTTGACCAGCGATTGTTTTAATTCCCCAGTCGCCACCGCCATACACAGGAATGTCAAAATAGGAATAATAAACATCACCATTTATCCAAGGAAGAGATCGAAGTAACCCTGCGGTTGTCGCATAAGCTGCAGGAATATCAGAAGGTTGGCACATTTTACCGGCTATTTCCAGATCTAAACCTGGCATAGATTTGCAATAAGGCAAAGAAACCGGAGTTAATTGATTGTTGTCAGAAATTAAATCGTAAGTGCGAAAACCATATTTTCCAATATAGACAGGTTTATTTAAAATATCAGAAAATGTTTTGGATAAAGCTATTGCGTCAGAATCGGATCTGAAATTATTCAGTTGGATTAAATCAATATTAGTATTAGATAATCTTTTTAGAAAGAAAAAGTCATCATCTGTGACAGGATTTTCTACCATGGCGGCAACCAAATGATTACTATCATCACTTTTAATTCTTGCTACAACCTTTGAGGCAAAATCAGTATAAAATTTATTGCCATATTGCATAATGTCATATAGATAAGGTGCTGTAGTGGCGGGAAAAATTGAGGAAGAATCTGGTTGGGAATAATAAAGATAATCAGCTAATTTTATTTGAGAAAAATAATCGCCAGTGGGATCGCTATTGTATTGATTAAGTAGGTTCGTCAAATCATTATAATGGGGGTCATCTGTGGCGGGTTGATTATCAGCGTTTTTTGTCCAGGCAGAAATGAAGGCAGGAAAGTCATTTTGATATTTATTTTTGAGCCAACTAATAAAATCTGCTTGGATTTCAGAATCTTTTGTATTATAGCATTTGAATTTAAGGGGTCGTACTTCAACTGAATAGGCGATTAAAGAATGGTAATCTTTGGCTGCTTGAATAGCTGGCAGCCAACTGGTATTATAAGTTTCCGTGATAAATTGATTAGAGTCGTTTAAATTACAATAGGTTTCAGTGGGATATGGACTTAAATAGGCAATGATGCCTACTTCATTATCATCAGCCCATTGGAGGACGTCCTTCCAGATATCTTGAGTTTGTAGATTATTAACCCCTAAAATTCCAATAGTATTAAAACCAAGAGATTTAATGCTATTGAGATCTTCTATGACCTGGACAGAACCGTCACGTTTATAAACATCCGGCCGATAGGGATAGACTACTCCCCTCATATAAAATTTTTGGCTATTAGGATTAACTAAATAATTTCTGCCATTTTCTTGGACAACCTTAAAATTACCCTGCAAATATTGGGCAAGGAGGTTAAATTTTCCGGAAAGGGCCAGTTTGACACTAATCCCACCGGATAAAAAAAGTAGTCCAAATACTAAAAGTAAAGCTATTCTTGCTTTAAACACTTTCATATCTATTCAATTATAACATTTTTTACCTATAAAAGTAGGTGTGGATAACCTGTGATACCTTGACACTTCGATAAACTCAGTGTCAACCCCGAGCGAAGCGAATCCTGAGCACCGTCGAAGGAGAGTTTATCGAGGGGTTGACAATTTTTAAAATTGCGATATAATAGAGGTGTTCCAAGTAGGACAAGTAAGCGGTCGCCAACAGCTACGCAGTTGCGGGCGACAGGAAAGTCCGGGCACCAGTAGAGAGCGAACCCGCGAAAGTGGGCCCGTTGTGAGGCGAGGGAAAGTGCAACAGAAACATACCGCCCGTCTCCTTTACGGGAGTCGAGGTAAGGGTGAAATCGTGAGGTAAGAGCTCACGCATCGGCAGGGCAACTTGTCGGTGGTGCAAACCCTTCGTGGTGCAAGGCAGGTGGGTCTTAGTCATCATCGAGGATCTCTGCCCTGATGTCCATAAGATCCTGCCGCATAGATAGATGCTTACATAAACAGAACCCGGCTTACGGCCTACTTGGAATTTTTTTAATTGTTAAAAATGTTAAAATGTGAAAGTTGTTAAAAATGTGAAAAATGGTAAAATTATGAGTATAAAGAATACTTTATTACTTTACTACTAGCGAAGCGATTATTACTAACAAAGTGGTTATTACTTTACTGCTCAGCATTATTGCCGGGTCGTCTAATGGCAGGACACTACCCTTTGGAGGTAGTTGTGAAGGTCCGACTCCTTCCCCGGCAGCCAAATTTCAACATGTCCTTTTAGTTTTTTTATTTTTAAGAGGTTGAAAACCTATTTAAAAACAAACTTGTTTATTTTTAAGAGGTTGAAAACCTATTTAAAAACAAACTTGTTTATTTTTAAGAGGTTGAAAACCCCAAAGCTTGCTTTGGGGATGAAATCCTATTATGAACGTAGTGAATAACAAGCTTTGCTTATTATGAACAAAGTGAATAACAAGCTTTGCTTATTATGAACAAAGTGAATAACAAGCTTTGCTTATTATGAACAAAGTGAATAACAAGCTTTGCTTATTTAAAAACAAACTTTTCCGCAGGAATACCTCGTCAGCCCTTCGGTCTGAGGCCTCAGGATCGAAGACTTGCTGCGAGGTAGTTTATTCGTTCAAGTATTGACAAAATTTATATAGTATGTTATGATAGTAATTACGGAACATTGAAATAATTCGGTTGTGGTGAGGAGGAGAGCCGTCTACTAGGAGGACACACGCCCTTGGCGAATCCTAGCTCCAAGGTGCACTTGCTCCCTCCTCACCCAACCTTACCCAATCTACACCCGGCGGGTGCTTCGTGCACCCGTCGGTAATCTACACCCGGCGGGTAAAAGCAGCCGGCCGATAGGGCATCAGAGCCCAGCCGATTTTGCCGCAAAGCACCCGTCGGTAATCCACTCCCTGGTGGAGACCGGAGTTATGGATGTTGTGGTGGAAAGGTCTCCACCAGGTTTTTGCCAACAAAGGCGAGGGGTTCTAAAGGGACGGGGTTGGTTATCTATTAGTCAGTGCGAACTCCCAGGAGAGAGTTGTTGTCGCCTTAGGGCGGCGACGCCTCATAGAGGCTATTCTCCAAGAACCCCTCGCCCCCTTTCCTCCTGCGGGCAGGCAGGGGATGGCCCCCATACGACTTACCAAAGTTGTCTGGGGGTCTTTTTTTTGATATAATAATTTTAACAAGAAGATGAACACCATCCCCCTCAAGGGAGGTGGTAACCAGAACGGACCATCCATAGGGCGTTCTCTTCTCGTCTCGGAAGTACCCCGCCGGCAAAAATCAAAAGGAGGCGAAATCCCCCAGGATTATCTCCACACAGTTTTACCGGCGGGGATTTTTTATGATAAAATAATAATTAGTGCAGAAGGCGTTCTCCTTCTATATCTCCCTGCCCCAACAGATCTTGGAGGTGATAAACCTCCTGCCAAGTTTGGGCGGGGAGTTTTTTGTATCTATTTAGGTTAAGATAGAGATAATGATGAAAATCACCAAAACTTTTTATCTTTTACTATTTCTTCTCATAGTTTCAATTAGCGCACTTTTGCTAGTTATTTTTTATCCCAATAAATCAATCGCGCCCTCAATTTTACCTTTTGTTAAATCCGGCCAAACTGTTCTAACTACCACCACCGCGCCAGCCGAAATATCTCTTGTGGCGGTTGGCGATATTATGCTCTCGCGCCAAGTTGGAATCAAAATTAGAGCGATTGGCAACCCCAACGCTCCTTTTTTGAAAACGGCCAATATCCTGCAAAAAGCCGATATTGCTTTTGGCAATCTGGAGAGTCCTTTTTACAATCAGGGTCCGCCAATGACAGAAGGAATGGTTTTTAAGGCAGAGCCGGAAACTATTGAAGGTTTAACCTATGCTGGTTTTGATGTTTTATCTTTAGCCAACAATCATTTTGGCAACCAGGGCAGAGCCGGCATGAACTATACTTTTGATCTTCTATCCCAAAATAATATTAAATATATTGGCGCTGGCAAAAATATTCCAGAAGCCAACCAGCCCCAAATTATTGAGAAAAATGGCATTAAATTTGCCTTTTTGGCTTACTGTGATATAGCTTCCACTTACACACCAGATTCTTATCAAGCTACCAGCGACAAAGCCGGTTTAAATCCCTTGATTGAAGAAAATTTGATTAAAGATATCAAGGCGGCTAAAAAAATGGCTGATGTGGTGGTGGTTTCCCTTCATTGGGGAACAGAGTACAAAACCCAGGCCAGTGACAGGCAAAAGGAAATCGGCCATTTGGCCATTGATTCAGGCGCTTCTTTGGTTTTAGGCCACCATCCCCATGTTGTTGAGTCCTGGGAACAATATAAAGATGGTTACATCTTCTATTCCTTAGGCAATTTTGTTTTTGACCAGATGTGGAGCGAGGCGACTCGTAAAGGCCAGATTGCTAAAATATCTTTTAAGGGCAATAAGATTGAAAAAGTGGAAGTTATACCAATTACTATTTTTGACTATTACCAACCACGACCAGATTAGTTCTCAACCCCTTGACCCCGCTACAACTGACCTGAATACTTCACTCGGACTATCCGTCCGTGCTCCCCACCTGCGTTTAATCTCTTGGCAAAATAGATAATCATTTCTCTTCGCCAATTAGATGTCACTACGGCGGGCAAGCGTGTCAGGTCAGTATACGGGGTCTGCGCCCCGTATAGAAACTCGGCATGAAACACGGATGCATCGAGCTAAGCTCGATTGAGCATTTATCAGAGTGCTCCATAATCCAAGTGGAATATCCGAGTTTATTGTACGGGGCTTGACATTTTTGCTATTCTATGCTATAATTAAAAGTCCACCATTAGAGAAGTACCCCATGCTTCTGTAGAACAGGAGAAAGGGTCGGGTGGGAATGCTGTAACCAAGTAGACACAATCAAGAGGGAGTCAGGCGAGTCCCCTTAAGGCTTAGCGCCCCACGGGAGAGACGTCCCTGATTCTCCATCTACACAGAGGGATCGCGCGTTATATGAAGTAACCAACCGTGCGGTCCCTCTTTTTATATGTCTATTTTTTGGTCCCCTCGTGACAGCGGGGCTTTTTTTATGTATTATAGATTTATGGCTAGAAATCCATTTGATCCAAAGTCCAAAGAACCTTTTCCAATTAGTCGTTCTAAAATTGACCTTTTTTTAGAATGCCCCCGCTGTTTTTGGTTGGATTTGCGTCAGGGCGTTTCCCGGCCATCAATGCCGGCTTTTACCCTCAACTCCGCCGTTGACGAACTTTTGAAAAAGGAATTTGATATTCATCGAGCCAAAGGCAACCCCCATCCTTTGATGAAAGAATATCACATTGATGCTATTCCTTTGGCTCATGAAAAAATTGATGAGTGGCGTAATACCTTCAGAGGTATTCGTTACCATGAACCCAAAACCAATTTTATTCTATTTGGTGCCATTGATGATCTTTGGCAAAATCCCCAAAAAGAACTTTATGTCGTTGATTACAAATCAACCAGTACCACTAAAAAAATTTCTCTTGAAGATCAATATAAACAAGGTTATAAAAAACAAGCCGAATTTTATCAATGGCTTTTGCGCCAAAATGGTTTCAAGGTTTCTGATACTGCCTATTTTGTTTTTTGCAATGGTAGGAGAGATAAAGAGGCCTTTGACGGAAAGTTAGAGTTTAATGTGGAAATTATTGCCTACGAGGGTAGCGATAAATGGATTAGTAAAACAATCGTTGATGTACGAACGTGTCTTAAGCAAAATGAGATACCAAAATCAGGGGAAGATTGTCAATATTGTAATTATATACAAAATCGGTCAAAATATAATTAGGAAATTATATGAAAAAGATTGCTTTAATTATTTTAGCATCCATCGCGGTAATAGTTATGGCAATAATAGCCATTCGTTTGCAAACCCCAGAAGATACCTGGCTTTGTCAAAATGGCACCTGGGTAAAACATGGCAATCCTTCTGCTCCTGCGCCCGTTAAACCTTGCAATAAATAAAAATTTTTCATGAATACGATAATTTTATACTCTTTTGTTGCCGGTTTTTCCCTTTTGGCCGGTGCTTTAGTCGGTTTAATTTTTAAATTTAAGCAGAAGATAATTGCTGCTTTTATGGCCTTTGGCTCTGGTGTTTTAATTTGTGCTCTAACTTTTGGATTAATGGAGGAGGCCTTCAAGCACGGTGGATTTGATGCGGTGATTTTGGGTTTTTTAGGGGGCGGGATAGTTTTTATTTTGGGTGATTGTCTTTTGCATCTTACTGGCGGCCGACGGCACAAAAGACGGCAATTTTTAGCATCTGCCGATCAATCCAATGGCAAGGTCATAACGCTGGGAGCGATATTGGACGGTATTCCTGAATCAATTGCCTTGGGCATTTCTTTGTTTACCGGCGGGGGAAAAGGATTGCTACTATTGGTAGCCATTGTTTTAACCAACTTTCCTGAGAGCATTTCTTCTTTACCCGGTTTACAAAAAGAAGGTTTTAGTAGGGGTAAAATCTATTTGATGTAGG
>Ga0210018_1000173_pt1 | contig 30425 bp, 31 predicted proteins | sample CryGeyCG2014_010_2_FD_183967 | JGI IMG/M metagenome (GOLD analysis project Ga0210018, IMG submission 183967) | Groundwater microbial communities from aquifer - Crystal Geyser CG09_land_8/20/14_0.10 (SPAdes) (version 2) | ecosystem: Environmental > Aquatic > Deep subsurface > Groundwater | place...
GGACTGAAAGATTTTGATACTGAAGAAAATTTGTCATCAATTGTCAATTTATCAGATGTAAAATCGGCCGGGCGGATGGACGCGGAATATTTTCAGCCGAAATATAGTAAGTTGATTGAAAAACTCAAAAATCCCAAGCCGCTAGATAAGATAGCTAGAAGAAGAAAAGGAATTGTGAAAATAGATACGAAAAAAGATTATAAATATATCGAGATCAGCGATGTAAATGTTGGAAGCGGGGAAATAAATTATAATACTCTCTCTGCGCGAGAATTGCCTGCGAACGCAAAAATAAAAATTGACGGCGGAGAGCTGATTGTATCAAAAGTAAGGCCAACGCGTGGAGCGGTCGGAATTATACCCGATGATTAGAAAAACGATTTTATTGCAAGCGGTGCATTTTCAACCTACGAAATTTCATCTCCCATGCGGGAATATCTGCAAGTTGTTTTGAGATCGATGATTGGAAAGTTACAATTAGAAAGACCAACAACTGGAACGACTTATCCGACAGTAACAGACCGGGACGTAGAAAATATAATTATTCCTATTTTGCTGACCGAAACCCAGCAAAAAATCGCCGAGCTTGTCCGCGAGTCTCATGAAGCGCGGAAGCGGGCAAAAGAGCTTTTGGAGAAAGCAAAAGGGAAAGTGGAAGAGATGATAGAAAAAGGAGGGTAAATAAAATGAGCACCTGGAAAATAATCGTTTTCTGGGACGCGTCGGCGGGGGCGAGGCGCCCTTTCATTGAGTGTTATCATACTCATTCTGACGGAAGTGAGCATAAATGCTCAATAAATCCGCAAACAGAGTTTTGCGAAAAACGTCTTATCTTAGGTAAATGTCCTCCGGAAACGGAAATCAAGTACTTGGATTGCAGAGAAGTGATGAAAGAGATGAATAATGTATTTGTGAGATAAACATGCTTAAAGCGCAAATTACTCCAGCCTCGCAAGGGCTGGTTTTTGTTTTTTTCATTCTTCCTTCACCAATATATTTCCCGCGGCGATGACGATAGCGAGAGAAAAAACGGTCACCACAAAAATCTGCCAGATTTTCATTTTATAGAGGCTCAAGACAAGCATCACGGTGATAACGAAAAGAATGGCGTGGAGGAGATGGCGGGAAATGATGTTAAATTTCGCGTTTTCTTTTTCTTTTTGCCTATTCGCGAGCCGCGAATAAAGAAGTCCCAAAATCAGGATCGCGATCAGGACATATTTGGGGCTGAAGTGAGAGCTGACAATTCCGGGAAGAACCAGCTCCGGAATAAGAAGCAGGAAATAAGTGATGACGAGCGAAATTAAGAGATCTTTTGAGATTTTCTGCCAAAAATTTTTCCAGCTCATTTAGTTGTGTTTGTTATTTTATAAAAATATCGGTTGAGCACCGACGCGGCGATATTTTTCATTGACGTTTTGAAAGTGGCAAGCGACTTTTCGGAGATATAGCGAACTTGGGAATAATCGGGATGAATATTTGCGACGGAACATTCCGAAGGAAACTTCGCCGTGAAAAAATGATAGCGTCCGATTCCGGAAAGCGACTGAAGGTCGAAGCGGCAAAAGAATTTTTTGGAAAATTTTCTTTGGGCTGGCTGGCAGGTCAGATTTTCGCCGGGATTTTCGTCACCGACGGCGACTGTAAAAAAATCCGGCCAGATTTCTTTTAGAAGTTCTTCGGAAGCGATCGGATATTTTTTCCCGCCGCTGACAACATAAAGGCGATGGGAAGGGTAGGTTTCAAAAATCGTGCCGTCGGGATGGGCGATAGTCCAGAGAAAGACGCCGACGCCGGCGTCTTTAAATTCGTCAATAGTCGCCGTATCAACGTCAGTAAGGTTATCGAAACTGAATCCGAAAGCCCCGAAGATTTCCGGTCCCGGAAAAAGCATTTTCTGCCCGCGGCTTATGAAAAAAACCTGATTGGTTGATTTGACGTGGAGGAGCGACCCGTTGGGATATTTTGTTTTGTTGCCGGAAAAAACAATCTCGCGCAATTTTCCAACGTCGCTGATTTCTTCGCCTTCAGGGAATAAAAAGGCCCGGTACGTTTTGCGAAGGCCAATTGATTCCGCCCGGCATAATTTCAGGCCGCTGTTTTTGAGATTCAAATTCACTTCGGCAAAACGGCTTTCCCGAATCGGGAATATTCCGAAAGAAAATTCGTTTTTTTCGGAATCTTTTTCGATTTCAAATTTGGAGGCGTTTGGCTGGTCGGGATAAAAGCGATAAATATCGATTGGGAAAAAAATCAAATAGTCTCCGACAACTATCGCCGCCAGAGGAATAAGATAGATAAAAAAACGCAAAATTTTGTATATAGTCCCAAGTTTGTTTTCCATAACGTAATGTTAATCGCAACCAGGGTGAGTGTCAAAGAGAGGAAGGAAGCAATTAAAATTGCCTCCTCGCAGTTATTCTAGTATAATAAGCACAGAAAAACAAAGGGTGTTATTGCTAAAATATGGGAATATTTTCCAAAATTTTTCGGCGAAGAGGCGGGTCCGGCCATGCGCTGGCTTTGGATATTGGAACGGAAGTAATCAAAGCTCTCGTTTTCAAAATTGACAGGGAAACGGAAAAGGGCGTCGTTGTGGGCGTTGGGCGGGTCCGGCAAAAGCTGGGTGATATGCAATCCGGCGCGGTGACCGATATTTCTGGGGTGATATCATCCTGCGAAGCCGCTATTGGCGCGGCGGAAGAAATGGCGGGAGTTCGCAGAGTTGACCAGACCATTATGGGAATCGCGGGAGAGTTAGTGAAGGGTTCGACAACCACCGTCCATTATGAGCGCCTGAAGCCGGAAGTCCGGATTGATCTTCCCGAACTCAAAAATATTGTCCAAAAGGTTCAATGGAAGGCTTTTGATCGGATTCGCCAGCAATTGGCCTGGGAGACGGGACACAGCGAAATTGACGTGAAGCTGATCAATGCGGCAATTGTTGATGTGCGGATTGACGGATATCGGGTAACCAACCCGCTCGGTTTTCAGGGGCGCGACGTTTCAATCGGCGTCTTCAATGCCTACGCGCCCATGATTCATTTGGGAGCGCTCCAGAAAATTGCCGAAGAGCTTGATTTGGATCTATTGAGCATTGCGGCTGAACCTTACGCAGTCGCCCGCTCGATGGGTCTTGAGAATACGGTTGACTTCAGCGCGATTTTCATCGACGTCGGCGGCGGAACAACCGACATTGCCGTGGTGAGAAGCGGCGGGTTGGAAGGAACGAAAATGTTCGCTTTGGGCGGGCGCGCCTTCACCAAGCGCCTCGCGCAGGAGCTCAATATCAATTTTGAGGAAGCGGAACAGCTCAAAATTCGCTACGGCCGGAGAGAGCTGGGCCGCGATATCGCCTCGCGCATTGAAAAACTGCTTGAGGAAGATTGCCGGGTCTGGCTGGATGGGGTGGAATTATCGCTCGGCGAGTTTGCTGATTCGGACCTTTTACCCTCCAAAATTCTTCTTTGCGGGGGCGGTTCGGCTCTTCCGGGCATCAAAAAAGCACTCGCGGGGAAAGAATGGCTCCAGAATCTTCCTTTTGCGAAGACACCCCACGTGGGCTTTTTACAGCCGAAAGACGTTTCTAATATTCAGGACACGACGGGACTCCTTCACGATCCGCAGGATGTGACGCCGATGGGACTGGCTAATTTGGCGCTGGATCTGGTCGGCGAGGAAAAGGTTTTATCAAGTATGCTAAGAAGAGCGGTAAAAATGATGCAGAATTAAAAAATCTCATGCACAAAACTCTCTATATCGACATTGACGAAGAAATAACTTCGATTATAGACCGGGTGCGCAAGTCCGCCGCAAACGAGATTATTGTGATTGCTCCAAAACGGGCCCTCTTGCTCCAAAGTCTTGTGAATTTAAAACTTCTCAAAAAAGAAGTGGGGCGGCGCAAGAAAAAGCTGATGATTGTCACGCAGGATAAGATTGGAAAAAAGCTGATTGAAAAAGCGGGCATTCTTGTGCAGGGGAAAATGGACAGCGATTTGGAGGATTATCCCGACGAAACGGAATATCAAGCCAGAAAGAAAGAGGTTGTTATTGATGACGAAGAACTGACAAAGGAGCTCGCGGAAGAGGAGCTGAAAATCGGATCGGACCAGTATTTCGATGAACCCCTGCCTGTTCCCAAAGTTGAAAAAGAGGCCGAAGGCACATCGGAAAACATCGGCAAGATCACCTTTGGGGAAGTCGAGGAAAAAACCGCTGCCGGAAAGGGCGCTGGCGGGGCCGGAAAGAGCATTGCCAGACAGCCGAAAGAAAAAAAGACAAAAGACCGGTTTGTGAAAGTATCTGATATTGTGGCTGGCCCTGGGGCCACTATTGTGGCTGGCCCTGGGGCCACTATTGTGGCTGGCCCCGGAACCAGATCAAAAAAAGTGTCTAGAGTACAAAAAGACTCCTTTCAAAAAGTTGCGGCGAAATCAATTCCTAAAACCGGTTTTTCTCAAAAGCCGGAAAAATTTGGGCGCGAACTGCAGCGGAAAACGGAAAAATTTTTCGGATTTCCAGCCAGCGAAAAAATTTCTCAAGCCGGAGCATTTCGCCGCGGCAAAGAGGAAAAAATCATAAAAACCAGCCGCGTGGCGGGGAAAACGGCCCGCTATCTTCTCGTTTTTACCATCACATTTTTTCTTCTGGCAAGTTTTGCCGCGGCTTATTTTTTCCTTCCCAGAGCCACCATCGCGGTGTATCTCAAAAGTCAGGAGAAAACCGTTTCAGCCAGCATAGAAGCGAATATTGGAACAAATTCTGTTGATGAATCCCAAAATATTGTTCCGGCCGTCCTCGAACAGATAATCAAGGAAAAAACGGAAGAGATTGAAGCAAGCGGCCGAAAATCAGGGGGCGGGAAAGCGACAGGCAGTGTTGTGATTTACAACGAATTTAGTTCCGACAGCCAGCCTCTGGTTGCGACAACCCGCCTCGAGACCAGTGACGGAAAAATTTTCAGAATTACAAAAGGTGTTATCGTTCCCGGAATGACAAAAGTGGGAACGGAAACAAAGCCGGGAGCCATTGAAGTGACCGTGGAGGCGGACAAACCCGGAGAAACCTACAATATCGATCCGACAACGTTCAAAATCCCCGGCTTTGCGAGCGGGCCGAAATATGACAAATTTTATGCCAAATCTGCCAAAACTATGACTGGCGGCGCCGAGGGCGAATCGCCAATAGTGACATCGCAGGATGTCTCCAAAGCCAAAGAAAAACTGATGGTTGAAGCAAAAAAAGAGGCCGCGGAAGAATTGAAAAACAGCCTGCCGAAAGAAAGAAAATTTTTTGAGGACGCGATAACGACGGAATTAGTTGAAGCGGTGCCGTCGGCCAGTGTCGGAACACAAACGGAAAAATTTTCTTATACTATCAAAGTAAAGGCAATCACCCTCTCTTTTTCAGAAAATGGCGTGAAGGAAATTATGAAAAACAGCCTGACCCAGGAAGGGGAGAGCATTAATCGGGTTGATTTTGAAAATCCTCTCAATTATCTGCTGTCGGAATCGGATCCCGGCAAAAAGTTCATAAAATTCGAAGCAAAAACGGATTTGAATCTGGCCGGCGGAGTTGATATGGAAAATTTCAAGAAAGGCGCTCTTGGCAAGAATGCCGCTGAACTTGAATCGCTGATAAAATCCTATCCCTTAATCCAAAAAGCCGATATTAACTTCTGGCCATTTTTCGTAACGCGGGTGCCGATGAATGAGAAGAGAGTGAAGATTGAGATAAAATAAACGAGGAGATGCTGACGAACCTATTGACAGAAAAGCGGAGATAAATTAGAATAACAAAGGCAAAAATAACAAATATCACAGCTACTCAAGCATTTGGATTGAATTGCCCCCGGAAAAGCTTTCGAGAAGCGGGGCAAGTTGCCTTTCTTTTTATTTATGCCCAAGGAGAAGGAAATTATAAAACTAAACGGAGTCATTAGAGAGACTCTTCCCAGCACGACTTTTCGGGTCGAGCTTGAAAATGGGCACGAAATTTTGGCCCATATTTCCGGGCGGATGAGAGTAAACTATATCCGGCTTCTTCCCGGCGACAAAGTGCTGGTTGAAATGAGCCCCTACGACTTAACCAAGGGGAGAATAGTGCAAAGATTATGAAGGTAAGAGCATCGGTGAAAAAAATTTGCCAAAAATGCAAGATTGTCAAGCGAAAGAGAAAACTTTACGTAGTTTGCTCTGTGGCAAAACATAAGCAGAGGCAAGGGTAATATGGCAAGAATTGCCGGGGTGAATATCCCCGACGACAAAAGAATAGAAATCGCCCTCGCTTATATTCACGGAGTCGGGCGGCCGAGGAGTAATCAAATACTCGCCGCTTTGAAGTTGGATCCGAATGCCCGCACCAAAACCATGAACGAGACGGATATCGGCAAACTAAAGGATTACATTGAAAAAAATTTCACTATTGAGGGGGAATTGAAACATCAGAAACAAATGAACATCAAGCGGCTCAAAGATATTAGCTGCTATCGGGGAATCCGTCACACGAAGGGCCTTCCGGCCAGAGGCCAGAAAACCAAGACCAATACCCGAACCGTCAGAGGGAATGTCCGAAAGACAATGGGCAGCGGGAGAAAACCGGCGGCGGAAAAAACGTAGGTGTGATGCGAATCAACGAATAAACGCGAATCAACTAATTGCGAATACACGAATATGACTGAACAAGCGAAAAAAACCAAAGAAAAACTGGAAGAAAAGGCCGAAAAAGCCGAGGCTGTTAGCAGTGATAAAAAATCTGAAGCTACCCTGAAATCGGAGAAAAAAATGAAGAGCGCGGAAAAGGCGGAGAAAGCGGAAGAAAAACCGGTCGTAAGGAAAAAGAAGAGGAAAATTCGCCGCCAAGTGCTCAAGGGGCGGGCGCATGTTCAGTGCACGTACAACAATACAGTTATCACTTTCTCGGATCTCGGCGGGAAGGTGTTGGCTTGGGCAAGTGCCGGATCTTTGGGTTTCAAGGGCGCGAAAAAAGCGACTCCTTATGCCGCGACTCAAATCGTGAATGCGGCTGCGGAAAAAGTAGCCAAATTTGGCCTCAAGGAAATTGAAGTGTATGTCAAGGGAGTCAGCTCGGGCCGCGAAGCGTCTGTTCGGGCTCTGGCCAACAATGATTTTGAAATAACATCAATAAAAGATATAACACCCATACCGCACAACGGCTGCCGGCCGAAGAAACCAAGGCGGGTATAATTTTATGGCGCGTAATTTATCTCCAAAGTGCAAGCTCTGCCGAAGGGCAGGGGAAAAGCTATTCCTCAAAGGCGACCGTTGCGGCACGCCCAAGTGCGCTATGGTGCGCCGCGCTTATCCGCCCGGCGTTCACGGCCAGAAAAAAAGAAGAAGAGCACGCTCGGAATTTGGAGAACAACTGGCTATGAAGCAGAAAATCAAGAGAATTTACGGGGTTTTGGAAAAGCAATTGAAAAAATATTTCAAAGATGTGAAAAACAAACCTGGTGTTACGGGCGATCTTCTGATGCAAAAACTGGAAATGCGGCTGGATAACGTTATTTTTCGAGCTGGTTTTGCGACTAGCCGCCAGCAAGCCCGGCAGCTGGTAAGGCACTCCCATTTCACAGTAAACGGGAAAAGAATGAATATGCCCTCGTACGAGGTGAAAGTTGGAGATGTGATTGGGGTGAAGGCGGGTAAGCTTAAGAAAGAATATTTCAAGAATACAGAAGAAGCGATGGCAGGCAGACAAAATGTTTTGGGATGGCTGGAGGTAGATATTCAACAGAAGATGATTAAAATAAAGTCCAAGCCAACCAAGGATGATGTCGGAATGGAACTCGATGTTCAAATGGCAATCGAATATTATTCGCGTTAATTTTTTAAATCAAAAGAGATGATAAAAGTCACCCTTCCCAAGAAACCAAAGTTTATAAAGGCGGGGGAAAATGCCGGCAAGGTTGAAATAGAGAATTGTTATCCGGGATACGGAACGACTCTCGGAAACGCCTTGCGAAGAGTTCTTCTCTCATCGCTTACCGGCGCGGCAGTCACTTCGGTGAAAATAAAAGGAGCAACTCATGAATTTTCAACAATACCGGGCGTTCTTGAAGACGTTATTCAGATAATTTTGAATCTGAAAAAAGTGAGATTTAGAATGCACAAAGATGAGCCGGTAAAGCTTACTCTCAAAGAAAAGAGCGTGAAAAACATAACCGCCGCTCAAATTCAATGCCCGGCCGATGTTGAAGTGATCAACAAAGAGGCTCCTCTTGCCTCAATCACTGATAAAAAAGGGGAATTGGAAATGGAGATTGAGGTACAGAGGGGATTGGGCTATGTGCCTGTTGAACAACAGGAGAGAGAAAAAAAGGAAATAGGCCTTATTGCCATTGACGCGATCTACACTCCCATAAAAAGAGTCAACTACACCGTTGAAAATATGCGTGTCGGCAAAAGAACGGATTATGACAAAATTACCCTTGAAATTGAAACAGACGGAACCATAACCCCGGAAGAAGCTTTCCAAAAGTCAGTTGAGATTGCCATCGCCCAATACGAAGCGATAGTCGGCTTTGAAGAATTTGAAGAAAAGGAAAAAGCAGTCGAAGTCACTGAACAGGAAAGGGCAAAAGCGGAAGCAGAAAAAGAGGAGATTTCCGGGAAAGAGATTGCTGGCAGAGAAGGTCTCGAAATAGATATCAGCACTCTTTCATTCTCCACAAGAACAAGTAATGTTCTGGAGAAGAACAACATAAAGTTCGTAAAGGACTTGATATCATTGAACGAGAACGAACTGAAAAATCTTGAAGGAATGGGAGAAAAGGGTATTAAGGAAATTAAGAAAGCGATAGGAAACTTGGGATTGACCCTAAAATCATGAAGCATCTCAAAAGAGGGAGAAAGTTGAGCCGGACCAGAAAACAGCGCAAGGCGCTGCTGAAAACAATGCTGGGAAATTTCATTTTGCAGGAAAGGATAAAAACTACCGAGGCAAAAGCAAAAGAATTGAAGGAAAAAGTGGAAAAAATCATCAGCCGGGCAAAAAAAATATTAGCAGGGCCGAAAGGCGCTGACTTGTCCCAGGTGAAATTTTTGCGCTCCCAGCTTCCCCGCAGTATAAAAGCGGAGACGCTTAAAAAAATTGCTCAAAGATTTTCAGGCCGCAAAGGCGGATATACCAGAGTAGTGAAGATCGGCCAAAGACGATCCGACGGGGCCAAAATGGCTATAATTGAATTGATAAAAGAAGAAACTCATGCCGGCAAAATCTCTTAAAATCGAGAGAAGGTATTATTTGTTAGATTGTCGAAAGGATAACTTGGGGAGACTGGCGACGCAAGCCGCCCTTATTTTGCAAGGGAAACATAAAGCCGGTTATCTCCCGAATATCGACGTGGGTGACTTTATTGTCGTAGTTAATTGCAAAGAAGCGCAATTCTCCGGGACCAAAACAAAAAACAAGCTCTATCACCGTTTTTCAGGATATCCGGGAGGAATTTCTACGCGAAAACTTGGAGATCTTCTGGCTGTCAATCCTAAAAAAGTGATAAGAGAGGCTGTGTATGGAATGTTGCCAAAGAACAAATTGCGGAACGAAAGAATGAAAAGATTGCTTATTTTTGATGATTCTAATCATAATCTGAAGGTGAAATTTGAGAATTAGGTGATTTCTATATGCTTGACAAAAAGATTGCAAAAAGAGAAAAAATGAATAAAGAAGACGGAAAAAACTCTGAAAAGGGCGGAAAATATTTTTCCGGCATCGGCCGCCGCAAATCATCGGTGGCTCGCGTGCGGCTGTTTCAGAAGAAGACCGAAGTATCTCTTGCGGACAGCGTGACTATCAATGAGAGGAAACTTAAGGATTTTTTCCCGCTGGCGGAACTCCGGGACACGGTACTTGCCCCTTTTGCGATAATGAGTTCCAAAGAGCCCCTAAAGATTTCGGTGAAAGTGGCCGGGGGAGGAATTCGCGGTCAGGCAGAAGCAATAAGACTGGGTATTGCCAGAGCCCTTGTAAAATATGACGAGAATTTGCGAAAGGCGCTTCGCGATGCGGGTTATTTGACGCGCGACGACCGCGTAGTTGAACGCAAAAAAGCCGGCCTCAAAAAGGCGCGAAGAGCCCCGCAATGGAAAAAGCGTTAGCTTCTAAAAAGAAAAACTTCCTAGCCAAAAATCCCCGTTTTTTCCGGAAGAGTGAAGTAAAAAATTCTTTTGTCGCCGCTTTCGTCTCTCAAAAAGAAATAATATCCGTTGCTTGTATCATAAACAGCCGGAAAATCATCCAGATTATTTTCAAAAACATCAAGGCATATTCGCCGGTCGCGGGGATCAAGCTCAATCAGCTTGATTTTTTTATCCGCGGAAAAGAGGATGTGCTCGTAGTCGCGGAACCAGAAAACATTTTCAAGAGGGGATGATATCCTGATAACATTCTGAATTTCATTTTCGTCGCGATAGGGCTGGACTTCCCATTTTCGCAAGAACATAACGAATATCTCATTGGGGGTCCCAAAAAGCAATTTTTTGCCGTCATCGGAGAACTGAACGCCTTGCACACTGCTTGCAATTTTTTGGGAAAGACTCTCGTTTCCATTATTGTGAACAAATAAATCCCCGTCCTGGGAAATAAGAGCCTGCCGTTCGTTGTCATAAGCTATCAGCCTAGCGCCGTCTCCAATAGGCTGGTCTGTAAACTGATTGTCATTTATCTGGGTGATATTTCCTCCCTCCAAATTGCCCTTGAAGAGAATATTATTTTCCTGGATATAATAGATAGAATTTTGGGAAAGATCATAAGCAATAACCCCGGGAATAATGAGCTGTAGGGTGTTGTTATCAAGACTTACTCTATAAAGATTGCTTTTGTTTTCGCTGTTGCTTCTAGCCAAAAAATAAATCACATTTTTTTCTTGCGGGCTCCAGCGGGCCTTAATGATGTCTCCTGGCCTTGATATCTCCGAGAGATAGATGGGACTCAAATCCTGACTGGCGCTGGCGATGAGATAATCTTTCTGATTGTTTCTGGTCACCGGAATAAGCATCAAATCTTCCTTGAAATTCCATTCCAGATTTTCGAGGCGGTCTCTTGAAGCCGAAACATTGTCTTTGGAAAAAATCAATTGAGTCTTATTCTCTTTGAAATCCGTTACCCAAAGAAAGATGTTATTTTCAAGATCTTCAAAATAAGCGATTTTTTTTCCGAATGGCGAGGGGAAAAGTCTAGCCGTCTTGTGGCTTTCTATTCCCTTGAGTTGGGGGTTTTGGGGCATAAGGACAACATTCCAAAATTCAGAAGACAGCCCGCTGTGAACTTCAACTTGTTTCTCCCAGTCGAGATAACCGTCTGCTGTTACCCGAATTTTATACGTCCCCGGTTTGAGTCCGTTTAATGTTATTGAATTATTTATTATATCCAGGCTTCTTGAGGGTTGCTCCTCGTTGTTTATAAAAATTCTGACACTGGAGGGAATAGTCTTGAGCGTGACTGAACCGCTGTAGACAAAAATGCCGCGTTTCTGATCAAAACGGTATCCTTTTGAGTGCATAATAACCAGCGGGGTTGATATCAGGAATAAAATAAAAATCCCCCAAAAAAATATTTTTCGATATATCTTTTGCATAGTATCTACAAGACATAATATGTCAACTCTGATTTTTTGTCTAACAGAATTTTTATTTTAAAAGAGCATCCAAAAAACCGGTCTTTGCCGGCTTTTGGATGATTTGAACTCAAGTTATAAAAAAGAACGTTTTTTATTTGATGGTATCTGAAGGATATTATTTCAATCCCGGAACTTTCTTCGAATATTTTTCCAGATTTTTGAGCTGTTTTTCATTGAGGCTCTTTGATTTCTCGATTGCCCTGGAAATCATATCTTTACTGAATTCTCTCGTTTCTCCAATTTGGATTCTCCCGTTCTCGACTTGCCGGCGCAGCATATCCTCGATGTAAATTTTATGCTCGGCCGCAAGACTCGCGTCCGGATTTTTTTCCAGGTAGTTAGCCAGAGCTCTTCGGGCCAACTTTGTCGTGCTGTCGCCTCTGACAGCCGTTTCTATAAACGAAGATTCTGTTTCCTGGCTGGTTTGAGGGCTTACTGCTTCTTCCGGCTTTGCGGCTTCACCAGCGGCTGGCTGAACCTCCTCGGCTTTCTGGGCCTCTTCTTTGGCAGTTTCTCCGCCAATAACGCTTATTTTGCCCTCACCTTCCTCCTGGGAGACAGCTTCCTTTTGGGGAACGGCTGGCTGTGTTCTTTTGGAATAGGAGTATATTCCCCCGGCGATAGCTACAACAATTGCGATACTTACAATCATTCTCAAATTCTCCTGAAACCAAACCTTCATTTTTTCCCCTCCGGTTTCCGAAGACGTTTCTTTTTCTTCGGAATCTTTGGGATTTTTTTCCACTTTATACACCTGCCTTTCTAGAAAGGTTAATTGTTAGCGTTCTTTTGGTATATAAAATATATCAGCATCGGCCTTTATTTGTCAATTTTCACAACTCTCGTTTTGCCCGACAAATCTTTGAAAAATCGAATTTTTGCCGGGGGTAAGGCTTGCCCGATGATTTCAGAGATTCCCTTTTTCTGTTCCGGACTGATCTCGAAAAAAGCAAGAACCTGGCCGGATCTCCCTGATTTCCTGATTTTCCCAATCTTCCTAATCAATCTAACGTAATACTCTAGTCCGTTTTTTTCGCTTATTAAAGCCGTTTTTGGCTCGTATTTCAGATTGTCTTTGTGTTTTTGGTATGAGTTTTTGGAAACGTAGGGAAGATTAGCGACAATTATAACGTTTCCTTTTAATTTTCTTTGAGAAGCAAATTCCAAAAGGTCGGATTTTATAAACTTTATATATTCATCAATTTTGTGCTTTTTGGCATTCTTTTTGGCGACATGCAAAGCCTTTTCTGAAATATCAGTGGCAGAGAAATTTATTTTCTCCCGAATTCTTCGGGGAATATTCTTAATTATCGAAATTATGATGTTTCCCGACCCTGTCCCTACATCAACGATATTCTTAATTCCTGATTCTTTATTCATAATTTCTCGAAGCGCAGCTTCGACAAGCAGTTCCGTTTCCGGGCGGGGGATGAGGACATTTTTATTAACCAGAAATTCCAGCCCGTAAAATTCTTTTTTGCCAAAAAGATAGGCGATTGGCTCGCCTTTTACTCTGCGTTTGGAAAAATTATTGAATTTTACAATTTGATTTTTCGTCAGTTTTTTTTCCGGATGGATGAAAAGATATTCTCGCGGTTTTTTGAGAGTGCGAGATAAAAGAAGCTCCGCGTCAAGCGGAGGCAGAAGAGTATTTTGTAGAATTTTTTTAATGTCCATCGAATTTTGAATTCTGAATTTCGAATCAAGCATGAATGACCCAATGAAAGAATTTATAAACATTTAAAATCCAGTCATTTGAAATTGATTCAAAATTCAAAATTATTTATCACTTTTTCTTCTCAAATCCTCTTTGCTAAGCCTGTCTATAATTTCATCCAAATTCCCGTCGAGAATTTGAGAAATATTACTCCAGCTTTCTTTGATCCGATGATCGGTGATTCGGTCCTGGGGGAAATTGTAAGTGCGGATTTTTTCACTCCGGTCTCCCGTTCCGATCTGATTGCGGCGAGCTTCGCCTAGCTCCGCGGCGTGTTTTTCAACTTCGGCGGCAAGAAGCCGCGCTCTCAAAACCTTCAAGGCCTTTTCCTTGTTTTTCATCTGCGATTTTTCGTCTTGGCAGGTGACGATCATTCCCGTCGGGAGATAAGTTATTCGAACGGCGCTGGAAGTGGTGTTTACGCTTTGTCCTCCGGGACCGGAAGAGCGGAAAGTATCAATTCGCATATCCGCAGGATTGATTTTAACATCCACTTCTTCCGCTTCAGGGAGAACCGCAACCGTCGCCGTCGAAGTGTGAACGCGTCCTATTTTTTCGGTTTCCGGCACTCTTTGCACCCGGTGTACGCCCGATTCATATTTCATATTTCCAAATGCATTTTTTCCCTCCACGCTAAAAATTATTTCCTTGAATCCTCCAATCGGAGTTCTGTTTGAGTTCAGGACACTCGTTTTCCAGCCATTTTTTTCGGCAAAACGCCCATACATCCGGAAAAGATCAGCCGCAAAAAGAGCCGATTCATCTCCGCCGGCCCCGGCCCGGATTTCCACGATAACATTTTTCGCATCACTGGAATCTTTCGGGATTAAAAGAGTTTGCAGTTCTTTTTCCAGATTTTCTTTTTTCACAGCCAGCTTTACATTTTCATCCATTGCCATATTTTTTAGTTCCTCATCTTTTTCAGTATTCACGATTTCGGCGTTATCTCTCATTTGTTTCTGGATATTTTCCAGCACTTTAATTTTTGCCGTAATCTCTTCAAGTTCAGCCATCCTTTTCCCAATCTCCTTCATTTTCTGGGAATCAGAAACAATACCGGGCTTTGCCAGCTCGGTTTTCAAGTCCTGATATTCCTTTTTGATTGCGTCAATTTGATTTTTCACCGCATTTATATTACCATTGAATCAGTATCATTCTTCAATTAAAGATAATACAATTTGCTGAAACTTTCAAATATTAGTAGAACTTTCCTAACATTAAATGTTAGGAAAATAAATAAAACCCGCTTTTGGCGGGTTTTTGGCAAAAGCGATAATTATACGAAAATTTATTTTTTCTTCTTTGCCGGTTTCGGTTTCTTTTTAGGTTTTTCGGCGGGAATTTTGGGCATTCGCGGTTTTTTCTTGGCTTTCTTTCCTTTTTCCGCTTTGATTTTTTCCGTTTTTTCGGAGCGTTTTTTGAAACGGTCGAGGCGGCCAGCGGTGTCAACGAGGCGCTTTTTACCAGTATAAAAGGGATGGCAGGCGCTGCATACCTCAACTTTCATCTCGGGCCTTGTGGAACCGGTGGTGATGATATTCCCGCAGGCGCAAATGATTTTGGCTTCCGGATAGTATTTTGGATGAATGTTATTTTTCATACTGGACAATTATAGCACCCAATTTGGTAATTGACAAGAGCGGGTGTTCCTGCTAAAATTTCTGGTGTTATTATTCATATCTCTCTTTGGACAATCCTTGCCCTTTTCTTTGCAAAAAGAACAGGTTTAGTCGAGGGGTAAACGACGATAATTAAAGGAAAAATAATGCAAGACAATGAAAATGCCTCAAAAGGGGCAAAAAATGAAGACAGCCAGAACACATCGGCTGATTTTAAGTATGAGGATCTGGAGCTCGCAGTTTCTGAAATGCTCAAAGCCGGCGTTCATTTCGGCCACAAAAGCTCGCGCTGGAATCCGAAAATGAAACCCTATATTTTCGGAACGAGAAACGGGATTCATATCATTGACCTCGACAAGACGCTAGTGATGTTTCAGAAAGCTCTGGAATATATCCAGCAAGTCGTCGCAAACGGCGGAAAAATTCTTTTTGTCGGGACCAAGCCCCAGGCCCAAAATGTGATTCAATGGGCGGGCGAGAAAACTGGAATGCCCTATGTTGTGAATCGCTGGCTGGGAGGAGCCTTTACTAATTTCAATGAAATCAAGAAAAGAATCCGCTATCTCAATGACCAGGAAGAAAAACTGGCCCGGGGCGAATTTGAAAAGTATACCAAATACGAGCAGGGAAAAATTAAGAAAGAAATTGAAAAAATGAACGAAAAGATGGGCGGCATCAAAAGAATGGAAAATTTTCCCCAGCTGGTTTTCGCGGTTGACATTAAAGAAGACGGGCTGGCGCTGAAAGAAGCCCGCTGGATGAAAATTCCAATTGTGGCGATAGCTGATACCAACCACGATCCGACTCTGGCCGATTATGTGATTCCCGCCAATGATGACGCTCTTTCTTCGCTCAAATATATTCTGGGAATAGTGGTAAAAAAAATAAAAGAGACAAAAAGCAAAGCCAAACCGGTTTCAAATAACAAGCCGGAGATAAAAAGTTAAGCAAGATATTGCTATGAAAAATAAAACTAAAATATCCGCCGCGCAAGTAAAGGAATTACGCGAAAAAACAGGAGCGAGCGTTATGGAATGCCGCAACGCGCTCACAGAATGCGGGGGTGATTTTGAAAAAGCGGCGGATTATCTCAAAAAAAGAGGAAGCGAAAAAGCTCTCAAAAAAGCGGAAAAAAAAACCTCGGAAGGAGCGGTCGCGGCGTATATCCACAGCAACAAAAAAGTCGGCGCAATAGTCGAGCTTTTATGCGAAACTGATTTTGTAGCCCGAAACTCCGAATTTCAGAGTTTGGCTTATGACATTGCCATGCATATTGCCGCTATGAATCCAAAATACCTGTCCCTTGAAAAAGTTCCGGAAAAAGACCGGGAGGAATATGAACATATTGCGAGAGAAGAGACTGCACTCGGGGAAAAGCCGTCCGAAATAATTGAAAAAATTGTCGAAGGGAAAATCAAAAAACACTTTGATGAAATCTCGCTTTCAACCCAGCCTTTCATTAAAAATCAGGATATTACTATTGACGATCTTGTGAAGGAAAAAATTTCCAAACTCGGCGAAAATATTCGGATCGGAAATTTTGTCAGGTTCGAGATTTGATTTATGAATAAGTTTCTTATAAAAATCCGTCCCTGGGAAAATTCCTGTATCGCCGAAAGCAGACTTTCTTTCCAAAAGGGCGATATCCTGATTGGAGAAACCGAAGACGGGATCGAGTCGGCTATTGTGGAACAAGCGGCAGACAGCAAAGAAGTTCTGCCCGGAAGTCAGGCCGATTTCGAACAAAGGAAATTCAAAATAATTCGCAAAGCAAATCTGCGAGATCTCAATGCTATCAGAGAATTTCGGAAAAAAGAAGCCGAGGCGTTCGAAATCTGCCGCTGTGAGGTAAAAAAAAGCAATCTTCCCATGAAAGTTGTGAACTGTTGCTATTCTTTTGACGGGGGAAGCATCACTTTTGCCTTCATTGCCGAGGGACGAGTGGATTTTCGGGATTTGGTGAAAAATCTCTCCAGAACTTTTCAAAGATCAATTAAACTCCATCAGATTGGCGCGCGTGATGAGGTCAGAAATGAGGGCGGATATGGCATTTGCGGAAGAGAGCTTTGTTGCATAAGATTCAAGGGGGATCTTCCCAGTATCAGCTCGGAGATGGCAAAAGCCCAACAGATAATTCGCCGCGGATCGGAACGAATCTCTGGAATTTGCGGAAGGCTTATGTGCTGTCTGGCATATGAAGCCGATCAATACCAAAAAGTTTTGGAAAAAATGCCTTCTGTCGGAAGTGAAGTTAAGATAAAGGGGGATACTGGAATCGTTAAAGAAACAAACGCTCTCACGGGAGAATTAAAGGTTGAATTTTCCGGTGGCAGTATAGCTAAAATTAAAATGGACGATTTGATTTAAAGGTTTCGGACAGCGCCTGGCGCATCAGTTACCTAATCATCTCATTAGCTCTAACAATTATTGATTTTAAAAGTATGTTTTGGATCTATGTTCCACCGGTCATCTTGATTGGGGCGATAATCGCCCTGGTAGTTATTTTTGGAAAAAAGTCAGCTGAATTGAAAAAAATCAAAGAGCTCCGTAAAGATCAAATGGAAAAAAGCTTGCCATCTGCCCAAAGAGACGGATGGAAGAGGTTTGGACAGCGGACTCTTCATATTTTGGAAAGGGTTCTAATCGCGCTAAAATTAGCAGTAAAGAAGGCAGAGCAATCGATTGCAAGACTGGTTTTCAATATCCGCGCGAAAAGGGCAGGAAAGAAGCCTCTTGAAGACTCTGGAATTGAGGATTTAATCAGAAAACGGACTGAAGAACCGGAAACAACAGAATGGGTTCCCAGCGAAGTAGTTATAAAGAAAAAAAGAACCGAGGAACCGGTAGTTCGCCTGAAAGAGGTGCCGGTTTCGGAGGATAAAGTGAAAGAAGAAGCTCTTATTCATCGAATTGCAGAAAATCCCAAAGATATAGAGGCTTATCGGGAGCTGGGGGATTACTATATGAGCGTTGGAAATATCAAGGACGCCAAAGATTCATTTAAGGTAGTCTTGAAGCTTCGCCCGCGGGATCTCAAGGCTAAAAGCAGCCTGCGAGAAATCGAAATGAAGATGAGGCTGGGAAGCTGATATGAAATTTGCCAGCGTAGCTCAGAGGCCAGAGCGACGGTTTTGTAAACCGTGGGTCGTGGGTTCGACTCCCACCGCTGGCTCTGGGTTGTGGGCCTGCCCCGTTAAATAATTTCGCTTTGCGAAATTCCTGCTTCGCAGGATTTAACGGGGTGAAAATCCGACAGCCGGCTCATGAACATAAGATGGGTAGGTGGCAGAGCGGTCAATTGCACCTGACTGTAAATCAGGCGCCTTCGGGCTACGGCGGTTCGAATCCGTCCCTACCCACCATAATCAAAAAATCTCTTGAAGCGGCGCCGGCTGGTCAGATAAAAAACATTTCGGGAGGATGTGTCCTGCGTCGGACAGCGCGGTTTTCATCCTGACGTCTCTCCGCCCCACACCAATCCTAACAATACTACCAGCGGTTAATTAAAGACGTTAACTAGGATTAGTGTGGGGTAAACTGGACTTTTTGCTGATTTTGTTATAGTTTTAGAAATATGCTGAAGCAGAAAATCGAAGGAATAAAATCGGAATCTCTCGAAAAAATTAAAAAATCCGCTTCGGAGCGGGAGCTTTATGATATCAAGGTAAAATATCTCGGCCGCAACGGAAGCCTGACCAAAATTCTGAAAAACCTGAAAAACCTGTCTCCGGAAAAAAGAAGAGTTGCGGGCCCGGTTGCCAACCAGGTGCGCCGTGACATTAAAGAAGCCTGCCAAAACAAAAAGAAAGAACTGGCCGAACAGGTTGACTGGGAAAAAGAGAAAATCGACGTCACTTTGCCGGGGAGGAAAACTGAAACGGGACACCTTCACCCGATAACTTTGGTTCAAAGGGATATTGAGAAAATTTTTACCTCGATGGGGTTTAAGATTGCCGACGGGCCGGAAATCGAATCGGACTGGTACAACTTCACGGCTCTCAATTTTCCCCAGGATCATCCGGCCCGGGACATGCAGGATACTTTCTGGGTTAAAAACAACAAAGAAAAATTTGTTTTGCGGACGCATACTTCTCCGGTTCAGGTGAGGTTTATGAAAGAAAATAAACCGCCTCTCAAAGTGATTATCCCCGGGAGAGTTTTTCGGAACGAAGCGACTGACGCGACGCATGAGCATACTCTCCATCAATTTGAAGCGCTTGTGGTAGGCGATGATGTCAGTGTCGGCCATTTCAAATATATCGTCCAGGAATTTTTTACCCAATTTTTTAGTAAAGAAACCAAAATCAGGTTGAGGCCCTGCTATTTCCCATTCACGGAACCAAGTTTTGAGTTTGACATCAATTGCACGGTTTGCAATGGGAAAGGATGTCCCTCCTGCAAAGGCGGCGGCTGGCTCGAGATCGGCGGCGCTGGAATGGTCAGCCAGAATGTTTTTGCCGTTGCCGGCTATCCCAAAAACAAATATCAAGGCTTCGCCTGGGGCTTTGGACTGGAGAGACTGGCTATGATGAAGTATAAAATCAATGATATCCGCCTGTTTCATGGCGGGGACCTAAGGTTTATTCAACAATTTTAGAGTATGAAATACAGCTACAACTGGCTCAAAGAATTATCCGGGACAAAAAAAATGCCCATCCAAATCGCGGATATAATTAATATGCGCGCGTTTGAGCTTGAAGATACGAGGAAGGCTGGCAGTGATACTCAACTTGAATTTAATATTTTGCCGAATCGGGGGCATGACGCCCTTTCTCATGTTGGTATGGCAAGAGAAATTTGCGCGGTGGAGGGACGAAAGTTTTTTCCAAGGTTCGGCCTTGGGAACGTCCCAAGGCCGAACCTTGGTTTTGGGTTAAAAGTCGAAATAAAAGATAAAAATCTCTGCCAGCGTTACATTGGAGCAGTTATTGAAAATATTAAAATTAATCCTTCGCCCAAATGGCTACAGCAAAAACTCATCGCTTGCGGGATTAAGCCAATAAATAATATTGTTGACATTACAAATTATGTGATGCTCGAGACTGGCCAACCGCTCCACGCTTTTGACATAAAGAAAACAACTGGAAATATAATTGTCCGAAAAGCAAAACGCGGCGAGAAAATCAAATTACTTGACGAGAAGATTTATGAACTAAACGAAAATAATCTTGTTATCGCCGATTCCGAAAAACCGATTGCGCTGGCCGGCGTTATGGGAGGGTCAAAGTCAAGCGTTACCGAAAAAACGAAAACTATTATTTTGGAGTCGGCCAATTTCAACGCGAAAAATATAAGGAAAACTCGAACGGCGCTGGGACTTCAGACGGAATCCTCCTATCGTTTTGAGAGAGAAATTGACCCCAATCTGGCCGAAATCGGCGCGGCGCGGGCGATTGAACTTTTGCAGGAATACGGCGGAAAAAACGCGAAGATTGCAGCGATAGCGGATACCTATCCTAAGAAATTGAAACCCTGGACAATCAAACTAAATTCAGAGTATGTGAATAACTTACTGGGCGAAAAAATCGAAATTTTGCGAATGGAGAAAATTCTTGAGCGTTTGGGGATGAAAGTGAAGCAATCAGAAAAATTATTAAACTGCGAAATTCCGACAAGAAGGCTTGATCTCGTAACAGAGGAAGATCTCATCGAAGAAATCGGGCGGATTTACGGATATGAAAATATCCGCGAGTTTGCTCCGAAAATGGAACTCTCGGTTCCGCTGGAGAACGCAAAAAGAAATTTTGAGCATAAAATTCGCGACGTGATGACGGCGCTGGGATTTTCCGAAGTTTATAACTATTCATTTTACGGCGTCAAGGAAATTGAAAATTTCCGTCTCGAGTTGAAAAATCACATTGAAGTTGCCAATCCGATGAACCCGGACCAGCAGTATATGCGCTGGAGTCTGATGCCGAATCTTGTGAAGGCTGTGAGAATAAATCTCAAGAACTTTGAAAAATTTAGTTTGTTTGAAATCGGACGAAAATTCTTTTACGAAAAAAATAAAATCCCGCAGGAAAAAACAATTCTGGCCAGTGCGCTAGTCAACCCATCGGCGAAAAACAATCTCTTCTTCAAACTCAAGAGCAAACTCGAGTTCCTTCTCGATCATCTCGGTTATAAAAATACTAAATACGAAATACTAAATACGAAATACTTATTCTGGCATTCCTCCCGCACTGCCAGAATCACTTTGCACGGCAAAGAACTGGGCTATATCGGCGAAATTGATCCAGCGGTGCTCAAAAAATACAATATCTCGTGCCGAGTGGCCGCTTTCGGACTCAAGATTGATGAGTTGCTGACGCTCCCGAGAGCCGAAAAAATATACCACCCAATCAGCAAATTTCCAACTGTTGAACGCGATATCTCGATGTTCGTCGGGGAAAAAGTGTTGTATGCAGATATTGAGAAAAAAATTCGCAATGCTGGCGGCAAATTAGTTTTGGGAGTCGAGCTCTTCGACGTTTTCGAAAAAGAAGGCGTAAAAAGTCTGGCGCTTCGCCTCAAAATCGGCTCCAGCGCGAAAACTTTGACATCGGCCGAAATCGAAGCGGTGATGAAAAAAATAATCTCCACGCTGGAAAAGGAGTTGAAAGTTAAGGTGAGAAAATGAAAGAAATCTCCAAACATTACAATCCGCAGGAAACCGAAAAAAAGTGGCTGGCCTTCTGGGAAAAGGAAGGCGTTTTTAAATATAATCCAAAAAACAAAAATAAAATCTATTCTATTGACACGCCGCCGCCGACGGTGAGCGGAAAAATGCATATCGGACACGCTTATTCATATACTCACGAGGATTTCATCGCGAGATACCGCCGGATGAAAGGAGAAAATATATTTTTTCCATTCGGGACGGATGACAACGGCCTTCCGACAGAAAGACTGGTCGAAAAATTGAAAAAAGTCCGGGCGAATAAAATGAAACGGCAGGACTTTATCAATCTTTGTAATAAAACTCTCAAGGAGATAACGCCCGATTTTATCGCCGACTGGAAAAAAATCGGGATGTCCTGCGATTTTTCAAAGATTTATTCAACCATTGACGACAATTGCCGCCGCATCAGCCAAAAATTATTCATTGATCTTTATAAAAAGGAAAAAGTTTTCCGTCAGGAAGCGCCGGTGGTTTGGTGCCCTCATTGCCAAACGGCAATCGCCCAAGCGGAAATGGAAGATGAAGAAGTAGAAACTTTTTTCAACGATATTGTTTTCAAGCTCAAGGATGGCAAGAAGTTAATTATTTCCACGACCCGTCCGGAACTGCTTTCAAGCTGTGTGGCGATTTTTGTCCATCCAAAAGATAAAAGGTATAAAAATCTTGTTGGAAAAAAAGCCCAAGTTCCGATTTTCGGGAATTGGGTGCAAGTTTTGGCCGACAACGATATTGACATGAAGAAAGGAACCGGCGCGGTGATGTGCTGCACTTTTGGAGATAAAGCCGACGTGGAATGGTTTAGAAAGTATAAACTGCCGTTGGTTATGTCGCTTGACAGGGCCGGCATAATGACAAAAAAAGCGAAAAAATACGCGGGTCTTTCCGCGAGTGTTGCCCGCGCAAAAATTATTGAGGACTTGAAAAAGAAAAAGCTAATAGTAAATCAAAAGAAAATATCGCATACTCTCAATATTCACGAACGTTGTAAAACAGAAGTGGAAATTCTGAATTCCGAGCAGTGGTATATCAAAATTTTGGACCAAAAGAAAGAACTTATCGAGCTGGGCGAAGAAATCAAGTGGCATCCTCAATTTATGCGGATCCGCCTTGAAAACTGGATCAAGGGGCTTAGTTGGGACTGGTGCATCTCGAGGCAAAGATTTTTCGGCGTTCCTTTTCCGATTTGGTACTGCCGAAAATGCGGCGAAGTGAAGCTGGCAGACGAAAAAGATTTGCCGGTTGATCCGATGAGCGACAAACCTAAAGGCAAGTGTAATATGTGTAAATCATCAAAATTTACACCCGAAAAAGACGTGATGGATACTTGGGCGACAAGCTCGCTCACGCCACAACTGGCGTTGCAGTTGTTTTATTCCGAAAAAGAAGCGCAAAAATTAATTCCAATGACTCTTCGTCCGCAAGCTCACGATATAATTTCCACCTGGCTTTTCTATACAGTTGTTCGGTCGCAGTATCATTTCGAGAAAATTCCCTGGAGCGAAGTGATGATTTCCGGGCACGTTCTTGACGCGCAAGGCCGAAAAATGTCAAAAAGCCTTGGAAATGTCGTTGAGCCTCAAGAAATATTTGAAAAATATGGGGCCGACGCTCTGCGCTTTTGGGCGGCCGGAAGAAGTCTCGGACAGAACATAAATTTTTCCGAAGAGGAAATTCAGGCGGGAAAGAAGTTTTTGACGAAGCTCTGGAATGTGACGAGATTTGTGATGATGAATTTATCCCTCACCACTTTGGAGAAAATGTCAAAATCATACTTTTCTCAATCCGGAAAAAAGAAATCAACTAAAGATGATATTTCAAGTAAAGTGGTGAGGGACGAGGCTGACAAATGGATTTTAGCAGAATTGCAAAAACTGATTGAAACGGCGACGAAAAGTTTTGAAAAATATGATTATTCCGGAGCAAAACTAGCAATCGAAAAATTCTTTTGGATAAAACTTGCCGACAACTATATCGAAATTGTTAAAAACAGGCTGTATGATGAGAGCAGAAAAAATAAAAAAGGCCGGGAATCGGCTAAATTTACGCTATACTCGGTTTTATTCACTTTACTTCGGCTTCTCGCGCCGTTTATTCCTTTTGCGACTGAAGAAATATATCAAACGTTTTTTCGAACAAAAAAATGCGCAAAATCCATTCATCTCTGCGGCTGGCCGAGTGTCGACGAGAAATTATATGACAAAGAAAAAATCAAAACCGGAAAAATTCTTCTTGAGATTGTTGTAGCGATGAGAAAATACAAAGCCGAGCGAGGACTCTCCATGAAAGCGGAAATCAAAAAAATTGAAATTTCCTGCGACGCAAAAACAAAAAAAGCGATTCGGGAAATAATTGATGATTTGAAAGCGGTTGGGAATATAAAAAACGTCAAGCTGAAAAAAAGTAATAAATTGACCATAAAAATATTTTGAAGATAACTATCGCCAAGCATTCCGGATTTTGTTTTGGCGTGAAGCGCGCCTATGATTTAGCCTGCGCCGGTTCCCGCAGCCGCGGGAAAGTTTATATTTTGGGAAAACTGGTTCATAACGACGATGTTTGCCGGGATTTAAGAAAAAAAAGAATCAAAGAAATAAAATCTTTAAACGAAGCAAAAGAAGGGACAATTATATTTACTGCTCATGGCGTTGGCCCGAGATTATATGAAAAAGTGATTAAAAAAGGATTGAAAATCATCGATACTACCTGTCCGAAAGTAGTGAAAGCGCAAAGGCTTGCCAAAAATTATGCTAAAAAAGGCTATCAAGTAATTGTTTTTGGTGATGAAAAACATGAAGAAGTGAAAGGTATTTGGGAATGGTCGGGGGATAAAGTGAAAATAATCGGGAGCCTCAAAGAAGCAAAGAAGCTTAAGCTCGAAAAAAAGAAAAAATACTGCCTAATTTCACAAACAACACAAAATGTCGAGGAGTTTAAACGAATAAAAGACTATTTGTCAAAAGCGTCGGCTAATTTCGTGTATTTCAATACAATCTGCGATTCAACCGACAGTCGCCAGAATGAAACCCGAAAACTAGCCGAAAAAAACGACGCGGTGATTGTCGTCGGCGGCCGCGACAGCGCCAACTCTCGCCGGCTTTATGAAATTGCCAAAAGTATCAATCTAAAAACCTATTTTATTGAAAACGCAAGGCAATTGAAGAAAAACTGGTTTAGTGATATAAAAAAATTGGCCATCACTGCCGGCGCATCGACGCCAGAGTGGGCAATCAGTAAAGTAATTGATAAAATCGGTAAAATAGATTAGTTTTATGTTATGAGACAATCCCAGCTTTTTACCAAGACTCAAAAAAACGTGCCCAAAGATGAAGTGAGTATAAACGCGAAGTTTTTAATTCGCGGAGGCTTTGTCGATAAGCTGACGGCTGGAGTTTATACTTTTCTGCCGTTGGGGCTACGTGTCGTGAAAAAAATTGAGCAGATTATCCGCGAGGAAATAAACGCCATCGGCGGGCAGGAGTTTTTTATGCCGACTCTTCAGCCGAAAGAAAATTGGGAAAAAACGGGAAGGTGGGATACTATGGATGATTTATATAAATTGAAAGACGCCAGCAATCGCGAATTCGCTCTGGGCTCAACGCATGAGGAAGTCATCGCGCCCCTTATGAAAAAATTTGTGAGCTCTTACAAAGATCTGCCGTTTGCCGCTTATCAATTTCAAACCAAATTCCGGATGGAATTGCGGGCAAAATCGGGGATCTTGCGCGGGCGGGAATTTTTAATGAAAGACTTGTATTCGTTCCATCCAGATGAAAAGAATCTTGATGATTATTACGAAAAGACAAAAGATGCCTACTGGAAAATTTTTAAGCGAGTCGGCATAAAGGAAAAAACATTTTTGACTTTTGCTTTGGGAGGAACTTTCTCGAAGTATTCGCACGAATTCCAAACTGTGACTTCTGCCGGGGAAGACACAATTTTCATCTGCGAAAAATGCAAACTGGCAGTGAACAAAGAAATCAAACACGAAACCCCAGCCTGCCCCGAGTGCGGAGGAAAAAAATTCAAACAGGAGAAAGCGGTGGAAGTAGGGAATATTTTTAAGCTCGGGACAAAATACAGCCTGCCCTTCGGTTTGTCCGTGACGGATGAAAACGGAAAAAAGGCAAATGTCATAATGGGTTGCTACGGGATCGGCCTGCCGCGGCTTATGGGAACAATCGTCGAAATTCACAATGATAAAAACGGGATTATTTGGCCGGAAGCAGTAGCGCCATTTCAGGTGCATCTAATTAGCCTTGGAAAGGACAAGAAAGCTGAAAAAATATACAACGAACTCGAGAAAAAAAATATCGAAGTCTTGTATGATGACCGCGACGTGAGTCCCGGCGAAAAATTCGCCGACGCGGATCTCATCGGAATTCCTTGGCGCGTGGTCGTCAGCGAAAAATCCCTGAAAGCCGGGGGAGTGGAAGTGAAAAAGAGAGGTGAGAAGAAGGCAGAAACTACTTCAATCAAAGATTTAATAAAGAAATTGTAAAAACCACGCATATTTGAATTTTTCTAAAATACTACCCCTAAATAAGGTGATATTTTATTCCCTTATATAAGCTAAAATTATACTTGACAAATCTGATTTTAGCATATACAATAAGCGGATAGTCAAAATTGATTATCGAAGTCTATTCTTTGAAAATATGGAGGTCTAAGAATGAAAAAGATAGCTGTTTTTGTGGCGGCTATGTTTCTCACGGTGCCAGCGATCTGCTCTGCGGCAGACTTTGGAACCGCACTGTCAATTGTGACATCCAACATTCCTCCCGGGGCGGATGTGGCTGGGATGGGCAATTGTTGGGTGGCGCTCCCGGGTTTTAGCGCCAATAACCCGGCTAATGTAGCCGCCGGCGATCCGTTCTGTTTCGGTGCCTCGTATTCATATGGGCTAATTGCTTTCAAACGGGGGCCGAATTTGAATGTTCACATTAGTAGCGCCTCGGTTGCTCTACCGAAAGGAGTACTGCAAGTGAACTTTTCCAGCGCGAATTCCGGTTCAGCTGGAACGGCGATGGACGTGGACGCAAAATTTGCTTACGCGCCAACTATTGAGTTAATGTACGGCGTGAAGGCATTTGAAAGTCTTCTCCGCGACGGCGATAAGCTGTATCTCGGTGTTGGTGGATCATTGTCAACTGCGAAGATGAATTTCTCGCTGTCGGGACAGAACATGCTTGTGTCCCGCACGCGTGGATTTCAAGCTAAAACCGGTTTTCTCTATCAGCCGATGAAGGGTTTGAATTTCGGCGGGATGTATTCATATTTATGCGACAGAAATGACGATCGCAAGCTCAACATCAATGAAGATGACGGATTGCAATCCTGGTCGGCAAAGCGCTCCACGAGCGATATACACCAGTTTCGCCTTGGCGTCAGTTGGCAGGTGTTGCCCCGACTTCTTTTGGCGGCCGATTATCAGCACCTCAATATTGGTCATGTCAAGCGCGACCAATATTTCGTCGGCGCTGAATTCTACGTGATCAAAGAAGTTTTGGCTGTCTATGGAGGATGGGCCAATAGCGGGCCGACCGCCGGCATTAGCGCTTACTGGAAATGGGGCGGTGCAAACGTCGCCTATATGAATAATACTTTTGATGACCTCAACCGTCACCTCGGCCGCAGCCAGATGGTGATGGCGACGGTATTCATGAATTTCTGAAGCTGGCCTCGGGACACGTTGTGCCCCAAGGCTCTCATTTCAAATCCTGGCCAGTTGGGGGGTGAAAATGAATTTGTCGGAGATTATTCGATTGCTTGTTAATCTTATCACCATCATCACGATCTTCATTACGGTCGTGATCGTTGGTCTAATCGTCAGAAAACGAAAAGATCTTGCCGAGGAATTCGGCGTTTCCGGTAAACTCTACCTATTTCTTGTATTCAGTGCGGAAGTTATCTATACCGTTGGACTAATGCTCATTCTATCAGCCCTTGGCATCAATGTATTGGCCCATCTTCAGAATCTGGAGTTTGCTAAATTCATGAAAACTATCCATTCGGCGGATTTGGCTAAAGTCAAATTCGCAAGCACGTTGGGTTGGGTGGGATTGGTCTTGAATTGCTCAATCGCCTTTCTTGCCCCGGGTTATCTTCTCGTTAAGGGAGGGAAAAGGCTTCCAAAATTGATTCGTTATTCAGCTCTGACGGAAATAATCCTCGAATTAGTCGTTATTTCGCTAGTCGTGACATCGTTTTGCCTCGGCTAGCTTCCAATGCTCCGGTGAAAAATCTCCGGAGCTTGCTTTTTTTTAGCAGATATTCGAAACTTAAAGAAAGCATTATTAAGAGCTTCCTTGTGGTTAACTATAATATAGAATTTGCTCATATATATTCCGATAAAAAGTTCGGGGCAGAGCAAAAAAAGAGCATAGAAATATTAAAGGCTGTTATTTTGAAATGTCTCAAAAAGAGATTGACATTTTCGTGTTGCGTTTTAATAGATGACTATAACCCGAAGATAAAAAAATTGCAATTGAAATCTTTTCTTTATGAGCTAGATAGACATAACATATATCCTCATTTCATCGGATTTGAGTCAGAATTAGTTGAAAAGAAATTCTTTTTATTAAACAATATCAAGAATCAGAAGATTAAAAGAAATTATTTAAAGTACATAAAAAACAAAAAACATGTACCTTGTTCTTTTCTGGTGGCCGTATGGTATCTCTACAGACTGGGATTACTGAACTTAAGCTCAGGCATTTATAAGTGCTATAGACATTCAAATATATTTCATGGGGAAAAAATTATAAACATACTGCATGAAAAGTACAGGAAGTCTGAAGAAGATGCTATGGAAATTCTGCGTTATTCAAAATTTTCAGATCAAATAAAAAATATTGAGACAATTTTCTATAAATAACGAAAATGAGAACACTCGAAATTTATGTGCGGTGTTTTATGCTTATATAATTCTCAAAAAAGGATAGATGAGAAGGTATTGTCTGAAATGATAGATGCGCTTCAACATCGTGGACCAGATGCAAAGGGACAAAAGATATATTGCGATCATCGTCTAGGCTTAGGCAATACTAGACTATCTTTAATAGACCTGAAATCGCGATCGAATATGCCTCTCGAGCTAGATGGTTTTTCTATAACTTATAATGGGGAAATATATAATCACAAAGAGATAAGAGGGCAATTGGAAGTCGAGGGCGCTGTTTTTAAAACGACTTCTGATACAGAGGTAATTATCAGATCAATTCAAAAATGGGGAATCAAAGCCTTGAATAAATTTAATGGTTGTTTTGCCTTTGTGCTCTACGATAACAAGAATAAAAAATTATTTATTGTGCGAGATCCGCTTGGAAAGAAACAGATCGTCTATACATTAGCCAAAAATGGAGACTGGGTTTTCGCATCCGAGATAAAAGCATTGCTCAAACATCCGTATGTTACAGCTGGGCCAAATATTAATAGATTTATTTCCGATCTCATATTCAAATTTTTCTCTGATAAAAAGGAAACACATTTTAAAGGAATATATCACATCTTGCCGGGACATTATTTTGAGTTTGATCTAGAAAAAAAGAAGAACCCCAAAATAGTTAAATATTGGGATATCGACTTAATTGAAACTAAAAGGAATGATCCCAGTGGAATTTTAGATGAATATGTAGACCTGCTTCACGATTCGGTGAGGTTAAGAATGGACGCTGACACCGAAATTGGATCTCTGCTGTCGGGAGGAATAGACAGTAGTTCTATAACAAAATTAGCCTCCGAATTTCATAATGAAAAATACAAAACGCCTTTCCAGTGTTTCACAATTGAATACGTGAAAGAAAATAGAGATTTCAGAAACGTAAAATTGCTCTGTAGAGAAATGAAAAATACTAAATTGAATAAGGTTGCGATAAACAGTGAATGGGGCATTAATGATGTTGATAAGCTAACTTATTCTCTCGAAGAACCGCTTTTAGACAAGGTCTTCTTTGCCCAACATGAAAATTATCGAATTGCCAGGAAGCATAACTTAAAAGCCGTTATTAACGGGCAAGGAGCTGATGAATTATGGCTGGGATATTATTTCTTTTATAATATTTTTAGATTGAACCCAAGGGAAATTAATCGAACTGGCCTAATGCATTATTGGATGAAAGGTTTTGATTTTAAACATGTTGTTTCGAATAAGACAAAAAAATTAGCGAAGGAAATTATTGAAAGTAATTTAGATAAAAATTTCGTTTCATATCAAAATAGTGACAAACTTGATTCACTGGTGAGATATAGTATAAAAACCCATCTGCAGTCCATGTTTATGCAAGAAGATAGACTTTCAATGGCTAATGGCGTTGAGGTTAGACTTCCTCATGTTGATACGCGAATTTTCAAACTTGCGTTGGCTACGCCATCAAAATTCAAGATTTGGGATAAAAAAGAGAAGTATATTCCCCGAACTGCCGCTAAGTTAAATAACTTACTCCCAAAGTCTATATACAATCGAAGAAAATTAGCCTTTCCCGATCCGCCAAGTGATTACGATAGAGAAATTGAAAAAGCCTTTAACAAAAAGGAACTAATTCAAAGTCCTTTAATATCAGAGTTATTTCGAATAGATAGTAATTTTTTTTATAAATTGCCGCTAAGAAAAAGATGGGAGCTGATTGCAATTTACAGGATGGAAAAGGTTTTTTTTGAAAATTAGAAAGAGCGTCCAGCCGTTGCGGAACGCTCTATTTGATGTGGGGTAACCCAAGTAGGGTCATTTCCCCGATTTTTTTTATTAGATGTTTCAGGGGTGAGAAAATTTTTGTGAGTTTGTAGAAAGGA
>Ga0210018_1000175_pt1 | contig 30367 bp, 24 predicted proteins | sample CryGeyCG2014_010_2_FD_183967 | JGI IMG/M metagenome (GOLD analysis project Ga0210018, IMG submission 183967) | Groundwater microbial communities from aquifer - Crystal Geyser CG09_land_8/20/14_0.10 (SPAdes) (version 2) | ecosystem: Environmental > Aquatic > Deep subsurface > Groundwater | place...
CTCCCACTTTCTCTAAGGAAAAACTAGCTCAAATGCAAGGGAAAATAGTCAGTGTTAAATTTATAGCTGTCAAACCAAAAGAATAAGTTCTGACACTATTTAATGCAGAAATTTATAGAATATCCCCCGGACTTGCTTTTTTTATACAGATATGTTTAAATTGTATATTACCAAAATAGGTTGGTAATCCCTGCCACGAGGGTCTCGTAGCAAACGCACATTTACAAAGGAGAGTATTATGCCAAAGAGAGCAGTAGTAGCTGTACCGAAGAGCTTGAATGAAGCGGCCCAGTTTTTGGCGGAGATAGGGCAAGAACAGCGCGCGACCGACAAGATTCGATCAGGCCTCAATACCAAGGTGGACGAACTGAAAGCCAAGGCGATGGCCGATGACGAGCCTCACCAGGAAAAGATTTCACAACTCGTCGAAGGCCTCTTCGCTTTCGCTGAAGTCCATCGCGATGAGCTGACCGATGGCGGCAAGCGTAAGACAGTCGAAGTGCCAACTGGTACCTTCGGCTGGCGTATGACACCGCCATCTGTGAAGCTTCGCGATGTCGAATCAATTCTGGAGTCTCTGAAGGCACTTAAACTGAAACGTTTCATCAGGACAAAAGAAGAGGTGGACAAGGAGGCGATGTTGAAAGATCCTGAGACGGCTAAAACCGTCAAGGGTGTTTCAATCAGCCAGCACGAGGAGTTCGTGGCCAAGCCAACCGAGTTGCAAGTCGAGGTAGCAATTCAGGTCGACAAGCTCAAGAAGGCTGCGTCCTAAAAAATTACCATCTACTTATTTACAACCAAAGAGCTGAGCAACTCTCTAAACTGCTTTTTTCTTTTTTTGATTTTAATTAAAGAATTTGCCGCCAAATCAGAAAATTTTTTTTTGAAAAATTTTCTGAAATGAGTTATTATTAACTCATAGAAAAACTTGAAATTGTCAAAGAACGCGGCGAGCCCGCCTGCGGGCGAGCCGCAGAAATCACGGGGGCTTTTCCTCGCCGCCGCAGGCGGCGAAAATCGTCCGAGCTAATTTAAGAATAGTCCACAACTTTGGTACGGGGCAAGCATTGCAAGTAAATCGGTAAGGGGACACAGGCCTGCCCCGTATAATTTGAGAGAAGCGAAAATTTGTACGGGGTTCAAACCCTGTACCACCCACAAAAATCTAACGGGGCAAGTCGAAGAGGTCACGGGTTCAATTCTTGCAGGACGCATAGATATGACAAAATCTTCTTTCTAACCGCTTCATTTAAATATATGGAGCGGTTTTTTGCTTGACACTAGTTTGTGTTATAATAAAAAAACAAATGATTATCTCAACCGTTCAGAAAAATATTTTTGTTCAATATCTAGAATGGTATCTTTTTGATGTGCCGAGAGCGATTTTGAGAGCCTGGGGTAATAATTTGTTATTTAATCTGAACTTTTTTTCTATTGGATTGCTTTTAAAGACTTTTTTTTCTCCCTGGCATCGTTACCAATGGAGTTATCCGCGAGGTTTTGATTTAGGAAAATATGCGGAGGCTTTCTTTTCAAATATGATATCCCGTGTCTTGGGAGCAATAGTGAGAATATTCTTCATTTTACTCGGCCTTGTGTTCGAGTTTTTAATTTTTCTTATCGGAGCAATTATTTTTCTGGGATGGTTCTTGTTGCCATTTTTATTAATTGCCGGGTTTTTGTTAGGAATTAAGTTCGCCTTATAAATTATCGACCCACATCGGAGAGGGGTCGGGAGAACCTTCCGGTTCTATTGTGTAGGAAAACAGGGAGGCTTAGAAGCCGACCGCCAGAAACCGAGGGTTTCTGGAGAGCGAGCCCGAAGGCCGAAAGGCCGTCCTGCTTAGCGGGGAAAAGGGCGAGCGATTTCGCCAAAAGTATTATCACTATGTTTAATTTCGATGTAAGGAAAACAGCAATCTTTGAGGCGGTTAAATGGTCAAAACACCCTGTTTTTAAGTTTGCCGAACCCTTAACGAAATTATTTTTGGCAATATCTCTGATTCTTTTCTTTGCCTTTATCTATAATTTTGTAACTCATCAATTTTCAACGGTTATCCTTTCAGTATTAATGAGTTTTTCGATGATTTTTTTGACGTTATCCGTATTTGAACTGTTGCAAAAAGAGTTTTTTAATTCAAAGCTTTCAAAACCAGTTTTAAGAGCAAAAATAGAAGAGGCAATTTTAACCCCCGATTCTTATAATCTTGCTGACTTTTTAAGTTTTGAAGTGGCCAGAGCCGCCTGGAAATCACTTAAAGCTGCTAGAAAAATAAAAGAGCACGAAATAAGCCCTTCGTTTTTATTATATTTTCTTTTGGTGGACAATCCGAAATTAAAGTTTATATTTTCCCGGGCAAGCTTAGATTTAGACGGTATCAAGAAAATGTTCAAAGAGCAGATCTCTTTAAGAAAATCAAAAAATAACAATGGTTATTTTGAGCGAAGCGAGAAACAAGGTTTTGCCCCAAGGGCAAGTTCTTATTTCGAGCGAAGCGAGAAACAAGGTTTTGCCTCAAGGGCAAGTTCTTATTTCGAGCGAAGCGAGAAACAAGGTTTTGCCTCAAGGGCAAGTTCTTATTTCGAGCGAAGCGAGAAACAAGGTTTTGCCTCAAGGGCAAGTTCTTATTTTTATTCAAAGAATTTTCAAGACGCCGTTATTGAATCCTTAAAAATTGCTAAAGACAAAAGACATAAGAGAGTAGAGGTGGGGGATATGTTGACAGCTTTGGCTAAAAACAACTTGGTTTTTAGAAAGATATTAATTGAAAATAATCTTAAAGTTGAAGACATAGAAAGCTTGGTCTGGTGGCTTGAAAGCATAGAGTCGAGAATTGCTGAAAGACAGCGCATTTGGGAATATAAAAATTTAGTAAGAACAGGAACATTAGCTAAAGAATGGGCTGCGGGATACACCATAACCTTGGATCGTTATTCAATTGACTGGACAGAGACCGTGAGACAGAAGAGATTTAACGAAATAGTCGGTCACCAGGAACAAATCGAACAAGTAGAAAGAATCCTAGCACGGGTGGATATTAATAACGCTTTGTTGGTGGGTGAGGCCGGGAGCGGAAGAGAATCTATTGTTCAAGCTATAGCCCAAAGAAGTCTTTTTGGAGAATCTTTACCACCCCTAAAATATAAAAGAGTTGTGGAAGTAGATATGGTTTCTTTGCTTTCTCAAGCTGCAAGCAATGAAGAAGCAGAAGTTCTTTTAGACAGAATCTTTCAGGAATCAATTTCAGCTGGAAATATTATTCTTGTATTTAATGAGTTTCATAATTATGTTGGAAGCGGATTAAGGCTGGGGACAATTGATATTTCCGGAATTTTATTTCCATATTTAAAATCTCCACAGTCTTTGATAATAGCAATTACCACTTACGCCGGTTTGCATAAAAACATTGAACAGAACCCTTCGCTTTTATCTCTTTTTGAAAAAGTCGAGGTTCCGGAAATATCAGAAAGAGAAACATTTATGTTGTTGGAAAATTTAGCCTTGCTTCTTGAAAGCCGATACAAAAAATATGTAACCTACCCTGCAATAAGAGAAATGGTAAGGTTGAGCGGCCGTTATATGCCCTCAATTCCTTTTCCAAAGAAAGCAATGGACTTGATGGATGAAGTAATGGTTTATGTTGCCCAATTATCCAAAAGCCAGCTGGTATTACCAGAGCATGTTGCAAAAGTTGTTTCTCAAAAAACTCAGGTTCCAGTAGGCGAGATAGAAAGCAAAGAAAGGGAGGTTTTGTTGAATCTAGAAAAATTAATTCACCAAAGAATCATAAATCAAGAAGAAGCAGTGAAAGAAGTTTCTTCAGCCTTGAGAAGAGCCAGAGCCGATATTACAGTTCGAAAAGGACCTATGGGATGCTTTCTGTTTTTGGGACCTACCGGGGTAGGCAAGACAGAAACCTCAAAAGCCTTGGCCGAAATTTACTTTGGCTCAGAAGACCGAATGGCGAGACTGGATATGTCCGAATTTCAAGCGATAGCAGATATTCCAAGATTAATCGGCTCCGCCGGCCAGGAAGGCCTTTTAACTACTCAAGTTTGGGAAAATCCTTTTTCCCTTGTTTTGTTAGACGAAATTGAGAAAGCTCATCCAAATATTTTAAATTTATTTTTACAGGTTTTAGACGAAGGCCATCTTACCGATGGTCTGGGTAGAAAAATTGATTTCAAAAACACAATAATTATTGCCACGAGCAACGCTGGCTATTTGGTGATTTTAGAAGCTTTAAAGAAAAATAAATTAATGACAGCAATAAAGGAAGAATTGCTTGATTTTCTTTACAAAGAAGGAACTTTTCGACCTGAATTTATAAATCGTTTTGACAGCGTAGTGGTTTTTAAAAGCTTAACAAAAGAAAATCTTTTGGATATTACAGAACTTTTATTGCAAAAATTGAAGAAAAATTTACAGGAAAAGGAAATTGAATTTATAATTAACCTTCCCTTGAAAGAAAAAATTGTGGAGCTTGGTTTTGATCCGATTTTTGGCGCAAGGCAAATGAGGAGAGTTATCCAGGACAAGGTAGAAAACGTTTTAGCTGCCGCCCTTCTTTCCGGAGAATTAAAAAGAGGATATAGGGTTCAAATTGAACCAAAAGATTTTAAACTAATAATAAATCCTTAAAGTTCTTTTAATTCGAGGAAATTCGCTTTTGGCGGTTTTTCTCGGATAAGAACAAAACAAAAATGGAGGAAGACGAAACAAAGTGGCTAAGAGACGAGGAGCCTCAAAAACAACAATCTTCTTATTTTCCAGAAATACCTAAGAGAAAAAACTTTTGGCTCAAGGTTGTTTTGAGCCTGGTTTTACTTTTGGGAATTAGTCTGGGACTTTTGCTTTACACAAAAATTTTTGATCCTTCGTGGAACCCTTTTCGATTAAAGCCGCAAGAAGCGATGTTAAAAATGATAGAGAAAATGAAAGAGATTAAAACTTTTCATCTTAAAGGTGATTTTGGTCTTTCTGTAAAGAACAAATCTGAATTTGGTTTTATTGGGAATGTTTGGCTGGATACAGATAATACCGAGGAGAATAATTTAAAATCAGCGCTAGGATTAGATTTAAGTTTCAATATGGAAGGAATAGAGATTTCTTTGGCAGGAGAAAGTAAAACAATAGGGGAAACCTCATATCTAAAAATTACGACAATTCCAGCTTTTCCCTTATATGAACAAATGTTCAGTATGGTAGGAATTGATTTATCGAAACTTAAAGACCAATGGATTAAACTTGATAAAGATAGTTTTGAAAACTTAATCGGCGAAGAGTTTACTCTGGACATGGAAGAAGAATTAAAAAAAGCGGAAAAAGAGCGAAAAGAGGTGGTGGCGAAAATAAAACAACTTCTAGTTAACAAAGACCTTTATTTTATAAAAGAAGAACTGCGAAGTGAAAAGATAAACGGAATACCTGTTTACCATTATGCAGTTATTTTAAACCCTGATGAGTTAAAAAAAATAATTCCCGAATTAATGGGTTCGGACTATTTTGAGGCCAGATTAAACGCCAAGAATTCAATGGTACAATTAAATTTGGACAGTTTAAGACTAGAAGCGGAGATGTTTTATGATGATTCAGATTACAGCTATAAAGGATTTAGCTGTGATTATTCTTTAGCTCAATATTTCTGCAAGAGCATAGCTGATGAAATTGGAAAAGAACCAGTTATATTTTCAGACGTTGAAAAGTACTGCGCCTTTACACCTCTTCCAGTTGAAAATTATTATCATTGCGTGGATAGTTCGGGAATTTCCATAACGACGAACGTTTTCCCCGGAAAAACAGGATATTGCGACGGAAAAACGTTTGTCTGTCCAGCAAAATCAACAAGCATTACCAGTGAAGAATTAAAAAAGATTGGAGAAGCTGAATTTAGGAAAGAGTTGAATGGCTTTTTTATGAAAGTTGGGGAATTAAGCTTCCAGATTTGGATTGGCAAGAAAGACAATTTGCCCTATAAGTTTACTTTTGAAAAAAGTGTTGATATAAACAAATTTAACTCCAAAGAAAATGGAGAAATTACCGTTAAAATAAACGCAGAGTTTTCAGAGTATGGAAAGCCGATAAAAATTGAGATACCAGAAAACGCCATGGGCTTGGATGAAATTTTCAAAGAAGAAATCGATAAGATGGAAAAACAAGAATCTTTTTATCGGGATTACCAAAGAAAATCTGATATGAATCGGCTTCAAAGTATAATGGAAAACCATTTCGTCAGTAATCATTCCAAGTATTTTCAGTCTAAGAGTATGCCAACTGAAATAGAAGAAATAACTATTTATAAAGAGATCGGACAAGGGCCGTGCTCTTCTTATAAATGGATTTCAAATTTTGAAAATTCCCAAAAGTATTGCGCTTGGGCTTGTTTGGAAAGCGGAAAATTTTATATTGTCAGTCAAAGCGGAACAAGATTTGAGGCAAACTATCAGCCAGCCGCTTTTAATCAATGCGAAAAATCTTCATCTCCGGCAGCCTCCGAATTGATGCCTTCAGAGTCCATTTCCGAAGGAAAAGGAGGATTTTTTTCTCAGGAAGCATCGATTGGCAAAATCATTCAGCGGTTATTCAAGAAATGAACTACCACGGACTTTCGTCCGTGGTATTCGAAGATTTACGCCTTCGATGAGTACATATTTATCCGCTTTATCCGCAGACTTACGTCCGCGGTTTTCGCGGAACAATTATGAGCTTCGCAAATATTTGCTCTGCTTTCGCGGAGCAAATATAATAAAAAAATAGAACCACAAATGGAACCCGGCTCCAAAAAGCCGGGTTTTCCTGTTGCAAAATAAAAATATTTTTATCGAAAGTCCTTCAAAAGAGCACTTCGGGGTAAAATTCACTCGTTTGAGATTGACTTTTTAATAGGAAATGCTATAATTTAAAATCTTTCTTAAAATTATGGAGACTGTAGGGGAAAAAATAAATAATCTTTTTAATGAGAAAAACAGCAGACTGTTGAAGTTTTTTGTTTTTTTGTTTTTGGTAAACTTTGTGGTTATCAATTGGAATGATTTCGATTGGGTATTTAACTATAAATTTTTAGGCAGAGGATTAGCTAGTATTGTTGATAGTCCAAAAAAATCTGTAGTTCAGGCTGATTTCAACCCGTCAGAATCTTCACCTACGCCAACGCCAGAACAGGGAAACTCCTTTGATTTTTATACTAAACAGCAAAATACGATCGCAATTCCAAAAATTGAAATAGTAGCCCCTATTGTTGTTGCTCGAGAAGATACCGAAAATGGATTCCAAGACGCTTTAAAAAAGGGAGTTTTGATTTATCCTGATTCTGTTGTGCCCGGAGAAAATGGGATAATAACAATTTTGGGTCATAGCGCCTCTCCCGATTGGCCAAAGATTTACTACGATTGGGTTTTTAGCAGATTAAATGAACTGGAATTAGGCGACGAGATTTATATTATTTCTTCAAATAACAGATACGTTTACAAAGTTAAGCAAAAGATATTCATAGAGAAAGGCGAGGAACCATCAGAAGATTCATTGACAAGTTCTGAGTCTGTGCTATACTTGATAAGTTGTTGGCCTCCGGGAAGGAACATTCGCAGAATCGCTGTTCAAGCGATTCTTAGTTTTTAACCCTTGGCCAAAACATAGCAATTTTGTTCTTTATAAACACGTAACATACAGGAGGAATGAAATGACCGCGAAGATGAGAGATCGACTGGTTTTTTTCTTTTTTTGTGTCGTCGTACTTTTTTTAATCGCGTGTAGCGGATTTTCGTTCAGTAGCGGATCATTTGAAGTCCAATACGGTAAAACAGAGAAGTCTGCCGTGCCTCAAGTTTTTGTAAACGAGGAATCAGCGGCAACACCTTCTCCAACAGCTACGCAGACTTCAACCGTAGCCGGAACCGTAACTTCAACATTTACAGTTACTGCAACTCCAACTCCAACTCTAACTCTAAACCCAACTCAGGCTTCAACTTTAACTCCAGCTCTAGTATCAACTCCGGAGTTAACCCTAGGGGAACTGAGTCTTCGAACTAATAGGGTGCTAGATGGTGGTGCTTGGAGCGTGGATGTTGCTAAGACCGCTTTGCTGAGTCAGATTTCTGGCGTTGCCGAGGCCGATATAGTCTCGGTAAGCGAGGAATCTCTTAACGGAGTTTGGTCAGTGATGTTTATTGATCCAAGAGCAGGGAAGTTGGTTTGGGACAGCCGTTCTTTAAGCGATGTCCGGGCTTTCCGGATAGAGCTTAGAAGCGGCGATACCTACTGGATTTTAAAGGTATGCGCAAACTTGGCCTCGTCGGTAGAAACACAACTATTACCGCTTCCGCCAACTGGTGAACCTGTGTGCTCGCCGATAGCAACGTTAAAGCCGATTGACACGGCAACGCCGATGCAAACAGCAACAGCGACGCCAAAGCCAGTTGAGCCAACAGCAACGCAGACACCGGTTCCGGTTGTTGCGACAGCTACAGCAACTTCAGCACTGGTACAACCAAGCCCAACACCAATAGCAACAACAACATCTCAACCATCGCCTCTGCCCTCACCAACTTCTACAAATACGCTTGAGCCGACCGCGACACACATCCCGTTAACTCCTACAAATACACCACAGCCGACGCAGACGCCCACACCGCAACCAACGGCGGTTCCAACTTTGACTCCAGCACCTACGTGGACGCCACAAGCTACGTGGACGCCCGAGCCAACGTGGACACCGATACCAACTGCGACGCCGCAGCCTACATCTACAAACACGCCGCAGCCGACAGCAACGCCGCAACCCACACCGACCAATACGCCGCAACCAACTGCAACACCACAGCCAACAGCAACTAACACTCCACAGCCTACTGCTACTAACACACCGCAACCCACGCCGACCAATACACCGCAGCCAACAGATACGCCGCAACCGACCGCGACCTGTGGCCCAGATTGCAATCGGGCTACGCCTACACGTTCTACGTGAATCTCAAAGGGGAAGACAAAGAAGTCTTCCCTCTCTACTAATGGAGATTTTTAAAAAGCCGCGTAAAAGCGTAAAAATCGCTTTGCGATTCACGCCTCAGCGGCCGCGTGATGAATTTAAATTCATTTTACGTGGTCTTTATTAGTAGGGAGGATAGAAATATTAAATATTAAATAGAAAACCAGTCGCTGCGTTCCTTGTAATTCCTTCGGAATTAAGCAAAAATCAAATATATGAAAAAGAATAATTTATCAAAAATCAAAAAAATAGTTTCTAAGGTTATTTTAATCTTGGTTTTTGCGTTTTTGCTGATTATTCCTACAGCAAATGCTGGAGTATCTCCCTGTTTTAATTGTATGACTGGCGATTACGAAACATTAACCTTAAAAAACAGAACTAAAGGAGATACTACTTGGCAAAGCACCTTGTCAAATGCCAATCCCGGAGATGAAATCGCTTTAAATGTTTTCGTCCATTTAAATAACAAAGGTAATACCGGATTTATTGGCAGAAATACTCAAGTTTCAATTGACTTCCCAACGACAGCTCAAACAACTATTTCTTTGCTGGCGAAAGTTTGGGCAGATAATGTGGACGCGGTTTATGACAGTTCTCAAATCGCGTTAGCCAATGTTCCGCCGTATGCTGCTGCTCAAAAACTTGAGGATTTTCAAGCAACTGCCAAATTCAACAGCAAACAGGGTTCTTACGATTTACCAGTAGATCTTTCTATACCGGGGACCGTTAGGGTGTTAATCGGCAACATTTTAGGCGATAATCCCGACTGTTATGAAAATACTTTTGAAGTTATATTTACTGCAAAAATAAGCAAAACATCAATTGTTCCAACTGTCGATATCAAAGCCAATGGTTCCGACGGCCCAATTACTATCAACTACAACTCTTCTGCTAACCTAACTTGGACTTCAACTAATGCCACTTCTTGTACAGCTTCTGGCTCCTGGTCTGGAACAAAAGCAACTTCTGGTTCTGAATCAACAGGAAATATTGTTGGCACCCAAACATATACAATTGTTTGTACAGGTCCGGGCGGTTCTGCCACAGACAGCGTTACTGTTAATATAACTACACCCAGTCTTTCCGTAGATTTGGAAGCTATTCCCGGCTCAGGCAATGCTCCTTTAAATGGGGTTGACTTGAAAGCCACTGTTTCTGGAACAGCCACCGGTACTATTAACTACAAATTCGATTGTACTAATGACGGAAACTGGGATTACACTTTTTACGGTATTTCAGATAATCCCAAAACAGTTGTTGACGCTTGCAACTATATTTACGCCGGAACTTATATTGCAAAAGTTTATGTAGAAAGAGGTTCAGCAAGTCCTGCAGAAGATACTGTTGCTATTCAGGTTCAATCAAATCCTGCCCCGACAGTCGATATCAAAGCCAATGGTTCTGACGGCCCAATTACCATTAACTACAACGCTTCTGCCAACCTAACTTGGACCTCAACCAACGCTACTTCTTGTACAGCTTCCGGTTCTTGGTCAGGATCTAAATCAACTTCAGGTTCTGAATCAACAGGAAACCTTACCAGCTCAAGAACATATACTATTACCTGCACTGGTTCTGGCGGAACAGTTAGCGACAGTGTTACTGTTAATGATTCAGCTCAACAGAATAATCCGCCGATTGCTAATGCCGGTCCGGATAAAGAAATTTTTGAGCAAGGAACAGTGATCCTTGAGGGTTCAGGCTATGATTCAGACGGAGATCCTGTGACTGCTTATTGGTTTTGCGGTGGCGGAACATTGTCTAGCTCAAGCGCTTTTCATCCTGTTTATACCGGTCCTATTGTAAGTTACGACACAAATTACACTTGCACTTTAACCGTATCAGATAACAGGGGAGGCAGCGCTTCCGATTATATGATAGTCAAAGTAAAAGACACTGTTTCTGGCTTGACAGTTTCAAAATTAGTTAAAAACGTTTCTGACGGTACGGCCCTGGTAGAATCGGTTTCTGCCGATCCTGGCGAGGTGCTTTCTTTCTCAATTCAAGTTTCTGCAACAGGCAACAGCGCAGCTAAAAATGTTTATATCAAAGATACTTTGCCTGCAGGAAAAATCATCAATCCAACAAACTTAAAGATTGATGGCGTTGCTTCAAGTTCAAACATAGTTACAGGTTTCAGTATTGGAGATATTTCGCCAAACCAAACAAAGACTATAATATTCGATGCAACTGTAGCTGCTAAAGAACAATTTAACTACGGATTTAATTCTTTGATCAACGTGATAATAGCTTACAATGAAACTGTTTCCGTTAGTGATACTGCTTCCATTAATGTTATAAGATCTTCAACCGACATTCCGACTGGTTTTACCAACAACAAAATTCTTGACTATTTATTGCTTCCTTTGGCGATGACTTTGTTAGCATTTATGATTTTCAAGAAAGATTTAGTTTTTACTAATGAATGGTGGGAAGGAAAAAAGAAAGTATTATCTGAATGGAAGACAAAAAGAATTTTAGCTAAAAGAATTGCGCAAATAAAAACCAAAGAAAGATTGTGAAGAAAGAGTAGAGTTTTTCGGAAAAACTGCCGTCCAGCTAAGCTGGACGGCAGTTTTGGTTTAAAGTGGGGAAATGTCCTCTGTGAATAACCTGTGTAAAATGAACTATTTTTAACCTAGTTTACGAACAAAATATATTTAATTGACCTACCTTGATGAAGTGTGATAAAGTGAAGCTGGGTGGGAAACTGTGGATAACTATGGGGAAAAGTTGGAGTTTCTGTGGATAATTCGCACTTTCTGCTATCAAACACCAATTTACGAATTGACACCAATGATACTAATTATTCCATTCGTAACATTGGCGTTCCATTAGTATATTAGTGTCGAGTTTTATGTTTATAGGAGAATACACATACTCAATAGATGAAAAGAAGAGATTGGCGGTGCCAACAAAATTCCGACAGAATCTAGGTAAAAAAGCAGTGATTACAAGAGGATTAGATCAATGTCTTTTTTTATATCCAGTAAAAGAATGGAATAATTTAGCAGAAAAATTAAGCAAACTTCCTTTAGCTCAAGCTGATGCCAGAGGTTTCGCTAGATTAATGCTAACTGGAGCAATGGAAGTAACATTAGATAATTTAGGAAGAATTCTTGTTCCTGACTATTTAAAAAATTACGCAACTCTTATAAAAAAAGTTGTGATTGCTGGAGTTTATAATCGTGTTGAAATTTGGGACGAAAATAAATGGCAGGATTACAAAAATAAAACAGAAAATGCAGTAGGCGATATTGCTGAAAGATTGAGAGAATTAGGGGTTTAAAAATTCATTTTAATCACCTTCGGGCATTTGCCTCGGGTGACACGCAGTCAGCTTAACTGCTAAGGCAAAGATTTTCTCCAGCTGCTGCTGTTTCTCGCCGAGTCATTGCATTATTAACCAAAATACATTTCTCTTTCTACGACTCGGCTCCGAAGCGTCCCTCTCGACAAATGCCCTCAGATTAAGATTTCGTATATTCGTAATGATTCGTAATTCGTAGGGTTATGCATATACCTGTTCTTCAAAAAGAAGTTCTTCAATATCTTGATCCGGGGCCGAATGAAAATTTTGTAGATTGTACAATAGATGGAGGCGGACACGCGCTTTCTATTTTAGAAAAAACCAAGCCAGGGGGGAAACTGCTCGGAATAGATTTAGACAAATCTCAAATATCAAATCTTAAATCTCAAATATCAAAATGGAGATTAGACGGCAGGTTGATATTAGCGAATGATAACTTTGCGGATTTAAAAGAAATTGTAAAAAAAAATATTTTTGGAAACATTTCTGGAATTTTGTTAGACTTGGGATATTCCAGTTGGCATCTCGAAGGCAGCAAAAGAGGATTTTCATTTCAAAAGAATGAAATCTTGGATATGCGCTACAATCCGGAAAGCGAGTTATCTGCCTATAGAATCGTAAATTCCTGGCCAAAAGATAGTATCGAAAAGATTCTGACAGAATATGGCGAGGAAAAATTCGCAAAAACTATATCTAAGAATATAGTTGAGGAAAGAAGAAAGAGACCGATTAAAACCACGTTCGACATTGTGGCTGTAGTAAAAAGAAGTGTTCCCGGCTGGTACCAGCATAAAAAAATTCATTTTGCCACCAGAACTTTCCAAGCCTTGAGAATTGCAGTCAATGACGAATTAAATAATTTAGAAAGAACCCTACCTCAGGCTTTAGAAATAATGATGAACGGAGGAAAACTTTTAATAATATCTTTCCATTCTCTAGAGGACAGAATAGTAAAAAACTTTTTAAGAATAAAATCAAAAGAAAACAAATTAAAGGTTTTGACTAAAAAACCGATAAAACCAAGTCAAGAGGAAATAAGAATTAATCCGCGAGCTCGTAGTGCAAAGATGCGTTCTGCGATAAAAGTTAAATAGTCATATTCTGAGCACTAGCAAATTTATCTAATTATATGAACCAAGTCTTAACCCTCTATCCTTCAGTCTCAATAACACGTAGCCTAACCCTTAAAATCAGCTTAAAAATACTTTGGGCAGCAAGTTTCATTGTTTTGTTATTCCTGCTGGGGTTTTATATCTTTCAAGTTAATGATCTGACGAAAAAAATTTATTCTATTCAGAATTACGAAGATAAATTAGAAGAGCTTTCCTTTGAAGCCAAAAATTCTGAAATAAGTTTTTCTACCGTTAACTCATTGGCCACCCTTGAAAGCCAAATCCAGAATCTAAACTTAGAAAAAGTTAATCAAATTAAATACATAAAAGTTTTAGACAGCCAAGTGGCAAAAAACACGTCATCTTTACCGAGGCCATAAAAAATGTATAATTGTTGACACTTCTATTTTCGTTCTGCGAATACCACGGGCTATGCCCGTAGATACAGCTAAACGGAAAGAACTTGCCGAAGGCGTAGCCTGAGGATACCACGGGCTTTGCCCGTGGTAGTTCATATTTAAGTTGTAAATGCGGAACTGGCGAATAAATCTCATTTTCCTCTTTTTTATTTTATTTTCAGCGACTATCATAGGTCGCTTGATTTATATTCAAATAATAAAAGGAGATTTATATAAAGCTTTGGCGCAAGGTCAGCAGAACTTTTTTACTTCAAACCAAGGAGAGCGAGGGAAAATTTTTTTGCAGGATAAAAACGGTAATTTCTATCCTGTTGCAGTAAATAAAAACTGGGAAATGGTTTACGCTGTTCCTAAAGAAATTAAGGAAAAAGAAAAAACCGCAGAAATTTTAAGTCGCGTGCTAGATCTCGAGAGCAATTCAATATTAGGGAAGATTAATAACGAAGATAGCTATTTCATTCCACTAAAAAATAAATTAAGTAACAAGGAAACAGAACAATTAAAATCTTTAGAAATCCCTGGTATTTATACAAAAGAAGAGGTATTGCGATATTATCCTCAAGAAAGATTAGCATCTCACATTATCGGATTTTTAGGAGGAGATGGCACCGGTCAATATGGAATTGAAGGGTATTATGAGGATATTCTGCGTGGCAAAGAGGAAGCGGTTGCTAAAGAAAAGGGTTTGAAGGGTTTTTTGATTACAGACTTAGAAAAGCTTTTGGCGCAAAACGGTTCCGACCTTGTTTTGTCTATCGATTATAATATTCAGTTCGTGGCAGAAAAATTACTTGAAGATTACAAAAAACAGTTAGAATTCGAAGAGGGTCAAATTATAGTAATAGATCCGTCTTCCGGGAAAATTCTTGCTCTTGTTCAGGCGCCAAATTTCGATCCGAATAATTATAGCCAAGAACCAAATCTAGAAATTTTTCAAAATGGCGCGGTACAGAAAATTTATGAACCGGGCTCTGCTTTTAAGCCTTTTACAATGGCAGCAGCTTTGGACAAAGAAAAAGTTACTCCTCAGACTGTTTATACCGACGAGGGAGTTATAAAAATAGGAGGGTATAAAATTTACAATTATGATCAGCGGACATGGGGCGAGAGGACAATGACAGAGGTTTTAGAAAAATCAATTAATACGGGTGCGGTTTTTGCCGAAAGGCAAATGGGCGACGAAATTTTCCTTGACTATCTGAAAAATTTTGGTTTTTTCGAACAGACTGGGATAGATTTGCAAGGCGAGGTTTTTTCTGAAAATAAAGAATTTAAAAAAGGCTATGAGGTAAATTTTGCCACAGCTAGTTTTGGCCAGGGAATTGAAATTACGCCCATTCAAATGGTCAGAGCGTTTTGTGCGTTATCTAACGGCGGAAAACTGGTAAAACCTTACGTTGTTGAAAGGGTCATCAGTGGCGACGGCAAGATTGAAGAAAAAAAATCCGAGATCGAAAAACAGGTTATTTCTTCAAGAACCGCCTCAACTATTACCGCAATGCTGGTAAGCGTTGTCGAAAAAGGTACTGCCAAAAGAGCAAAAATACCCGGATATTATATTGCCGGCAAAACAGGAACTGCCCAAGTAGCTTTTCCAGCTTTAGGAATTCAAAAATCTGGTTATTCAGAAAAAACTATCCAGACTTTTGTGGGCTATGCTCCGGCTTTCAATCCAAAATTTTTAATTTTGGTAAAGCTGAATAATCCCAACGTCAGAACGGCTGAAATTTCAGCAGTTCTAGTATTTCACGATTTAGCAAAATACATTATTGATTATATGCAGATACCTCCGGACTATGAATAAAATATTAAATAAAATCAGGAACATCCCATTTCTTTTCCGCAGACCCAACGCTGTTATTATTTTGGGCAATGATAGAGAAACTGTTTTTCAGCTAATTTCGCGAATTTTAAAAAAATATCCCAAAGTTGACAAAGGAGTGTATCTCGCGAAATCCGATTTTTCGGACGAGCAGAGTTATCGACAAATAAGATTTTGGATGAAAAATTCCCGTTCTTTAGTTGTGATTATAACCAGCCTTGAAAAGAATGAAGAGATGGAAAAGTTAAAAGAAACTCTAAAAGATTTGCCGGCGCAAAGCTATTTAGTTTTTAATAAAGATGTTGTTGATATTCAAAATCTTGAAGAAGCAAAAGGTAAAAATATCCTAACCTTTGGTTTTCAAGAAAATGCTGCTATTTTTGCGACGGACGTCAAAACAGAAGAAGGAATAAACTTTAAGGTGAACCATAAAGGCAATAGTGTGCCTTTTTGGCTGGAAGGATTTCTGGTTCAGGAAAAATTGTCTAGCGCCTTGGCAGCTATTGGCTGCAGTCTTTTGCTTGGCTTAAATCTTGTTGAGATTTCTCGAGCTATGAAGCAGTAAAAGAAATTATCACTCTCCTCTTGACATTTTTAAAAAAGAGCTAATAATAACATCAGTACTCTTAATGAAGAGGGGGAGTGACGATCTAAATCGGAGGTAAAAATGAAGAATAGGAAGGTAGACATGAGGAGGAGAATAAGGGCTCCCGATCCTTTGGATGTGAAAATGGCAGAGGTTCTCGGGAGGATTATCGAGAACCCGAAGACGGCGAACGGTTTTCAAAAACTTGTTCCAGATGTTGATTTTCTCCTAAGTTACGCCGAGGATTCCCTCGAATACTGGAGACTTAGGGTAGAGGGTCTCGGTATGGAGGATGCTCTAGTGGTGGCGATCCGAGAGAGAATCGACATCCAAGAACGTCTAGGAGAGAAACGCGGTTTCTCCCTCGAGACATTGCACGCAATGGCGCGGTCAATTGCCAGGCAAGCCGAACAGCTTGAAACGCCAAAGGAGGTTGAAGTATGGATTTCCCGAGTGAGAAATGCGAGGGAAATAAAGACAAACCAGCAAGAACAACAAGAACAAAACCTGAAGCTGGAAGCGCAGTGCTAATCCCGAGATCCGTCACTTACCCCCTTTTTCTGAAGTGCCGGAGACAATTCGGCACTTCTTTTTTTGATTAGATAAAAAAGAAAGTTTTTGCTAAAATGAAACAGACTTTAGTTTTTTCGAAATAGACGACTTCCTGCCTCTTCTTTTATATAATCTAGTGGCTCAGGATACTCTGTATTTTAATGGCCTTGTCATCTAGTGGTCCAGGATACATGGTTCTCAACCATGTTACACGGGTTCGACTCCCGTCAAGGCCACAAAATTCATCCACTGAACCTTTACAAATCAAGAAAAAGCGAGGGGAAAATGCAAAAAAGAAGAGTGGTGGTGACAGGTTTAGGAATGATTACGGCTTTGGGCAAAGGGGTCAAGGAAACTTGGCCAAGAATTTTGGCTGGAGAATCCGGTATTAGCAAGATTACTCGTTTTGATGCCACTAGATACAAATCGCAAATTGCTGGTGAAATAAATGATTTTAATCCAGAAATAGACTTGGCAGGAATTATTGGAAAAAAAGAGATAAAGCGGATAGATCGTTTTATTCAGTTGAGTCTCTCTGCGACAGATGAAGCAGTCAGAGATGCCCAACTCCCTCTAGAAATGTTAAATGCTTCCAGAGTAGGAGTTTGTATGGGTGTAGGTTATGTGGGAATTACCAGATTGTCTGAAGCCATAGAGAGGTTAATTGTCAGTGGCCCAGAGAAAGTAGGACCATTTGACATTCTGGCTACCCTTCCCAATTTAGTCTCAGGCTATATTTCAATTATCTATGGATTTAAAGGATTGAACTTAACAGTGGATGCCGCCTGCGCGTCCGGAACCCATGCTATTGGCGAGGCTCTAAGAAGTATTCAGCAAAACGAAGCAGATGTGGTTATTACTGGGGGGACAGAAGCTCCTATTAGCGCTATTGGTATTGCCAGTTTTGGAAAGATGGGAGCAATTTCAACAAAGTGGAATGAGCAGCCTCAGAAAGCTTCCAGACCTTTTGATAGACAGCGAGACGGTTTTGTCTTAGCCGAAGGAGCTGGCACTCTTATTCTAGAAGAACTGGAGCACGCATTAAGCAGAAATGCAAAAATTTATTGCGAAATAGTCGGTTTCGCTAGAAATTCAGATGCCAAACACATTACAGAACCCAGTGTGGAGGGTCCAGCAAATTGTATGAAATTGGCTTTAGAGGATGCTGATTTGCAACCAATGGATGTTCAGTATATCAATGCTCATGGCACTTCCACACCCATTGGCGATGAAAACGAAACCAAGGCGATAAAAGAAGCTTTCGGAAAATCGGCATACGATATTCCAGTGAGCTCCACGAAATCAATGACAGGCCATCTTATTGGAGCAAGCGGCGCGATTGAAGCTATTTTCACTATTTTGGCTTTGAGAGACAATGTGTTACCTCCAACCATTAACTTAGAAAATCCTGACGAAGAGTGTGATTTGGATTATGTTCCTAACCAAGCGAGACGGGCTAAAATCAAAATTGCTCTTTCCAATTCCTTCGGTTTTGGAGGAGCTAATGGAACCTTGGTTTTTCTAAAATAGGGACGAGGGACTTCGAGGTGGGCTATGCGAGACATAGCCCTTTTCTTTTATTCTAAATTTTTTTATCCAGATTAAATTTGTGCCTCAAGAACAAGGAAGGTATAATAAAATAATATTAGCAAAAAATTAACACATTAATCAACAAAAGTGCAACACTTAATAAAGAGATTATCTGAATAAAAGACCGTTGCATTTCAAAAGACAATGCACAATCTTAGCCAAACAGAAAAACCAGAAGGATCACAACCAACAAAGGATTGGCACAATTTATCGGGTGAGGGAGTTATTAAAATTTTGGAGTCTGATGCAGAAAAAGGACTCAATGCAAAAGAAGTTGAAACCAGGCAGCAAAGATTTGGGAAAAATAAGCTGCCAGAAGAAAGACCATTATCGAGATTGAGAATATTTTTTGAGCAATTTCGCAGTCCATTGATTTATATTTTAGTAATTGCCGGAATTATCACCTTGATTTTAAAAGATTATACTGACGCCGTTGTTATTTTTGGCGCAGTTTTTTTGAATACGATAGTTGGTTTTTTTCAAGAAAATAAAGCCTCCAAGGCTTTAAGGGAATTAAGAAAAATAATTAAATATGAGGCTAAGGTTTTAAGAGGAGGAAATTTAAAAATTATTGAACCGGACGAATTAGTTCCCGGCGACATCATTATTTTAAATCCGGGCGATAAAGTTTCAGCTGATGGAAGAATAATTGATTCCCAAAATTTAAAAATAAATGAAACGATTTTGACAGGGGAATGGTTTCCAGCAAATAAGAAAATCGATATTTTACCGGAAGAGACGCCTTTGGCTGATAGAGATAATATGGTTTATATGGGAACAATTGTCGAAGATGGAAAGGGAAGAGTTATAGTCACTGCCACTGGTTTGAATACGGAAATTGGGAAAATTGCTTTGATAGTTCGAGAGACAAGGGAGGAAAAGACGCCATATCAAAAAAAGTTAATTCATTTTTCAAAGATTGTCGGAGTGATTATTTGTTCTTTGTGTGTTTTAATTTTTGTTATTGGAATAGTTAGCGGTAGAGAATTCGTTGAAATGTTCACGACGGCTGTGGCTGTGGTGGTAGCCGCCATTCCCGAAGGATTGCCGGTAGCAATGACAGTTATTTTGGCTCTTGGAATGCAGAGAATTTTAAAAAAACAAGGATTAGTTAGAAGATTAGTTTCCGCCGAAACTCTCGGTAGTACTTCTATTATTGCCACTGATAAAACAGGCACCCTAACTGAAGGCAAGATGAAGGTGGCAGATATCATCGGAGATAGGTTTTTGACTTTAAAAGCAGCTGTTTTGACATCCGAGGCTTTTATTGAAAATCCAGATAGCGCCAGAGAAAAATGGATTTTCCGGGGCCGTTCCACTGATAAAGCTCTTTTGGAGGCAGGCATTGAAGCTGGTATAGATCATCATGGGGAATTTGAAAAGAGGAAAATAGCCGAACTTCCTTTTAATCCGGCAAATAAATTTGCAGCGATTTTAGTTCAAGATGATAAGGATGAAATTTTGTATGCTTGTGGCGCTCCTGAAAAAATTTTAGAACTTTCTAATTTAACGGAAGCTAATAAGGGAAAATGGCAGGATAAATTAGAAGAATTAGCACAAAAAGGATCGAGAGTCGTCGCCTCCGCCTATAAAAAACTCAACAGAGATCGGGTCTCTGTTAATTTGTCAGAGATCGGGTCTCTGTCGGCTGATTTAATTACAAATTTGACTTTTACTGGTTTTATTACTTTAATGGATCCTATTCGGCCGGAAGTAAAAGAGGCAATTAAAGTTTGTCGGCAGGCAGGAATGAGGCCGATTATTGTCACAGGCGACCATAGACTGACCGCAAAAGCCGTAGCCGAAGAGCTGGGCTTTCAATTGTCACAAGATAGTATTTTGGAGGGCAAGGACCTGGAAGCATTTTCTGACGAAGAATTTACAAAAATTCTAGACAAGATTCAAATCTATGCGAGAGTTGAACCAAAACATAAAATGCGAATTATTACTGCCTGGCAGAATAAAGGCGAAGTAGTTGCTATGACAGGCGACGGTATCAATGACGCTCCGGCATTGAAAAAAGCTGATATTGGTGTAGCCTTGGGTTCTGGAACAGAGGTTGCCAAAGAAACGGCAGATTTGGTCTTATTAAACGATAGTTTTTCTATTATTGTGGCGGCAGTTGAAGAAGGAAGGGCGATAATTGATAATATCAGAAAGGTCATAACTTACTTATTGTCTGACAGTTTTACGGAGTTAATTCTTATTGGTTCAAGTTTGGTGCTTGGCTTGCCTTTGCCAGTGCTGGCGGCCCAAATTTTATGGGTAAACCTAATAGAAGACGGTTTACTAGGTATTGCTTTGGCGTTTGAACCAAAAGAAAAAGATTTAATGACTCATCAACCTTTAAACCATAATGCTTCTCTTTTGACCAAAGAAATGAAATTTTTGATTTTTATTATTGGTTTTGCGACCGATTTTTTGCTTTTGGGATTATTTTTCTGGTTAATTAAGTATTCTGGTTATGATATTTCACATATACGCTCAATAATTTTTGCAGGATTAGCAATTGACTCAATTTTTTATGTTTTTTCTTGCAAGAGTCTTAGACAAAATCTCTGGCAGATAGACATTCTCTCTAACAGATTTTTGATTTTTGCCTGGCTTTTTGGCGTGGTCGCCTTGTTTGCTGCTTTGTATACTCCTTTATTGCAAACTCTTTTAAAGACAGAGCCTCTTAATATTTTCGATTGGCAATTGATTGTGGGATTGGGATTGTTGAATATAGTTTTAATTGAAGCGACTAAATGGTATTTTATCACTAAAAAGAATGTCTAACTTAAAAACAATCATTTATGCTATCTCCACTCTTTCTGGCACTATTATTGGTGTGGGGCTTTTTTCTTTGCCTTATATTGCCTCAAAAGTAGGCTTGCCAGTAATGTTGGCCTATTTTCTTGTTTTGGGCATTTTAGTCACCATCGTTCATATGTTTTTTGGCGAATTAGCCCTTAAGACGCCAGACTATAAAAGATTGCCCGGTTTTGCCAAAATTTATCTGGGAGATGTTGGTAGAAGCGTTGCTTTAATATCGATGATTTTGGGATTACTTGGAGCGGTTTTGGCCTATCTGATTGTCGGCGGCGAATTCTTGGCTAATTTTTTTCAACCCTTTTTCGGAGGGAGCAATCTCGGGTATACTTTTTTATACTTTCTACTTGGCGCTATTTTTATTTTCTTTGACATCAAAGCTGTTTCTAAAATTGAGTTTTGGGGATTGGTTCTGTTCGTTGTTATTTTGGGAATTATTTTTGCCGCCGGATTTCCAGCTATAAAATTGGAGAATTTTTCGCTGGTTGCAATGAAGACAGAAATAGATTTTAACAATCTTTTTTTGCCTTACGGAGCTATTCTGTTTTCTTTGTGGGGAGCGGCTTTAATTCCAGAGGTTGAGGAGATGCTGCAAGGAAAAAAAAGTCTGCTAAAAAAAATAATACCTGCTTCCATTTTTATTCCAGTTTTTATTTATTTATTTTTTGTTTTTTTTGTTCTCGGGGTCGCAGGTTTGGAAACCACGCCTTCTGCCTTGCCCGGTCTTAAAAATTTCTTAAATCCCACAATAACCAGTTTGGGTTTATTTTTTGGCGTTTTAACTACCTTTACCTCGTTTATAGCCCTGGGGCTAACTTTGAAAAAAGTTTTCTGGTATGATTTAAAAATAGAAAAGAATATTTCTTGGGGCATTGCTTGTTTTTTGCCCTTAGCCCTTTTTCTGATAGGAATTAAAGATTTTATTGGTGTGATATCTTTTGTCGGTGGAATAATGCTGGGAATTGATGGCATTTTAATTTTACTGATGTATTCGAAAATAAGGCCAGAGAGAAAATCTTTGTTATATCCTTTGGCTTTGGTGTTTGTATTGGGAATCTTTTACGAGATAATATATTTTACTGGACGCTGATTTATGCAGATTAAAACTGATTTATACTGATTGAATTTATCCGCATTAATCCGCTAAAATCCGTATTAATCTGTGTTTTATATGTTTTTATTCTATATTTTCATTTTTCTTTTTTTCTGTTTTTTATTAACGCTTTCCAGCCGATGGATAGTTAGCTCTTTGGCATTTATTTCAAAATTTTTGGGTTGGAAGGAATTCGTAGTTGCTTTTTTTGTAATGTCCTTTGCTTCTTCAGCCCCAAATCTTTTTGTCGGCATCATTTCAGCCATTAACAAAATTCCCCAACTTTCTTTTGGGGATATTATGGGCGGCAATTTAGTTGATTTAACTTTGGTTGTTGCGATTGCTGTTTTAATTTCAAAAAACGGAATTGAAGCTGGAAGTAGAACGGTTCAGGCAACGGCTATTTTTACGGTTGTTGCCGTCATTTTGCCCTTGCTTTTAGTAAGCGATGGTCTATTATCCCGTGCTGATGGAGTTATTTTAATCGGAACTTTTTTGATTTATTCTTTCTGGCTTTTTGCCAAAAAGGAAAGATTTGAAAAGGTTTATGACGGCGTTAGCCATTTAAAGATATCCACTTTTCTAAAAAGTGTTTTTTTGGTATTTTTGGGAATTATACTGCTTTTTTTCGGCGCAGAAGGAATTATTAAATCGGCTGAATTTTTTGCTAAGACCATAAATTTTCCCATAGGTTTAATCGGTATTTTGATTGTCGGCCTTGGCACGGCTCTCCCTGAAACTTTCTTTTCTTTAACGTCCGTTAAAAGAGGCGAAACCTGGATGATTTTGGGTAATTTGATGGGCAGTGTGGTCAATACAGCCACTTTAGTTTTAGGTATTGTTGCTTTGATTTATCCCATTAAAATTGTTGATTTTTCTCCTTATGTTATTGCCAGACTTTTTATAATGATGTCGGTTTTGTTCTTCTTTTTGTGTGTCCATACTGATAGAAAGATCACAAAAAAAGAAGCTTTGTTTTTGCTTGGAGTTTACATTGTCTTTTTAATTTGTGAGGTGTTTTTCAGATAACCTGACCCAATGCGCGGTTTGCTTTTTTTCTTAAAACACTATAGGATATTTAAATGGAGGGCCTGTTCATTTACTTTGCAATCATAGTAATTTTGGGATTGGCAACAGTCATTTTTTTGTTATTGAGAAAGAAAGAGGAAAAGCCTAACGAATCTTTATTAATGCTTCAGCAGCAGCTTAATAATCTTAGCCAGGTTTTGGATTCAAAACTTTCTGAATCTCACAAAAGTATTCAATCTCAATACAGTCAGAGCGCCCAGATTATACGGGACGTGACAGAAAAACTGACAAGACTGGACGAGACCAATAAGCAAGTTGTAGGGTTTGCCGATCAGCTTCGTGGTTTGCAAGATGTTTTACTAAATCCAAAACAAAGAGGAATCTTGGGTGAATATTATCTTGAAACGGTTTTAAAAAATGTTTTGCCGCCAGGGGCTTACCAAATGCAATATGGGTTTAAAGACGGCACAATTGTTGATGCGGTTGTGTTGATAGACAAACATATTATTCCAATTGATTCCAAATTTAGCCTAGAGAACTATAATAGAATTTTGGAATGCAAGGAGCAGGCGGAAAAAAAGAGATATGAATCCGCCTTTGTTAACGACTTGAAGGCAAGAATAGATGAAACTTCAAAATATGTCAGGCCGGAAGAGAATACCATGGATTTTGCCTTTATGTTTATTCCGTCAGAGGCTGTTTTCTATGATTTGCTAATCAATAAAGTGGGCGCTGTGGCTGAAGATACTAATAATTTGATATACTATGCCGGTAAGAAAAAAGTAATCGTTGTCTCGCCGACTTCTTTTCTGGCTTATTTGCAAACAGTTTTGCAAGGGTTAAGAAATCAAAAGATTTCTGAACGTGCCAGAGAAATTATCAAAGAAGTCGATAGGTTGGGAAAGCATTTATATGTTTACAGTGAATATATGCAAAGACTTGGTGGTCATTTAACTACAACGGTTAGCGCCTATAATAAGGCTAGTAAAGAACTTGCCAAAGTGGACAAAGATGTGGTAAAAATAACTGGTGGGGAGCAGAGGATAGAGTCTGAAGAAATAGAGACGCCGATGATAGAAGAGTAGTATAATTTTCCAATTTATTCGTCTACGGCGAAGAAATCTTCGGCGTAGCCGAACATTTTCAATGACCAATTTTCAATGAATTTTCAATTTACCAATTATCAAAAAATAATTTTGAAAATTGAATAATTTAGTAATTGATTGATAATTGAAAATTGATAATTGATCATTCTTGACGATTATGTTAGCCGTAATCAAAACCCCGAACCAGAAGCTCTGCTTCTGTACGGGGCAGGCCGGCAGAAAATATGACACAATTTGCTATTATTAAGACCGGAGGTAAACAGTATTTAGTAAGCCCTGGACAAAAAATAAAAATCGAAAAATTAGACGCTAAAGAAGGCGAGGTTCTTAATTTTGACCAAGTATTGCTAGTCGAAAAGAATAAAAAAATTGAAATTGGCAACCCTTTGGTTAAAAACGCTAGGGTGAGCGCAACTGTTGTTTCTCAGGGAAAGAACAAGAAAATCGTGGTTTTTAAATATAAAGCCAAAAAGCGCTATAAAGTAAAAAAGGGCCACAGGCAGCCCTTTACCGAAGTTGAGATAAAGAATATCGAGCTGTAGCGTCTAGGGTATAGCGTTTAGGGTATAGGTGTTTAGATAACAATCCTTGGTTGAACCGGGGGTTTTTAGTTTTTGTGAGGAAGTCGCGGTATAAATTGGCAAAACAAAAGGGGCAGTTTGAAGGCACTGCCCCGGGCCTATTGAGTACTATTCGGCTTCTACCTCCTTTATCTCCTGGACTGTCCAAAGGTCCAGCGGAGAGGGAGCTTCCACCGTGCAGCGATACTTCACCTCCACAGGGTTCGCGAAGCTTCCGATCCACCCTGTAGTGAATGTCACATCGACGATTCTGCAACAAGGAAGCGTAGAGCCCTCGAATGGCTTGGAAATCTTCCCAAGCTTGAGATCGACCGAATACACCGGTCGATCGCCGATTTCTCCCATCACGCTCCTAAGCGCCGCGAACGCCGACTGAGAAAGCGATATGTCTGCCACTTCAATCCTCCCGTCTCGGGATTCTCCTTTCGGAGGCTGCCGTCTCAGCAGCGATTTGATAAGGATAAACCCCTGACCAAATCGCTATCGAGAAGACTGTATAAAATATTTTATAAGTTAATTATACCACAATGAGTACTATTTTGTCAATAGCGTGAGTCAAAAAGGGGCACCGACAGCCATACACAGAAGTAGAGATAAAGAATATAGAACTATAGAATTTAGAATATAAGAACCTCTCACTTCGTTCGAGAACCTTGTTTCTCGCTTCGTTCGAAATAGGATTTAGAATTTAGGGTGAAGAGGAAATCCTTGGGTGAGCCGGGGATTTTTAGTTTCAAACGAAAAATATGCTTAGCCGACAGAGATTACTGTCTATGATGCTTGACGTTAAGAGTTAGTTTATGCAAAACAAAGACAGAACATTTTTTAGTTTATGCCAGGATGCTAAGGAGGAACGCAATGGCATCTCAAGTTAATCGTGCGTCAGCGAGAATAGGAGCGAAGCGTTTGTTGGCACTTTTGTTTGGGCGGTTGCCTGTCGATAAGGATTATACTACTAAAAGCGGGGAATGGAGTGAAGCCTTACTTCAGCTCCGGGATCGCCACGAGGAGTACGAAGACCTTTTCGAAGGATTGACTTTCTCAAGAAGGCCTGGTCGTAGACCTTACAGTCGCGAAGTCAGCAAGTTCTTGCTACGCCTCCAAGCAGGTACAGTAGTTCAGGTGATTAACCCGGGAGTTACGAGACTACGGATTAGATCAGAGGTTCAGAAAGAGCTGTATGAGCACCACGCGAGGAGGGTGGACGAAGATACGCTGTCGATTGTTGATCAATTGGCCACCGAGCTGGCCAAAAATAGTATTCTAGCTGTGCCGTCGGCAAGCTAGTCTTACAATGATAGGGCTCTCTTTATGAGAGCCTTTTTTTATTTAGTTTATTTTCTTCCTTCCAAAGCGCTGGATAGAGTTTCCTCATCTGCATATTCCAGTTCTCCTCCAACAGGAAGCCCCCGCCCCAAACGGGTGATTTTTTTATTCAGTGGCTTTAAAACTCTTTCCAGATATAAGGCCGTGGTTTCGCCGTCAGCCGTTGGATTGGTGGCTATAATAATTTCGTTAAATTCGGCATTTGTGATTCCAAATTCAGCTGGGTCTTTAATTCTGGCGATTAGCTCGGCTATTCTTAATCCTTCAATATCCTCTTTTTTAAGTTTTGAGACCGTGCCACCCAAAATAAAATAAAGTCCTTTATATTTTTTTGTTTTTTCAATAGCCACTAGATCGGTTTCGTTAGCCACAATACAAAATAATTTTTTATCCCTTGCGTTATTGGAACAAATTTCGCATAGTTCTTTATCAGATTCGAAGGGCTTGAAACAAAAGCGACATATTTTTACTGAATTTTTTAAATTTAGAATTGTTTTAGCTAATTCTTCAATTTCATCATTTGAGGCTCCAAGCAAATAAAAAACAAATCTGCTGGCGGCTCTAGGGCCTACAGTAGGAAATTTAGAAAATAAGTCTATAAGTTTTTGAATTGATTTTGAATACATTTTATTAAAAGCTGGTATCCTGAAATTCTTTCTCCAGATTCCTAAAACTCACCCTCCTTTCGTCAAAATAGAGTTCAACTTTGCCCACAGGTCCATTGCGGTGTTTGGCAATTATTATATCAGCGATATTTTTTCTTGAGGTTTCCGGCCGGTAGCGATCTTCTCTGTAAATAAATAAAACCACATCCGCATCTTGTTCAAGCGCGCCCGACTCTCTTAGGTCTGCCAGTCTTGGGATTTGTGGTGTTCTTTGTTCAACCGCTCTTGATAGCTGGGAAAGAGCTAAAACAGGGATATTGAGTTCTCTAGATAAGCCTTTTAACGATCTTGAAATTTCACTAATTTGTTGAACGATAGCGACTTGAGGGTTTCGTGGCTGCATTAGCTGGAGATAATCAATAATCAAAAGTCCGAGCCCTTTTTCTGCTTGCAATCTTCTTGCCATTGCTCTCATTTGCATAATAGTTGAAACCGCCGAATCATCAATGTAAATTGGGGCTTCTGATAGAATTCCTAGACTTTGTTGGATTCTTAAAAAATCATTATCCTCTCCTTCAGCCGAAAGTTTTCCAGTTCTTAGCCTCCAGAGATTAACGTTTGATACACCAGAAATCAATCTATCAACTACTTGATCTTGGGACATTTCCAAGCTAAATATTCCTACAGTGATTTTTTGATTGATTGCAATATTCGAAGCAATATTTAAAGCAAGAGAGGATTTACCCATTGAAGGTCTTGAGGCCAGGATTATGAGATCTGATTTTTGAAAACCAGCCAATATATTATCTAAATCCGCAAATCCGGTAGGCAGTCCGCGAGGTATGCCTTGTTGTTTTGAAAGCCTGTCTATTCTTTCAAATGCTTCTTCTAAAGTGTCTTTTACGGCTACGAAGTTTTGAGTAAGAGATCCCTGCGTTATGCTAAAAATTCTTTTTTCCGCTTCGTCCAGTAAAACATCAACATCTTCGGTTTCGTTATAACCCATGACGCTTATTTCATGACTGACGTCAATTAAATCCCTTAAGATTCTTTTTCTTTGGACAATCTTTGCGTAATTTGAAACATGGGTAGCGGTAGGAACAGAGTTTACCAATTCGGTTAAATAAGTATTTCCGCCAACTTCTTCAAGTAGATTTTTTTCTTTAAGGCGGTTCGAAACGGTTAAAAAATCAATTGGATCACCGTGCTCAAATAGATCTTGAATAGCTTGATAGATTTCCTGATGGTTTTTCTTATAAAAATCGCGGGGAGTTAAAAAATCAACCACCTTGATAATGGCATTTTTATCAAGCATAAGCCCGCCAAGCAGGCATATCTCAGCCTCGATTGCTTGGGGAGGAAGTTTGTCTGTCAATTCGATATTGTGGGTATTTTTGAGTGTATTTTCAGCCATTTTCCCCTAGCCCCGTTAGAAGTTTACAAAAGCTAACGCATAATTGCAAATAATTTCTTTAGTTCTAAGATACATCTGTTGGAAAAGAACCAAAATGTTCTTTTCCAACTCGAAATTTCTAGAGTAAACTTCTAACGGGGTCAACGTCACTATATCAAAAGGAGAATTAATTGGCAAGCTGGGTTTTTTGATGCTAAGCTAATCTAATGACAAGAAAGAAACTAAAAATAGCTCTGATTTCAGCTCATTCTTTTTTGCGTCCCGGCGGTGTCAAAAGCCATGTTTTGGGATTGTACCGCGAATTCAAAAGAAGGGGACTAAAGACAAAAATTATTGTTCCACGCCGTTCTAGTAAGGAGTATTATGGCAAAGATATTATTCTTTTAGGAACTTCATTCCCCTTGCCTTTTGCCGGGAGCGAATCAGATTTTTGCATAAATCTTAATCCTTTGAAGATTAACAAAGTTCTAAAAAAAGAAAAATTTGACATTTTGCATTTCCATAACTTTGGAGTTCCTTCGGCCCTTCAGATTTTAGACCGTTCTCAATCGCTTAATATTTTAACCTTTCATGGCGATCTTGAAGGAAGCAAATTTTTTAAAAGACTTCCCAGTCTTTTGCGTCTTTTTAAAGGAATGGCTAAAGGGAAAATTGATGGATTAATCGGAGTTGCGCCTTTAGTCCTTGAATTCTTTGAAGATTTCTATGGGCTTAAAACTATTATACCCAACGGAATAGATATTAAAGAGTTTAATTCTAAAAATCCGAAAATAGAAAAATTTAACGACGCGAAGATAAACATTTTATTTATTGGCAGAATAGAAAAAAGAAAAGGTTTATTATACTTGTTAAAAGCTTATAAAATTCTGATTAAAAAATTTTCTAATTTACGGCTAATTGTCGTTGGTAAGGGAGATTTAGAAAAAGAGTGTAAAGAGTGGGCAAATGAGAATAAATTGACCGAGGTCTATTTTGAAGGCGAAAAATCGGGTAAAGAGTTGCCATCTTATTACGCAACCTGTGATATCTTTGTTAGTCCAGCGATTTTTGGTGAAAGTTTTGGCATAGTTTTATTAGAAGCTATGGCTTCGGGGAAACCATTTGTTGGTTTTGCTAACCGTGGCTACAGCCAGTTGATGAAAAGAAAACCCGGAGAAAAATTTTTAGCTGAACCTAAGGATTATAAAGAATTGGCAAGTAAAATTGAGATTTTAATTAAAGACGAAAATTTAAGAAAAAAAATGGGTGAATGGGGTAGGGAAGAGGCAGAAAAATATTCCTGGCCTAAAATTGCCGATCAAGTTTTGGCCTTTTATGAAGTATGCCTGCGAAACAAAAAAAGGCATAAAAAGCAATCACTTTTTGACATAGACAAAATTAAAAAAAGAGTGTATAATAAATTACTCTTGAGAAAGCACCTTTACAAGTACAAGAAGCGTGGACAGGAAAAGATATAGAGCCTTACACTAGAGATAAGAAGGAAAGGGAGGCTGAGATGAAAAGTTTAACGGCTATATCGCCTTTTTTGCTTATATTTTCATTTTTGGCGGCGGCTGTTAGAGAATACGGTTTCACCAAGGTTTTTACCGTTTAATTGTGTTTATTGGTGGATCGTTTGTATTAGTATTGCTATTGATGGTTGCGTTTTTAGCGCTTCTTTGCGTCAGATTCGCTGTGGCGATGAGGAGTTAAAAAGGCGCCAAGCTTAGCTTGGCGCCTTTTTCTTCGCTAATTCGATTATTAATTATTAATTTTTATCTTTATCTTTGGTCCTTCGGCTGTATCTTCTACAAAATAACCTAAGCTTTCAATTTTTTGGCGAATCTCATCAGCCTTCTGCCATTCTTTCTGTTTTCTATAATCTTCTCTTTGATTTGCCATTTCCAAAATTTTACCCTGTCTAGGTTCAGATACATATGATACACCCTTAGGTTTGTAATACGATAACGTTTTTTGTGGGAATTCGACTATTTTGGAGCTTCAAGAGATACTCTGAAGGAGTTAGGTAATCAAGAGCTTGGTGA
>Ga0210018_1000176_pt1 | contig 30230 bp, 31 predicted proteins | sample CryGeyCG2014_010_2_FD_183967 | JGI IMG/M metagenome (GOLD analysis project Ga0210018, IMG submission 183967) | Groundwater microbial communities from aquifer - Crystal Geyser CG09_land_8/20/14_0.10 (SPAdes) (version 2) | ecosystem: Environmental > Aquatic > Deep subsurface > Groundwater | place...
CAATGTTAGGACAAGGGAAACTGGCGGCAGTAGACTTTCTTACCGAGAATACTAAAATAGCCAAAGAGATTGAAGAAAAACTTTGGAAGGCAGTTAAATCCGGTAAGGCGGTTGAGGAAAAAGTTATCGGCGGAGAAGCGGAATAAGCAGAGCTTGTTTCTTGCGAAATAAGCAGAGCTTGTTTCTTGCGAAATAAGTTTCCCTTAAAATCCCTTATTTTACCTTTAATAATCCTTTAAAGATGATCCAGCGAATCGTTCCGAAGAAATTAAAACTAGGCGATACGGTAAGAATAGTTGCTCCGGCGAGGTCAATCGGGGTTCTTTCGGAAAACACTAAAAATACTGCCAACCTTCACTTTGCGGAAATGGGTCTGAAATTGACCTTCGGTAAACATGTTGACGAGATGAATGATTTTGCCTCTTCTAGTATCAAATCAAGAGTAGAAGATTTACACGACGCTTTTGGCGACAAGAAGGTGAAGGCAATTATTACTGTTATTGGTGGTTTTAATTCAAACCAGCTGCTTTCTTATTTGGATTGGAAACTTATATCCGCTAACCCTAAGATTTTATGTGGTTATTCGGATATTACTGCCTTGAATAACGCAATTTATGCTAAAACTGGCCTGGTAAATTATTCTGGTCCCCATTATTCAACTTTTGGACAGCGTGATCATTTGGAATATACCACCGATTATTTTAAAAAATGTCTTTTTTCAGATAAATCCTTTGAGATAAAAACAAGTCCTTATTGGTTGGACGATGAATGGTGGAAGTTAGAGAAAAGAATTACCGAGAAAAATGAAGGTTGGTTAGTTATCAATGAAGGCCAAGCAACCGGAACCCTCTTGGGTGCCAATCTTTGTACCTTTAATTTATTACAGGGAACAGAATTTTTTCCCGGAATTAATGATTCTGTCCTTTTTTTAGAGGACGATAGCGAGTCATCTGTTCATCTTTTTGATAGGGATTTACAATCAGTTATTCATCAGCCCGGCTTTGAAAAGGTTAGAGGAATTGTAATTGGAAGATTTCAAAAAGCAAGTAAGATTGACAATAAATTATTAATAGAAATCGTTAAAACAAAAGAAGAGCTAGATAAGTTACCAGTGATCGCTAATGTTGATTTTGGACATACCGAGCCAAAGATTACTTTTCCAATTGGTGGAACGGTGGAAATTTTAGCCAAGAAAGAAGAACCGGCCATCAGGATTGTGGAACATTAGTTTATGGCCACAATTACTTCAATTAAGCCACAAAAAAGTAAAAAAGATCGCCTTAATATTTTTCTTGACGGAAAATTTGCTTTTTCTCTATCCGCCGACATTTTAGCGAAGGCAGCCTTGTGTGAAAATCAGGAGATTTCGGGAGAAAAAGTGGCGGAGTTGATTAAAGAAAGCGAGTTTTCTTTAGTTTTTGATAAAGTGTTGAGATTTTTATCTTTTCGTCCAAGAAGCGAGTTTGAAATTAATGAGTATATGCTGCGCAAAGAAGTTGGCGGAGAAACGAGAGAGATGGTGCTGGAGAAGTTAAAGAATCTAAACCTTATCGACGACGAAGCTTTTGCTCGGCAGTGGATCGAATACCGAACTTGTGGGAGACCGGAAGGAAAAACCCTGATAAAAATGGAACTGCGGAGGAAAGGTGTTGATAAAGAAATTATTGATAAATTACTCTCGGAAGAGCGGGGTTCTGCTTCAGAAAAAATTTTAGCCGAGAAGTATGGTCGGGCAAAACTAAAGCGATTTAAAAATTTGCCAGCTTTAGAAGCAAAGAGAAAACTTTATTCGGCTCTGATGATACGTGGTTTTAACGGAGAAATTGTGGGAGAAGTGGTTGATAAATTGTTAAAAGAAGAGTAAAATGAAAGCACTTGAGGTAAAAATTAGCAAAAGCCTTAACTTAAAAAGAATGACATTAGTCGCAAAAACCATTTTTTGCTTCACTGGTCTTACGCCGTAAAAAGGCGGGCTTTCTTGTTGGTTTACTTCAAGGGTTAAATAAACTCGATTTAGGAGGTAAAAATGTCAATTTTAAATAAACTTGCCGATCTTATTAGAAAGCAACAGCAGTTAGAGGAAAGATTGAATCAGTTGGAGGTTCAAAAAACTGATAATAAGCAAATTGCTTCTCCTGCTCCTCAAAAAGTAGATTTATCTAAGTATGAAGTTCAGGCAAGGGAAATGTTAACGCAAGCCAAAGAAGAAGCTGCTAATGCCAGAGAAGAAGCCGGGAGAATAAAAGAGGAAGCTTTGCGCCTGAAGAATGAATCATTACGGAAAGAAGCGGAAATTGACCGTAAGGTAGGAGCAATTGAGGAAAGAGAGAGACTTCTTGGTCAACAAAAGACGGATTTGGAAAAAAGGTTAGTAGAATTGGAGGAGATCAAAAAAGAGCAGCTTCAAAAATTGGAAAAAATTGCTTCTTTGACCAAAGATGAGGCTAAAAGATTAATCCTTGAAGCGACTGAAAAAAGAATGGCGGACGAAATTGCTAAAAAGATTAGAGAGGCAGAAGAGGAAGTTAGGACGACTTCAGAAGAGAAAGCAAAAGAGATTTTGGTTGATGCCATGAAACACGGGGCGGTTGATTGGGTTGCCGAATATACTGTTTCGAGCATAAAGCTTCCTGACGAAGAAATGAAAGGAAGAATTATTGGTAAGGAAGGTAGAAATATTCGCTCGCTCGAGGTGGCAACCGGTGTGGAAGTAGAACTGGACGAAGGCTTGGATATTCGGCTTTCTTCTTTTGATCCGGTCAGAAGAGAAGTCGCCAAGAGATCTTTGGAGAAACTGATAAAAGATGGGCGAATCCAGCCGCAAAGAATTGAAGAAATAGTGACCAAGACTAAACAAGAGATTGACCGAGTTTTACTTGAGGAAGGAGAGAAACTTTGTCATAGTGTTAAGGTTTACAATCTCCATCCAGATTTAGTGAAACTTTTAGGCCGTTACAAGTTCCGCTTTTCTTACGGTCAGAACATGATTGTACATACTCTTGAAGAAACTCAGATTGGCGTCGCTATTGCCAATGACCTTCAGGCGGATGTGGCGATAGTCAGACTGGCTTGTCTTTTGCACGATATTGGTAAAATAGTGACCGAAGAGGAAGGGACCCATATTCAGCTGGGGGTTGATTTGCTCAGGAAATATCGGATTCCGGAAAAAGTCATTGCTTGTGTTGCTGAACATCATGAAGATAAACCGTTTTCTTCAGTAGAATCAGCCATTGTTTGGGTAGCGGACGCAATTTCCGGTTCCCGACCTGGCGCCAGATATGAACCGCATGAGGATTATGTTAAAAGAATGACCAATATCGAAGAGGTGGCAAAATCATTCCCTGGGGTAGTTGAAGTTGCTGCCTATCAAGCAGGAAGAGAGGTAAGGGTGATTGTAGAGCCAGAAAAGATTTCCGATGCGGAGATGACCGTTTTAGTTGACAAAATTGTCAAGAAGCTTGAAGAAGAGGCTAAGTGGGCGGGACAAATTAAAGTGACCGCCATAAGAGAAACAAGAACAATCGGGATTGTCAAATAAACTACAAGTTAAGACGTTGTTACAGCATTAATAAATGAAGGAATTAAATATTGTCTATTCCGATAATTATCTCAAATATGATTTAGGGGCTGACAACCCCATATCAAAGGATAAGACAATGGCCTTTCTACAAAAATTAGAGGAGGAAGGAAAGATACACTACAAACTAATTGAACCAGCCAGTGCTGTGGTAAATCTTATTGGAGGGATGCATCATGCAGGATCTTATCAAGCATCAGGGTTTTGTATCTATAATGACCACGCCGTCGCTATTCGGAAACTTCAAAAAGAAGGAAAAATAAAAAAAGCCACCGTCTATGATCTTGATGTTCATGCAGGTCAAGGTACTCAGGAAATTTTCTACTCAGATCCGAGTGTAATGACAGTATCTATTCACCAAGATCCATTCACAATTTACCCGGGAACAGGATTTGAATCACAAAAGGGAAGAGAAGAAGGCTTGGGTACAAATATCAATGTTCCTTTGCCACCTAGAACAAAAGAAAAAGAATATCTCCAAGTGTTAGATTCTGTGCTTGATCGCACAAAAAATTTTGGGTCTGATATGTCTATACTGATTTTGGGAGTTGATAGCTATAAAGGCGACTTACTTGGTGGATTAAGTTTAGAAGAAGAAAGTTTTAGAAAAATCGGTGAAAGATTCAGAGATTTTGACAAGTTGGCGGTACTCTTTGGAGGAGGATATTCGAGAAAAATACCAGACTTGTGGATGACTTTTTTGAAAGGATACTTAGGTGCATAAGTTCCGATACCTGTTGGACTCTCTAAAGGAGTCCGATGAGTTACTTTTGTAGAAAGACTTCATTTCTTTTTAAGGGCATTTGGGGTTATCGTAAGTTCATGAATATTACTTACGATTTAACCCGGTACCTTAATAATCCTGAAGTAGCCGAGAAAGTTAAGATAATCGCTTTCTTTGACACCTACGGGCTGAAGGTTACCAAGGACGCTTACGAAGTCGGCCGATCAACAATCTATCTCTGGAAGAAAAAGATTAAAGAAGGAAAGGGTTCCCTTCTTTGTCTTATCAACCATTCAAGCAGGCCTTACAATACAAGAAGAATGTACATTGAGCCTGAAATCTTTGAGTTTATTAAATCCCTAAGGGAAAAGTATCCCAGATTAAGGAAAGACAAGATTAAAATCTTTTTGGATAAATATTGTGAAGAGCAAAGTTTAAAGAAAATCTCTTCCTCCAAGGTAGGTAAGATTATCAAAAGGAACAACTGGTTTTTCTATTTGGGCAAGAGAACCAAGCATACAGTCAGGCCAAACAAAGAAAGGGTGTTTGGCTATGAGGTTAAGTCTCCCGGAGACCTTTTCCAGATAGACACCATCGTCAGGTTTGAACACGGGATTAAAAGATATCTCATTACTGCCATTGATGTTACTTCCAAGTTTTCCTTTGCCTACACCTACAAATCCCATTCTTCCAGTTCTACCTCAGACTTTATCCAGAAACTCATTAAAGTCACTCCCTACGAGATTAAAGGAATCCAGACCGATAACGGCAGTGAATTCCTCAACCATTTTGACAGGATTATTGCCGGCAATGGTATTGCCCATTTCTTTACTTACCCCAGATGCCCAAAACAAAACGGTATTATTGAGAGATTCAACCATACCCTTCAGGAGGAATTTGTTGAGGACAATCGGGAACTGCTTGAAGAAAAAGAAACCAAACCCTTCAACAACAAGCTTATTGATTACCTTCTTTTCTACAATACCCAAAGACCTCATAATACCTTAAACAACCAGGAACCAATGAAGATAGTTGTTGATTATCTTAAAAAGTCCAATAGGTATGGGACGGATACAGTATATTGACAGTTTGATGTTATTGTCTTACAATAATTATTGTTATGATGCAAACAATAACAATTACACCAAATTGGCAGATTCATTTGCCGGTTGAGTTCCGGAAAAAACTGGGTTTAAGAGAGCCGGGGAAGATGAAAATGAAACTGGTAGATAACAATATTCTTCTTATGCCTAAAAAGAGCGCCATTCTTCAAATGGCGGGAAAATATAAAGGGAGAAAACAAAAGAAGAAAATAAATATTGAAAAGATTCGAGACGAGATTGATTACTCCTGTTTATGAAAAAGATTTTTGTTGACACGAATGTTTGGCTTCGATTTTTAGTCGCCGACGAACCAAAACAATTTGAAAAATGCCGCTGTCTTTTCGAAAGAATCGAAAAAGGAAAGTTCAGAACTTATACCTCGACAATTGTTCTTCTGGAGATAATTTACACCCTTTCTTCGTTTTACAAAATCAGCAAAAAAGAGGTGATTGGCGATATTGAAAGTATTCTTTCGGTTCGAAACTTGACATTAATTGAGAAAACCAGTTTTATTGCCGGCCTTAAACTTTTTTCTCAATTTCAAGTAAAATTAGCCGATTGTTTAATTGCTTCCCAATTGCCAAAAGAAGTTGTTTTGTGCTCGTATGATCAAGAATTTAAAAAGATTAAAGGTCTTATTTCTTATTCTCCGGAGGAGATAATCGAGAAGGCAAAAGACTAACTTGACAATTAGACATCAGCTCTTTGAGTTTTGTTGGAATGATTTCCTGATTAGGTTTATGCACCATACAGGCTGAAAATTTCAAATGCAAAAAGGTACGGACACTTTAAATGTAGACAACATTTCAAGTTTGTTCTTGACTTTAATTTGGTTTCTGCTAAACTGATTATATTAAAGTGATGGAGGAAAATCCTCCTTCGCATAAAGCTATGGAGGACAAAGTGAAAAAAATAGATGTGATTGGCATCGTTTCTACTAAGGCGCACATGCCAAGGAAAGCCGCCAAGGAATCAGTAGAGACACTTCTAAATGAGATTCAAAAAGCGCTTTCTAAAGGTGAAAAAGTTGTTCTTTCCGGATTCGGGACTTTTAAAAGCGTTTTGGTTAAAGACAAAGCGGTTATAAATCCGAAAACAAAAGTAAAACAAATCGTTAAATCTCACCGCGTTGCCCGCTTTACTCCCGGCAGAGGTTTAAGAAAATCAGTCAAATAATTTCCGTTTAACTTTCCTCTAGCCTTCCTCTAAAACTCCTTTAACCCTCCTTTGTTTCTGTTAGAATTGAACCAATGCGTAAGTATTGGGCAATTTTTCAGCTTGCCTGGCAAAACAGCTTTGAGTACCGTCTGGAATTTTTTTCTCACATATTACTCGGTTTAATTCAGTTGGCGGTTTTATTTTTCATTTGGAAGGCAATATTTAAACAAGTGAATAATTTTTCTGGATATACTTTTTCGTCCATGGTGACGTATTTGGTAATGGTTCAATTCTTGCATTTCGTCAATCGACAAAATACCTCTCGTCAGATAGCCGAAGAAATCAAAGAGGGCAGCCTATCAATGTTTTTACTCAAACCCATAAGTTATCTTAAATACTGGTTTTGTTCTTTCTTGGCCAGCCGTTTTTTTGAATGTTTAATAAGATTGTCCATAATTACAATATTTCTAATATTGTTTTCCTCCTCTTTACAATTTTTGCTATGGAGTAGGATTTTCCCTTTCGTTTTATTCTTAATAATTTCGATGTCATTCAATTTTCTTTTAAACTGTTTGTTTGCTTCGGCTACCTTTTGGATAACGGATATCCGGCTTTTTTCCACGATGGTTGGCTTAAGTGTGGGATTTTTTTCAGGTGAGTTAATGCCTTTGGATATTTTTCCCGGCGTTCTCAGGGTAATAAGTGAGGTTTTACCTTTTCAGTATATGTTATTCTTCCCCATAAAAATCTTTCAGGGCTCTTTGTCCGGCCGGCAAATTTTTACCGGTGCGGCGGTCGCTATTTTTTGGACAATTGGACTTTTCTTCCTGCTTAAATTTTTATGGAGGAAGGGACTTAAAAGGTATGAAGCAATTGGCCAATAGAATCAAGCGATATCTAAGTATCTATTATTTTTTGGCACGTCGGAGCGTAATTGATATTCTGATCTTTAGAGTAAATGCTTTGGTTATTGGTTTGGCGCCGGTTTTTTGGCTGACCTCAATGCTGGTTTTTATTGCCACGATTTTCTCAAAAGTTAAAAGTTTAGGGGGATGGAGCGTTTGGGAAGTTGTTTTTCTTACCGGTGTCCACGAGGTTATCTTCCTTTTGACCTGGGCAACAGTGATACCCAACTTGAGGAGTTTCGTCAATGATGTCAGAAACGGCAAATTTGATCAGGTCCTGCTTAAACCCATAAGTCCCCGGTTTTTAAGTTCTTTCAAGACTATTGATTTTACTGTAATAGGAAGTGTTTTTAATGTAATTTTTGTATTTTTCTTTTCTCTCTCTAAAGTATCTATTAATTTTAGTTTTCCGAAACTGGCCGGTTTTTTGATTTTACTTTGCTTTTCTTATGTTATTGCCTATTTAATCTATTTTATTTTTGCTTCACTGGCCTTGTTTTTTATCAACTCGCGAACCTTGCTCGATATTGTTTTTGAGCTTACCGATGTCGATCGCTATCCGGCGGAAATCTATCCAGTTGTTTTAAAAACATTTTTTACTTTCTTTTTGCCAATGTTGTTTCTTGCTTATTTTCCGACCGCCTTTCTTTTAGGAAAAGTCAGCGCCATTTATATTATTTATGCTTTTTTGGTGGCAGCCGTCTTTTTTTTCATTTCCCATATTGTCTGGCATCGGGGTCTAAAGAATTATCAATCGGCCTCCAGTTAAAATTTATCTTAAAAAGAAGCTTGACAAAACAAAATAATAAGCGTAATCTAGCGCTTAGTTGTTATTATTTTCTTTTTATTTATTATGAATGGCTTAAAAAGAGCTAAAATTCAAAAGAAAGCCAAGAACTCATCCAATTCTCAATCTTGGAAAATGAGCGTTAAGGCTTTTAAATTGAATGGCTGTTTAGTTAATTCTGACTAAGACAGTAATTTCAGAAAACTCCTTTTCTTATTTGGTCTCAGTGTTAAAATTCTTTTTGAGGTATGTTTGAGATTAACCCTCAACTTTCCTGGCGGGGAAAAGCGGGAGTTATAGTAGTTTTTTTAAACTTCGATTTTTACTTTTTTAGAAAGCTTCCAGCAAAATGGTTTAAACAGATATTGTCAGGCGATAAAAATTTTAAGGAAATCCCCTCAGATTTTATTGATTATTTGTCGGAAAGAAAAATTCTTAAATGAAGAATAATTATTACGGGTTTAATTATCAGGAATTATTTTTGCTTTCGATTGCAAAACCGACAATGGTGCAGATAGAAATTACTAGAAATTGCAATCAAAAGTGCTATTTTTGTTTTCGGTCGTGTAATCCGAATCGGAAATATAAAGATAAAACTTTAGAATGTTGGAAAAACTCGATTGATAAACTGATCACGATTGGTGTTCGGGAGATAAACTTTAGCGGTGGCGAGGTTTTTCTTTACAAGAATTTATCCGATTTATTGAAATATTCCAAATTAAATGGAATAACGAAAATTATTGTAAATACAAACGGTCAGATTGATCCCCAAAATGATCTTTTAGAAAATATTGATGAATTGGTTTTTTCGGTCCATGGTCTTGGTAAAAATCATGATAAAGTAACCGGGATTGTTGGTTCGTTTGAAAAAACTTGTGGAATAATTGAGAGAGTAACCAAAGCTTCTTCAAAAGTCGCGATTAATACCGTTGTTACTTTGGACAATTATCAAAATTTAGAAGAGATCTATCGATTTTTCCAAAGATATCCACTTTTGTTCCATTCTTTTAACTTATCTATTGACAGAAAGAATTTGGTGAAAAAGCTGACTGCTTATCAAGAAATGATTCCTGTTTATCTTGATTTTTTAAAAAAGCTTCCTACAGGAAAGATAAAATTAAGGCATGGTATGCAAAATATTATGATTAACGATAAAGATTATTATCGGCAAAGTTATGTTCCCTTACCTCATTGTGCTGGGGGGAAATATAAGCTGGTAATTGATTACAAAGGAGATATTTACCCCTGTCGTTATTTTCAAACAAAAGATTACTATTGTGGCAATATTTTTACTGACGACTTAAGAAAAGTCTGGAGATTTGGTAAGGGGTTTAAGTTTTTTAGAGACATCGTTTTAAAAGAAAAATTACCTTCTGAATGTACAACGTGCTTAAAAAAGAAAAAATGTGTTGGCGGTTGCCTTTCTTGGAGGATTTTTAATAATTCTTTAAATCTTTATGAAAAAGATATCAGGTGCCAATTTGGGAATTCATATATTGGAGATAGAGATAACAACTCGCTGTAATTTAAATTGTAAGCATTGTTATAATCGGAATCTGAAAAATATTGATTTTCCGTTGGATAAATTTGAGGAATTGTATAACTTTGCAAATAAATATAGAATTTGGACTTTTGTGATTTCTGGTGGCGAAGCATTATTACACCCTCGATTTGAGGAGGTAGTTGCTTTTATTAAAAGAACCCCTCATAATTTTCGTCTGGTTTTACAAACTAACGGGAAATTGATTAATCAAGAAAATACCATAGAAAAAATTAAGATTTTTGATCTAATCCATATAAGTTTTGATTTGACGGAGGAAGTAAGATTGGGAAGTAGTCAAAACTTTCTCTTGTCCAAAGAATTACTGAAACACGGCGTTAAAAGTTATCTTTTTTCTACGATTCATAAAGCCAACCGTCACTTAATTGATGATATGCTTAAAAAAGCTCAGGAAGTAAACGTACCGATTGGTTTTAATATTTGTATTCCCACCAAAAAACTGAATCCTCAATATTTAATGACCAGGTCGGAATTTATGGAGACGGAAAAAAAGTTATACTCCCTTTTTCTGGAAGGAAAAATTCTCCGCTATTCCAGTCCTTTGGTGTCATTATTTGATAATAAAAAAACTGGCAGAAAAGGGATAAAGGGTGGTTGTTCTGCAGGTGTAGCGGCTTGTGTTATTAGTTCCTCTGGTGAACTTTACCCTTGCCCCTTTTTACGGACTAGCGCAGGAAATATATTTAAGACTCCACTAATTGATCTTTGGCTGGATTCCGAATTTTTTAACAAGATAAGGGATAGAGGTTCGTTTAGCGAACCTTGTGGATCTTGCGATAAGATATCATATTGTGGCGGTTGTCGGAATCGAGCTTTAGTTGAAACGGGCAATATTCAAGGAGCAGACCCTATGTGCTACAAGAATCAATTGATAGAAATAAACTACCGCGTAGTAAGCTGACGCGGTATTCTGGAACAAGTCCAGAAAAGTTTGATTCTTTGTCGCATTCATTCCCGCCAAAGCGGGGTATTCTGCGAGTCGAAATAAAGTAGAATGCAAAGAAATAAACAAAAATATTGCCAAAATTGTATTTTTCCCTACGGTTTAGGGGCAATAAATCTGGCAACCGGCAAACCGATGCTTTTTCATAAAATTAAAGGAGTTTTACTTTGTGAGTCTTGTGAGGACATTTTATCTTCAGGGAACTTTCCGTCTGGAAATTATTTTGAAAAAGAATTTGAAAAATATATTAACAACCATAACAGATTGTTATACGCTTATTCTGGCGGTTTGGATAGTACTGTTGTGTTGGCAATTTTAGCTAAAAAGTGTCAACAGAGGGGAATTAATCTTGACATATTTACTATTAATACTGGTGTGAAAGGTAAGATTACGAATCTTAACATTAAAGCAATTATTAAACATCTTGGCCTCGAAAGACAACATTTCTTCGTTGATATCACTAATGAAATTCAGAATAATCCGCAAATTGTCTCAATTGCGGGTAAGATAATTTCTACATTGGAATTTTATAACTTGTGTTTTCAAAGGAATATTCTTCCTTGCGGAAGGTTGTGCAATTCTATTATCGATGGAGTTTATAAAAGAATTATGAAAGAAAAAAGATTCACTGAATTAGTAACCGGAGGTGATACTCCAAAGAAGACAAATGATGGTGTCTATTCAATTTTTTGGAAGAAGCCAAGTGGTATTAGAATTATCAGAGGTGGCTATGCTTTTAATTTGTCAAAGAAGAAAAACACTCAATATTTAAAAGAAAACAAAATTCCTTGGGTTAATTGTAAATGTGGTGGATATGATACTGATTGTTTAATTCCAGGAGTTTTTTTTGCTCGTGGATTTGGAGGCCAATCTAATGTAACTCTGGAAAAAGTAGTTGATAAATATCCGATAATAATTAATTATTTAACAGAACGGGTTAGATTTGGAATTATAGAACAGGAAGAGGCGCTGAAGATGTTTACCAATATTGACATTGCTAGTCTTAATACTTATATCGAATTAGAAAGTATTTTTTCTGAAGCTGAGGAGAAAAATTAATTGTCAAACTTTTTAAAATACGCAGCCTCCCTTTTGTGATATAATTGTGTCTTATATACTTACCTTACTAGACTAGAATTTGCAATAAAATTAAGGTATTTGTATATTCCCAAAATACATTTTTGAATTGCAAGCCAGAGTATTTTGGGTATATAAGCATAAATTAGTCAAAAAGAACACCTTTTTTTAATGAAAACAGAAATGCCAACGAGACAGTCAGAAACAGATTCAAAAGAAAAGAAGCACTATAATCCGGCAGAGAGAGAGCTTTATTGGCAAAATTTTTGGGGGAGAAAGAAAATATATGAATTTGATCCAAGTTCAACAAAACCTCTGTACAGCATAGATACCCCTCCGCCAACTGTTTCTGGAAATCTTCATTTAGGACACGTTTTCTCATATGTTCAGGCAGAAGTAATCGTTAGGTCGCGGCGCCATATGGGTTTTAATGTTCGTTATCCTTTTGGAGTAGACGATAACGGTCTTCCGACAGAAAGATTAACGGAAAAAGAAACTGGTCATCTTGGAAGGAATACTTCTCGGGCAGATTTTATCAAACTCTGCAGTGAAACTGCTGAAAAATATGCGGGATTATTTCATGATTTATTTCAGAGATTAGGTTTTAGTATGGACTTTGAGTTAAAATACTCAACAATTTCTCCAGAAATTCAACATTTCGCCCAAAAGTCTTTCATTGAATTATTTAATCGAAAACTTATTTATTACAAAGAGGCGCCTGCTCTCTATTGCCCCGAGTGTCGGACTTCAGTTGCTCAGGCAGAAGTAGAAGATAAACAGAAAAAATCATTTTTTTATGACATCGCCTTCAAGAGCCAAGATGGCAAAGAGCTCGTAATTGCCACCACCAGACCAGAAATGCTCCCTGCTTGTGTAGCAGTTTTTGTTAATTCCCAAGATGAGCGTTACTGCAAATTTATTGGGCAAATAATTGAAACACCGTTGGGAGATAAAGTACCAATCTTGACAAATAGAGAGGTTTCCGAGGAAAAAGGAACTGGTATGGTAATGTGTTGTACCTATGGGGACGAGACGGATCTTACTTGGGTTAGAGAGTATGCTTTGCCTGAAAAGGTAATAATTAATAACGAAGGACGTTTTTTTGGAGTTAAAAATATTCCTTCGTTGAATGGCAAAACAGTGGAGGAAGGCAGAGTTCATATTATTAACTACCTAAAAGAGAAAGAATTTCTTAAGGGACAAAGAGAAATTGAACACGATGTCGGAGTTCACGAAAGATGTGGGGTACCAATAGAAATAATTCCCATAGGGCAATGGTTTGTTAAAGTATTAGAAAATAAAGACCAATTGCGAGAAATTGCCGATAAGGTTAAATGGCACCCGCCTTACATGAAGAAACGGTATTTGGGTTGGGTTGAGGGACTCAAATGGGATTGGTGTATTTCCAGGGGTAGATATTATGGGATTTCGGTACCAGTCTGGCACTGCCAAAATTGCGATAGTGTTGTTCTCCCGTCAGAAGAAGAATTACCGGTTAACCCTAGAACTGATATCAAAGAGAGAAATTGTCCTCGATGTCATTTTGCTAAAATAGTGGGAGATAACAATGTCTTGGATACTTGGTTTATTTCCTCGCAAACCCCGGAAATTAACAACTTAATGCCTGCTAATGACCATCTCAAGGGGCGTCTTTATCCGATGTCGATGCGTGCACTGGCTCACGATATCATCCGAACTTGGGTTTTTTATTCGATGGTTATGGGTGTTTTGACTAAAAATGGTGAGGTTCCCTGGGAAAATTTAATGATATCTGGTCATATAATGGCGAAAAAAGGGGAGAAGATAAGTAAAAGGACAGGCGGCGGGTCTTATAATCCAAGTGAACTTGTTTCGACTCATTCAGCCGATGCCGTTCGATACGTGATGTGTGGCGCTTCTTTGGGGCAAGATGTTTTTTTTGACGAACAGGAAGTTGATAAAGGGAAACGATTAGTGACTAAACTTTTCAATGCTGGTAAATTGGTGATTGGTTCTTTAGGGGATTATTCTCCAAGAGAAGGTGGTGGTTCACCAAGAGCAATTGATTTATGGTTGCTTTCCCGGTTGGAAGAAACTGAAAAAACTATGGTAAAAGATTTTTCCGACTATGAATTTGGACGAGCACGGCAGGCCTTTGAAAGTTTCTTTTGGACCGATTTCTGTGATCGTTATCTAGAAATTGTTAAAGGAAGAATTTATGGTCCTGAGTGTGCCGAAAAACAAGCTGCTAAAAAGACACTTTATTCTGTTTATATGGAAATTCTAAAATTAGCCTCACCTTTTGTTCCGCATATTACTGAAGAAATGTATCACTCGGAAATGTTAAGTACCAGATCATTTATAAGTGGAGAAGATTATGGTTATTTTTATAAAAGGGAGGGTGTAGATAGTATTCATAAGCTTTTGTTTGAACAGAAAAAGCCTGATGTTATTAAAGATAACACTAGAATTTCGGAAGGAGCACAAATTTTGTTTGGGATTATTTCCATAGTTAGAGAGCAAAAAGTGATGGCTAAAAAAAGTTATGGCAGTCCAATTGTTTGTTTGACAGTAGAGATTGGCAGATCACAAGATGAACTGATCAGACCTTTTCTTCCCGATTTATTACCAATTACCAGAGCAGAAAAGATAGAGGTCAAAATCAGCGAAGAGAAATTACCCACCCCAAAAGTGTTATTGACATTCTAGCTATTTGGTGTCGATTATCTACAGTGTTTCGTTCCGCCGGTTTTATTTTTTGCCTATGTACCGACGACGATTTTGTTAAATAAATTACTCAGATATTATGTTGGACTAGATATACTGTTGGTATTTTGGCTTTATATCATTTCCACGATTCTCTGGAAAAAAGGGGCTTAAGAGATATTCCTCCGCCTCAAGCTAAGTTTGTTAATTTAATGTTGATGGGTTATCATTTAGACAAGTAATGGCAACCCCAATTATTAGTGTTTCCAGCTTAAAAAAGTATTACAAGGTTCATAAAAAAGAGCCGGGGTTGGCGGGTTCTATGGAATCTCTTTTTAATCGGAAGTATGAAGAACTAAAGGCGGTTGATAATATTTCTTTCCAAATCGAGGAGGGAGAACTGGTCGGATTTATTGGACCGAACGGTGCCGGAAAAACAACTACCTTGAAATGTCTTTCAGGGCTTCTTTACCCAACATCCGGAAATCTTTCTGTTTTGGGGTTTAATCCTTGGGACAGAAAAAATGAGTTTTTGAAACAGATTTCTCTGGTGATGGGACAGAAAAATCAGCTCTGGTGGGATTTGCCGGCAATGGAGACCTTTATTTTAAATAAGGAAATTTACGAAATTCCTAAAAAACAATATGAAGAGACACTTACCGAGTTGGTAGATCTTTTGGAAGTGAAAGATATCCTGAAAATACAAGTGAGAAAACTTTCTTTGGGACAGCGGATGAAGTGCGAGCTGATTGCCGCTCTTTTGCATAGCCCAAAGATTTTATTTTTGGACGAGCCGACAATTGGTCTTGATGTTGTTTCACAGAAAAAGATGAGAGATTTTATTAAAGAGTACAACCATCGAAAAAAATCAACAATTATTTTAACGTCTCATTATATGGGTGATGTTAAAGAACTTTGCCAAAGAGTGGTTATTATTGATAAGGGGAAATTAATTTTTGACGGAGAACTAAAAGAAATTACAGAGGAATATGCCGACCACAAAATTATTTCGGTAATTTTTGCCAAAGAAGTTGACCCCAAAAAATTAGAAGAAATCGGACAAGTGAGAGATTACTCGTTTCCTCGAGCAGTCTTTTTAGTGAAACGCGAGGTCGCTTCAGTAGCAGCTGCAGAACTTCTACAACATTATCCTATCGCCGATCTTAATATCGAAGAAGTGCCGATTGAAGACATTATCAGGGAGGTTTTTACCGGAAAAGATTTTGCATAATGTGGTATCATGTGGCCATGGTTAAAAAAGTTTTGTTGGGGATTTTGGGTGTTATCTTGGTTGTTTTGATTATTGTTGTGGGTGCTAGGGTTCTTTCTCCCGAAGACAACTGGATTTGTAAAGATGGAAATTGGGTAAAACATGGTAATCCTTCAGGCTCCATGCCAACTGGTACTTGCAAAAATGGGGAGCAGATTGCTCCACAAAAAAAGGTAGAAGAAGTGACTATTCCCAATCCGGCATCAAAGAATTGTTTAGACAAAGGTGGAAAACTGGAGATGCGAGAGGAAACAGCCGGAACTTTGGGCATTTGTAAATTTACTGACGGGACCGAGTGTGAAGAATGGAAGTTTTATCGAAACGAGTGTAGGAAAGGCCAAACAACAAAAGCGGATACCTCTCATTCTTATGAGGGTTTAATTAGTCGAAAAGGAAACGATTATGTTTTTAAGACCAACTCAGGTATTGAGTATTCATTAAAACTACCAGACAACGCTTCGCAAAATCTTAAGGATAGATTAGCCAGTGAGGTTGGGAGAAAAGAGACAGTCACTATTGTTGCCGCAGAAACCCCACCGCTTTCGAAAATTCTTTTCCTTTCGAGCTTTCAAGAAAAATAGAATGGTTTAGACTAAAATTGAGTTGTGAAACGAACTACCTTGAGAGTATTTTTGATCCTGTTTTTCTTATTAGGGACGCTACAGCCGCTATTTTCTTTAGCCAGAATTTTACTTTATGGTGGTCTTTTTGAATATAATTTTACTTATTTGCGAGCCGCAGAAGCAGCCTTAGTTGGTAAGAGTATTTACTCCTTCGGCGATATTAATTATCCTCCGTTGGCTTTGTTTTTATTTATTCCTTTTCATTTTCTGCCTGTGTTTTGGGGGCAGATAGTCTGGAGTATTATCTCGCTGAGCTGTTTGTTGTTGGCTTTGTATCTTTCTTTTAGGGTTTTGGGGATCGGTTGGAAGTGGAATAATCTTAGTTTGATATTACCACTGACACTTTTGGCTTTTCCGACAAAATGGACTTTTGGTTTGGGGCAAATCAATAACGCGATTTTGTTATTGATGGTTTTGGGATTTTTCTTTTATCGAAAAGATAAATTTTTGCTTTCGGGATTAAGTTTGGGGGTAGCTACCTCTCTGAAAATTGTTCCCGGGGCTCTGTTGTTGTATTTTTTAGTGAAAAAGAAGTTTAAGATTTTTGTTTCCGGAATAATTACAGTGATCACTCTTTTTTTACTAAGCGGACTGGTTTTCGGTTTTAATTTGGTCGGAGAATATTTTACCAAGGTAGTTCCGGCAACCTTAGGAATAGGCGGAAAATATACTTACTATAATCAAGCCGCCTCCGGTTTTTTCAGCCGGGTGATTAACAATGGCAACAATGCAGCAACCGCAACAATAATATTCTCGCTTTTGATTTTAGTAGTGACTTTGTATTTGTTGTTGCGGCAAAAAGAGGTTGACGCTTTCGGCTACTCGCTGATTATTTCCACAATATTGCTTATAAATTCCTTTTCTTGGCAACATCATTTTGTCTGGCTACTTTTTCCATTTTTGGTATTTCTCAAGGCGTCCCCTTATAAAGGAATATTGTTTATCTCCTATCTTCTGGTTGCCTTTAACATCAAAAGACCAGAATTGTTAATGAGTAGTTTTTTTGATAAAATCTTGCTCTCGCATGTTTTTTTGGGAAATTTTTTACTTTGGTTGTTGTTAGTTTTTTTAATTAGTAGAAAAGGTGAAAAAATACTTCATTAAAGTATACGGCTGCCCCGCCCAATCTTACCGTTCGCCTTTCCAGTACTTTTCGTACACGGCTCATGGTGCGATTTTGGTCGGGCGAGCAGATTAAATAGTCTTATTTACTCAATGTCTAATCAAATTAAAAAGTATTTTATTAAAACCTTCGGCTGTCAAATGAATGTTTCCGATTCGGAAAGGATTGCGGGGTGGTATGAACAAAAAGAATGGAAAGCGGCTAAAAAAGTGGAAGAGGCCGATGAAGTAATCATTGTTACTTGTTCAGTGAGGCAAACAGCGGAGGATAGGGTTTATGGCCTGGCCAATAATTTGGCCAAACTTAAAACTCCCTCCTTCGCTAAAGCTTCCGCCGACGCTAAAGCTATGGCGGACAGGTCGGCGGGCAAGCAAAATTTAAAACCAAAAATTATTTTGACGGGATGCATGTTGAGATATCCGATTAAATATTTAAGAGAGAAGTTACCGCAAGTTGATGAGTTTAAAAAAATCTCCGAATATTCCCTTGATACAAAATACCCGCCTGCGCCGAGGCTTCGGCGGGCAGGCAAAATACATAATACAAAGCAATCTGCTTTAGTTCCTATTATGGAAGGATGCAATAATTTCTGCTCCTATTGTGTTGTACCATATGCCAGGGGCCGAGAGATTTCCAGGCCGTTTGAGGAAATTGTGTGCGAGGTGGAGGAGTTGGTAAAAAGGGGATATAAAGAAATTTTGTTACTGGGTCAGAATGTTAATTCATATAAGCCGTCATTTGCGTTACTGCTGGTGCGTTTACACGACGTAGATGGAATTGAGAAAATATCATTTCTAACCTCCAACCCTTGGGATTTAGATGATGAGATTATCGAGGTAATGGCTTTGCCCAAAATTGATCGCTATTTACATTTGCCAGTGCAGTCGGGAGATGATGAAATCTTGAAGAAGATGAACCGGAAATATATGGTAAAACAGTATGTAGAGTTGGTGGAGAAAATCAGAAAAAGAATACCAGATATTAAAATTGGCACGGACATTATTGTTGGTTTTCCGGGCGAGACTGAAGAGCAATTTCAAAACACCGTTGATTTATGCAAAAAAGTTGGTTTTGTGAAAGCTTACGTTTCAAAGTATTCTCCCCGTCTGCAAACTGCAGCGTACAAGTTAAAAGATGACGTATCACAGAAAGAAAAAAGAAGAAGATGGAAAGTTTTAGACGATTCGATTAACAAATCTTAAACTTTCATTGAAATTTTTATTTTCCTTTTTTGTGTTAGACTGTTTTTATTGTAATGTGTGGCATTGTTGGTTTATGTTTTACTAAACCCACGATGGGTTTTTCTCTCGCCTTGACAGCCGGAGGAGGAATCCAGCATCGGGGGCAACAAGGAGCAGGTGTCGCAATTGCTGGTGTAAAAGATTTAATTGTTACCAGAAGCGACGGCTTACTTAGACAAATATTTCCTGACCCGGTGATTCCGTCTTTTAACCAACCGGCATATTGGATTCTTCTCCATTGTCGTTACGGAACTTCTGGTAACTACGAAGAAATTAACCTTCAGCCTTGCCTTGCCGATATTAATAAAAAACAAAAAGCCGCTGTTGTTCATAACGGCGAGTTTGTCAATTTGGAGGAAATCAAAAAAGGCTTGGGTTTTCCTATCCCTCTCGGGGCAAGTGATACCTATATTTTTGCGAAATATTTGGAAAAGATAAAAGGGAAATCTTTTGAAGAGAAAGTCATTCTCGCTTTGCAGGAAGTGGCGGGTTCTTACGGATTGATTATCGGTTTTGGTAAGAAATTAATTGCAGCCAGAGATAGGATGGGGATTAGACCTCTCGTTTTAGGCCAATTTAAAGATGGTTGGGTTTTGGCCTCTGAAACCCATGCCCTTGATAAAATAAATGCCTCTATTGTTCGCGAGCTTAAACGCGGGGAAATTATTAGAATTGATGGTCCGAGGGTCGAGACAATTTTTCAGATTAAGCCGGCACAATATCATTTTTGCGATTTTGAATGGGATTATTTCGGCCGGCCGGATTCCTTGTCTAGTACTCATGAGACAAAAAATGGAGACACACCGGACAAATGGATTTCTTTTTCCTCCTTTAGGCTGGAATGTGGAAGATTTCTTGCTCAACAGTCCCCAATTAAAAAAGCAGATTTTGTTGTTGGTATTCCTGATTCTGGGATTCCTTTAGGATTGGGATACGCCAATTCCCTTGGGATACCATATCAACAATACATTATACGCGATCACTTTGACGAAAATGGGTTAATGAGACTTTTTATGCGCGATGATGAAAAAAGTTCTATCGGGAAAAAAGTTTTGGGCAAGCTTTCCTTAATTCCCGAGAAGAAATTGTGGAAAGATAAAATTGTTGTTTTGGCAGACGACTCAATTGTCCGTGGTAATGTTTCAAAGCAAATTACTCAGGCGGTCCTTGCAGTAGGGGCAAAAGAAGTGCATTGGATAATCGGTTTTCCGCCGGTAATGTACCCTTGTCATTTAGGAATCAGTATCAGGCAGCCGGAAGAATTAATTGCTTTTAAGCATAAAGGAGACCCAAAGAAAATTGCCAGGGAGATCGGTGCCACGAGCGTCAATTACATTACGCCGGAAAACTTTGTCCGAGCCAGAAAAAAATATTCCCGATTGACGAGGAGCAAGAAGAAAAATATTTTTTTAGCCAATGACGGCTGCGGAGGATGCCTGACGGGTGTTTACCCAGTACCCAAAGAGTGAGTATTACTGGCGTTTTTTGCCAATTTTTTCAATCCATTTTCCTTCTTTTTGAAAGAAAAGCAAATAGACTATTTTTAATTGTTCTTAAAGATATTTTTGAAGTAATGCCAATGCCGGGCAAAATGGAAGAAGGCAATTACCGCCATTGCAATTCCCAACTCAACATGATTGAAAAGAATTTCGGCATAATTTGGAAGATTGAAACCAAAATTCAACCGCAGGATTAACAAAATCCCTGAAATTCCACAAACAAGAAAAGAGACTAGAAGAAGGACGTTCCAAATTTTTCGATGGGTTGCCAGATCTAAGAGCTTTTTGTTAACGAGAAGGGCACTAACACCATAAAGTAAAGTTAGAATAATTAAGATGGGAAAAAGGTGATAGTTGTTACTGACAGCCGTACCAGTGAGGGTTTGAGAATAGTCACAAAAACCATTTTTATTCGTGTCAATATACCTGACGCATTGACCCGGATAGGGATCATTGATTAAACCAAGCGGGCACAATGATAAAAAGCTGAAGTTGTTCTTTTCCATTAAGTTATTTTATTCATATTGATCGTTGAAGTAAAATAACTCAAGTAATATGATAGCAAATATTTTCTCAGGATATTTAGCAGGCCTTTCGGTAGGCGTTTATTGTCTCGGTTTGTGTCTCCCCATTTTTCTGCCTGTTTTGCTTTCTCAAAAGAGAACTGCCAAGAGAAGTATTTTTCTTATTTTAGAATTTTCTTTAGGTCGTTTGCTTGGATATCTATTTTTTGGCCTGATTTTTGGTTGGTTTGGCCAAATGATTAGAAATGATTTTATACATTTGATTGCGGGACTAACCAATCTTTGGCTGGGGATTTTGATGATTGTTTATTCACTGGGACTCATCGACAAGAAATTTTGTTCTCTAATTCCCTTCACTAAAATAAAATGGCCAATCGCTTTAGGTTTTTTGACTGGTGTCAATATTTGTCCACCCTTTTTAGGTTCTTTGGCCTATGTCTTTAATCTTAAGAGCCTTATCCTATCTTTGCTTTATTTTTTAATGTTCTTTTTGGGAACCAGTACTTATATTGTTCCTTTTACGCTCTTAGGCGCTTTTTCCGGAAAGAATTGGTTGCAGGCTTTAGCTCGCTGGAGCGGAATATTGGTGGGAATTTATTTTATTGTTAACACGATAATTAGAATCTGGTAAAAATGTTTAAGAAAAGCTATTTAGGAATTACTGTAATTCTTTTAGGGATTTTACTTTCATTTTTAGTGGTAAATAGAATAATAAAGAGTGCCCAAAAGCAGCCGCTATCTCCTGATCTTTATGAGGCAAGTTTTTACCGCCAACTTGAAGGTGGCAATGTCCAATGTGAACTTTGCCCGAACCGTTGCCTTTTGAAAAATGGTCAAACTGGGATTTGTAAATCGAGAGAAAACATTGACGGTAAACTCTATAGTGTAGTTTATGGTAAGCCGGTAATCACCGCGGTTGACCCAATCGAGAAAAAACCACTTTTTCATTTCTTGCCTGGGGCAAAAGCCTATTCCTTGGCCACTACCGGTTGCAATTTAAGCTGCAAATATTGTCAAAATTGGGATATTTCTCAAAGAAGTCCTAATGAAGTGGAAAGCAAGCCGATGAAGCCAGAGGAAGTAGTAAACGAAGCGATCAAAACCAATGCCCCGATTATTGCCTTTACCTATAATGAGCCGGTCATCTGGTATGAATATATGCGAGATATTGCAAAGTTGGCGAAACAAAAAGGGTTAAAAACCGTGATGATTTCTAATGGCTATATTAATCAGGAACCATTAAAGGAACTTTTAAATTATTTGGATGCGGTAAAAGTGGATTTGAAGGCATTTGATGATGAAGTTTATCAAAAAATGTCGGGCGGTCGCTTGGCGCCTGTGTTGGAAACAATTCAGACAGTTCACTCCTCTGGCAAGTGGTTGGAAATAGTTTATTTAGTTGTACCTACTTATACAGATGATTTAGATAAAATCAAAGAAATGTGTCAATGGATTAAAAATACAGTGGGGGACCAAGTGCCGGTGCATTTTTCTCGCTTTTGGCCGCAGTATAAGTTAGCGAATCTCCCGCCAACTCCAGAAGAAACCATTAAACAGGCTCGAGAGGTTTGTCTTGAGCAAGGTTTAAAATATGTTTATACCGGAAATATTGATGATGAGGGAGGTAACACCACTTATTGCCCGGATAATAATCAGCCGGTAATTAAAAGAAGAGGATTTTTAATTGAAGAAAATTTAGTTAATAATTTGGGTACGGCTATAAATTGTTCTTCTTCTATTTCGGGAGTTTGGCAATAACACAGACAAAGATTATTCCTATCAAGCCGAGTAAGAATTGCCTTGTTCCATAAAACGGCAAGAAGATGGTGCCGGCAAGGAGCGCCCCCAAGGAACTCCCAAACAGATCAAAAGCATAGATTAGACCTGGATTTTTGTCTTTATCAAGGTAGAAATTATTAAGAAGTGAAAAATTGGCTCCGCCGAAAATTCCAAAAATAAAAGCGAAGACAAGCCAAAATAACTCCTCTTCAGTTATAGTGCTTTTCAGTAGCCAAGAAAATAAAAGAAGAGAAATCAAAAGAATGAGAAAGCTTCTTTTTAGAGTCACAAAAGGAATTCTCGCTAACCCCACACCCGCCGCCATTCCGGCTAAAAAGAGGGAAAAGATTAAGGAAATTTGACCAAAGAGGTAACCAATTTTCGTTTGGAACATAAAAATTATTAAAGTTTCAAGACTGATTAAAACAAAACTGGACATTGACATTATTGCTCCCAGTTGGAGACTCCTTTTCTTATTGAGTAATAGAAATAAAGTTATCAAAAGTAGAAAAGGGGCGAATTTTGCCGTTATCGAGAGGAGGTACGGAAATTTAAAATTAAGGATTTTTTGCCAGAAAAGTTGGTAGTAAAAAAAGGCAACAGGTATAAGATCGGTATTAATTGCCTCTTTTTTGGAAGACCAATCTTCAATAATTTTCTTTCTCTGGGTACTTTGGAATTGAGAGAGGAAAAATTCATTTTTAAGATTGGCATTGGCAGAAAGATTGCTGCCTCCCAAAAGAAGGATTTGTCCTTCTTTGACCAAAAGTTCATTGACTGGGAAAACTTTTTTGAAAGTTTGGTAAATTGAGGCACCGAAAGCAATCACCTCTTTCCCTTGATAATCAATCGGCAGACTAAAAGAGAGGACGAAGATTCCCCTGCCATCCAAATTTCTTTTAAAAAGATCAAAGCTTTCTTTGGTAAAGAGACGATTAGTTAAAAGAGTCTGGGGATTTCCCGGTGAACAAACGATCAAATCATATTTTCCAGAATGACTTTTTAAGAACTTTCTTAGATCAAGAACAAGAATCTCAATTTTATGATCCAAAAGGAGTCTCCATGTTTGCAAGTATTTTTCATCGGTTTCTAATAATTTTATTTCGGCATCAGGAAATTGTTTTTGGAAAAAATTGGCCAAGGTGGGGTTAGTTAATAACAAAATTTTTTGAGGATTATCAGTATAGGGCTTGACAAGGTTCAAAAAGTTTTTGTTTTCTAAATCTTCATTGGTGGTAAATGAAAGTTGGCCATTGAGGAAATAGTTTAGTTGGCCGTTCGTTTCGGTCACAGTGATCCGTTGGTATTTTGAATTGACTACCCCAGATAATTGTGGAAATTGCCATTTGGTGGAAGCAAAGTTTATTTTTTCCGGCAGAGGAAAACTGGTTTGACCAAGTAAAAAACTAAAAATTAGCCCTCCAACTATTAAACCAAGGGTTTCCCAAAAATACCCCCAGTTGATAGGAACTTGAGTTTTGGATTTAAAAGTTTTAATGGCTAGGGGAAAACTTAGTCCGAGAGATAAGCAGAAAGAAGAAAATGTCAACAAAAAGATAGAGGCAATTAGAAACGGCGGTAGCGCCTCCCCCCTAAGGATAAGTTTGGGGGTGAGGAAACGCAAGAGAAGAATAAAAACCGGGAGGAGCAGAACTAGAGCAAACAAAATTGTCCAAGAGTGCCAGCGCCTTTTAAGGAAATTAATCTTTTTCGATAAAAGACTACCGAGTCCAGTGAAGGCAAGCCAAATTCCCAAGCCAAGAGAATAAACGATTTCATTTCCGTAAAACAAGGTTGCCATTTCTCGAAGAAGTGTTGCCTGGCCCACAAGAGAGATTAGTCCCAAAAGAAAGAAAAAGACTTGCCAACCGAACATGAGAGACTATTTTTGTTTTCTGAGAGCCACCTTTTCAAATTTAGGAACAACAAATAAGTAGATAATTTCCAAAAGTCCTACCGTATTTATAACCAGGAGAGCAATAAACCAAGGTTTTTGTTCTTTTCTCGCTGCTTTCCAGAGGGCCAATCCCTTCCAGATTGCAGACCAAATACTAATGACCGGGAGAAGCAGAGGGTAAGTCGCAAGAAACTGATTAATCTGCGGTATTGGATTCATAAATATAATTATGTCACAGGGTATAATATAGTTCAAGCATGTATAAACTTTTAATTATTTGTGGTCCGACAGCAACAGGAAAAACAAGATTAGGTATTGAACTAGCCAAGAAATTTAATGGCGAAATTGTTTCGGCGGATTCGAAACAAGTGTATCGGGGAATGGATGTGGGAACGGGCAAGGATCTTCCGGTAAGTTCAAAGTTGCAGTTGTCAGCTCAAAGTTTTCAACTTGGATATTACGAAATTAAAAGGGTGAAAGTTTGGTTATTGGACATTGTGGAACCGGATTATAAATTTAATGTGGCGGATTATAAAAAATGCGCCGATGCAATTGTGGAAGATATATGGAAACGGAAAAAACTGCCGATTGTGGTGGGGGGGACTGGCTTCTACATTAAAGCGATAGTGGATGGAATTGAAACCATGGGTGTGCTACCAGATTGGAAGCTGAGAGAAGAATTGTCTCATTGTTCCATTGATTCATTGTTGGATTGTTTGAGGAAATTAGACCCCAAAAAATTGGAGCGAATGAACGAGAGTGATAGAAGGAACCCGCGCAGATTAATAAGGGCAATCGAAGTAGCTAAATGGAAGTGTGAAGTGAGAAATGGGAAGCTAGACACAGAAATGAGAAGTGGGAACAAAAAATCTCACCTCTCACCTCAATATCCAGCCTCTCATTTCCAGCTTCCCACATCTATTTTATTTGTCGGTTTAACAGTGTCTAACGAGATTTTGTATCAAAGGATTGATCAAAGGGTAGATGAAAGGGTGCGAGGAGGAATTGAGGAGGAAATTCGTGGACTTTTGGTGAAGGGATACAACTGGGAGAACTCAGCACTAGGGACAACATTGGCTTATCAGGAGTGGCAGGGATATTTTGAAGGAGAAGAGACGGAAGAAGAGGTAATCAAGAAATGGAAATTCGATGAACATGATTATGCTCGTCGACAGAAGACGTGGTTTAAAAAGAATCAAAAAATTAATTGGTACGACATTTTAAAGAAAAGTTATACCAAAGAGATAGAAAAGTTAGTAGAAAGCTGGTATAGTTGAACCATGCCCAGGAAAGTAGAAATTTCACCCCGGACAATTATTTTAATTGCAATTTTTGTAGTTTCTTTTTGGATCCTCTTCCAAATTCGGCAAATAATTTTGGGTTTGTTTATCGCGATTATTTTAATGTCGGCGCTTAATCCCTCGGTAAAGAAGTTAGAAAGATTGAAGCTTCCTCGCTGGTTGGCAATCTTAATAATTTATTTGGTTGTTTTATTAGTTTTGGGTGTCGGGTTGGCTGGCGTAGTTCCTCCTTTGATTGACCAGACTTCTACTTTGATAAGTAAAATTCCTGAATTCTTTCGACAGTTTAAGGTTTGGGGAGTAGATGAGAAAGTAATTTCGGCTCAGCTTAGTCAACTCTCTGCACTTCCGGTAAATTTAGTCAAATTTATAATAAGTGTTTTTTCAAATATTGTTGAAATTCTTGCTTTAATGGTAATGACTTTTTATCTTCTTTTAGAGAGAAAAAACCTTGACCGCTATTTAACGGTTCTTGTCGGAGAAGATAAAGAGAAGCAAGTCGAGGAAGTGATAAATAAAATAGAAAGACGGTTGGGAGGATGGGTTAGAGGTGAACTGCTATTGATGTTAATCGTTGGAGTTTTTAATTATGTTGGTTTCCGTATAATTGGACTTGAATTTGCCCTTCCTTTGGCGATATTAGCCTTCCTTCTCGAGATTATTCCTAATATTGGTCCAACTCTGGCAGCTTTCCCTGCAATTGTAATTGCTTTGACGGTTTCTCCTCTTCATGCCCTAGCTATCGCTGGTTGGTGTTTTTTGGTCCAGCAGCTTGAAAACTCAATCTTTGTTCCCAGGGTGATGAAAAAAATTGTGGGGATAAATCCTTTGGTTTCAATACTTTCCTTGGCAGTGGGATTTAAGTTGGCAGGTATAGGCGGGGCACTACTGGCAATCCCGGCGTTTATCGCAATTCAGGTGATTGTCGGCGAGGTTTTTCCTTCAAAGAAATTTAGTGGTTGAAAGCTCGTAAGCCGGATTCTGTTTAAGAAATATCTATCTTTCACCCTCCGTAGCTTTATGCGTAGGAGGGTAGTGCTCTGGTCTTCAGTTCTCGGGAAAGCATCCTCAGGCGAACTGGTCGCAGATTGCAGTAGGGAGGATTGCCCTCCCGCCAAAGGCGGGATACCCAGACGCTTGGTCGTTTCATTCGGCGCCACCCGATTCGTCACTGTTGCTCTTACTGGCCCCCGCCTTACGGCGGGGTCTCAGGCTTTCGCCTGACACCTTGCTCTCGACTGTCCGGACTTTCCTCTCCCCCTTCGCTAAAGCTTCGGAGGGACAAGCCCGCCTAACTCAGTAAAGAGAAAGTAATTTCCCGGCTTTCAACCGAGCTTGATTATACTCTAAAACAAGCTTAAAATCAAGGGAAATGACCTTTTTTCAGGCGATTTTTTTAGCCATAGTTCAAGGGGTGACGGAATTTTTACCAATTTCTTCTTCGGGCCATCTGGTGCTTTTCCAAAAACTTTTCCGACTTACTGAACCCCCGGTGCTTTTTGATGTCCTGTTGCATCTAGGAACTCTGATGGCGATATTGGTTTTTTTTAGAAAAGAACTGTGTTTATTGGTTAAAGAATGGAAAAGCAGAAAAAATCAGTGGATGTTTTTGATAATAGGGTCAATCCCTGCTGCATTTTTTGGTTTTTTGTTAAATCATAAAATTGTGGCGATCTTTGATTCTTTAAAGTTAGTCAGCGTTATGTGGGTTGGTTTTGGAATTTTGCTTTTGGCAACAAAGGTGTTGAAGGTAAAAGAGGAAACACGAAACTCAGAGAAAGTTGTCTGGAAGGATGCTTTTGTAGTTGGGTTGTTCCAGGCACTGGCTTTATTTCCGGGTGTTTCTCGCTCTGGCTCGACAATTATTGGCGGACTTTGGCGGAAATTTTCTAAAGAAACCGCTTTCTATTTTTCGTTTCTATTGTCTATACCGGCAATTTTAGGAGCAGTTTTTCTTAAATTGGCAGATGGAAGTGTTGAGGGAACCAATCTTTGGACAGGAGTTATTGCTATGCTCATTGCCGGATTAGTCGGTTATTTTTCTTTGAAATTTCTTGAGAAAATTTTAAAGTCTGACAAACTCTATTTGTTTGGATTTTACTGTTTGATTTTAGGAATTGTTGTCTTTTTGAAAGACGGTTGTTTGTAAATTGTAAATTCTAGCAGGATAAGTATATACTGATTCCAATGAAAGCAATTATTTTTGACTTCGGCGGTGTGGTTGCTTTGCAAAAAGGATTGTATTATGTGCCAATTTTTCCGGATGCGGAAATGTGGCACCAGGCAGAAGACGGGGAAATTCCCGAGGAGGACTTTTGGAAGAAACTAGAGGAATATTACCATAAGACTGTCGACGAGATCATACAGATGCTTTTTGAAGAAAGGGGATTAAATGCCGCCTTGATAGAATTTCTGAAAAGTAAAAAGCCGCAAATGAAATTCGGTTTTATCAACAATGGTTTGAGTAAATTAACAGAAAAAATTGCGGGAGAATGGAAGTTGGGAGAAGTCTTTGATGTAATGATTATTTCTTCTAAGGAGAAACTGGCAAAACCGGACCCAAAAATCTTCCTTTTGGCTTGTGAAAGATTAGGGGTGTCTCCCCAGGAATGTATTTTTGTAGGCAGAAAAGAAAATTATGTAAACATTGCCCAGTCGTTGGGAATGAAGAGTTTTGTTTATGAAAATTTCGAGAATTTTCAAAAACAAATTCTTAGTGTCTTGGAGTAACAAAAATTCAAAGTTTCGTTTGTAAGAAAATATTCTCAGTCTTCTTCTTGGAGAATCAGGTCTTTGAATTTCTTATCTTTCCAAAAATTTACTCCTTTGATATCTGCTTCAATCAGCTCTCGAACCAGTGGGGCCAGAGAAATAAGCTCAATATTATCTGCAATATTAATATTGCCAATGGGTTGGCGAGAGTCGGTTCCTAAAACTAAAGAAAAGAGGGGATGTTTAATCTTGTTTTCCCAACCGGGGGTAAATTTACAATGAACCAGGGAGATTGCAAGTGATTTTGCCCCATATCCCTTTAATGCTTCAGCTAAAGCGTAGATGGTTCCCATAGTTGAAGCCTCGTCGTCGTAAAGGAGACAAGTTTTCGCTTTGACGAGATTCTTTTCTTCGTCAGATAATTCGTAGAGAGAAACTGCTTGGCCAGAAACCCTAACTTTATCGAAAGAAACAAAGGGTATTTTTAAGAATCCGCCGATATGAACAGCGGCCAAATTACGTCCTTTGTCCGGCCGGACAACAACAGCATTTTCCGGGTTTACTTTAATTCTTTTTAGCAGTTCCTCAATCACTAGTTTCCAGGGAGAAATGGGGGCTAAGGGTATTCCGAATTGAGCGGCGCAAGCTTGAGCAGCGCTTGAATGAGGCTCAATCACCATCATCCGGTCAATAAACGGTGAGAGTCCGCCTATTTCCGCTCTCACACTGGTGACACTGGGTTCATATCCATCTTGTGGTGTAATATTTTTATCTTCTCTGGTGGAGCCAAGATAAGGACAAATTAAAGTAATAAATTTAGCGTTTAAGGTGTTTTTGTAATGGTCAGCAACTTTTTTGACTCGGCTGAAATCTCTTTCATTCAGAATCGAAGCCACGATATAAATTGATTGAGCCTTGATTGCTTCGTTGTCTATTAATATTTTTAGTTCTCCATCAGGAAATCCCTGTTCAACAGTAGTGGCCACTGGATATTTTCCCAAGGAATGATGTTTTAATGATTTATAAACTTCATGAGTAACATCATTTTGGTGGGGGGTTAAAACCACAACTTGGGCATTGTTTCTTTTTTTAATCCGTTGATTTATCTCTTTGTTTTTGTTTTGCCAAAAATCTGAGGAAAATTTATAGGTTAACTCCGGGGCGTGAAAGAAAAGTGTTCTTCCAAACTTATCTTTTATCGGCTTTTTATCTTTTAAATAGACAAGTTTCATCTTTAATATCTAGATTAGTAGGTCTTTTCATTAATTGCAATTTTTCGGTGTGGTTGACAACTATTAAGGCCAGTGATAAAGTGTTTTTATCTCCTGCCTCAGGCTAAATGGCAAAAGAAATTCTTAAACCGGTACCCAAGGAAATTACTGGGCAAAGTCCTGAAAAAGTTCAAACATTTGAATCCCAAGCCCCTGGCAAAGATAATATTAGCTGTCATCCGATTGAGGGGCTTGAAGCAGTTGCCCGAGAATCTGGGCTTATTGAAGAAGAACAAACAGGAACACCGACTACTTCAGAAGGAGATTCAGAAGGTAAAAAAAAATTCTAGAAATCCTTCAATCATTAGAGAGCCTCCGCCTTGACCCCGAACTTCTGAAAGACCCCAAAGAAAAGAAAGCAACTGTCTTTGAAGAAGACATTCAAGGAAGTTCGACTACGAGTCTGTTGCGTTTGCCACTGATTAAAGACGAGGTTACTTTTTTGCTTTTTGAATGGTATGGGAGAGGAA
>Ga0210018_1000177_pt1 | contig 30093 bp, 27 predicted proteins | sample CryGeyCG2014_010_2_FD_183967 | JGI IMG/M metagenome (GOLD analysis project Ga0210018, IMG submission 183967) | Groundwater microbial communities from aquifer - Crystal Geyser CG09_land_8/20/14_0.10 (SPAdes) (version 2) | ecosystem: Environmental > Aquatic > Deep subsurface > Groundwater | place...
ACGAAATTCGGCGGCGGCGGAAAGCGAGGGCGGGCCCCGAAGGAGAAACTTCGTTTCCCTACGGGGTAAACAAAAATTCTTCCTTTTTGCTTGCCCCGTAGCAAGCCGAGGGCTTTGCTATGGGGCCCGCCCGAGCGTTCAGTTTGGCGCGCGAAGCGCGCCGTCAGTTCCGTTCAAAATAGGTTCGGATTTCGTCAAACAAACGCACATTAAGCGATTAATTAACAAGAAAATTCTTTATGCGTTTTGTCGCTGATTTTCATATTCATTCAAAATATTCTCGGGCTACTTCTCGCGATATGGATTTGGAGAATCTGGATAAGTGGGCCAAAATTAAAGGCATCAATGTTTTGGGCGCCGGTGATTTTACGCATCCTTTATGGCTCAAGGAGCTAAAAAGCAAATTAGAACCGGCTGAACCCGGACTTTTTAAGTTGCGCGCCGCCAGTAAAATAAAAATGAACAACGGCTGGCATTTGCCCAACGGCCAAAATGGCGACAATGACCTGCGTTATATTTTAACCAGCGAGATAAGCTGTATCTATAGTAAGAGAAATAAAACCCGCAAGGTGCACATGATAATTTTTGTGCCGTCTTTTAAGGCGGTGGAAAAAATAAATGCGCATTTGGGCTGGATAGGAAATTTAAAGGCCGACGGACGGCCGATTCTTGGACTGGACGCTAAGGAGCTGGCTAAAATCGTGTTAAATGTCTCCCCAGAGGCCTTAGTTGTGCCGGCGCACGCCTGGACGCCGCACTTTTCGGTTTTTGGTTCCGAGTCGGGCTTTGATTCACTGCGGGAGTGTTTTGACGATTACACCCGCTATATCTACGCTATTGAGACGGGTTTGTCTTCTGACCCGGCCATGAACTGGCGCTTGTCGGATATGGATAATATTACTTTGATTTCTAATTCCGATTCCCACAGTCCTCATCGCATTGGCCGGGAAGCCAATGTGTTTGAAGGAAAAATTGAGGGTTATAAATATTTGACCGAAGGTATTCGGCTGGGCGGCCGGGCGCCCGCGTCAATTAAAAATCGTTTAGTGGAGACCCTGGAGTTTTTTCCGGAAGAAGGGCGTTACCATTATGACGGACACCGCAATTGTAAAGTTGTTTGGTCGCCCGAAGAAACCAAAAAACAAAAAGGCATCTGTTCGGTTTGCGGCAAAAAAGTGACAATAGGCGTAATGAGCCGGGTGGCTAAATTAGCCGACCGGCCGCTGGGCGCTCGGCCGCCGAGCGCCGTTCCGTTTCGCAGTTTAATTCCGCTGGAAGAAATTATTGCCGATGTATTAGATATGGGTACCGGCACCAAGACAGTAGATAAAGAGTATAAAGAAATAATTAATCGTTTCGGCAGCGAGCTTAGGGTCTTGATGGAGGCAACGCAGCCGGAGTTGGAATCGGCGGTTAACCCCGGCATTGCTGAAGGCATTAAGCGGGTGCGGGAAGGAAAGTTGAAAGTTGAACCCGGGTATGATGGCGAATACGGCCGGGTCAAGATTTTCAGCAAAGAGGAAAGAAATGGTTTGTCTCGACAATCAGCACTGTTTTAGGGAACTGTGGATTGCTTAATTTCCGGACGGGAATATAATTAAATAAAGGTTCGATTATCATTAATCAAAACCTATGGCAGCCAAATCTTGGGTCTGGACATTGGTGATTATTTTGGTGGTGGCGGGTCTTGTCTGGTGGTGGACGGCCACAAAAATCTCCTTGGGGAGATTTTTTAGTTTCCTTGTTAGAAGTTAAAAACTCATTTAAGATAAGGTTATGATAAATGCTAGGGCATTAGTTTTGCTTTCCGGCGGCTTGGATTCAATTTTGGCCGTAAAATTGCTGCAAGAGCAGGGGATTAAAGTTGAGGCGGTTAATTTTCGCACGAATTTTTGCGGGCCAAGCAAAGCCAGACCGGCGGCTGAAGCGCTGGGCGTGCCATTGAGAGAGGTTAATATTAGAGAAGATTTTTTGGGAGTATTAAAAAAACCAAAACACGGCTATGGCGCGGGGCTGAATCCGTGCATTGATTGCCACGCCTTAATGTTAAAAAAGGCCGGAGAAACTATGCGGGCGGAAGGGTTTGATTTTGTGGCAACGGGTGAAGTTTTGGGCGAACGGCCAATGTCACAGCATAAGCAGGCCCTGGATATTGTGGCTCGAGACGCAGATGTCGTCGGTTATTTGTTGCGGCCGCTTTCAGCCAGATTGCTTGAACCGACTATTGCCGAGCAAGAGGGCTTGATTAACAGAGAGCAATTATTGGATATTTCTGGTCGGAGTCGAAAAAGACAAATGATGCTGGCCGCGCAGTATGGTCTAAGAGATTATCCAACTCCGGCTGGCGGTTGTGCTTTAACGCAAGAGGGGTTTGCTGCGCGGCTGAAAGAGTTGATGAAAAATAAGCCGGATTTTACGCCCGAAGACGCGGACTTGGTGGCTTTCGGTCGGCATTTTTGGCTCGCCTCGCCGAGGCCTGAAGATGAGGGCACGTTGGACGCGACGCAAATAATACTGGGTCGCAATAAAGAAGAGAATGAGCTTTTGAAAAATCAAATTAAAGCCGGCGATGTTTTTGTTGTGCCGGTGAACTTCCCCGGCCCGGAAGCGCTGATTCGGGGCAAAGATATTTCAGAAAAAATTATTGCCCGCGCTCAAGAGCTGATTATTCAATTTTCTTCTAAAGCTAAAAATTTAGCGGTTAATAGATTGACTTTTAAGATTTTTAGTGATAATAAGTAAAACAGGGAAAGTTTTTTTTAACAAAAAACAAACTAAATAGCCGATTATAAAAAAGGAGGATGAAAAAATGAAAGAATTATGGCCAATACAAATCGTAGTTTCTGGGTCAATTGTAGTTCCTGAGTCCTATAATTTTGACAAGACAACGAGAACCTTAAGAAGAGAGGGTAAAATTGTCAGGAACTCTTGGCATAATTTCAGTCAAAAAGAAGTCAATTCGGTTATTGCCTCAATTGAGGCAGCCAGAGAAGAGGGGATGAAAAAATAAAATCAATAGCCCTGGCCGAGTTTTGGCAAGAACAGAAACCAAAACTCGGCTTTTTTATTTCGATTAAAAATGTTGAGTTGGCCAAATTCTTTTGGTTTCATTTGGCGAAATTTAGTTTTTGCCGCATAATAGACGCAGGAGAAATAGAATATGATAAATCTTCAAGTCGCCCCCGTAAAGTCCCGCCATGCGGGACCACGGGGCAGGTAAACTTTTTATGATAAATCTGCAGGTTGCCAAACTTTTTTATCAGATTGCCGAATATTATGCGATGGACGAAGTGGCGTTTAAGCCCCAGGCGTATGAGCGGGCGGCGCGTTTAATTGAGGGACTGGAGGATGATTTGGCCGATATTTATAAAGTCGGCGGTCTTGAGGCCTTGATGAAAATTTCGGGCGTGGGACAGGGTTTGGCCGAGAAAATTAAGGAGTATGTTAAAACCGGCAAAATTAAGGAATATGAAAAACTGAAAAAGGGCTGTCCGGTGGATTTGGAGCATTTAACCGCGGTGCAGGGGCTCGGGCCAAAATCAATCAAGACGCTTTATCAAAAATTAAAAGTTAAAACTTTAGCTGATTTGGCCAAAGCGGCGCGGGGCGGCCAGATTGCTAAATTGCCGCGTTTTGGGCCGAAAGTCCAGGAAAATATTTTACGCAGCATAACTTATGTTAAGGGCGGGCAAGGGCGGATGTTGTTGGGTTATGCTTTGTCACTGGTGCGTAAATTTGAGGCGCGTCTGAATGAGCTGTCGGGTGTTGAGCGAGCGGTGGCGGCGGGCTCGGTTCGGCGCATGAAAGAAACCATCGGTGATATTGATATTTTGGCCATTGCCAAGCAGCCGGCCAAAATAATGGACTATTTTTGTTCTATGACGGAAGTGGCCAAAGTTTTATCTAAGGGCGAGACGCGCTCCTCGGTTAAACTGCATAGCGGTTTAGACGCGGATTTACGCGTGTTATCTCGGGAATCATTTGGCGCGGGGCTGCAGTATTTTACCGGCAGCAAAGATCATAATATCGCTTTGCGCGAGATTGCCCGGACGAAAGGTTATAAGTTAAATGAATATGGTTTGTGGCGTGGCAAAAAAGCAGTAGCCGGCAAGACCGAGGAAGAAGTTTATCAGAAGCTGGGCTTGCGATATATTGAACCGGAAATGCGTGAGAATACCGGAGAGTTGGAATTATCCGCCAAAAATCAATTACCGAAAATCGTGGAATATAGTCAGGTACTCGGCGATTTGCAGATGCACTCGGACTGGTCGGACGGCGCCAATACTATTTTGGAAATGGCCGAAGCCGCCAAGAAATTGGGTCGTCAATATATTGCCATTACCGACCACGCCGGACGGCTGGCTATCGCCGGCAGCTTGAAGGAAGAAAGATTGCTTAAGCAAATGGCCGAAATTGATAAAATAGGTAAGAAAATATCGGGCATAAGAATTCTTAAAGGCGCGGAGGTGGATATTGATAAAGACGGCCAACTCCACATAAAGGATAAGGTGTTGGCTAAGCTGGATATTGTGCTGGGCTCTGTTCACGATAATTTTAAAATGTCCAAGGGAGCGATGACCGAGCGTATTTGCCGCGCTATGCAGAATCCCAGTATGAATATTTGGGCGCATCCGACAGGCCGCTTGCTGGGTCGGCGCGAGGGCTATGAGGTTGATTGGGATAAGGTTTTTGCCCAAGCGGCCAAAACCAATACGATTATTGAGATTAACGCGTATCCGGAGCGGCTGGATTTGAGTTGGCAGAACGTTAAACGGGCTATCGCAGCGGGCGTAAAAATTTCCATTGGCACTGACGCCCATGCCACTAATCATTTGGCCTATTTGGAATTGGGCATTGCCGTGGCGCGCCGCGGCTGGGCAAAGAAGTCGGATATAATAAATTGTTTGGGACTTGAAGGGTTAAAAAAGTTTTTGAAAAAATAAACGTATGTTTTTTAGAAAATCGGTCGGGGCGGTTGTTTTTTATCGGTCGCCGGAAAATAAAATTGAATATTTGCTTTTAAATCACGGCGAGAGCTCAAGAGAGTCCGAATATTGGAATTTTCCTAAAGGGACAATGGAAGATGGGGAGTCGGAAAGGGAGACGGCTAGGCGCGAAGTGGTTGAAGAAACGGGATTGGCAAACTTAAAATATCTGCTCAATTTTAGGGTTTCTGCGAGATATTTTTATCGGTACAGAGAGTCGGAAGCTAAAGGCAAGCTATTTTTTAAAACAGCAGTTTTTTATTTAGCCCAGGCCGGCGATAAAAATGTGAAAATTTCATCAGAGCACGTTAATTATGAGTGGTTGTTGTTTGCGGCGGCGCTGGAAAGAGTGAAAAGATTTAAAGGCAGCCAAAGAGTTTTAAAAAAGGCGAATAAGTTTTTAAATGGATAGTTTTCAAAATAGAGTTTTTGCTATTGTCAAAAAAATCCCGCGCGGGCGGGTTTTGACCTATCAGCAGGTAGCGGCTAAATTGGATAATAAAAATCTGGCACGGGCAGTAGGGAATGCATTAAATAAAAATCGCGACTCTAAAGTTCCTTGTCACCGGGTCGTTAGGTCAGATGGACGAGTGGGCCGTTTCAATCGCGGCGCCAAACAAAAAGAGTTGCTTTTAGCAAAAGAAGGTGTTAAAATCAAAAATTCTGAAATAGTTTTTTAAAAATTATAAATATGAAAATGAAAGGGGGGAACAAAAATGTGTGGAGTTGCGGGAATTTTTGGTCATCCAGAAGCAGCTAATCTGGTTTATCTTATGCTTTATGCCCTACAGCATAGAGGGCAGGAAAGCGCTGGAATTGTTTCGGCAAATTCCAGTACGGGAAAAATGAAAGAGCATAAAGCAATGGGGTTGGTCCGAGATGTTTTTGATGAACGAATAATTGGGGATTTGCGCGGTTCAAATTTAGCCATCGGGCATGTCCGTTATTCTACCACTGGCGAATCTTCATCAAAAAATATGCAGCCAATTTTGGCGGAGAATTTCAAAGGACCGATAGCCGTCGCTCACAATGGGAATATTGTGAATGCCACGGAGTTACGCCATAAGCTGGAAGGGGATGGTTCTATTTTCCAAACTTCTTCAGACAGCGAAGTTATTTTGCATTTGATTGCCCGTTCAAAAGAAGCGAAGTTGATAGATAGGGTTCAGGAAGCGATCGGTCAAATAAGAGGTGCTTTTAGTTTGTTAATTTTGACAAATAATCATTTGATTGCCGTGCGCGACCCTTTCGGTTTCAGGGACTTGGTGCTGGGCAAACTCGATGGCACTTTTATTATTGCCTCAGAAACATGCGCCCTTGATTTAATAGGGGCGCAATACATAAGAGAAATTGAACCGGGCGAAATTTTGGTGATTAATAAGGATGGTGAAAGGTTGATTAAGCCCTTTGACAAGCCCGACCATTTTTCTTTTTGCGTTTTTGAGTTGATATACTTTATGAGACCAGACAGCTTTGCTTTTGGCAGATCCGTTGATGGATTCAGAAAAATGCTCGGCAGGGAGCTGGCCAAGGAAGATATCAAGGAAGCAGATTTTGTTTGTCCGGTTCCCGACTCTTCAAATCAGGCAGCTCTTGGTTACGCTCATGAAAGCGGGATTGCGTTTGATTTGGGGATAATAAGGAATCACTACGTAGGAAGAACTTTTATTGAGCCGTCCGAAAAAATCAGGCATTTCGGAGTGAAAATAAAGCTTAACCCCGTCCGACAATTACTTAATGATAAAAAAATTGTCGTAGTGGACGATTCAATTGTTAGGGCGACCACTTCACAAAAGATTGTTGAGATTTTGAAAAACGCCGGGGCCCAAGAAGTTCATTTTCGATCAAGTTGTCCGCGAATTATCAATTGCTGTTATTACGGTATCGATATCCCGGTAAAGGACGACTTAATTGCCAGTCGTTGCAGCGATGCGGAGATTTGTAAACAGATTGATGCGGCAACCCTTAAATATCAAACCCTAGAAGGTCTTCGTCGGGCGGTGGGGGAAGATGAAGACGATTATTGCTATGCTTGTTTGGGGGGTAGTGAATACCCAGTTCCTATTCCGGAGGAGTTGCAAAAAATAGGTAAAATTTTGTAATTTTAAAGCTGTGAGTTATAATAAAAAAAGCTCACAGCTTTTCTTTTATGCGAAAAATTCTAATTTATTGGCTGCCAGTGATTATATGGGCCGGATTGATTTTTTACTTGTCGGCCATTTCTGGTTTAAGCTCCGGTTTAGGTGCTTTTTGGGATGTTTTTTGGCGCAAGCTGGCTCACGCCACCGAGTTTGGTATTTTGAACTTGCTGCTTTTTCGAGCGTTATCCGGCTCTGCTTGGAGCTTCAAAAAAGTTTGGTGGTGGAGCTTAATTTTGTCGGTGCTCTACGCCGTGTCCGACGAGCTACATCAATATTTTATCCCCCTGCGCGAGTGTCGGTGGCAGGATATGGCACAGGATAGTTTTGGGGTTATGCTGATTAGCGGTTGTCTTTATCTTTGGCGGCGATTTAGAGTAATTAAGGCAAACTAAAAACCCTTGCCTTAGGCCGGGGTTTTTGAATATTTTACTTTTTGGCCAGTTCCACTATTTCACTGAAGACCGTTGGATGATTAGCGGCCAGTTCAGCCAGCGCTTTTCGGTCTAGGTCAACTTTATTCTTTTTCAAGCCCGCGATAAAACGGCTGTAGGTGATGCCTAGTTCCCGCGTGGCCGCGTTAATTTGCGCATTCCAAATCCGGCGGAAATCGCGTTTCTTTTTACGGCGGTCAACATAGGCATGTTTTAAGGCGTGGCGGACCGCGTCTTTGGCCAGCGTGTAGCGGTTTTTGCGGCTCCACATATAACCCTTGGCCATTTTCAGTACTTTCTTTTTCTTTTTGTGCGCTCCAACAGCGCGTTTGACTCGTGGCATAGTAGTATTTAATTTTCCCCTTTGCGAAGGGGGATTAAGGGGGATTTAAATCCCTCCCAACCTCCCTTTAAAAAGGGAGGGGAAATTATTGAATTAATTATCTTTCCAGTATTTTTTTAAAAACCTTAACTTGAGCTTGGGGCAAATTTCTTAAGCCCCGTTTTTGCCGAGTTTGGTTGCCGGATTGTTTGGCGTTGAAATGATTTTGCCGCGACGGCCGAAACAGCACCTTGCCCTTCTTGGTAATCCTTAATCGTTTGGTGGCGAATTTAACTGTTTTAGTCATTGGTTTCTTTTTCTTTTTTCCCTTTGCTGAGCAACATATAGAAGCCGCGCGGCTCTCTGACAATGGGTTGATCAACAATCGTCGGGATTTTTATAAAAGTTTTAAATTCTTCCAGTTTTTGTTTAGCCATATGGCCGAAGGCCTTTTCTCTGCCCCGCAGCACAATTTCCGCCCGCACCCGGTCGCCCTTGGCCATAAATTTCTGCGCTTGCGCCGCTTTCATCTCTATGTCGTGCTTGGCGATATTGAAACTTAAGCGAATATTTTTTACTTCCACCTTATGGGTCTTGCTTATCTCCTTGGCCTTTTTTTCTTTCTGATACTGGAACTTGCCAAAGTCAATGATTTTGCAGACCGGCGGCACGGCCTTATCGGTCACCTCAACTAAATCGAGCCCGCGGTCACGGGCTAAATTTAAGGCGTCGGTAATTGTCAGCACACCCAGCTGCTCGCCGCGTTCGTCAACTACCCGCACTTCCGGCGCTTTAATCCAGTGATTTATTCGGTTTTGTTTTTGGCCAAAAGGTTTTCTAAACAAAGATTATGCAATAAAAATAATTTTATGTGGAGACGAGGGGAATTGAACCCCTGTCCAAAAAATGTCTTTAAAAAATATCTACAAACTTAGCCCAACTTGTTTTGAGGGGCTTGGAACTTTAGGTTGGGCAAAATATTCCAAGTCCTTAGCCGGTGTTTTTTCAATTGTATCTCCCGACCAAGATGCAATCTATCTCGATAATTTGACACCCGTGCGGCCTATCGAGAATTAGCCGGTTGGATGGGTTCAAGCGCCTATTTTATTAGGCGAGAACCGGAGCGAATGACGGCGTAAACGCCATCTTCACTTTATTCAATAAGTTGACACTTATTGGTTTGCTGGAAGTTTATCGAGATTCCGGCGTACTCGGTTTGCATCTTTTAAAGAAATTAGCTGTCGAGGCCTAGCGTCCCCACTTCCGGTTTACTTTTAGTAAGAAAAACGAAAGTGGAAACACAAGTTTATTCAACTTTGCCGCGCAAGACGCGCCTGATGCGGCGGTCGCTTTCGCGGCGGGTAATTTTGGCCCGTTTATCAAACTCGCGCTTGCCGCGCGCCAAGACAAATTCCAGCTTTATTTTACCTGTCCTATTATAAACCCGAATTGGCACCAAAGTCAATCCTGTCCGCTGGGTTTGGCCCAAGAGCGTGCGAATTTCGTTTTTATGCAGGAGGAGTTTACGGGTGCGAGTGGGGTCATAACCCGGGGGTGTGTTTTGGGGCTGATATGGGGGGATATTAGCGTTGAGTAGCCAGGCCTCTTCGCCTCGGATAACCACATAGGCCCCCTGGAGCGAAATATGGCTGTTGCGGATGGATTTGACCTCATGCCCGGCCAACACCAAGCCCGCCTCGTATTTTTGGAGGAATTCGTACTCGTAGCCGGCTTGGCGATTATAGGTGTAGTCGTTCATAGTAATTTTACTTTATCACGATTATTGGATAAACTAAAGGTAAGAAAATTGAATAGAAATAGGGTTGTCATTCCGAGGCCGTAGGCCGAGGAATCTCTCGCGAATGCGAGATCCTTCGTCGCCAGTTGGCGACTCGGGATGGCCAATACTTTATTATGATACGAGATGAAATTAAAAAAGTTCTAAATATTAAAGGCGCACAAATCGGGCGGCCGGAAAATAAGGGCTTTGGTGATTATTCCACCAGCGTTGCTTTAAAATTGGCTAAAGAGAAAGGCAAAAATCCAATGGAGCTGGCGCAGACAATAATGGAGAATATAACGACTTACGATGTCGCTATATTTGCTAAAGTTGAAGCCGTGCCGCCGGGGTTTATTAATTTTACGCTGTCAAAGGACTATCTGCAAAAACAAGTTAACAAAATTTTGGAGACCGAAGATGCGTATGGGAAATCAGAGATTGGCCGAGGCCAAAAAATCCAAGTGGAATTTATTTCTGCCAATCCCACTGGTCCCTTGACGTTGGGCAATGGCCGCGGCGGGTTTTTCGGCGATGTGCTGGCTAATGTGCTAGTGGCGGCGGGGTTTGAAGCGAAGCGGGAATACTTCATTAACGATGCCGGTTATCAGGTGGAGGTGCTGGGACATTCAGTGCTCAAGGATAAAAAAGCCCAGTATCGGGGCGAGTATATTGATAAATTGAATAAAAAATTTACGGGTCGGCTTGCTTCCAAAGAACCGAAAGTGGTCGGTAAAAAAGCCGCCGACTATATTATTGATAAAATGATTCGGCCGACCATTGAAGGCGGGATGAAAATTAAGTTTGACGCTTGGACTTCAGAAGATGATTTGCGCCGTAATGGCGCGGCCGATAAAGTGCTGGTGATGTTTAAAGAAAAAAATCTGACCTATGAGCAGGATGGCGCCACTTGGTTTCGCTCAACGCAGTTTGGCGATGACAAAGACCGGGTGTTAATTACTTCGGCCAAAGAGGACCGAGTGCAAAGCGCTACTTATCTTTTACCCGATGCGGCGTATCACTACCGGAAATTTGCTGAAGATAAATTTGATAAAGTGATTGATATTTGGGGGGCGGACCATCACGGCTATATCGCGCGCTTGCAGGCGGCGGGCAAAGCGCTGGGTGTTTGGGACGAAAATAAATTAAAAATTATAATTATGCAACTGGTGCGGCTGTTTGAAGGCGGTAAGGAAGTTAGGATGTCCAAGCGCGCCGGCACCTATATTACGCTAGATGAGTTGCTGGAGCAGATTCCGCTGGACGTGGCGCGCTTTTTCTTTTTAGTGCGCTCGCCCGATACGCATATGGATTTTAATTTGGACTTGGCGCGCGAGCAGTCGGAAAAAAATTCGGTCTATTATGTGCAATACGCGCATGCTCGGATTTGTAGTATTCTACGAAAATCCAATAGCTCCTCCCTTTTGAAAAGGGAGGTTGGGAGGGATTTGGCTTTACTATCTCATCCCGCCGAGTTGGATTTAATTAAGCAATTAATCCGTTTGCCAGAAATTATTGCCGACACGGCGCGCGATTATCAGGTGCACCGCTTGCCGCAATATGCGCTGGATTTGGTACGGCAGTTCCATAAGTTTTATGAGGAGTGTCGGGTGATTGATGAACAGGATAAAGATAAAACTCAAGCACGGCTAGGCCTATGTCTGGCCACTAAAATTGTTTTGGCTAATACTCTAAAATTGATGGGTATTTCCGCGCCAGAAAAAATGTAAAAAGCGCGTATTTAGCTTTATAATCGAATACCATGTCTAAAATTCAAGAATTATTATTGGGTAAGACAGATCAAATTCACTACGAAGAAATAATTAAAAATTATCCCTGGATAATAAAAAAAGGGCAGAATTGTATTTTAAGCCCCGATAGTGATGGTTTATTGTGTGGGCTATTCATGTTAGCATATTTGGACTGGGAAATAAAAGGATTTTATGATGGCAAGATTATGCTGCTAGACAAAGATACCCCTGTTAAGGATTGTGTCTTTTTAGATATGGAAATTTTCAGGGAAGAGATAAAAAGTGTTGGTCATCATATGATGCAATTTAATAAAAATAAAAAACCTGCTAATTGGGGCAATTTTAAAAATTGTATTCAAGCAAATAATTTAAGAAACTACGATGGTTATCACGATTTTCGTTTAAAATATCCTTTAGCTACAATTCATTTATTAATGGGAATAGTCGGTTCAAAAATAAAATTAACGATTCCCAAAACCGCGATTTGTCCTTTGCTTTATGTTGACGGTGTCTTCAAAAATTTATTCGGCTATCCTGAAAATTGTATTGATTGGTTAAGGTATTTGGGGGCTGATTCGAGTATTAATAAATTGAATAGCATATTCTTTAATGAGCATTACTCTGTGTATGACCTGATGCTTGCTTTGAAGGATTTTTTTGTAAAAATTGACGAAATAGGCGATGGTCGAAGTAGAAATGATAAAATAAAAATTTCCGACTCAAAGGGAGAGATAGTTAATCTTGTTGAAAAAGACAATATTTGCGAAATTAATAAAGAAGAAAGTAAAAAAGCAGATATTTTTTTAGAAATTTTGTCGAAGTTGACTACATGGAAATATAAGAAAAATGATTGGCAGTGGTCTGACTTTAAACTTTATTGTTTTAGTAAGGATAATATTAAGCCAAGCAATAGGAATTTTGAAGAAATGATAAAAAACAATCCGCTGTCTTGGGCTATGACTAGCGGATTGGCGATAGAATATACGCTGGAAAAACAAGAAAATAATCTATTAGAATAATGTTTTGTTGAATGCTCCTTCTTCCTCTATCCTTTTTTTCGCTAATTCACAGTATTCGGTTGATGTGTCTATTCCAATATAATTTCTATCTAATTGAATAGCAGCTAGGGCAGTTGTGCCACTACCAATAAATGGATCTAAAACGATGCCATCTTTTGGGCAAAAACATTGGATAAAATCGAATGGAATTTTGTCTGGAAATGTTGCAGGGTGTTGATGTTTGAGGCGGGTGCCATCTCCTGCTGTCATATATTCCCAAATCGTACCGCGGCATTTCATTGGATTGATAGTGATCGGTCGAGTAGCAATTCTTACGCCATTGGTAAGACGAGTGCCCCCACCGGTTAATGTTTTGCCTCCGTGCTTTGAAGGGATTTTCAGGGGATCTTTATTAAAATATTGCGGTCGCTCTCCCTTTAGGAAAATTGGCATATATTCGTGGTCGACGCGAAAGCGTTTATTCCACCAGGCGCCTTCTGCGCCATATTTTTTATAAATAACTGTTTCAAATAATTTAAAGCCGACATTATCAACCCAGTCAACGATGGTCTTAAATGAGGTAAGCGATTTGCCAAAGTTTTTTGTCTGATCTTGAATAACCATAACAGCTAATCCGCCTTCTTTTAAAACCCTGTATATTTCTTTGCCAGTGGCGTGTAAATTAAAAGTAAACCCATTATATTTTCTAATTCCATCATATGGGGGGGAGGTAATAATTAAATCAATTGAGTTATCAGGAATTTTTTTAATCTCTGCAACTGCATCGCCGCAAATAATTTTATTTATTGGCATGGTATCATATTTTTTTGTTTCTTTTTGCGGCAACAACTCTTCTATTTGTAAATCTTTTTCATTTTTTATTATATCTATAACAACGCCCTGTATAGCGATATCTCGGTCTCTTTTAATTATTATTGGTTCGATGGTTTTATTTGCCGGTTGTAAACGGATACACCCTTTTTCTTTATAGTATTTTTTTAGCGTTGCCTCGCAATTATCTATAAGCGCTACTATCTTTTGCCCATTTTCGGCTGTTTTTTGTTGTCGCACTAAAACAACATCCCCGTCATTTATATTTTCATCAATCATACTATTGCCGATTACGCGAAGAGCATAGACCTCTGATGAGGGGGGGATTTTGCTTTTAGGGATAGCTATCATCTCTTTGTCTCGAATAGCTTCAATCGGTTGACCCGCCGCAATGGTTCCTAAAAGAGGGATTTTTATCATTGTTTCACGCCCGACAACATCAATAGCGCGGGGTTTATTTTTTTCCTTGGCTAAATATCCTAAATCGCGAAGTCTAGACACATGAAAATGAGCCGTAGAGACGGAAGATATTTTTAGATGTTTTTTAATTTCTTCAAGAGAGGGCGAAAAGCCCTTCTTTTTTTGAAAAGAGGTAATAAAATCGAGAGTTTGCTTTTGGCGTTTGGTAATCATAGTGTGTTGTAGATAACTGTGGATAAGTTAAATTGACTTTTCTTGTATCCTTATTATAATAGAAAATAAATAGAAAATCCATAGGTGAGTTTTCCACAGGGTAATAGCTAAAATAAAAAAATGACGAATAAGATTATAGGGGGAGACAGTAAAAAACGAAGATACGGAAGTAATTATAAGTATGCCTAACGAAGTCGAAATAAGCTTGGTTCAGGCCAATGAATTAAGGCATTACGAATTATTTCAATGGCTTGTTGCATTACTTTTACCAGTAGCCGTCGGTTTTTGGACGGCTTATTTTACGGGCGGGAAAACACAAGAGTTATTTTGGAGTGCATTAATTTTTTCGGCCACTTCTTTGCTATTTGTCGCCTTAGTTTTTGTATATAGAAAAAAAGTTTTTCATGGAAGTATAAAAAAACCGCATTTCTAAATTCTTTTAAAAAATAAAAGCGAATAAAGGGTAGAAACGGTATGGCATTAATCGCGTAAAGAAGCAACAAAAGGTCGAATAATTAATAGATAAAGGAAAAGGATACATGCAAAAAAAGTATAAGCCAGGAGAAATAGTTCCTAGATCGGGGCAATACGCAAAAATTGGGCCTCGAGGTGGTAAAACTGGAGAAGAAATTACTTCGGTAAAGGGCAAAATTTTTCCGCCAACCGAAAAGCCAAAAATTACTTATAAATTAGTAGACCCAACGAAACATTAATTTATGAGATAAAAAAACAAAGAGAGAAGAGGCGCTGTTTTACTATGTCCTCCAAATTATACTTTGGCGGGTTTTTTGTTCGGAAAATAGGTTAAAAATAGGCCGATTTTAGGGGGCAAGATTTTAACCCCATTAGAAAGCCGATGTTTCAAACGGGGTTTACTTTTAAGCCATTTTCGGCTAAGATAAAAAAGCATGAATTTACCTCAAATTGAGCTAAAAGTCCTGAAGTTTTGGGACACAAAGAAGATATTCAAAAAATCCATCTCCCAGCGCAAAGGGAGTAAACTTTTTAGTTTTTACGACGGCCCGCCTTTTGCTTCCGGCCTGCCCCACTACGGCCATATTTTAGCCACCACCATTAAGGACGCGGTTTTGCGTTATGCCGCGATGCGCGGTTATCGCGTGGAGCGCCGGGTCGGTTGGGACTGCCACGGCCTGCCGGTGGAAAATTTAGTAGAAAAGGAGCTGGGGATTAAAAGCAAGCGGGAAATAGAAAAACTGGGTATTAAAAAATTCAACGAGGCCTGTCGCGCCTCAGTTTTTCAGTGTGTCAAGGACTGGGAAGCGACGCTTAAACGTGTTGGCCGCTGGGCCGATTACAGCGATGCCTACACCACCATGGATAATTCATATATTGAATCGGTCTGGTGGGTTTTCAAAAAACTTTTCAATCAGGAGCTGGTTTACCGGGCTTATCGGGTGACGCCTTATTGCCCGCGGTGCGGCACGCCGTTATCTAATTTTGAATTAAATCAGCCCGGCGCTTATCAGGAAATTGAAGACCAGTCGGTTTGGCTGCGTTTTCCGATTAAGGGGGAAGTCGGCAGTTTCTTTTTGGTCTGGACAACCACTCCTTGGACATTGCCGGCTAATACTGCTTTAGCCGTGGGGGAAAACATTAACTATGCCAAAGTTAAGGTGGGCGAGGAAAAATATATTTTAGCTAAGGACTTGCTGGAAACGCTCGGCCAGCCCTACGAAATTGAAAAAGAGTTTTTGGGCGGAGCGCTGGTTGGCCAGGAATACGAGCCGCTTTATGAAATGAAACTAGAAAAGCCCGGCTATCGCGTAGTGGCAGCTGATTTTGTTTCGGTTGAGGATGGCACCGGCATTGTTCATATTGCGCCGTCTTTTGGCGTGGAAGATATGGAATTGGGCCAAAAAGAAAACTTGCCCGCGATAGTGTCGGTTGATTTGGAAGGTAAGGTGAAGAAGGGGTTGGGCATTCCGGGCGAAGGAAAATTTGTTAAAGATGCGGACGAAGAGATAAAGGCCGATTTGAAAAAGCGTAGGTTCCTTTTTAAAGAAGCCAAAATCAAGCACAGCTATCCTTTTTGCTGGCGTTGCGACACCCCCTTGATTTATTATCCCTTAAGCACCTGGTACATAGCGGTGACCAAGTTTATAAGTCAGCTGGTAAAAAACAATGAACAGATTCATTGGGTGCCGGAACACTTAAAAGAGGGTCGGTTTGGCAATTGGCTGGAAGGCGCTCGCGATTGGGCGGTTTCGCGCAATCGTTTTTGGGGCGCGCCGATTCCCATTTGGCTTTGCGGCCAGTGTCAGAATATAAAAGTGGTGGGGAGCATTAAGGAACTAGGTAAAAAAATCAAGGACTTGCACCGGCCATACATTGATGATGTTAAATTTACTTGCGACAAGTGCGGCGGAGAAATGCGGCGCACCGAAGAGGTATTTGATTGCTGGTTTGAATCCGGCTCTATGCCTTATGCCCAGTGGCACTATCCCTTTGAGAATAAAAAAATGGTGGAGGAGACCTTTCCGGCCGATTTTATTGCCGAAGGGCTGGATCAGACCCGGGGCTGGTTTTACACTTTGCACGTTTTATCTTCGGCTTTGACTTTGCAAAACATTGGATTGGGAGTTAATCAGCCGGCTTTTAAGAACGCGGTGGTCAACGGCATGATTTTAGCCGCCGATGGAAAAAAACTTTCCAAGCGTTTGCGCAACTATCCGTCGCCCGAAGAAATTTTTGCTAAATACGGCGCCGACACTCTGCGCTATTTCCTGCTGGCGTCAACGCCCATTGGCGAAGATTATTATATGTCTGATAAGCGCGTTGAAGAAATTTATCGGCGCACAATTTCCACTTTTTGGCATACTTATTCATTTTTCAAAACCTATACCGACCGCAATTTTAAGCCGCAAAAGAGTTTCAAGCCCAGCAATTTGCTGGACCGCTGGATTTTATCGCGCTTAAATAATTTAAACCTGACCATGATGGCGGCGATGGATAATTATGAATTAACGCAGGGGGCTAGGCCGCTAGACGCTTTTTTGGACGACCTTTCTAATTGGTATGTGCGCCGTTCCCGCCGGCGATTTCAAAAGCCAGATAAAATTAGCGATAAAAACGCGGCTTCCCAAACGCTATATCAGGTGCTGTTGACCTTAGCCAAACTTAGCGCGCCCTTTACTCCTTTCTTGAGCGAAGAAATTTACCTTGGTTTGAAAAAAACCAAAATGCCAGAATCAGTGCATTTGTGCGATTATCCATCGTCCGATAAAAAACTGATAAATAAATCACTGGAAGAAAAGATGGCACGGGTGCGAGTCATAGTGGCGCAGGCCTTGGCCGAGCGCGCCGCGGCCAGTTTGAAAGTGCGCCAGCCCTTAGCGGCGCTAAAAATAAAAAATGCCAAGCTCAAGACCGATAAAGAGTTGCTGGACATAATTAAAGACGAGGTGAATGTTAAAGAGATTATTTTTGATGCCGTACTGAAAAATGAAATTGCGCTGGATAAAAAATTAACCAAGGACTTAAAAGAAGAGGGACTGGCGCGGGATTTGGCGCGGTCTATTCAGGATATGCGCAAAGAAGCGGGCTTGACGCGCAAAGATACAATTTTAATCGTTTGGCAGAGCCATGATAAGATTTTGAGCGGTCTGATGACTAATTGGGGAAAATATTTTATGCAAGAAAATTCGGCTAAAGAAATTGCCGTCTACGACAAGAAAGAGAGGTATTTATTGACCAAGGACTTAAAGCTGGGAGAAAGTAAAATAAAAATAGCTATTAGAAAGTAATGCTTAACAAGCTCCCGGTCTACAAAACCGAAGGCATTATTATCAAAGCAGCCGACTTGGGGGAACTGGATCGGGTGCTAACTATCTATACCAGAGGTCATGGGAAAATTCAGGTACGGGCGATTTCGGCCCGTAAAAAAACGGCAAAATTAAACGGCTTATTGCAGTCGTTTACCTCCGGACAATTTTTGCTGGCTAAAAGCAAGACCTTGGATATCATAACGGATGTAGCGGTGATGGATAGTTATGTCTATTTGCGCAATAACTTATCAGCGTTGGCCTATGCCTATTATTTTGCGGAGCTGGTTGATAAGCTAGTGGTTGCGCCCGAGCGCGACGATAATCTGTGGCGGCTGATATCGCGGGCATTTGAGGTGTTAAATCAAAAGAGAGACGACTTGTCTAAAATCCGTTTGGCGTTTGAAAATAAGCTGGTGGAGTTTTTGGGCCATCCGTCGCTAAATCTTTGGATGGCCAGCCATCCTTCGCTTAAAAGCTACGGATTGGCGAGCCATCCTAAGCCAGTCCAGCATGGTAAAGGTGAATCTTTACGACGCTTAACTTATCTGCAGTCATTGGCTGGCGAGCGCTTAAACTCCTACAAATTCCTAGCGCAAGTCCATAAATGAAAAACCCCCGCCTTGGCGGGGGTTTTTAAATAGACAATTTATTTTTTTACTTTAATTCTTTAGCGATTTTATTTAGAGCAATTAATTTAACGTCTTTGGCGTCACGTTTTTTCAGTTCAACGGATTTTTTAGCCAGCGTTTTTTCAGAAACAACCAAACGCCAGGGGATACCGATTAAGTCCGCTTCGGCAAATTTGGCGCCGGCGGCCAGTTCCCGGTCGTCATACAAAACCCCAATGCCTTCGCTGGTCAATTGGTCATAAAGTTTATCTGTTTCTTTTTTCACTTGGTCGTCATCACCTAGTGCCATTAGATGTATTTTAAATGGAGCGACTTCTTCCGGCCACACGATACCTTTGTCGTCGCGCCAGACCTCCGCTATGGCGCCCATTAAGCGGCTTGGGCCGAGCCCGTAGCAGCCCATAATAACTGTTTGCTCTTGGCCGTCTTTATCTTTAAATTTTAAATCAAAAGGAGCCGAATATTTGGTCCCCAGTTTAAAAATATTGCCAACTTCAATGGCTTTGGTTTCTTTAAAATCATCGCTTTGGCATTTTGGGCAAACGGGATTTTCTTCCTTGATTTCTTTATTAATAGCCAGTTGGCACTTTTGGCAAATATATATCGTATCTTCGCCGGCCTCGGCTTCCGTCTGAAATTCATGGGAGTATTTGGAAAAGGTGCCCCCGGAAGCCAGCGTGACATAGGTTTTTTCGCCCAAACCGCAGCGCTCAAAAATTTTAATATAGGTTTGCGTCATTTTTTCGTAATAGACATCAAGGTCGGCGGTGTCTGCGTGAAACGAGTAGAGGTCTTTCATGGAAAACTCGCGGGTGCGCAGAAGCCCGGATTTGGCGCGGGGTTCGTTACGAAATTTTGTCTGAATCTGAAAAAGATAAAGCGGTAAGTCCTTATAGGAGAGAACCAGTTTTTTAGCTAAGGGCGAGATGACTTCTTCATGAGTTGGGCCGAGAGCAAAATCCTTATCGCCGAAGGCCTTTAATTTAATAAGCGCGTCAAAGTTATCCCAGCGTCCGGTTTGGTCCCAAACCTCGCGCGGTTGCAGCGCCGGCATTAAAATTTCTTGGCCGTCGCACTTAATCATTTCATCGCGGATAATATTTTCAATTTTGCGCAGCACGCGCAGACCAAGCGGCAGGAATGAGTAAATTCCCGCGCCGAGTTTATCAATAAAACCGCCGCGAGTTAGCAAAATGGCATTGACGCTTTGTTCGTCCGTCGGCGCTTCGCGCAAAGTTTTAGTGGCCAGAAGAGATTGTTTCATGATTTTAGTATAGCTAAATATTTGATTTTTATCAATAAACTCGGTATTTTTAATACGTGAGGCGGTAATCTTAAGAGTTTTTTTATGTGCGGCATTATTGGTTATATTGGCAAACAAGAGGCGGTGCCGATTTTGCTTGAGGGCTTACGGCGGCTGGAATACCGCGGTTATGATTCAGCGGGGTTGGCGGTGTTGGGCAAGAAAGTAAAATGCGCCAAGGCCGTCGGCAAGGTGAAGGCCCTGGAAGATAAAATCAAACGGCAGAAATTGTCGGGGTTTTTAGGAATTGCCCACACGCGCTGGGCGACGCACGGGGCGCCTGGTGAAAAAAACGCGCATCCGCATAGCGATTGCCGCGGCAATTTGTGGCTGGCGCATAACGGCATTATCGAAAATTATCAAAAACTTAAAAAATCTCTTCAGGCGAAAGGGCATAAGTTTAAATCGGAAACCGACACCGAAGTTTTGGTTCACTTGATTGAGGAGGAGCAGTCAAAAAGGGGTGGTTTAACGCTGGAGGAGGCCACGCGGCGGGCGTTGAAAAAGGTTATCGGCACTTACGGTTTGGCGGTGATTAGCGCGAAGGAGCCGCAAAAAATCGTGGTGGCGCGCCAAAGCAGCCCGCTTTTGATTGGTGTTGGCGAGAATGAATATTTAGTTGCGTCCGACGCCTGCGCGGTGATAACCCGCACTAACCAAGTTATTTATCTTGATGATGGAGAGATAGGCGTGATCGAGCCCAGCGGCGTTAAAATAATTAATTTAGATAAAGAGCCGATAAAAAAATCCAATCATATTATTGATTGGGATTTAAGTCGAGCGCAAAAAGATGGTTTTGACCACTTCACGCTGAAAGAAATATTTGAACAGCCGCAAGCCATTGCTAATTCTTTACGCGGACGCTTAATCAGTGAAGACGGATTGGCTAAGCTTGGCGGTTTGCAGGATGTTGAAGAAAAATTGCGCGACATTGAGCGGTTGGTGGTGGTGGGCTGCGGCACGGCTTATTATTCCGGCTTGATTGGCGAATATATGCTGGAAGAATACGCGGGCGTGCCAACCGAAGTTGAGTACGCTTCGGAATTTCGTTATCGCAAACCGGTGCTGGATAAAACCAGCGCCTTGCTTTGCGTTTCGCAGTCCGGCGAAACGGCCGATTCTTTAGCCGCGTTGCAGGAAGCGAGGCGTAAAGGAATTTTGACTTTAGGTTTTGTGAACGCCGTTGGCTCAACCATTGCGCGCGTGACGGACGCCGGAGTTTATAACCACATCGGCCCGGAAATTGGCGTGGCCTCAACTAAGGCCTTTTCTTCCCAGATTTGCCTTTTTGCCTTACTGACTCTGTTTTTGGGCCGGCAACGCAATCTGTCGCTGGTTATGGGTCAGCGCATCGCGCGCGAATTGCAAAACATGCCGGTTTTGGTTAAAAAAGTTTTGCGGCAAGATAAAGTAATTCAAAAAATCGCTAGAAAATATTTTAAGGCCAAAGATTTTTTCTTTTTAGGGCGGAAATATAATTTTCCGCTAGCGCTGGAAGGCGCGTTAAAGTTGAAAGAAATTTCCTATATTCACGCCGAGGGCTATGGCGCGGGCGAGATGAAGCACGGGCCGATTGCCATGATTGATAAAAATTTTCCCACGCTGGCGATTGCGCCAAAGGATTCGGTTTATGAAAAAATGGCGGCTAATATTGAAGAAATTAAAGCGCGCGGCGGTCCGGTGATCGCGCTGACCACCGAGAGGAATAATGCTTTAAATAAATTAGCCGATGACGTTATTTTTCTCCCTAAAACCCTGGAGATGTTAACTCCGATTTTGGCGGTCGTTCCGCTGCAGCTGCTGGCTTATCATTGCGCGATTCTTAAAAATCGCGACGTTGATAAACCCCGTAATTTAGCTAAATCGGTAACCGTTGAATAATTCTTTTGTTTTATGACATCAGATGTCCCAAATATTAGGTATTCTGTATTCTGGACATCGGATGTAGTAGAATATGCAACCCAAAAAATTCCAGCGCAAAATAGAGGACTTTGTTTGCGAGCATTGCGGGCAAAAGGTGAGGGGGTCGGGCTACACCGACCATTGTCCGAGTTGTCTTTGGTCAAAACACGTGGATATAAATCCGGGTGACCGGCAAGCGGGCTGCGAGGGCCCGATGGATCCCATTAGCGCCGAAATTGAGGGTGGCCAGTATATTATATATTATAAGTGCGAGCTTTGTCGTTTTAAGCATCACGTCAAAGCGGCGGAGGGGGATGATTTTGAGGAGGTATTGAAAATCACTGGATAATAAAAGTAAAAAGTTATAGGTATTTACGCTATAGCTTAATAACCCTAAACATTTATTATCTATATTTTTTAGGAGAGAATTAATTGACGGGCGGGAGTTATTAAATTAGAATTAAAGCGATGGATAAGAAGACTGCGTCAACGCAAAAAATCATTTTAACGGGCGACCGACCAACCGGGCCGTTGCATTTGGGTCATTATATTGGTTCGCTCAAGAATCGGGTTAAACTGCAAAATGAATGTCAGCAGTTTATTATTATCGCCGATATGCAGGCCTTAACAGACCATGCTGAAAATCCGGAGTTAGTTCAAAAAAATGTTTTGCAGCTGGGGCTTGATTATTTGGCAGTTGGTCTTGACCCCAAGGTCTCCACGATTTTTATTCAGTCGCTCGTTCCGGAAATTTTCGAGTTGATGATGTATTATTTGAATTTAGTAACGGTAGCGCGCCTGGAAAGAAATCCGACCGTAAAAGACGAGATGAAGCAGAAAGGGTTTGGCAAAAGAGTGCCGGCCGGATTTTTGGTCTACCCTATCTCTCAAGCCGCCGATATCACGGCTTTTAAAGCCAATTTAGTGCCGGTGGGGGCGGATCAGGTGCCGGTCATTGAACAGGTAAACGAGGTGGTGAGGGCCTTTAATCGAATTTACAAAACTGATGCTTTAGTTGAGGCGCAAGCTTTGGTTTCAGACGTGCCGCGGCTATCTGGTCTGGAAGGCAAGGCCAAAATGAGTAAGTCGCTGGAAAACTGTATTTATCTTTCTGATTCAACCGACGATGTTAAAAAGAAAGTTTTTGAAATGCATACTGACCCGGGCCATATTCACGCCAAGGATCCGGGAAAGACAGAGGGCAACGTTGTTTTTGAATACTTGGACGCTTTTGGCACAGATAAGAAAAAAATTACTGAATTGAAAGGGCAATACGAACAAGGCGGGCTGGGAGACGTGATAGTAAAAAATTATTTGGTTGAGGTGTTAGAGGAATTGTTAATGCCCATTAGAGAAAAGCGGCGAGAAGCCGCCAAAGACCCAACGCAAGTGATGAAAATGTTAAAACAGGGGACAGGGCGAGCGCGCGAGGCGGCAGCGCAGACCTTAAAGGACGTGCGAGAAGCAATGGGCCTGATTTATTAAAATCCAGAAAACCAAAAAGCCCCGGTGACGGGGTTTTTAGCTTGAACCAACATTCTGATATTCTGCAGAATGTCAGAATGTTGGTTCAAGCAGGGATTTGATGAGTTCAGCGATGAGCTGGTTTTCGATGAGCAGGGCTTGATTTGGCGAGGGCAGGTAAATCAGTTTGTCGTAGATTATCAGCGCGCCTTTGATATCGCGTTTAATTTCTTTGAGTTTAAGTTCGCCCAGCCGTTTTTTAATGGCCGGCAATTTGGTGCGCCAGGTCTTGAATGCTGCAGCGCTGGGGCCGATAAAATAAATTTCTGCGGTCTGGCTTTGAGCCAAGTCCTCCAATAACACTTTTATCTCTTCACCCTCAAAAGTTCGGATTTCCGATTGCCCCGTCAAATTATACTTGGCGCGGAGAGCAGAAATAATGCGGATAAACTCTCGTTCTTTTTCTTTCACTTCGCGCTTCTGCACGCGCAGCAGCCCCAGTAAATTATCGGGCGACTCGGCGGCAAAATAGGTGCGCTCGCCGCGAACCGCGCCCTGGCGTTTAATTTCGCGCAGCAGCCCCTTTTTTATAAGCTCCTTGATTATCTCATAAACCGTGGGGCGAGAAAGGCCCGCTTGCTTGGCAATATTTTGAACGGAGGTAAAGCCAAGCTCAAGAGCGGCTAGATACACGCTAACCTCTTTTTCTTTCAGACCTAATTTTCGCAGTTCCAAATTTAACATACTTTAAGTATATTCCCGTTTCTAAACTTTGTCAAATTTTATTTTACAAAGTTTAGAATGAACTTCAAATCAGTCCGGCCAACGCTGGACAGGAAAGGCGTTAGATAATAAAATAGAGCCATGGTGGATATCAAATTTATTCGGGAAAATAAAGAAGCGATTAAGCAAGTCGCGCAAAACAAGAACATTGTTTTAGACGTGGAGCGGCTGTTGTCGTTGGATGAAACGCGGCGGGCGTTAATTACCAAAATGGAAGCAGCCCGAGCCCAGCAAAAGAAGTTAGGTAAAGATAATATTGAGCAGGCCAAGGAGTTAAAAGAGGAGCAGAAAAAACTGGAGTTGGAGCTGGGAGAGATTTTGGCACAATATAATGATTTAATGCTTAAGGTGCCGACTATTCCTTCGCCCGATACGCCGGTGGGCCAGAATGCCGATGATAACAAAGAAGTTTTGACTTGGGGCAAAATTCCTAAGTTTAGCTTTGCGCCTAAAGACCACATACAGCTCGGCAAGGACTTGGATATTCTTGATTTGGAGCGAGGAGCGAAAGTGGCGGGGTATCGCGGTTATTTTCTGAAAAACGAAGGCGCGCAATTGGTGATGGCGATGATGCTTTATGTTTTCAATAAAATGGTCAGCCGCGGCTACTTGCCGATGATTCCGCCAACGCTCGTTAAAGAATTTGCTTTGTTTGGCAGCGGCTATTTTTCCGGTCAGGAATATAATCAGGACCAGGATGAGATTTATCAGGTGGCCACGCGCGACAAAGAAGTTGATGGTTCAGGCAGCAAGGAAAAAAAGTTTTTGGTGGGCACGGCCGAGCCCTCGCTCTTGGCTTATTACTCAAATGAGGTCTTAAAAGAAGAAAATTTGCCGTTGCGCGTTTGCGGTTTTAGCCAATGCTATCGGAGCGAGATTGGCTCTTATGGCAAAGATACCAAAGGCATTTACCGCGTGCACGAATTTATGAAAATTGAGCAGGTGATTTTTGCGCCCTCTGACATTGAACTAGCCAACAAGCTGCAGGAGGAAATGGTAAAGTTAAGCCGCGAGTTGCACGAGGATTTGGGCTTGCCCTACCGCTTGCTGCAAATTTGCACGGGCGATATGGGGACGGGGAAATATAAGATGTTTGACATTGAGGCCTGGTTGCCGGGTATGAACCGCTGGGGTGAAACGGGGTCGGCCAGCAATTTTTTGGACTGGCAGGCGCGGCGGTTAAACATTAAGTACATTGATAAAAAAGGCCAGCACAAGTTTGCCTATTTGTTAAACAACACCGCTCTGGCTTCGCCTCGCACCCTCATTGCCATTTTAGAAAACTATCAACAAAAGGACGGCAGTGTTAAGGTGCCCAAAGTTCTGCGGCCGTATATGAATAAAATTAAGTATATTAAGCCGAAGAAAAAGTAATGACCAGATTTTTAATTAAAGACGCCAAGCAGAATATAAATAAAGATGTTTTGGTGATGGGGCGGGCAATGAACGTGCGCCAGTTGAGCGACGTGACTTTTTTGCAAGTTCAGGATTATACCGGCACAATTCAATCGGTTTGGGAAAAAGAAATTGAGGCCAAAGTTGGGGATATCGTGGAAATTAAAGGACAGGTTCGGGCGGATGAGCGCGCTAAGGGGGGCTGTGAAGTTTTGGGCGAGGAGCTGAAAATTATCAACACTAGCGTTGAGGAACTGCCTTTTGATTTAGCCAAAAAAGAATTGAGCTTGCAGCTGCCAACCTTGCTTGATTGGCGGGCGCTATCGCTGCGCCATCCCAAAGTGCAGGCGATTTTTCGGCTCTATGATATTTTGCTTGCCAGTTACAGCGCGGCTTTGCGGAGCGAGGGATTTGTCGGCATCAAAACACCCAAGATTTTGGAGGCGGCCAGCGAAGGCGGCGCCAATTTTTTTAAAATAAAATATTTTGATAAAAACGCATACTTGGCGCAAAGCCCCCAGCTTTACAAGCAAATTATGGTGGGCGTTTTTGAGCGGGTGTTTGAAATTGGTTCAACTTTCCGCGCCGAGCCGCATTTTACCACGCGCCACGTTAACGAATATATTTCGTTGGACGCGGAGATGGGTTTTATTGATAGCTTTTATGACGTGATGGCGATGTTAAATAAAGTGTTGGTTAAAATGGTTGAACAAATAAATGATAAGGGGCAGGAATATTTAAGACCTTATAACGCGGAGCTGGCGGTGCCAGTGGCCATTCCCGTTGTTAAACTGGCGGAACTCAAAGAAATTATTAAGAAAAAATATCAATACGAAGTGCCCGAGACCACCGACTTGGATCCGGAAGGGGAGCGCTTAGCCGGCCGCTGGGCCAAAGAAGAGCATAATTCCGACTGGCTTTTTGTGACGCATTATCCGATGAAATTCCGGCCCTTCTACACCTTGCCCGATAAAGATAACAAAGATGAAGCCGCCGGTTTTGATTTGCTATTTAAAGGAGTGGAACTGGTGACGGGCGGTCAGCGTATTCATTTATACAAGGACTTAGTTGCTGCCATGAAAGCCAAGAAAGTTAAGCCCGACGGCCTGGAGTTTTATCTGGACGTGTTTAAATTCGCTCTGTCGCCCCACGGCGGCTGGGGCATGGGCTCGGAGCGGTTCATTCAGCAAATCCTAGGCCTTGGCAGCGTTAAAGAAGCGGTACTTTTCCCGCGGGATGTTAAGCGCCTGAAGCCATAAGTTGACAAATCATATAGGGTTTCATAGAATAGAGTATATGAAAAAAATAGATTTAAAAAATGTGGTTTGGAAAGAGGGGAAATATTATGTTGCCCAGTGCTTGAATGTGGATGTTTCCAGTTTCGGTAAAACCAAGAAAGAGGCCTTAGCTAATTTGAGTGAAGCGGTGGAATTATATTTTGAGGACGCGAATAATTTGCGGATTCTTAAAGTAGAGAGGCCAGAATTAATAAGGTCTTTTTGTCGTGCCTAAGCTGTATTCTTCAAATCAGATAATTAAGGTCCTGGAAGCCCGGGGCTTTATTTTTATTTCACAAAAAGGCAGTCATGTGAAATTTCGCAAACACGGCAAGCCGAATCTAGTGGTTATTGTGCCGGCTGGCCGCAAAGAAATTCCGACGGGCACTCTTCGGTCAATTTTGCGCCAGGCCAATTTAAGAGAGGACGATTTTAAAAAATAACAATCAGCTTAAAAAATTATGCAGCAATATCCTAAAACTAGAATTGATCCGGTAGTGGAAAAAATGCATGGCAGAACGATAATTGATAATTATCGTTGGCTTGAGGACGGAAAAAAACAAGAAGTAAAAAATTGGGCAAGGATTCAGAATGATTTTACCGAGAAAACCTTGAAGAAAATTTCTGGCCGTAAGCGGCTTCAAAAAGAGTTGTTAAATTATATGAGGGCCGGTTGGCAAGGTTCTCCTTTGCCGGTTCGGGGTATTTATTTTTGGTCTCAACAAAAAGCGGGCCAAAATCAGCCGGTCATCTATTTTAAAAAAGGTTTATCGGGGAGGCCTAGCGTTTTGATTGATCCAAATAAATTAACCAAACAAGGCATAGTGTCAGTGGATTATTGGCGCGTTTCGCCCGAGGGCACTTATGTTGCCTATGGTCTTTCTTGCGGCGGCGACGAGAACTCGACTTTGTATATTAAAAAAGTCAAAACCGGCAGAATTTTAAAAGACACTATCAAAAATGCCAGGTGGGCGATTGTTAGTTGGCTACCGGACGAAAGCGGTTTTTTCTATGTTCGTGAACCGGCAGCTGGCTCTGTGCCTAAGGGTGACGAGCATTATTTTCGGCGCATTTTTTTTCACCAACTTGGCGATGATCCAAAAAATGACCGGATGATTTTTGGCGCGGGTAGACCTAAAACAGATATGCCCAGCATGCAGTTATCTGTTGATGGCCGCTGGTTAGCCATTGAAGTCAGTTCCGATTGGACGCGGAATGATGTTTTTATTTACGATGTGATTAACAAAAAAATGCGGCCGATAATTGAAGGAATTGATGCTAAGTTCGATGTTTATTTGGCTAAGGATAAGATTTATTTATTGACAAATTATCGGGCAGAAAATTTTCGGGTGTTAATGGCCGAGGTTAATAAGTTGCCGAAAAAAATTGAAGATTGGCGAGTTTTTATTCCAGAGAAAAAGCATCGGTTGGCATTTTTGGTTTTTACCGAAGACAAAATTCTGGCTAATTATTTAGTCAATGTTTGTTCGTCGGTAAAAATATTTAATTATGGCGGACGTCAGGTCGAAGATTTATCTTTACCCAAATTGAGTGTTATCTCAAATTTTGGCAGCCGACGGGAAGAGAAAGAGTTTTTCTTTAAAGTGGTCTCATTTTTTTCAGCCGGCACAACTTTTCGCTATGATCCTAAAGGCGGAAATTATAAAGATTATCATCGGGAAAAATTAGAATTGAGCCCGAAAGAATTTCTAGCTCGGCAAGTTTGGTACAAATCATTTGACGGGACAAAAGTGCCGATGTTTATTTTTGCCCCCAAAAGCGTAAAGCTGAATGGAAAAAATCCCGCATTGCTTTATGGTTATGGCGGCTTTGGCAATTCAGTTGCCCCTTATTTTTTGCGGGCCTGGTTACCTTTTTTGAAACGGGGCGGAATTTATGCCATTGCTAATATCCGTGGCGGTGGGGAATTTGGCGAGTCGTGGCATCGGGGCGGAATTATGAAAAATAAACAAAAAAGTTTTGATGATTTTCAAGCGGCGGCCAAATTTTTAATTAAACAAAAATACACCAGTCCGCAAAAGCTGGCAATTATTGGCGGCAGTAACGGAGGATTATTGGTGGGAGCGTGTTTGGTCCAGCGGCCGGATTTATATAAAGCCGTAATTTGTGAAGTGCCGCTTTTAGACATGGTTCGATTCCCAAAATTTTTGGTAGCTGCGCGTTGGGTCAGTGAATATGGCGATCCGTCAAAAAAGGAAGATTTTAATCGGATAATTAAATGGAGCCCTTATCATAATATAAAAAAGGGGGTTGAGTATCCTAATGTTTTATTTGCTACTGCCAATAAAGATACTCGGGTTGACTCATTGCATGCGCGTAAAACGACCGCTTTGCTTCAGGCGGTTAATAAACGAAATATAATTTTACTGCGTACCGAATCAGACGCGGGACACGGCTCCGGCAAGCCAATTAGTAAAATTGTTAACGAGACAGCCGATATTTTGGCTTTTTTAAAGTGGCAGCTTGGTTTTTGACAGATAAGTGGCTGGGCAAACAAAAGTATGGCAAATAAGATTAAAGATTCTTGGGAAAATAGATTTTATAAGGATATCGGCAAACAGCCGGAGAAGATTTCTCGTGATTTGCATAAAAACTTGCCCAAGTTTATCAAATTGCTTAAGGGGGCTGGGGCTAAAAACGTTTTGGACTTGGGCTGTGGCATGGGTAAACATTCAGTTGCTTTGGCTAAAAAAGGTTTTCGGGTGTTTGGCTTGGACTTGGTTGAGACGGCGGCTAAAGTTGCGCAAGATTGGTTGAAAAAAGAAGGGCTTTGCGCGGAGATTCGCGTTGGCGATATTTATAAAAAACTTCCTTACAAAGATAATTTTTTTGACGGCGTTATCTCCACAAAAGTTTTGCATCATGGCACGCTATGCCAGATTAAAAAACTGGTACAGGAGCTGGAAAGAGTAATGCGGCCTGGTGGCGTTATAATGGTCGAAGTCCCCAACAATAGGCGGGGGCACAAAAGATTTGGAGGTAAATTTAAGGAAATTGAGCCCGGCTTGATTACTCCGACATTCGGGCCGGAAAAAGGCATTCCCCATTATACTTTCTCAAGCAAAAAGGAATTAGCCGATTTATTTTCTGGTTTCAAAGTTATCAGCATTACTATCACCGGCCGCGCCAATCGCCGAAATCACTATACTTTATTGGGGAGATTAAAAAAATAATGAATAGCTTCAAAAACCCCGTATTAGCCGAAAAAATGTATAATTAAAATATGATAAAATATCCTCAGATAAAATTTATTTATAGCATTCCTTACGATCGGTTGCTAACCAACTATGAAAATAAGATTTTTAAGGAAAAACAGGGTAGAGAAGTAAAGCGATATATCAAAAAACTTAAGCCCAAATGGAATAAGATTAATGATTCAGTGTGCCAAACTTTAGAGAAAATAGTTGGGAATAAATGGCGAGAAAAAGAGATAAAGTGCTATGTGGTTAAATGTTGTAAATACAGCGGGATTTCTGATCCTTTGACCGTGAGATTAGACACAGATGCCGATTATGTTATCGATGCCTTGGTTCACGAATTGGCCCATATTCTTGTTTCTTACAACTTTAAAAAATATAAAAAAATAGAGCAGAAATTAAAAAAGCAATTTACAAAAGAAAATCAAAAAATAATCCTTCATATTTATATATGGGTCTTGTCTAGAA
>Ga0210018_1000181_pt1 | contig 29958 bp, 31 predicted proteins | sample CryGeyCG2014_010_2_FD_183967 | JGI IMG/M metagenome (GOLD analysis project Ga0210018, IMG submission 183967) | Groundwater microbial communities from aquifer - Crystal Geyser CG09_land_8/20/14_0.10 (SPAdes) (version 2) | ecosystem: Environmental > Aquatic > Deep subsurface > Groundwater | place...
AAAATTGTTTGTGTATAATCCGGATGGAGATTTTGAATCAAAAGCGGTATCAAAAAAACTCAATTTAAAATCGGCTCAGGTTAATAAAAATATTAGCAATTTGGCTGAAATTAAGTTTTTAAATTGTAAGAATTCAAAGGGTAAAAAAACTTTCAGGGTTAACCGTGATTTTGAGTTCTATAATGAACTTAAGGAATTGGTGACAAAGGCCAGCCCGGCCTCAAAAGAAAAAATGTTAAAGGCCCTCAAGAGTTTGGGGAAAATCAAATTAGCGCTTTTGGCTGGCATATTTATCAATCTCGACGCTTCCCGGGCCGATCTTCTGATAGTGGGGGACAATATAAAGCCGGCAAAGTTTAATAATTTTATAAAAAAATTAGAAGCGGAAGTCGGCAAAGAAATCAGTTATGCCTTGATGACAACTAAAGAGTTTCATTACCGCTATGATATGTATGACCGCTTTGTCCGCGACCTGCTGGATTTCAAACACGAAAAATTGATAAACAAATTAAAAATTTAGAAATTGGGCGCATAGTTTAATGGTAAAACGCTCCGTTCACATCGGAGAGAGTATAAGTCCGATTCTTATTGCGCCCACTAATTTGACATAAAATTCTTACTACTTTAAGATTGATTTATTGAATATAATAAAAATATGAAGGACAACAATTTTTCGGAAATAGTTGAATATTTAGATGGAAAGTTTAAAAAGATCGATGAAAGCTTTATTAAGCTACCGAGTATTTTTGTAACCAAGGAAGACCTAAAAGAGGCGACCGAGAGATTGCCCACCAAAGAAGATTTTAATAATCTTCTTACTGCTGTTGATGCTTACGCCCATAAAGCGGATGCTTATTTCCAAGAAATGGTTGCGTTGTCTCATAAGGTTGATCGTCATGAAAAATGGCTTCGAGAGATTGCCGAAAAACTCGGAATAAAGTTAAAATACTGAGACAATTTTTCGTATTTAAAACTTATCCACAGCAGGCCTATTGCAGGCCTGTTTTTTTTATATTACTATTAAACCATCAGGTGGGGGATTGTGGGTAACTTTGTGGATAAGTATATAAAACTGTGGATAAGTCATATGTTATTAGGAGAATTTAAGCACAATTTAGATTCGAAGAACCGACTTACGATTCCAGCAAAATTAAGAATGAAATTAGGCGAGAAGCCGGTTTTAACAAGAGGATTAGACGATTGTTTGTTTATTTATCCCCACCGCGATTGGCAGCTCTTTATGGAAAAAATGAATAACCTTCCGTTGAGCCAGAAAAAGGCCAGGGACTTTAAAAGATTTATGCTATCGGGAGCTTGTGAAATTGAAATTGATGAAATGGGACGTATTTTAATTCCCGACACGCTCAAAAAATACGCCAAGCTTGAAAAATCAATCATGGTTATCGGCGTTCAGGATCGCCTTGAGCTTTGGAGCGAGAATGTTTGGAATAAATATATTGCCGAGTCCGAAAAATTATCCGGCGATATTGCCGAAGGACTAAGTGAGTTTGGAATATAAAAATGGCACATATTCCGGTTCTTTTAAACGAAGTTTTGAAATATTTGAATCCGCAATCGAACCAGAATTTTGTTGACGCCACGGTCGGCGATGGCGGTCACGCCAGAGCAATTTTAGAAAAAACTGCTCCCAGCGGAAAATTAATTGCGATTGATCGCGACATTGATTCAATAATCCGCGCTCGAAGCAACTTAAAAGAATTTGAGAACAGAGTTATTTTTGTAAACGATTCTTTCGGAAATATTCTGAAAATTGTTGAAGAGAGCGGTTTCAATCGAATTGAGGGCATCTTGTTTGACTTCGGCATGTCAACTGGTCAATTGGAAAATTCCGGAAGAGGGTTTTCATTTCAAAAGGATGAAATTCTTGATATGCGTTACGACATTAAGATTCCAATTACGGCCGAAGATATTTTAAATAATTACGGCGAAACAGAACTTTTTGAGATTTTTAAAAAATTGGGCGAAGAACCGAAGTCCAGAATAATTGCCAAAGCCATAGTTTATGCCAGAAAAAAGAAAAGAATAAAAACAACAAAGGAACTGGTCGGAATTATAGAAAAAGTTTTAAGGCGCCGCGGTAAATTACATCCTGCCACTCTCATTTTTCAGGCCTTAAGAATTGAAGTGAATCAGGAACTAACGGAAATAGAAAAGACCTTGGTTGACGTTCCGAAAGTTTTATTGAGCGGCGGGAGAGCGGCATTCATTTCATTTCAGTCTTTGGAGGATCGCTTAATAAAAAATTGGGCTAAAGATTTAAGCAGAAAAAATATAATTAAAAGTTTAAATAAGAAACCCCTTACCGCTTCGGCCGAAGAATTAAAAGCTAATCCTAAAAGTCGCAGCGCAAAACTGAGAGTAATAGAAAAAATATGACAGAAGCCATATTAAAAATAAAAGCATTTAAAAGTATTAAAATAGAAACGCTTAATGCGATTTTGATTTTAAGCGTCGCAGTTTTGACGATTTTTTATTTATTTATGATTAATGGCGTGGTCTTGGCAAATTATCAAAAAACCATGTTGCAAAAAAACATTGATAATCTGAGAATGGAAATCAGGACTCTTAATCTGGAACTCTCCGACAAGCGGAGCATTGGTTTTCTTAAAAAAGCTGTCCAAGACTTGAATCTTGTTGTTAATGATCAGATTCAATATGTTAAAATTGCCGGTCCGGTAGCTAAGAATCAGTAAGGGCTTTGTCTAAAAAATCATTCTGATTTTTTAGCAACAAAACCTTATCCCCCTCCAATTTTGCGATATAATAACATGAAAAACTATCTAATGAGTAAAAGTCGAATAATAGCTGCGGCGCTTGCCCGAATAGGGCAGGGCTATTCGCCCTCGCGCCGCCAGATTATTGTGAGGCAAAATTGGTGGGGGATGCTCAGTTTTATTACTAAATTTTCATCGCTTTGCTCTAAAATTTAGATAAAAATGGCAAAATATAACCCGGAAAATCGAATTTTGGTTTTAATTTTTGTGTTTGTCTCGCTGGGCCTCCTTATCTGGGGGCGCTTCTTTTATTTAACCGTGATTCGCCATGATTATTATTTGGCAAAAGCAAAAAACATAAGCGATAACAACGGCGCCGTTCCTCGCGGCAGCATTTTTTTAATCGATAAGGACAATATTCCTTACGCGGTCGCTTTAAATAAAGAATTTCCTTTAGTTTATGCCGTGCCGTTAAAAGTGGAGGATTCGGCAAGCTTGGCAAAAAAACTGGTTCCCATTTTAGAGCTCGATGAACAGTTCTTGTTTCAAAAATTATCAAAACCGAATGATCCTTACGAAATTTTAAAAAAGAGAGTTTCTGATGACACCATTAACGCTATTAAAGCTCTAAATGAACCGGCTCTTGGCATTGACGATGAAACGCTAAGATACTATCCGGAAGGGCTGTATCTCTCGCAGGTTATAGGGTTTTTGGGGTTTAACAAAGATGGCCAGGCCGGCCAGTACGGGCTTGAAGAATATTACGACAAGGATCTTTTCGGATTGATTTCCAGCGCCGATTTAGTTTTAACCATTGATTCGGCAATCCAAACTCAAGCCGGCACAATATTGGCCGCGGCAGTTAAAAAATGGCAGGCCAGCGGCGGCTCTATTATTGTGATGGATCCTAAAAACGGCGATATTATAGCTATGGCTTCTTTCCCGGATTTTGATGCCAATAATTATTCTGCCGTTTTAGACAAAAACATTTTTGTTAATCCCGCCACTTTGAAACGCTATGAGCCCGGTTCGGTATTTAAACCGATTACCATGGCCATTGGCATTGAAACCGGCGCCGTTACGCCGGAAACAGAATATTACAACACCGGCAGCATTCAAATTAATAACAGGACCATTTCTAATTCAATACCCAATGAAATTTTAGGTTGGCAGACAATGACTACAGTTTTGGAACAGTCTTTAAACACCGGCGCTATTTTTGTGGAACAGAAAGTGCCAAAAGACATATTTCTCAAATACTTAAAAGATTTCGGCATTAGCAGCAAGACTGGCATTGATGTTAGTGAAGTTCCCGGAGATCTTTCAGGTTTATCAAGCATGAGAGATGTTAATTTTGCCACGGCTTCTTTTGGCCAAGGTGTAGCCTTAACGCCCATAGAACTGCTCCGGGCTTTGTCGGTGATTGCTAATGGTGGTAAATTAATAAGGCCTCATTTGGTTGTCAGGATTGTTTTTCATAGTGGTGAAACTTATGAGACAAAAAATGATCCGCCAGCGCAAATTATTTCTTCCGATACTTCGGCTAAATTAATCAATATGCTGGTTAATGTTGTTGAAAATGGTAGTGGCCGCCGAGCTCAGGTCAAAGGCTATACCATTGCCGGTAAAACCGGCACAGCCCAGGTGCCGGATTTAAAAAATGGCGGCTATCTTGATGAATATATTCATACTTTTGTCGCTTTCGCGCCGGCTTATGACCCGAAATTTATTGCTTTAATTAAACTTGATGATCCCAAAGGCGTTCGTTTTGCCGAAAGCACAACAGTGCCGGTTTTCCATGATTTGGCTCAATTTATATTCAGTTATTTGGCAATCCCTCCGGATAAGCCGGTTGAACCCCAGCCTTGAATGCTTTATACTTACCACGTAATATGAAAAATTCTAAAACAAAAGTAGCGGTGGTTTTTGGCGGTCGCTCGGTGGAACACGAAGTTTCAATTGTAACGGCGATGCAGGTTTTTGAAAATATAAACCGCGATAAATATGAAATTATTCCGGTTTACATTGACAAAACCGGCCGATGGCTGGTTGGTAAACAACTTGAAAAACTTGAAGGCTTTAAAAGTTTAAAGCTAAAAGACATTAAAGCGGCAGAATATATATTTCAAGCCTCGCCGAGCGTCAAATCACTCATTCCGGCAAATGTTTTAAAATCATTTTTAAATAAAATCTCGGCTGATATTTATTTTCCGGTGATTCATGGCACTTTTGGCGAAGATGGCACGCTTCAAGGGCTTTTTGAAATGACCGACGTGCCTTATGTCGGAAGCGGAGTTACTGGTTCGGCTGTCGGTATGGATAAAATTATTCAAAAATCCATATTTAAAAATGACAATCTTCCGGTTGTAAAATATGTCTGGTTTTTAAAGAGTGAGTGGGAAGATAATAAAATTGAGATTATAAAAAATATAGAAAAAATTTTGGGCTATCCGGTTTTTGTGAAGCCGGCGAATTTAGGGAGTAGCGTGGCCATCAGCAAAGCTGGGGGTCTCCAAGAATTAGAAAATGCGATTGACGTTGCTTCTCATTTTGACAGGCGGATTATTGTCGAGGAGGGGAAAGAAAATATTGTTGAAATAAACTGTTCGGTTTTGGGCAATAATAATTTAACCGTTTCGGTTTGCGAACAGCCCATTAAAACCCAAGATGTTTTAACCTATGAAGACAAGTATCTTAAAGGCGGAAAAACTAAAGGCATGGCCAGTCTTTCGCGTCTTGTGCCGGCGCCGATTAGCGAAGAATTAACTAAAAAAATTCAAGAAATGGCAAAAATTGCTTTTAAAACTATTGACGCTTCCGGTGTTGCCAGAATTGACTTTTTGGTTAGCGAATCAAGGGGTGATATCTGGATAAATGAAATAAACACTCTGCCGGGTTCTTTGTCTTTCTATCTTTGGGAGAAAAGCGGCTTAAATTTTGACGGATTGTTAGATAAACTCATAGAACTTGGATTTGAGCGCCACAAAGAACGTCAAGAGTTAACTTTCAGCTACGATTCGGATTTGATCGCAAATACCGGGAAAGAGGGCGCTAAAAATTAAAAATAATGATCCGGGAGGTCGTTTTCTAAGAGAATGGCCGAGTTTGGAAGGGTAATTTCTGAAAGTCTTGATTTAGTCGAATCTAAATTCGGCGCCCAAAAAACTTTTTTCTTAAAATCGTTTTTTAATTCCTCTTTCAGACCTTCATCGAGAGCTTTTTTATTGGTTTCGCCGACGATAATAACATAGTCGGCTATCTGTGCCGCCGATTTGGCGGCATTTTTATTTAATTCAAATTGCTTTTCGCCAAGCTCAATCATTCCGGGAGTGACTAAAATTCTTCTTTTGGCATTAGTATTTTTCAGTATTTCCAAAGCCGATGTAAATCCCGACGGATTGGAATTGTAAGTATCGTCAATAATTATGATATCACTTGACGCTTTTATAATTTCTTGCCGGTGCGGAGTTGGCGGCATCGTTTTTAAATAGCCGAGCGTCTCTTCTTGGGACATATCAAAATTTTTTCCAATTTTTATAAATAGGTCTTCTTTTGAAGAAAAAAAATCTATTCTAGCGGCAAAGTCGGAATTTTTTATCCGCGTTTTTAATTCTTCAGGCAAAAACCCAATTCCGTCTTTTGGCAATGACTCAATAAGTTCCAATTTTGTTTTTAAAATATTTTCCATTGAGCCGAATCTTTCAAAGTGCATTGGTCCGATGGCGGTGATAATTCCAATTTTTGGTTTAATAATTTTGGCAATTGTTTTTATATCATCCGGCTGATAAGCGGCCATTTCACATACAAAAATTTCATGTTCCAATTTCAAATTCTGCGTTATGATTTTAGCTACTCCAAGCGGGGTATTATAATTTCCCTCGGTTTTTAACACTTGATATTTGTGATTAAGAATATGGGTGAGAACATCTTTAGTTGTGGTTTTTCCGTATGAACCGGTAACGCCGATCACGGTAAGATTTCGTTTTTTATCCCGTTTAATTTTCGCTCGATAAACTAAAATTTTTTTTGATAACAAATCAATGGGCGAAAATATATGAGCTGCCGTTTTGAGCGCAGATTCGGGATATCTCCCGAAAGTTAAACTATTAAAAATATTGGAAAAAGCAAAAAGAACACGGGCTTTTGGGGTCCAATTTAAGTGACTTTTTTTTTCTAAAACAATTCTATCTGGATAGCGCCGCAACCAATCATTAAAACGTTTCAAATCGTATTCCTCAAGCTGAAGAAGATATAAAAGATTTTTTAGCGGCATCATGATGAGGCGAACTCTTTTATCAATGTAATAAACTCATCCGGCTTTTCTAAAAATAAAAAATGGCCGGCATTTTTTACAACTACAAGCTTTGCATCAGGAATAGTTTCGGCAATAAGTTTTCCTTCGCTAAGCGGCGTCACGGCGTCTTTTTCTCCCCAAATAACAAGAACGGGGATTTTTATTAGCTGAAGTTCCGGCGCCAGATTTTCATTTATTATATTTTTAAATGTTTCTTTTAAATGCGGCTTAGCAATCAAAGCGTAGTCGGAAGCATCAAGTTGAAAAAGTTTTAAAATAAATTTCCGTGTTTTTTTAGGAAAAAAATATTTTAAAATTCCTGCGATTTTCCTCAGTAATTTAATTTTTAAGTTCGGTTTGCGAATTGCCGGAGCGCCAACTAAAATTAGTTTTGACATACTTTCAGGATAAAGAATTGCTAATTCTATTGCCGCAACGCCTCCGAAAGAATGGCCGACGATTATCGGTTCTTTAATATTGTTATCTCTAATAAATTTATAAATAAAATCGGCATAATCTTTCAGAGTCATTGGTTTTTCAATGGGGGATTTGCCGAAGCCCGGCAAATCCGGCGCGTAAACAAAAAAATCATCTTTCATATAATATGAAAGCGGCTTAAACACTTCGGAAGAAAGACCCCAGCCGTGGAGGAAAATGATTGTTTTTTGGGAATTCATTAAGCTAAATGATGACATAAAATGAATAATCTGCCAAGTAAAGTTGAGAAAGTCAAGAGTTTAGTTTATAATATTAAAAGCCGAATGTGCTCTTTTTGTTTGATTTAATCCGGCCCTGTCGTCTAGAGGCCTAGGACACTTGGTTCTCATCCAAGAAACACGGGTTCAAATCCCGTCGGGGCTACAAAATTAAATATATGATTCCGCATAATTTGAATTTAAAAATGTTTTTGCAAGAGCTGGTTTCTTTTTCTTTAATCGGAGTTATTAGTATTTTTTCGGCCGCTAAAATTTATAACTCAAACTTTGTTTTTGGGACTCAAGCGTCCGCAATATCTTGGTGGCAATTTTTATTGGCTTTTGGCATTGGCACGGCCATTGTCTTGGGCCTAATTCGCATTATGCACGGTGGTCTTTTTTTCCGGTTTTTTTTCCTTTTTGCTTTATTTTCTGGCGTTTTAATCACGACGAACGTTTTTATTCCCGATACATGGGCGCTCATTCTTTCTTTATTTTTGGTTTCTTTTTATGTTATTTGGCCGCGGGTCTGGTTTCATAATCTGATTTTAGTTTTAACTTTGCCGGGTATTGCCGCTTTGCTTGGCGCCTCGCTTAATCCTTGGACGGCGGTTTTAATTTTAATTATTATGTCTGTCTATGATTATGTTGCGGTTTATAAAACTAAACACATGGTTAGAATGGCGAAAGCAATGATTTCCGGCCGGGCGATTTTTGCCATGATTTTTCCCGAACATTGGCAGGGATTTAAATCGCATCTTAACGAAGCCCACCCGGGAGAAGGTTTTATGATGTTTGGTACCGGCGATTTTGTTTTCCCGCTTATTATGGCTGCTTCCGCTTATGCCATAAGTCCTGTTGCCGCTTGGCTGGTTTTTTCTTTTGCTTTAATAGGTCTTTTATTAATGCACCTGATTTTCGTCTCTCAAAAAATCCGCCGGCCAATGCCGGCCTTGCCGCCATTGGCCGCTTTTGCAATTTTAGGATTTTTATTAGCGATAATATGAAAGAATTTTTTAAAAATACAATCAATCGATTATTAATGGGTTCAAGTTTGCTTTTAAACATCGCACTTTTTTTATTTTTTTATTTTTTCATAAAGCAAAATAATATTCCCATCGTGCTCCATTATAATGTGGATTGGGGAGTTGATTATTTTGGTGAAATCAAAACCTTATTTATTTTGCCAACGGTTGGTGTAATAATTTTTTTGCTTAATGGTGTTTTGGCGTTAAAACTCTGGAGGGAAAACCGGATTCTATCTTATTTTTTAACAACCGCGACATTTCTGATCCAGTGCTTTCTCATTATTAGCGGCATCGCTTTATATCTGATAAATAAATAGATTATATATTGACTATTAATCAAAATGGTTGTATCTTAAAACTCTAAATGATATGCCCAGATATACAACTTGCCGAACGGCTCGCCCAGTAGAGGACTTGGACTTGCTTCGCAAAACAGAATGTTGTCCAAGTGCTTCTACTGGGCTCGCTCGCAAAATAAACAATCTAACTAAAATATGATTAAACTAACGAATAAATTAATAATTAACAAAGAATCAACATTGCTCGCCGTAATTTTGCGTGCGGCAAGTTGATATACTGGGTATGAAACTCGCAGTTATAAAAACAGGAGGAAAACAATACTTAATAAAGGAAGGCGATAAGTTAAAGCTGGAAAAAATAAACGCCAAAGAAGGCGGTGATATTTCCGCCAAAAGCGGATCCGCCTCTGGCGGAGAATTTGATTTTAACGAAGTGCTGCTTGTAGCAGATGACGATAATATCAAAATCGGCGCTCCTTTAGTTGAAGGGGCGAAAATTTCGGCAAAGGTTTTAAAACAAGGGCGCTCTAAAAAAGTAATTGTTTTTCACTATCATTCCAAGACCCGCTATAAGAAAAAAGCCGGCCATCGCCAGCATTTTACCGAAGTGGAAATTACCGGAATTAAGTGAAACTTTAAGAAATAAAATAATAAAAATAAAATTGTAGGCGGGGACGAGCCGAATTTGCGAAGCAAATTTGGGGCTAAGCAATTTTATTTTTATTATTTTATTTCTTTTCTACTCTCGAGAGCCCCCGATAATGTTTTTGCGTCGGCGAATTCCACGTCTGAACCGTAAGGCAACCCTCGCCCCAGCCGCGTTACTTTAACTTTAAGCGGTTTTAATAACCTTTCTAAGTAATGCGCGGTTAAATCTCCTTCATGAGTGGGAGAAAGCGCCAAAATTACTTCTTCAAATTTTTTATCTCCTCTTTTTTTGTTTTCTATCCGGCTTATTAATTCAGGTATTTTTAAATTTTTTGGCATGGCTGTGTCTAACGCCGAAAAAAGCCCGCCCAAAACATGATAGAGTCCTTTATAACCCCCCGATTTTTCAATAGTAGCAAGATCGGTTTCTTTTTCAATGACACAAATTGTTTTATGGTCCCGGCTGGGATTATCGCAAAAATGGCATTTATCGTCCCCGTGCCGAAATTGCCGGTGCGTTGAGTCGTTCTTTGTCCCATTGTTCCCTTTCTCAACGGTAAAAAAACAAATAGGGCAAATATCTATATCGCTACCCAGTCCCTCAAGCGTTTTTCTTAGGTCCTCTCGGACGTTTTTTTCTCCGTTTAAAAGCCAAAAAGCCAGCCGCGCTGCTTGGCGCGGGCCAATGCCTGGAAGACGGGAAAATTTATCTATAAAATCTTTGACAGGTTTCGGATACATAAGATTACTAATTACCAATTATTTACGAATATACGAATTTGTATATTTGTATAGATTCGTAATTCGTACTTTAATGGAGTTTATCTAAATTTTTGAAGCTGACGTAATTTTCATTGAAATACAATTCAATCTTTCCAATTGGGCCGTTGCGATGCTTGGCAATATGAATTTCAGCAATATTTTTTCTGTCGGTGTTTTTTTTAACCTTGTCTTCGCGATAAATAAATATGACAACATCGGCGTCTTGTTCAATGGATCCGGATTCTCTTAAATCGGAAAGTTTGGGTACTTGGTCGGTTCTTGCTTCCGGGGCGCGGGAAAGCTGGGAAACGGCCACGACGGGAATATTTAACTCTCTGGCCAGATTTTTTAGCGACCTTGAAATTTCGCTTACTTCCTGTGTTCGGTTTTCAATTCGTCCTGTTCCCTGCATTAATTGAAGATAATCAATAATCAAAAGCTCAAGGCCTTTTTCTGATTGAAGCCGCCTAGCCATGGTTCTTATTTGCAAAGCATTTGGCGAAGCGGCGTCGTCTATAAAAATTGGCGCCATTGATAATCGGTCAAGAGCTTTGCCAATTTTTTCAAAATCATTGTCCTTGCCCTCGTCGGACAATTGCCCGGTTCTAAGCCGCCACAAATCAACATTGGCCTCGGCGGCAATAAGCCGTTCTACCAATTGTTGTTTTGACATTTCCAAGCTAAAAACGCCAACCGGGACTTTTTCATTTACTGCCGCGTGTCTGGCGATATCAAGCGCTAAAGATGTTTTTCCCAAAGAGGGACGGGCCGCTAAGATTATTAAATCAGCTTTTTGCAGGCCGGCCAGTTGCTTGTCTAAATCCAGAAAACCGGTCGGAATGCCGCGCCAGGTGTCGTCGCCTTTGTGCAAGCGGTCAAATCTCTCAAAGGCCTCGGCAAGGTAAGGTTTAACATGTTGGAATTCTTGGATAAGCGATGTTTGGGAGACGCTGAAAATTTTTTTTTCGGCTTCATCTAAAATTTCGTCAATATTTTTCTTTTCTTCCCACGCCAGCGATGAAATTTCATTGGAAGCGCTTATTAAATTTCTTAAAACTCTTTTTTGGCTGACAATCTTGGCGTAATGAATAACATTTGAGGCGGTCGGCACAAAATTCATAAGGGTTGTAAGATATGACATTCCGCCGATTTCTTTGAATTGTTTTTTTTCTTTGAGACGGCTGCTGACGGTTAAAAGATCTATCGGTTCACTCTTTGTGTAAAGATCAAGTATGGCTTGAAAAATAATTTCATGGGACTTACGGTAAAAATCGTTAACAGTAATAATATCGGCAATTTTAATGATGGCGTCTTTGTCTATCAAAAGGGAGCCCAACACCGATTGTTCGGCGTCAATATCCTGCGGGGGAAGCTGGTTGGGATTATAGGGCAAAGATTTTTTGGATGTTTTCTGCGGCATATTTATGTTGTCAGTATAATTCTTTAAAAAAATTCTCGCAAATAAAATAGTTGAAAACCTGTGAATTGTATTTTTGAGAAAATATTGTTAAATTCAAGTAATGGACAAAGAACTGCACAGAATTAGTTCAACGTGTATTATCTATATAAAAATGGTTGATGAGATAATAAAAAAAATCTGAGGTTTAAATCTCAGATTTTTTTATTATTGGACCTTGAGAAGTATCTTCAATCAGCCAGCCAAGGGATTCAATTTTTTTGCGAAATTCGTCGGCTTTTTTAAAGTTCTTTTCTTTACGATATTTTTCGCGCTCTTTAACCAGTTTTAGAACTGATGATGGAATTTCTTTGGTTTTAACTTTACTGAGATTTAATCCCAAAACTTTATCAAAATCAATAATTAATTTGTATTTTGTTTTAGCATTTAATTTTTCCGACTTCACGACTTTCCACAGAAGCGCCAAAGTTTTGGGTATATCTAGATCATTGGTTATAAATTTTTTAAATTCTTCTATAAAACCTTTTTCTAACATCCTTACATTCTTAAGTATGTTGGGATGTTGTTTTGGATTATTTTTTCTTTGTGCTTCCATTTTTAAATTCGCCACTGCTTTGCATAAATTGTTCAATGCGTTTTGTGCGCTTGCCAGACTTTTCCAAGTGAAATTTAATTTTGAGCGGTAATGAGCGGTTAAAACTAAATAGCGAAAAGCAAGGGGATCAAAACCTTCAGTTTCGATATTTCTAAGGGTATAAACATTGCCAAACGATTTTGACATTTTTTTGCCATTAACCGATAAATGCTCGCCTTCAATAAAATATTTAACAAATGGCTTTCCGGTTGATTCTTCTGATTGGGCGATTTCATTTTCGTGGTGGGGAAATATCAAATCAACGGCGCCGGCGTGAATGTCGAAGGTCTTTCCCAGGTATTTCATTGACATTGCCGAACATTCTATGTGCCAGCCGGGCCGCCCTTTTCCAAAGGGCGCGTTCCAAGACGGTTCTCCGGCTTTCGCGGCTTTCCACAAAACAAAATCTTCGGCGTCTGCCTTGTCATATTCATCAACATCAACTCTCGCGCCCGCTTTGAGTTCTCGGCTCTTTAGGCCGCTTAATTTACCGTAGGATTTAAATTTAAAAATATCAAAATATATCGAATTGTTTATCTTATATGCCGAGCCCTTTTTAAGAAGCGCTTCAATGATTTTTGTCATTTCTCTGATATGCCGCGTTGCTTTTGGATACTTATAGGCCTTTTCAATGTTTAGTTTTTTTAAGTCCTCAAAAAAAGCTTTTTCATATGGCTTTACAAAATCCGAAATGTTTTTTTTGGCTTTTTTAGAATCGCGGATAATTTTGTCCTCCACATCGGTGATATTCATTACATATTTAACTTTATATCCGCTGTATTCCAATGTTCGTTTTAAGACATCTTCAAAAATATAGGTTCTCAAATTGCCTATATGTGCGTAGTTGTAAACCGTCGGTCCGCAAGCGTAAAAGCCGGCCTGTTTGGGGCGCAAGGATTTAAATTTTTCTTTTTTATGGGTAAGAAAGTCGTAAAATTTTAAAGCCATTTTTTAGTTTTAAAATACATCCACATAAATGTCGTTGTGAAGAAAATGGTTATGGCGACAATCCAAAAATTAGCAGGGTTCATTTGCGTAATGGCGACAACTAGCATTGCCGGAAAAGTGATGAAAGACAAAATGGTGAAAGTTCTGATAATGGTGCTGGTTTTGTTGCTCAGCAGATTTGTATGTGTATCTTCAAGCGCGTTGATGGTGTCGGTGTAGTTGTCTATTTCACTCCAAACCCTTTCGTAATCGCCCATGAGGTCATTAAAATAAATTTTAAGATCAACGCTTTTTTCTGGCCAAAAATTTATTCCCCGGTTTGCCAAAGAATTAAATATTCTGCAAAGCGGCCTTATGGCAACCCGGAAATCCAGGATGTCTCTTTTGATAACCGACATGTCTTTGATCAATTCCCGCTCGGCGCCTTTAAACATATCATCTTCAATCCGGTTGATGTTTTTGCCGATGTGCGCCAATTGCCTTTCGGCGAAATTAAGAAGCTCTTCGCTTATCCAATAAAACAAATGCCCGGACGTTGAGTTGAAATACTTGGATTTCAGGCCGGACTTTTCTTCGCATCTTTTAATGAAGTCCTTGAGTGGCTCTATTGGTTCATTATGGATTGTTATCAAATGATTTTCGGCGATTAAAAAATCAAGCTCAATCGGCTTGGTTGTTTTTTTTATTTGATGGAAAATCGGAACATGCATCGCCAAAAACATGTAATTGCCAAAATATTCAACCTTTTCCCTTTGGGAAGCGGGGATTAACTCGTCTAAAACAATGGTGTGGATATTAAAATTATTTTTAAGCCAAGCAAGATCTTTTTGTGTTGGCTTTTCAATGTCGGTCCAGATTAAATTATTTTCCGTAATTGTTTTCATTTTTTAAATTTAATAATGACTAGATTTAGTTTAACATAAATTGGTAATAAATAAAAAGCGCCATTGCTTCTTGAATTAGCACTCTTGACAACGGAGTGCTAATTTTTATATACTACTTTTGTATGATAAAATTTGCGATGAATTTGGAAGGCCGGCCTCGCGATGTGTTTGTTATCGTGGTAGGCGAATTTATAAAAACGGCGAAACCGGTCGGATCCGAATTTTTGGCCGAAAATTATGATTTAGAGGTGAGTTCGGCTACAATAAGAAATGATTTGGCGTTTCTTGAGAGTTTAGGATTCTTAAACAAACCCCATCATTCGGGAGGCAGGGTGCCCACGGCTCATGGCTGGCATTATTTCGTTGAAGAAATTTGGGAACCGTCGTATCTGAAAGAAGAGGAAGCGTTAAAATTTGAAAATTCCGTTTCAAATTTAATTAACGCGTCTTTGAAAGTCAGGGAATGCGTCTCAAGAATTTTTCCGGAGGTGTCTGAAGAATTTTTAAAAAGATTTTTAATGGATAAAATATTTAACAATTATGAACGAAGAAAATAACTTATCCTCCGTAGTTTTAGCGAAGGAGGAAAATACAAACGAAATTGAAAATTTGCATAAGCAATCTGAAGAATATTTGAACGGATGGAAGCGCGCCAAAGCTGATTATCTGAATTTGAAAAAAGAAATGGAGGCGCAAAATAAGGAAATAAAGGAATGGCTGTCAAAAATATTTCTGTTGCCCATATTGGATATTATGGATAGTTTTGACAAAGCCTTTTCTGAAATTCCCGAAAATCTTTCCACCCAAGGCGGACCAGCCTCGGGCTGGAAAAACGAATCTTGGGTTGAAGGCATCGAAGGTATTAAGAAGCAATTCGGAGATTTCTTGAAAGCCCAAGGAGTTGAAGAGATGAAAATTAGCGGAGAAAAGTTTGATCTGTTAAAACACGAGGCGGTGGAATCGGTAGATGGGGGCGAGTCGGGCATGATAGCGGAAGAATTACAAAAGGGATATTTAATCGGCAATGAGGTTTTGAGACCGGCGAAAGTAAAAATTTATAAATAAAAATTAATAAAACTATGGCAAAAATATTAGGTATAGATTTAGGGACGACAAACTCGGCGATGGCTGTTGTTGAGGGCGGCGAACCGAAAATACTTGAAAATAAAGAAGGCAACAGAACAACGCCTTCAATGGCGGCAACGGCCAAAAATGGTGAACGCTTGGTCGGTCTTTTGGCGAAACGGCAAGCGGTGGTCAATCCGGAAAATACCATTTTTTCAATGAAAAGATTAATCGGGCGCAGGTGGAGCGACCCGGAAGTTTTGCGCGACCAGAAATGGCTGCCCTATAAAATCCAGCAATCAAGCTCGGGCGGCGTTGAGATCAATATGTCTGGTAAGTGGTATCGGCCGGAAGAGATCTCGACGATGGTTTTGCAAAAACTGAAACAAGACGCGGAAGAAAAACTCGGGGAAAAAATTATTGAAGCCATTATCACCGTTCCGGCCTATTTTGACGATTCCCAGCGGCAGGCGACGAAAAATGCCGGAGAAATCGCGGGCTTAAAGGTTTTAAGAATTATAAATGAACCAACGGCCGCAGCTTTGGCCTATGGTTTGGATAAGAAAAAATCGGAACAAATCGTGGTTTATGATTTCGGCGGCGGCACCTTTGATATTTCGGTTCTTGAAATCGGCGACGATACGATTGAAGTCAAGGCGACTGGAGGCGACACTCATTTGGGCGGCGACGATTTTGACCAAAGAATTACCAATTATTTGGTTGACATATTTAAAAAAGAGCAAGGCATTGATTTATCAAAAGACATAATGGCGCTGTCGCGGCTTAAGGAAGCGGCGGAGAAAGCTAAACATGAACTTTCAACAGTTATGGAAACGGAAATCAATTTGCCATTTATAACATCCAACGCGTCCGGGCCAAAGCATTTTATTATCAAAATGACACGAGCAAAATTGGAAGAATTGGTTCACGATTTCATTGCGACCTCGCTTGAACTCACCAAACAAGCTGTAAAAGAAGCGAACTTTTCTTTGGCCGATATTGACGAAATCGTTATGGTTGGCGGACAAACCAGAATGCCGGCAATTGTTGACGCGGTAAAAAATTTATTCGGCAAGGAACCGCACAAGGGTATTAACCCCGATGAAGTTGTGGCCCTAGGGGCCGCGGTACAGGGCGGAGTTTTGCAAGGCGATGTCCGCGATATTCTGCTTTTGGATGTTACGCCGTTAACTTTGGGCATTGAAACGATGGGCAATATTGCCACGCCGATGATTGTCAAAAACACGACTATTCCGACCGCCAAGACCCAAGTTTTTTCAACCGCGGCCGACAATCAACCGCAAGTGGAAATTCATGTTCTTCAGGGAGAGCGGCCGATGTCGGCCGACAATAAAACTCTCGGCAAATTTATTTTGGATGGCATTCCGCCGGCGCCAAGGGGCGTGCCTCAAATTGAGGTGACTTTTGACATTGATGCCAACGGCATATTGAATGTTTCGGCCGTAGATAAAGCCACCGGAAAAAAGCAGGCGATAACTATCACCGCTTCAACCGGATTGTCAAAGGAAGAAATTGAAAAGATGAAAAAAGAAGCGGAAATCCACGCGCAAGAAGACGCTAAGAAAAAAGAAGAAATTGAGATAAGAAATTCTGCCGAATCACTTATTTATATGTCGGAAAAGGCGGTAAAAGACGCGGGCGACAGGATAAAACCAGAAGATAAAAAAACAATTGAAGAAAAAATTGAAACCTTGAAAAAAGTAAAAGACGGCAGCGATATTGACGCTACTAAAAAAGCGTCGCAGGAATTATCAAGCGAAATCCAAAAAATAGGACAGACAATGTATAGTCCACCTTCAGAGGAAAATAAAGAACCCGTCTCTGCTTCCGCCTCCGCCGAGGCTTCGGCGGACAAGAAAACTACGGAGGGCGAGGAAGAAAATAAATAAAATAAATGCCAAAAGATTATTATGAAATTTTGGGGGTTCCAAAAACTGCGACTGAAGAAGAAATAAAGCGCGCCTATAGAAAACTGGCGCATCAGCATCACCCCGATAAAAATGGCGGCGATGATAAGAAATTCAAAGAAATTAACGAGGCGTATCAGGTTTTGGGCAGTAAGGAAAAAAAGGAACAATATGATAGATTCGGTCAAACATTTGAAGGCCCAGGCGGTTTTTCTTACGGCGGAGGATTTGGAAATTTTGGCGGACTTTCTGATATTTTAGAAGAATTGTTTGGTTTTGGCTCCGCAAAGCGCGGAGAAGGCGGATTTTCCGCTAGAGGCGGACCAACCTCTGGCTGGGGCGATTTTGGGGGCGGATTTAGTCGCGCCTTTTCAACTATTCAGACGCAATTAAGCATAGATTTTATAACTGCGGCGTTGGGTGGTGAGATTGAAGTTTCGGTGAAAGGGGAGAAGATAAAGCTGAAAATCCCGGCCGGCATTCAAAATGGTGAAGCCTTGGTGCATCATGGGAAAAATAATGATATAATTTTTGTTATTAATATAAAAACGCCGCGGCATCTTTCCCGCAAAGCCCGCGACATTTTAGAAAAATTAAGGAGTGAAATAAGTGAATAAACTATCATTCATTCGTGATGTTTTAAATCAATTTTTAAGCAACCCTACTTGGGACATTTTACTGTTGTTATTTTTCTTTTTTGCGGTTTTTGTTTACGGCCTGGTTGTGGGGCGGAACCGAATGATCATTCTTTTAATGGCGTCTTATCCCGCCGCGTTAATAAATGAATACTTGCCGTATCCCGCGAAATTTTTGTCTCAGCTTAATATTTCCCAGACCCTGTTTTTAAAATCCTTTTCTTTTTTCGTTCTAATCTTGTTTGTTTTCCGGATTTTGGATAAAGCCGGTTTTTCAAGAAAAGAAATAAGCAAAAAAACCGGTCAAGTTATATTTTTAAGTTTTCTAAATGTCGGTTTTTGGGCTAATGCGATATTTGGTTATGTCTTGAGAATGAGCGAAGAAGCGGTTAAACTGGCTCCGTTGACCAGATTATTATTCGGTTCGGCTATCTCCCATTTTATTTGGCTGCTCCTGCCCGCGTTGGCTTTGTATTGGTTCGGGAGAAAATAAGCCCCATAGCTTAATAGCAGATCCATCGGCTGTTAGACAGTTAATTAATAATTAGAGAAAAAGATGAAATTTAGGATGCCCCCATAGCTTAATGGTAAAGCAGTTGCCTTTTAAGCAATTGACCCAGGTTCGATTCCTGGTGGGGGCACCAGAAAGGAAAAATCAAGCGGTTTTGGTTCGCCTCGCTTCGCTCGGCGATTAAATTGTAAGGAATTTTGGGGGTAAAAACGAATTCACGACTTCGCATTTGGGGGAAGAAAAATTTTTAATCATAATTTATGGCAAACAAAAATATTGAAATTGAAATTCAGGTTAATGTAGAAAATTCTAAGCCGTTGATAGAATTTCTTGAAAAGGATGGCGTTTTTCCGATTGAAAAACGCCAAGTAGATGAATATTTCTCTCCTGTGCTCAAAGATTTTCTTGCTACGAGACCAGTTGCGGAATGGTTGAGACTGCGAGACGCTGATGGAAAATATTCTATCAACTATAAAAATTGGCATTTTGATAAAAACGGAAAAAGTCATTATTGCGATGAGTTCGAAACAAAACTTGAAAGCGTGGAGCAAGCCAAGAAAATTTTTTCTGCTCTCAATTTTAAATCTATTGTTGTAATTGATAAATTGAGAAAAGTTTGGACATATAAGGATTATGAAGTTGCGGTTGATTCGGTAAAAACTCTCGGTGATTTTGTAGAAGTTGAATACATAGGTAAAGATGAAAAAGTAAATCCAGGAAAAGTAACTGGAGAAATGGTTGACTTTCTTAAAAAAGTTGGCTGCGGAAAAATAACAAGGAATTATGTTGGTTATCCGTTCCTTATGCTTTTCCCAAATGAGGTTGAGTACGAAGTTCAGTGATTTTTTCATAGATTTTTTAATTGTATGCCGCCAAAGAAAAACTTGAAATTGTCAGCGGTGCGGCGGAGCCGCGCCGATAAAAACCGCCAAAGGACCTGTTAAAAACATCGGCTCGAACCATATTTTGGGAAAAGAAAATTTTTTCATTTTATATATGTCATTAAAAGATAGTTTCAAAAAATATTTTTCTAAAAAGCGTCATATTGCCACCGTTGTTGTTATCGTTATTTTGCTAACAATCATTGGCCTAAACAATTATTTACCGATTGGACCGGGTACTTATAATCAAAAACAAATTGATAAAATTCACTCTTCCGCGCCTTCAGACCATTTCAGCTTTGCCGTGATGGGCGATAATAAAAATAGTTTTAAAATATTTAGTAAAATCCTGAGAGACGTTGATAATAATCACTATACTTTTGCCATTGATGTTGGGGATTTAGTGTATGACGGCGAAAAAGCGAAATATCGGATTTTTTACAATATGATAAAAAACGAGCAGACGCCATTTTTGGTTGCGGTTGGCAACCACGATATCCGAGAAGGCGGGGCAGAAAACTATTTTGATATTTTTGGCAAATTTTATTATTCATTTGATTACGATGATTCTTTGTTTATTGTTTTAGACGATGCCAACGAAGATAGAATTGACGCAGTGCAGATGAAATGGTTGGAGAAACAATTACAGAGAAACTATCAACATAAATTTGTCTTTTTACATGTGTCAGCTTTTGACCCCCGTCCTGACACCAATCATTCCTTGTCCAACAAACAGAATGCCCAAGAATTTATTAATTTAATGGAAAAGTATAAAGTTGATACTGTTTTTGCTTCTCATGTTCATGCTTATTTTGATGAAACAAAGAACGGAATAAACTATGTCATTACCGGAGGCGCTGGTTCGGAATTATGGGGAATCGACCCTGACCATTATTTTAATCATTATATTAAGGTAGAAGTTGACGGCGACAAAATTAGCAAAGAGGTTATCAGATTTCCATCCGTTGATTATAATTGGTTTGACAGATTCTTTTATAATATTTGGACTTATATCAATGGTTTCTGGGTAACACATAAATTATTTTTAATTTTACTTTTGATAATTTTTATACTATTGATTGATTTATTTATTGAACGAGTTAAAAATTATTTGAAAGAATTTGCCGCCAAAAGAAAAACTTAAAATTGTCATCGGCGCGGCTCCGCCGCATTTTCAGAATTTCGCGGGAGCTTTTCCTCGCCGCCGCAGGCGGCGAAATGCGCCGTACCCCGTAGTAAGCTTTGCTTTACTACTGGGGTTCGGACTAATTCAAGAATACAGCGCAAGAAAAATTAGGAATGCTCGGTAATTTTATTTGAGTGTGGATAAAAATCCTGCGAGGCGCGGGATTTTTATGTTATAATTCGAAAGATGAAGGAAATATCAAAAAAACTCGGCTGATATTTATTATTAGTTTGTTGGTCTTGATAATTTTAGTGGGCAGTTTTTTGATTTCGGGCATTGACCGCTATGAAGTAAAAATAGACAGCGATAACTGGATTAACGCCGCAACGCTTAAAGTCGCTTCTTATGTGTTACCAAGGTTATCTCCGGGCGAACATGTGATTTTAGTAAGAGCTTATGATAAAGCGGAGAATCATACTGAAGATGAAATAAAAGTCATAATTGCGCCGGTAGCTTCTCCAAAAATTACCGAATATCCCGGCAATATTATTTCTCCCGGCGAGAAACTGACGTTGAAAGGAACAGCCGTGTCCAACGCGACAGTGGAAATTCATTTAGAGAAAAAAGGTCAAACGCCTGTAATATTTAACGCGGCGGCTGATAAAGACGGCCATTGGGAGGTAACCTATGAAAACATAATCCAATCCGGCGCTTACGAGGTTTGGGCAAAACAAATTTTAGACACCGGCGCCGAAAGCTTGTCTTCAAATACGGTTTATATAGGCGTCAATTCTTGGTTGTGGCGGGCTCTCCAGTGGCTTAAAAACATTGGGGGTTTAGTAATTGCGATTCTTATCTTTTTAGTCGCGGTTTTGGCCGGCCGGATATTACTTCTGGCACAGGTTCAGAATGTGGCAGATAAAATTGCGTCGGGAAGTTCATGAGGCCGAAAGCGCCCTGAAAAAAGGATTCAAGAAATTACAGCGAGAAGTAAAAAGCAACAAACCAGCAATGAAAGTTTTAAAAGATTTGTCAATAATTGAAAAAGATATAGAAAAAGAAATCAAAGATATTGAAAAGAAGCCTTGATAAATGTTAGAATGTTTAATTGGCATGATTCGTTTTGAAAACATCAGTAAAATTTATAATAGCCACTCCATGGCGTTGAAAAACGTTTCTTTTGAGGTTAATCCGAACGAATTTGTTTCAGTAGTGGGACGTTCCGGAGCAGGCAAGTCAACGCTTTTAAAGCTTTTGATTGCCGAAGAAAAACCGACCGGCGGCAAGATTTTTTTCAACAAGCAGAATATTCTGCAAATGCAGCTTGATCAGCTGCCTTTTTTGCGTAGGCAGATTGGCGCGGTTTTTCAGGATTTTAAATTGTTGCCTAATAAAACCGCTTACGAAAATGTAGCTTTCGCGATGGAGGTTGCCGGCAAAGACGCGATAGAAATTAAGAACGATGTCCCCAAAGTTTTAGATTTGGTCGGTTTAAAAGATAAAATGAATAATTTTCCAAGGGAATTATCCGGCGGAGAAAAACAGAGGGTTGCCATTGCCCGGGCTTTAGTACACCGTCCCAGCGTTATTGTCGCCGACGAACCGACTGGAAATTTGGATCCGATTAACACTTGGGATATTATCCGTCTTCTCATTAAAATTAACGAACTTGGCACGACGGTAATTTTAGCGACCCACGACAAGGAAATTATTAATGCCTTGGAAAAACGGGTAGTGAGTTTGGAAAATGGAACAGTGGTGAGGGACGAAAATCCCGGCCGCTACATATTAAGTTAATTTTCAATTTTCAAAAAAGTAATGATAACTACTCTTAGCAGAATAATAAAATCGGGATTAATAAATTTTTGGCGCAATGGCTGGCTGTCAACTGCCACCGTCTTAATAATGACCATTACTCTTATTACCTGGACCAGTATTTTTCTTTTAAATGTGGTCTTGACGTCGGTTTTAGATGTATTGGCCGAGAAAGTTGATGTCAGCGTTTATTTTAATCTGGACACCAAAGAGCCCGACATTTTGGCTCTAAAGTCAAAACTGGAAAATTTAAAAGAGGTGGCTAGCGTTGAATATGTTTCCACGGACCAGGCGCTCCAAATTTTTAAAAACCGCCATGCCGGCGACGATGTTCTACTCAAGTCAATTCAGGAACTTAATAATAATCCTCTCGAAGCCAGCTTAAATATTTTAGCAAAAGATTCAAGCCAGTACGCCGCCATAGCTTCTTTTCTGAATCAGGACCAATTCAAGAATATCATCAGCAAGATTAACTACACGGAAAATAAAGTCGTTATTGACCGGTTAAACAAAATTATCAGGGTCTTGCGCGAAAGCGGTCTCGTGGCTGGTTTGATTTTGGCTTTTATCGCCTTTTTGGTGGCTTTTAATACGGTACGGCTGGCAATCTATTCTTCGCGTGAGGAAATTACGGTGATGAAACTGGTTGGCGCTTCCAATTGGTTTGTGAGAGGGCCGTTTATTGTTGAGGGTGTTTTGCACGGCATAATTGCTTCGGCTTTTTCCTTTATGGTGATTATTCCCGGGGTCGGGTTTCTTGGGCCAAAACTTTTTAATTTTCTTCCGGAAATAGATTTAGTAAGTTATATAGGCAATAATTTTTGGTTACTTTTGTTTTTTCAGACCTTAGGCGGCATAATTTTAGGCGTCTTTTCAAGTTGGTTCGCGATAAGAAAATATCTGAAAGTTTAGTTGAAAATAAATGATTTTTATGGCAAAATAAAGCGGTCATCTAAGATGACCGCTTTATTTAAAAATTGCGGGGTCATCTAGCGGTAGGATACATGACTCTGAATCATGTCACCTTGGTTCGAATCCAAGCCCCGCAGCAGTATTTAACGATACGAACTCAAAATTTTTAGACGAACTGGTTTGTTCGCCCCGCCCTCTTTCCGAGAGGGCGGGGCTTTTTGCACCGCCAAAATCCTGCGGATTTTGGCAAGAAATGAAGCGGATTTTAATCGTTTCGGGCGAGTAAAAAATGTTTGAAAGAAATTTTTTGGCAAAAAGATTTCTTTCAATTCCTTTTGTCTTTTTAATTCCGCCAACGAAAAATTTTAGAGTATCTGAAATACTTTCGGCGGAAAATTTAGAGCATGACTCTGTTAGTTCGCACCCATTTCGGTGTCGGGCTTCTGAATCGTTGTTTAAGCGAAAAACAAGATTTTCAATGTAATTCTTGTCTAGCAAAATTCTCTCTAAATTTTCCAAACAAAAATTTTCTAATCTTTCGGCGGAAACTTGTTTTACCGGACAACTTTGCCAGTCAAATTTTGTGGTGGAAGTGCAACGATAGTAATAATATCTCGTGAGTTTTCCATTTTTTTGCTTATTGGTAAAACAAGCTGTCATATTTGAACCGCAATTTTCGCATTTTACCAATCCGCCGAAAAGAAAATTTTTGTATACTCTAAAATTTTTCTGTTTTTCTTTATGGATTTTTTGAGCAAGGGCAAAAATTTCTTCTGAAATTATTGGCTCGTGAATACCTTGATAGATTTCGCCATTATGTTTAATCTTTCCAACATAAACTGGATTTCGCAAAAGATAAGCCAAGATCGTTTTTGAGAAATTTTTGCCAAACTTTGTTTTTATATTCCTCTCTTTTAGCGTTCGGTAAGTTTTTGCAAGCGAGCCGGTTTCAATATAAGTTTCAAAAATTGATTTTATTTCTTCCGCTTCTTTCGGGTTTATAACAAGTTTTTTATTTTGCCGCGAATATCCATAAGGAGTAAAACCGCCATTACACAAACCTTTTTTGGCACGCTCTAACATTTTGTCTCTAGTTCTTTCGCTGGTTAGTTCTCGCTCAAACTGCGAAAAAGTAAGCATAATGTTGCGAAGTAATCTGCCTGCTGGTGTTGAAGTATCAAATCTTTCCGTAATGGAAATGAAATCAATTTTTGCTCGCTCAAAAAATTCAATGAGTTGGTAGAAATCTTTCGGCGAACGAGTGAGCCGATCAATTTTATAAACCAAAACCACATCAATTTTTTCTTTTTTCAAATCTGAAAGCAACTCCTGGATTTTAGGCCGTTGCAGGGTTGCCCCGGAAAATCCGGCATCGTTGTAAATTTTAAAAACTTGCCAATCATTTTGGCTCGCAATAAACGACCTAATTTTTTCCTCTTGACTCTCGCAAGACGAAAATTCTTTTTCCGCTTGAATATCCGTAGATACTCTTGTATAAATGGCGCATTGTTTGCTCATATTTTTTAACAAAAGAGGCAACCCTGTGGACATAAACCCGCATTCGCGAATTTATACAGAAGTTGCCTCTTTCGGATTACAACGATTAAGGTTGTAATAAAAGCGAATGCTATAGTTTATGTCCACTTTCATTATACCAAAGATTTGAAAAAAGAAAAAATCAAAAATCCTTTACTTGCCCGAAACCATCAAAATCCGCTTCATTTTAAGCCAAAATCCGCAGGATTTTGGCGGTTCAAAAAGCCCCGCCCTCTCGGAAAGAGGGCGGGGCGAACAAACCAGTTCGTCTAAAAATTTTGAGTTCGTATCGTTAAATACTGCTGCGGAATTAAAACAGCAACAAACTTTTGAAATTATTTTACCGAATTTAATCCATAAATCCAAAAAAAGAAATCTGAAAAAGAAATAAAGGCAAGCGGGGCGAAGTCCCGCCTGCCTAATTTACCGCAAAAATTTTCTGAACCTTTTTCGCTCGCCCGGCGCTTCGGGCGGGATCGCTCTTAAAAATAAAAATCTACTTACGAGAATAACTAAAGCAAAAACAGATACTATTGGTATCTGTTTTTGCGGGTTAGCTATTCTTTCTCTAATTTCTTTCTAATTCCATACCAGAGGGAATTGGCCTAAATTTTTCTTTTATAGTTCCTATTATAAGATACCATTTTTTACATTCTATTCCTGGATATTGATGACAATCTCTTTCTGTCGAAATCTCATCGGAAATTACTTCTCCGCTTTTTAGTCTGATATTTTTAATTTCGATCGTAAATGTGGAGGGTTCCTTTCCATAATAAATTTCTATCTCGCTAAAATCAGCTTCTTTAAACTTTTCTATTTTTTCTCGAATTACTTTATCTGCTTCGTGGGTCTTTGGCACTAATTTTTCAATTGTTTGAATATTTCCTGTTTTTAATCCTTCTATATATTTTGCAACAATTTCCTCTTTTGTTTTCTCTCCTCTTAACCATCCCAATTCAAAAGTGTGGAGGTATATTTTCTCGAAAAACCGCAGAATATAAGGAGAACAAATCACCAATATTACCAGAATCAATGTAATAATTACTATCTTACTCATTGTCTTTTATTTCTATTTAATTTCCAGAATCATAAAGACGCCAACCATAAAAATTAGCATTTGGATACTGACCCATAAATTCCCAGAGTGACTGATCTTGTGTATTCGGCGTATGGTAAGAAATGCGAATATTACACCCAGGTCTTACATCTGTTACTATCAGTGAATGATCAATATAGCCGTTGGGATTAGGGTTTCCATCCCTCTGAACTATATCTCCTTTTTGAAGACTACAACCATTACTTGTTAAATAGCCTCTAGGCCGATTATAAGTAAACCACCACCAATAGTGTGCACTTGTCCAAGTCCTACTTTGGCCCATCCAGTTGAAGGCATACCACCAAACAGAAGTAGAATATTTATCTGGGTACCATCCTACCATTGGCCAATTTCCATACCAGACAGCCTGAGAAATAAAATTAGTGCAGTCACCACCAGAAGAAGTAAAATCTCGGAAGGAAGGATTAGGATTTTTTGCATAATAACTACCATACCAAGCAGCATTATTCCGGTTATAAGTATAGGAGCTACTCAGTGTTGAAACATTTTCTTTCTTAATTCTCCATTCTTCGATTTTCTGGTTTTTTATTGTCTCTTCTGGAAGTGGAATTGGTGGTAATTTTTTAACCTCAGGCGTTAGAAGTTGGCCTCTTACTATCGATCCATCTTCAAATTTTTCAATACTCCATTTTTTTTCTTTTTTAACTAACCCAAAAAGGTGAGGATAAATCCCTGAAGTATTTGAGCCATCATCGTATGTGCAAGTTCTGTCTTCCCTTACTTTTACATTTATTTTATCCTTTTCTACTCTTTCTATATTTTCAATACTTGAATTAAAAGAGCAATTTATCTTGAGTGGCACTTTTATTTCTCCTTTAATAATTCCTTCGGCCATACCTTTTACCATAGAACTAGTATCCGGACGCTTTAAAATTTCTTTTGCTTCTTCTATTATCTGTTCTTTTGTTTCTATTTGTTTTTGACTTTCTCCGTGAAGAAATTCTTGAATTACAGATTGAATTTCTGTTTGATCTTCAGGATTAACAATTACTCCCTTTTTAGCAAAAGTGGTTTCAGACAATACCAAACAGCTTCCAATCAGTAAACTAATACCAATAACAGAAACAAAAACTTTTCTCTTGGCGACATTTGTCCATTTAGTTTTTTCTCTCATAATTCTTTAATTTTGTAATTTATTTCCGGGGGGTCGACCTTTATTTTTTCCTCCTCCAAATTTATTAAAACTTCAATTCTCCAACTATAATAACAAATTGTCTACGGTAATGTCAAGAGTTTGGAGAGTTTGTCATAAAATGTCTACTCGGAAAATTTGCTTTAGTTACTTCCATAAGTAGATTTTTATTTTTAAAAGCGAGCCCGCCCGAAGCGCCGGGCGAGCGAAAAGTGAAAGAGGAGGCAGGCGGGGGCTTCGCCCCCGCCTGCCGAAACAAACTTTCTTTAAATTTTTTGAGTTTTTGTCCCTGACATTGTGTAGATAAATTTATTAAGATAATTATGGGAGGCAAAATTTAGGAAAATTCCTTTAGGAAAATTCCTTTATGTAAGGCGTAATAAAATCTTCCAAAATCCGTCATATTTATAGAAAAAGAATAGTTCTTTGAAAAAATTGGTCCAAGTTAATCTTCTGGCAGAATTGTCCTTAAGAGAAAGGTTCTTGAGGTCAGCTCTGCCAGAAGATTGCTGGCAAAAATGAAGGAAGGAGGCGAAAAAGAATGATTAGAGATTCCCCGAAAAGAGAAAGACTCTAAAATAGAAACCAAAACCAAATAAGGAGGAAAAAGTGAAACTGCTGAAAGGAAAAGCGGGTAAGATAGGATTAGCTATCCTGGCCCTGAGCCTGATAGCCACTTTGGGAGCAGGAGTGCTTGCTCCAGCACCAGTTGAGGCAGCTTATACTCCTGTTCCTCCATACCTCCAAAAGTATGTTGAATACGCATATTATGGAGGTTGGGGATATAACGATGGAGTAGAGCTAAAATTAACAGAGCCAGATGGGATAAACTTTGGTAAATCCCAAAATGGAGCCAACTTACTTGCATATTGGGTTATGCACCAACCGGAGTGGAAAGGCTCTCGTTCTCAAGCAAATGTTGCCTCAGAAATAAAATGGCATTGCCAAGCATGGGGATGGATACCATGGTTGAGGTCTCGCCTTAATCCTGTCAATATCGAGTACTTCCAGAATTGGCCGCAAAGTGCAATAGACTAATAGCGAGCCTTAGAATCTCCATTTCAAAATTAGCTGCCTGCGAATTTCGTAGGCAGCTCTTTATTTTAATAGATTAAGTAAATTTGAATTTTCTAATAAGGCGACACGTAAATAGCAAAAATCTTTGTCTTTAGTTTTTTCACATAAAGAAGGGTCTTTCCAAATTAGAGCTGCATCATGATAGCATTCTGCTGGGCCCGGCATAATTTTATTGCCCGAGATAATTCCTGGAATAAGAAATCTAACTCCGGGAGGTTCCCAGGTTTTAGTACACCAATGAGGGTTAACGAGAATGGCCTGACAATATACATAATCTATATTATATTTAGGGTTTCCACCTTGTTCTTTTTCCTCTTGGCAATATAATGTAAGATTATCCCAAGTTCTCGATTCTGAAAGGTAAAGCGCAGTTCCTTCTTCCGTAAGTTGCGGATAAGTGATTAGAGAGAAAATTTTTAAATAGTGAAAGTCAGAGCACCATCCCAAAGAACCACATTCAGGTTTTAGAGATTTCCAATCTATTTTTAAAGGATCATTTTCAATGTTTATAAAACATAGTTTTTGCAACTCTGAGTCTTGAATTTTCGCACAAATTTCTGATGGTGGCAACAAAACCACAGTTTGATAAGAGGAAATCGGCAATGTTAAATTAACTTCTCTGACAAGTATACAAATAATATGTAAAATAATATATAAAATCAGCGGACTAATTATTATTAAAAAAATTTTCCATTTTTTCATAGTAAAAGTTTTTAATTTCAATTTTTGTTTAATTACCAAGTCGTGAAATGAAGCCATAGCCAAAGAACCAACATAATAAGAAGTAAAACTTCAAAAATTCTAACTGGTATAGCTACCCATTTGGGTAATAACCTGAAGAAATAATTTGTATTTCGCATAATAAAAATATTTTAATCTTATTTTCCATGTTTCATTACCTTGCTCCCTTCAATTTTACCTTCCATAATTATCTTAATAAATTTATCTACACAATGTCAAGGACAAAAACTCAAAAAATTTAAAGAAAGTTTGTTTCGGCAGGCAGGGGCGAAGCCCCTGCCTGCCCAATTTCAGCGTCGAAAGGTGTTGTCTCCGCAGGATTGCCGCTTTTTGATAATAATTAATAAATTTAAAAAATTATGAACAAAACAAAATTCAAACAATGCGCAATATATACGAGAGTATCAACGGATATGCAAGCTGAAAAAGAATTTTCATCTTGTGAAGCTCAAGAGCAGAAAATTAGGTCATTTATTAAGAGTCAGAATAACTGGCAAGTGTTCAGGGTTTATTCTGATCTTGGTTATACTGGAGCAAACACTAACCGTCCTGCCTTACAAGAACTATTAGAGGATATAAAGTAAAGGAAAATTGGCATTATTTTAGCTTACAAAATTGATAGATTAACCCGTTCTCCAAAAGATTTTTATCAACTAATCGAGGTTTTCGATGAATATAATGTTGATTTTATTTCTATCACCGAAAGATTTGATACCCCTACTCCAGCCGGCAGATTATTGAGAAACATAATGCTTACCTTTGCCCAATTTGAAAGGGAATTAACTTCAGAAAGAACCAGAGATAAATTACTTGAAAGAGCCAAAAAAGGATTGTCGAATGGCGGGCATGTTCCTTTCGGTTATAAAAAAGAAAATAAAAAACTCGTCATTGATAAAAAGGAAGCTGAAATTGTAAGATTGATTTTTGAAAAATATATTGAGACTCGCTCTATTAATAGAGTTTATGATTTTCTCAAAGAGAAAAACATCAAAAACAGGCAGGGAAAAATCTTCTCTAAAGAACATCTTGCTCTAATTTTGAGAAACATCACTTATACGGGGAAAATAAATTACGCTGGTCAGATTTATCAAGGCATTCACCAGCCAATTATTTCTGAAGAACTATTTGAACTTGCTCA
>Ga0210018_1000184_pt1 | contig 29778 bp, 27 predicted proteins | sample CryGeyCG2014_010_2_FD_183967 | JGI IMG/M metagenome (GOLD analysis project Ga0210018, IMG submission 183967) | Groundwater microbial communities from aquifer - Crystal Geyser CG09_land_8/20/14_0.10 (SPAdes) (version 2) | ecosystem: Environmental > Aquatic > Deep subsurface > Groundwater | place...
CAGTTGGCAACGCCGCCTTGGAAGGAAGCGGTGGCAAATTAAAATCTTTCACCTGGGAAACTTCGGAAACCGTTTTGAGAGTCCGGTCCCACAAACCCTTAACCCGTACCCGATGTCCCACTTGCAGATCTGCAAGACTAATAATCCCCTCGGTGCGATTGATAATCTTCGAGCTATAATTTAACAATATCAGTTTAAATCTCTCGATGCAAATTTAATATTATCTTTATTAATTAAAATTAATTTATCATTAATTCGCATATTCGTTGCATTCGCATTGTTTTGTATTATTCGTATCATATATTTGTCTTTCCTCCTAACCTATAACACTTAACTCATAACTGACTTCCTTCTATGTTACAATAGCCTTATGAAATTTGGAAAAGTGCTCTTAATCGGTCGGCCAAATGTGGGCAAATCAACATTTGTCAATAATTTAATTGGTCAAAAAGTGGCCATTACTTCACCAAAAGCGCAAACCACCCGTTTTCCAATCCGCGCTTTGTATGAAGATGAATGGGGAAAAATTGTTTTTATTGACACTCCGGGAATTTTTAATAAGGCCGAAGATATGCTTTCCAAAAGAATTAATCAGAAAACCATGCAGGCAATCCGTGAAGAGGTTGATGTGGTTTTATATATGGTGGATCAATCCCGTCGACGTGATTTTGAAGAAGCTCATGTTTTGGGAATTGTCCGGAAGATTGATCGTCCAAAAATTTTAGTTCTTAATAAGGTTGATAAGGGTGAGGGATTTCTTCCTCAATATAAGTTTATGGAAGAAGAATTTAAAGACTTTTTTCCGATCTCTGGCATCAACAGACAACATGTCAAACCGCTGCTTGACAAGATTTTTTCATTGCTCCCGAAGATGTCTTTGAATAAAAACCAGGAGGACGATTTAAATTCCAATTATCCTTTGCTTAATCTTGACAGCAAGATTTTTATTGCTGAACTGATTCGCGAAAAGGTTTTTTTGATGATGGGTAAAGAAATCCCTTATCGTTCAACCGTTATTGTTGAAGAAATCACTGAAAGGAATGAGAAATTAACTTACATTAAGGCAAAAATTTTAACGACTGAAGACCGTTATAAAAAAATGCTGATTGGTGTTGGAGGACGAAAGATTAAGGAAATCGGTGCCTATGCCCGCAAAGAAATTGCTCTTGCCACCAGCAAGAAAATCTACCTTGATTTGACGGTTGAAACTGACCCCCACTGGCAGGAAGTTTATTACACTTAAGTTCTACTTATCCATTGACAAACCGTACTGAATTTAGTACTATTGGTTTTATGAATACAATTTCAACTATTATTCCTGCCAATGAGGCACGATCTAACTTTTATCAGCTCCTTGAAGAAGTTGATACAAAATTGCAGCAATTTATCATAACGCTTCGCGGTAAAGCAAAAGCAGTGATCATGTCTGCTGAAGAGTTTGCCGGATGGCAAGAAACTTTAGAAATCTTATCAGATAAAAATCTGATAAAAAGCATAAAAACAGGTGTGGTGGAAATGCAACAAAAAAAAGGAGTTTCTGAAGAAAAAGTCAATAAACTCCTAAAATGGTAATTACAACTATATGGAAATCGTTTATTCTCCCGAGTCCATTAAAAAGTTAAATAAAATTCCTCCATCTGATCTAAAAAAAGTCAAGAAAAAAATAGATTTGATTAAAGCAAATCCTATCTGCGGGAAGTTATTAAAAGGAGATTTCCAAGGTCTTTACAGCATAAGAGCTTGGCCACTTCGAATAATTTATTCTTTTGATAAAAAAAGACAAACGGTTTTTATCGTGACGGTTGATTATCGAGGAAGCGTTTATAAAAATTAAATTAAACCCTTTTAACTCTTTAACCCGTTAACTCTTTAACTCTTTTTACACATTCTTCTTTCCCCAAAATCTCCATTGATTCATTCAAGGGTGGGGAGATTTTTTTGCCGGTGATGGCAACACGAAGCAACATAAAAAACTCGCTGTTTTTTAACTCGGAGTTTTTCGCGGTTTGCACCAATTGATTTCCGATATTATCCACAGTCCAATCTTTTATTTTCTCCAGATCTTTACTTATCTGTTTAAATAATTCTTTTTTTCCTGATAAATCAATTTCATATTTTTCCGGTGGCTTGAAAAAAAACTCACACATTGGCAAATAATCCGATAGTTTTTTTATTCTCTCTTGAATTAAAGGAATCGTTTTTTCAACTAAGACCTCATCAAATATAACTTTTTGTTTTTTATAGAAATCTACGATTTGACTTTTGACTTTTGACTTTTGACTTTTCCTTATGTACATTCCATTCATCCATTCCAACTTTTTTAAATCAAAAATTGGAGCAGCGACATTAATATCTTTTAAATCAAAAAGTTGAATAAACTCTTCACGTGAAAAAATCTCCTTTCCTTTTGGATGACTCCAACCCATTAAAGAAAGATAATTTAAAACTACCTCTGGCAAGAAACCTTGTTCTTGATACCAACTAACATTTGTATGTCCCTGTCTTTTGGAGAACTTTGATTTGTCAGGATTGCGAATAATCGGTGTGTGGAAAAATAGTGGTTTTTTCCAATCAAGAAAATCATAGAGTAAAATTATTTTTGCCGATGATGTAAGCCATTCTTCTCCTCGTACCATATGTGTCACACCCATTAAGTGATCGTCAACCACCACTGCTAAAAAATAGGTAGGATAACCGTCAGATTTTAGTAAAACCTGCTCGTCCACATCGTTTGACTGAAAAACAATTTCTTTTCGTAGCTCATCCTTCATTATGATTTGAGTATTTTCTGGAACTCTAAGACGGATAACCCACGATTCTTTTTTAATTCTTTCTTGGACTTCTTCTTTTGCTAAATTACGACAGTGCTTATCATACATCGGAACTTTTCCCTCTTTCTGTTTTTTCTGCCTCATTTCATCAAGTCGCTCCTTAGAACAAAAACAGTAGTATGCCTTTCCTTTATTAACTAATTCTAACGCGTATTTTTTATAAATTTCCAATCTTTCTGATTGACGATAGGGAGCATAAGAGCCACCTTTTCTAGGACTCTCATCTTCCATCAAATTAAACCAATCTAATGCGGCAAAAACTTTTTCTTCCGCATCTGCAACTGTCCGATCTTTGTCTGTATCTTCAATACGAACAATAAATTGACCCTTATTTTTTTTCGCAAAAGCATAGTCAAACCATGCTTGATAAATCGTTCCAATATGAGGATAACCAGTCGGTGATATTGCTGCACGCGTTCTTACCATTTAAATATTATACAATACTTAAAATAAGGTTCTCCTATAATTCAAATTTAGTTTGTTAATTTACTGTTATTGATTTAAGTTTATTTTTTGATAATAATTAGATTAATATGATTGAAGATAGTAACTTTACTCCTTTGAAAAATTCGTTAGATCATCCTAAGCAAAATAAGAAAGTACTATTGTTAATATTAATTTTTATCGTGATTTGTGCTTCCATTTTCGGATTAAAACTAATTAACACAACTCAATCTTCTTCGAGTAGATCAAATGAAACAAACCCGATATTGCCAACGTTAATTAAAATAAAAAATAATCAACCGAGCCCAATCCATAAAATCTCTCCAACGCAAACTCCAAATCCAGAAAACCGATTTGGAATATATACAAAAGATGCTGATTTTGATTGTATACCTGATTCAGTTGAAAAAGAAATCGGTCTTGATCCAAATAAAGATGAATGTATCCTCCGTGATTGCGATCCTGAAAAAAAGAGAAATGCAAAATATGATCAAGTTAATGTACTTTTTATTCTCGACTCATCCGGATCAATGGCTGCAAATACAACTGATGGTAAAAATAAAATTGAAGCTGCAAAAGAAGCAATTTCCTCCTATATTGCTCAAGCACCGGAAAATGTGAATTATGGCTTAATGGTTTATGGTCATAAAGGATCTAATTCACCCACAGATCGTCCCTTATCATGTGCTGGTATTGAAGTTTTATATCCTTTAGGAAAACCAAACAAACAAGAGTTATTAAAAGTGATTGCGAAGTTTAGTGCAACCGGATGGACACCAATTGCTGATTCGTTTGAAAAATCAACAACTGTATTTTCCGGTCATGAAGACGAAAATAACCATATTATTTTGGTCTCTGATGGTGAAGAAACCTGTGGCGGTGATCCTGTTACTGCTGCTAAAAGTCTTAAAGATAAAAAAATAGTTGTACAGATAGATGCGATTGGATTTGCAGTCGATGCTAAAACAAAATCTCAACTCGAGTCTATTGCACAAGTTGGCGGAGGAAAATATTATGAAGCGATTGATGCAGCCGGATTAAACGAAGCAATTAAAACTGCAGGACAAAATGTTATGATTGAAGCAAAATTTCGTTCTTGTTTAGTTGACGCCTATATTAAAGAACTATTAAATTGCCAATCCGATCGTACTCTTAAATTTACAAAATATGTTGGTACACAAATGGATACGGCGTTAGGAATCCGCGGGCACAAGCTTGGTGAATTCTCCATGGAACAATACAACCTTTTAAAAGCTTCATGGGATCATCTCAATCCAGTTTGCCAGGCAATTCAGCAACAAACCAGTGACGCAGCGAAAAAAGCACAATCAGAAGCAGAAAAACAGTTAACTCAATAAAAAATTTATCCCCACATCGCTTTTAATTGTGGAAAACGTTCAATTCCGAGAAAATCCATATATGCTAAATTCCAACCAGTATGAAGAATTTCGTGATTATTTAATCCCCAGATCATTTGCAACGCTGGTACCGAAAATTTACTCCATTTAACCCTGACTTTAATTTTGTTAATATCTTGATGTGATAAAGTTTTCAACAATAATAGAGTTGATTCGTCAAACTTCAATATTAATTTCTCTTTGTTAAATTCTTCTGGATTTAGTAAATCAAGATATTCTTTATGTTTGTGTTTCAATTCTCCTGTTAAAATTCCATTAATATAGTCTCTCGTTACGTCAATCTGATGTATAAGATTTTTTCTTGGAGAATCTGACTTAACTCTTTCATTGTCAACAAGATGTACGTCTAATTTATCTTCTGGTACTCGCAGATAATAACACCGATTAATTTCCCGATGCATCAAAAAAGCGTTTACAAAACCCAACGCAATCGGATTAGTAATTTTCTTTTTCCTGATTATAATTTCTTGTTTTAAATTGTCCATATTTAAAAATATAAAATATTGTACCAACTCTTTAGCCAATTGGTCGACCTCGTAGGTCGACGGATTTTTGGCTCAACTCAATTATAGGCTTTCGCCTGTATGTTAAACATTGTTGCATATTCGCCGTTAATTTTCATTAGTTTATTATGGTCACCGCGTTCAATAATTTGTCCGGCTTTTAAAACAACAATTTCATCTGCCTGACGCACAGTAGAAAAACGGTGTGATACCATCAAAACAGTTTTATTTTTGATCAAAGACATAACTTTATTAAAAATCTCATTTTCCGTTTTCGCATCAACTGCCGCGGTTGGCTCGTCGAGAATGATAATTGGGCTGTTTCGCATAAATACTTTTGCCAGTGCAATCCTCTGCCACTGGCCAATTGACAATTGTTCACTTCCTTCAAATGTTGCGCCAAGTAGTTGCTGATATTTGTTTGGTAGCTTATTGACGAATTCTAAAACTCCTGCCATCTTTGATGCATTAATTATCTCTTTTCTTTTATTAATTTTATCAATCGCACCCATGGCAATATTTTCTTCAACGGTTAAATCGTAGCCAACATAATCTTGAAATAAAACCGCAAAACGCGATCGCAGTTCCTCCAATGGAATGTTATTTATATCAACTCCGTTGATAAATATTTTACCTTTTTGCACATCATAAAATCGGCACAGCAACTTAATCAAAGTGGTTTTCCCTGACCCGTTTTCACCAACCAAGGCAATTTTTTGATTGGATTTTATGTTAAGCGAGAAACTCGAAAAAACTTTACGTTTACTGTTTGGATATCCAAAACTAATATTTCTAAACTCAATTTCATAATTATTTGTCATCCCGACCTCGAGCGAAGTCGAGAGGGAGGGATCTAAAACAGGGACGTTGTCTATTTTATTTTTCATCTCTAAAAATCGACGGATCTCTTTGATATATAGATTTGCCTCATATCCATAATTAATATTTTTCACCAGGTTTGAAAGGGCCAAAGAAAAAGCTGCTAGGTTACTAAGATAAAAAGTTAATAGTCCTGGGGTAATTTGCCTATTGATCAACATAATCAAGAGACTAACTGTAATATATAACCCAGGAAAATTTGAAAGTAAGATTCCCCCAAAACCATATACCACCCGTTTTCTTTCAATCTTTTTTTGATTAAAGTGGAACTCACCAATCAGTTGACGAATTTTATTGATAAAGTAGTCACCAACTCCATAAAGCATAAATTCTTTAATATAGGACAAATTTTCAAATAAATTAGAAAAATAAGTGTATTTTCTTCTTGTGGTTGAATCAGCATCCCAAATATTCCAAGCCGACTGACCGATCTTTAAAAGAATGATTATTGCGGGAATCTGAAACAAAAAAAGAAGTATTAACCAAACAGGATTTATCTGAATAACAATGATGCTCTGAACACCGATCTGCATTAAATTGTAAAAGCTCCAAAAAGCGATATTGAGCATATCGGTTGTTCGCCAAGAATAAGTATCTAAGGCTTTTTGTTTTAAATCTAAAAAATTGCTGTTTTCAAAAAATTCAATATCCATTTGATTAAGTTTTTTCACCATTACAACTGCAAAATACGCCTCTAAATCAAAACGCATAATCTTGAACATTCCTTCAAGAAAACTGTCTAAAAAATACCATCCCACATCAAAACTCACTTTTAATGCAATTAAATATAGGACTGGTTTAATTACATCGATTGATGTTGATTTCAAAACTAAAGAAGTATCAATTATTTGTTTTAATAACCAATAGGAGATAATCGGGAGGACAACATAAAAAATTGTGACAAAAATTCGGACAATAAATTTAAAACGATTAATTGAATAACTAATCTTAAGAATCCAAACTAAGCTCCTTACCAACTCAATCAATTGACTTATTTTGTTTTTCATATTATTGGTAAATACAAAATTAATTTATTAAATCTCTCGTAATACTCTATTTCTGGTCGACTTCTGTCATACGCATTTTCTTTTTTTATTTGGTCAAAAGCAGATGCAATTAAGTGTAATTTGTCGAACCAATCACACATTATAAGTTTTGCGTATTTTCCAGCAGGAATAATGTACGTATCTAGTTCTAATCGCTGAAGATTATCAATCGGTTTTATTTTTGAACAAGCATAATAATCACCTTGCCAATATATACCATACATTTTTCTCCCTTTAATTGACTTTAACTTTATCTCAAGCTCATCAAATGCTTTTTTCGCTCCATTTATTCCGCTACCCGATTTTACATAAACTGTTTTTATTTCTTCAAGAAATGTTATATTTTTTTCATCCAATTTACTTATTTTGTTTTTCATATGATTTTTGAATTCGTTAATCTGTTAACTCATTAATCCATTAATTTTTTTAAAAAATGTCCCGTATACGATCGTTGACAATTAATAATATCTTTCATACGTCCTTGTACAACAACCTCCCCACCCTTTCTTCCACCTTCCGGCCCTAGATCAATAATCCAATCAGCACAACTGATGACGTCTAAATTATGTTCAATCACTATCACGGTATTCCCGTTATCGACTAATCGTCTTAAAATTACGATAAGCCTTTCAATATCTGCCATGTGTAACCCTGTAGTTGGCTCATCCAAAACATAAATATTACCTTTTTTATGTAACTCACTGGCTAATTTGACTCGTTGTGCCTCACCACCTGATAACGTATCTAAGGACTGACCTAGTTCCAAATAGTCCAAACCCACTGACTTTAAAATCCCCAATCGTCTGACAATTTCATCATCACTAAAAAATTTTACTGCTTCGCTGATTGTCATTTCCAAAACATCGGCAATTGACTTTCCTTGATACAAATATCCCAGCACTTCTTTTTTATAACGTCGACCTTCACACTCTGAACAAATTAAAGTCACACTGCTTAAAAAATGCATGTCAATTTCCCGAAAACCTAACCCTTGACATTTTTCACATGCACCAATTGAGTTAAAACTAAATAATCCAATATTTTTTCCGGTTGCATGACTAAAAGTCTTTCTGATTCGATCAAACACACCGGTATAAGTGGCAGGATTACCGCGATTCATTGCTCCAATTGGTGATTGATCAATTACGACTGCTTGCGGGTGTTGTTCCAAGAAACAATCGAAAATCAAAGAACTTTTACCCGAACCGGCAACTCCGGTAATACAAGTTAAAACACCAGTTGGAATATCAACGCTGATATTTTTTAAGTTATTGGTTGAGGCGTTGGTTATGTTTAAAACTTCCGTCGTTATTCTAGGGAAGAGCGTAGCGACGACTCCAGAATCTACATTAGATGATTCTGGATGCGCTTCCTCGCCGAGTTTGAATCGGCTCGGTCGCTTACCAGAATGACGTTTATTACTTAAATATCTTCCAGTCAAAGACTCTTTGTTTTGCTTCAAATCATTCGGCTTTCCAATAAACATCACCTTTCCTCCTTTTTCCCCAGCCAATGGTCCAATATCAATTACACAGTCAGCTGCTTTAATCACTTCTGAATCATGTTCAACCACTAAAACGCTATTACCTTTATCACGAATTTTCATTAAAAGCGTAATCATTTGATTAATATCACGCGGATGCAGTCCAATGGTTGGTTCATCCAAAATATATAGCATCTCTATCAAATCACAACCTAGTTGCCGTGCCATTTTTACCCGCTGTGATTCACCACCTGACAAAGTTCGCACTGACCGGCTTAAGGACAAATATCCCAAACCAATTTCTTTTAAACTCTCAATCATCTCCGTCATTTTGGCCACAATCGGTTGTGCTAGTGGATGTTTAATGTCTTTAAAAAACTCATATAAATCATCCAACTCCATATTTACCAACTCGACAATATTCTTATTATTAATTAAAACTGCACGAGCACGTTTATTTAACCTTGAACCCTGGCAAACATCACAGTGCTCTAATTTAAAAAATTTATTATCACGACCAAGCGTTGAAGAAGACAGTCCCCGTCTATCAGCTCGCCGTCTCATAATCCCAGTCACCACTCCTTCAAAACTATATTTTTGGATAAAGCCTTGAGTTTTGTCACTCATCACTAATCTCCCACTATAGAGCAGTTTATCCAAATCCTGCCGACTAAAATCTTTTAGGGGTTTATGAACATCAAATAAATTACTGGCAATAATAATATTGGTCCGACGACTACCGGAACGAAATTCCGAATGACGAATTCCTCCTTGAGTAATTGACTTGTCCCAATTAAATATACTATTTTCATCAATTACCAACTTTTCCCCCAAACCTTTGCAATTTTCGCAAGCTCCCTCTGGACTATTGAAAGAAAACAAGGTGGAATCCCCAATTGTAGGCAACCCATAACGACTAAAAAGCAACCGCAGATAGGTATAGATTTCCGTTACCGTTCCCACCGTGGAGCGTGGATTAGTTCCAAGACGTTTCTGGTCAATTATTATTGCGGGAGAAATCCCGCTAATTTCATCAGCTTTTGGACGCCCAATTTTAGGTAGACGTTGGCGCACATAAGTTGTTAAACTCTCCAAATACTGTCTTTGCGCTTCAGCATATATCACATCAAAAACCAATGATGATTTTCCCGCTCCGGACAAACCAGTAAACACCACTAACTGGTTACGGGGAATATCAACATCAATATGTTTTAGATTGTGTTCATGGGCATTTCGCACTCTTATTATCATATGACTGGGCATTATAAACTATGCCCGTACGTCATACGCAAATCAGGAGAGTTATAAAGTGAGATTTAACTGTCATTACGAACCCCCGCAATGCGGGGTTATAACCACGCTTAGCGGGGGAAGTTATAATCCCGAGCTTTTTCGAGGGGTTATAATTCCGAGTGTTAATCGAGGAACAATCCCGTTAATATAAATAAAATCCTATTGGTAATGGGATTGCCACGTCATCCCGCTTAAGCGGGATTCCTCGCAATGACATTGTCTGGTACAAGTTTATCAAGAAGTCTGAATAAAGTATAATAACCTTATGTTATTAACTAAAGCATTTGCGGAAATTTGCGATACCACGAAAAAAACCATAATTTATTACGATCGAATTGGAATTCTTAAACCACAAGTTCGAAAAAATAACTTTCGTTATTACCAACCCAAACAAGCATTAATTTTTCAAAAAATTACACTTTTAAAAAGCTTCAATCTCACACTTAAAGAAATTAAGCTTTATATCAGGCGTAATGACTTACTTATAAATTTATTTGCCAATCAGGTCAAAACCTTAGAACAACAAAAAAATATTCTTGAAAAACGGATTAATAAAGCCAAAGAATTTTCTAACTCTTTAAAAAATCAGAATTTATTGGTTACTCCTAAAATAAAAACTATTAATCTCTACTGGATTTATGCTTTAAAAAAACAAGGCCGTTATGTTGATATTGCCTCTCATCAACGTGAGGTTTTTCAACTAGCTGAAGATAAATATTATCATTTTCCTGGAATTACCATCTTTCATAATCATGGATATTCGCCTCATGACTCAAAAATGACAACCGGAGTTTATCTTGGAGATACCCAACCTCAACCAAAACCAAAATTGCAAATTATCACTGTTCCTGAACATAAAACTGTAAGTTATATTCATATTGGCTCATACTCTTATATGTCTTATGTCTGGCAGTTTGTTGATCAATATGTAATTGAACATAAATTAAAGTGCCATCCTGACCTTGATTGCCGGGAAATCTATTGGCGAGGAAGTCTGGCTGAAAAAAATGAAGAAAATCTAGTCACAGAATTACAGGTTCCAATTCTATAAACTTAATTAATTTCTAATTATTCTAATTGACCTAATTTCTAAATAAATCCCAATTTCCAATAAAAACTTGGTTATTGGACATTGATTAGATTAATTAGAAATTAGAATAATTAGGTCAATTTACTTTCCATATATTATTCTTGCTTATTTCCGTCTCATCACCCTAAACGCTCCATAAATTCCAAACAAAACTGGAAGAAGTAGTATGTTTCCGTATTTAAAAACATCTTTAGAACTGTCTGATAATTCCGGTAGTGGATAAAAACCCACGGCGCGGGAGCGAATTCCAGACAGCGCTCCACCGGCAGCCAAACCATTAACGATATTTAAAACCAACTCTAAATTATCACTTGATTGGCTCAAATAACGATCCAACACAAAACGGGATGAAGGAATCACAACCAATTGTCCATTACTTTTACTTTTTGCCTCCATCCCAACTAAATATTCTTTAAGATCATTTGCTTGCGGTTCAGGAATGCTTTGGGGATTTAAAACAAAGTTGTCTTTTTGTTCCCATGATTTGTTGCTGGTTTTTATTAATTCATTAATTTCCCAACCTGATTTTTTTGACGCTTGAACTGACGCACTCCAAGGAAATGTCAGTTGGCGGATGTTGGTAAAATAACCGGTTTTATTGTTGAACATATTTGCCTTCACCCAAAAAGGATATGGTGAAAAAAACTGCATTGTTTCATTGCCAAAATTAACTAACTCAGCCGTTGTTGATAAAAGAAGATTTTTTTGTAAGTTTATTCCGTAATAATCCATGAGAGAAAATAAATTATGTTCTGCTGGTGCTGTCGTCAAACTATCATTCACCCATACTCCATCAACAAATACCAAAACTTTTCCGTTATTTTTTATGTAATTTTTTATTGTATTAATTTCCAAGTCCGTATATTTTTTACTTCCAGTGTCAAATACTAATAATGTTTTTATGTCTTTTGCGATTTCACTGCTACTGGCCGAGTCTGATGAAATCGTGACCGGCTCAATAAGAAACTGTTGACCAAGCACTTTATCCAAACTCGCTAAGGGATTTGTTTGAGGATCTGCTGCTGTGTCGTAACCAATGACTCCAATTTTTTCCTGCTCTTTCCGACTAATCTTATAGATTGCCGAGGTAATACTATATTCCAAACTTCCAATATCAGTAGCCTGAGGAATAACTTCTTTTTTATCTCCGTAAGTAATCAATATTCCAAAATAAACCGAAGAAACTGCATATTTATCTTTTTCCATTTGTTGAAATGGAAGCTCTGGAATTCCCAGTTCCTGAACTTCCGTCTGTGTCTTCTCATCTTTTTTTGGATCAACAATACGTACAACAATTTTTCCCCTACTATCTTTTCCATATTCGCTTAATAAATCAGTCACTTCTGTTTTTAATGGCAATAATCGCGGAGGAAGAGTTGATGAATTAAAAAATTTAATATTAACAATATCATCTATTTTGCTAATAATTTTTTTTGTTGAAGTTGACAGCGTATAAGCTTTTCCTTCTGATAAGTCTAATCGTAGTGGAACTTGCGCAATTAAAAGATTTAAGATAATAAGAACTGCAAATACTAATCCATAAATAAATTTACTCGTTAGCTTTTCCAAACGTAGTATTTTTAAAAGATTTATTTTTTGCCAGTTGATTTTCATGTTATGCGCGTTTTTCCAAATTTACAACTGTCAAAAATAGAAAAGTTATTGTCATGGAAATAAAATAGAAAACCGATCTAAAATCAATCAAACCTTTTGTAAAGTTTTGTAAATGATAAAGTGGAGTAAAGATTGTCATTCCCTCTTGAATTGTTCTTGGAAATACAGTTGCAAAAAAATCCGTCCCCATCACCAACAATACAAAGATCGTGATCACCGATCCTAAAAAAGCTGCGATCTGATTTTTTGTCAGGCTGGAAAAAAACATTGATAAACTAATTAATGTCATACTTAAAAAAATTGCTCCTAAATAACCAACAAGAATCTCCGGGTAATATATTTTGCTCAACATTGACAATGAAACTGTCAGTCCAATTGTTAACAAAAGACCAATTCCCATCAAAATCATTAATGCCATAAATTTCGCAATCACGATTTGAGTTTCGGAAATGGGAAGAGTTAATAGCACTTCAATGGTATTGCTCCTTTTTTCTTCTGCAAACGAACGCATTGCTAAAGCAGGAATAAAAATCATAAGTAACCATGGCAAAACGCCAAAAAACGGACGCAGTGATGCTGATCCAATCACAAAAATATCTTTGATATATAAAAAGTTTGCAAACACAGCAAAAAGAATCAATACAATATATCCCACCGGATTGTTTAAATAATAATTAAGCTCTTTTCTGAATAATTTAAACATATCTAAGTACTAATTTCTAATTAACCTAATTTCTAAACAAATCCCAAACCTCAATTAATCAATTAATAATTGGTTATTGGAACTTATTTAGATCAATTAGAATAGTTAGGTTAATTTTTAACAAGTTTTTTAAATAATTTCTCCACTGCTCCTTTTCCTTTTGGTTTTTTTCCATCATACACCATTTTCCCATGATCGATTATGATCAGTCGATTAGCCACATCTTCAACCTCGGATAAAATATGAGTTGAGAAAATAATAGTTTTATCTTTTGCAGTTTTTTTAATTAGCTCACGGATTTTTTCTTGTTCAATTGGATCGAGACCTGAAGTTGGTTCATCAAGAACAAGAATTTTTGGATTACCTAAAAGCGCTGCTGCCAAACCAACTCGTTGCTTATAACCACGTGATAAAGCTTCAATTTTTTTATCAATTACTTCAGACAAATTTACTTGTTTAATGATTAAGTCCATATTATCAGCTTGTTTAATCGTCGTAATAAATTCCAAATATTCCCATACCGTCATTTCTAAATATAGTGGGTTATTTTCAGGCAGATAGCCAATGTTTTTTAATACTGCAATTCGATTTTCAATAGGATTAACGTCAGAAATTTTGATTGTACCCGCAGTTGGTGTTAAATATCCCAATAATAAACGCATGGTTGTGGTTTTACCTGCACCATTAGCACCAAGAAGTCCGATGATTTCACCGGTTTTTGCTTGAAAATTAAGACTATCAACAACAATCAGTCCGCCAGCTGGCGGACCAAATTTTTTTGTTAATTCAGTAACAGAAATCATAGAACTAATTTATAGCAAATATCAGTGTTAAATTCAATCACTATTTTTTTCGCAATCACAGTTTTTAATACAGTTGAAGTTATTCTCGACCACTTGCCAATCAAGATTATCAAGAAAAGCAACTACATAGCCTACGCGATTTACACCATAATCAATAAAATAGGCGTGTTCGTAGGTATCAAGTGCAAGGATTGGTTCTACTCCCCACACTGCGTAGGTATTTTGACTATCTCCAAGATAATTAAATAATCGATTTTCACGTTTACTCCAACCCGTCCATACCCAACCCCGAGCAGCAATTGCACTGGCTTTTAAATCCTTGACATAAATATCCCAAGATCCAAAATCAGTTTTTATTTGCCTTATTAAATCTCCTTCGGGCTTTCCACCCTTACCACCTAAATGTCCAAAATATATTTCATGATTTACCACTCCACCCCATGCAAAAGAAAGTTCGACTTTCAGTTCACGAAACTGCGAATATACTTGATTGGCCTTTGCCAAACCATCTCCGTTTACAGTCTGAAGTTTTTCGTTTATTTCATTGTATTTATTTACATATCCTTGGTAAAGCTTTAAATGCTCCTCAATTGTCCTCTTTGATATTCCTTCCATTTTCATCAAATTTTCTGAAAATGTTTTTGCAATTATTTTTGTTGTTTTCATAAAATTATGCGGTAACTAATAATAAATAACCAAAAACTAAAACAATTGATATTTCCATATTATTATAATAAAACTGATAATTTAAATCCTATTTTTTACTAATTTTTTTCACCCGTCGTCCTCTCTACACCAAGCATTATTATGCTAAACTACTACTAAAATAGTATTAGTTATATTAAACACTTTTTACTAAAAGATGTCAAGCGATAATTAAATTTAAGTTTAAATAGGGATGCTGAAGAAATGCTGAAGTTAAATATTAAATTTTCATACAATTTTCCAAAGAATATCAGGAATTAATTTTTGTTTTTGTTTATCTATCGAAGCGATAAAACTTTTTCCAAATGAGGTGATAGCAAATTTCGCGCCAACCAAAGGTTTAGATTTTGAGAAAAAATATAACTCTTCTTTGATAATCCCAAACCAGATAAGATATTTAAGCAATGAGGTTTCGAGAAAAATCGATAAAATTGTCGTAAACCCTTTTTTCTGTTCATCTTTATCATCAACCAAAATTATTTCTACTATTTCTTTAAGTAAGTCTTCAGCTTTAAAATTACTCAATCTTTTGATTTCACTAATCAACAAAAAACTCATATCCTGCAATATTTTTATTGGTTTATTAGAAAAATCTTTGGAAACCCAGCCTTCTCTCTCCTGAAACGCTGGCCAGTTAGTATTGTAGAACCAAAGATAAAAAATTTCCTCTATTTTTTCTTTTGTATTTTTGAGCAAAAACTGCTCGCCTTTTTTACTAATCAAAAGCTTATCTTTCTCTCTTTTTATCAAGCCTCCAACCAGAAAGACGATATGCAGAAAGTTTAGTTTTGGCATTTGCCATTGATATTTATATTGATAAGTTGTTTTTTCAATTTTTAAGATCTCTGGATCGGGTCTAATTAATTTTTTATTTAACTCCAAAACTTGAGCAAAGGTGATCTCTTTTTTTACTTTGGTTATTGGAACTTTATATTGTTTTATATATTCCAAAAATGTTGTTGCGTCTTTAATCAACTCATTATCATTTATAGGAAAATCAAAATTTAAACCAACCTTAAGAAGTTCATAAAAAAACTTTTGTCTACTAAAAATCACCTCTATTTTTTTCCTCTTTTCATTTTTTAAACTTTCATTAGTCTTCTTAGCATATTCATAGTTGGGATTTATTGTTAAACTTTTTTTTATGTATTTATCAGCAAGTTCTGTCTCGCCCAAACCAAAAAGACAACCGCCTATGTTAAGATACCAACGAAAATTGTCAGGCATAGAATCGATATGATTTGCCAACTTGGAAAACTCGAAAAGAGCTTTAAGCATCTCTTTCTCCTTCATCAATTTTATTCCCAGATCATATATCTTTGTTAAATTAATTTCGCCTATTACAGCCGGTTCAAGCGAAAGATGAAAATTAATTTCCTGATCTGGGTTACCAAGACTCTTTCTTTCCCTTAATATTTCTTCTTTGGGTGTTTTGCCGCCAAGCTCTTTTTGTTCTGTCAAAATCCATCGTTCAACAAATCTATTAATTTGTTTAGTCCTTTCTTCCTGTGGAAGACCAGTGAATTTTTGAGCCGAAACTTCGGTTAGGAGTTGGCGAGAAATGGCGTTTTCCCTGGGTCCGATTTCTTTCCTGTTTTTAACTATAGTTGGGTTAGCCTGAATAAATTTCATTAAAAGATCAATCAAACTTTTTGCCTCTTCCTCACTCTGACAAGTTTGGATAAATTTTGTTATAAAAGGCCTTATGTCAAAAGCCCTACCTTTTTCTATTTCCTTTTCTACTTCATCAATATCAAATTCTATCTTTCTTTTTTCTACCTCTTTTTTCAATTTTTCTTTCAACTTTTCGTAAGAAAGATTAACTAATGATCTGCCATCTTTTTTATCATACAAAATTCTCACCAACTCCAGCTGATTAAGCTGTCCTTTCGGGCTTAAACTTAAATTTCTTTTAAACTCATAAACAACTTCTTTCGGAAAGGGTTGAAGTGATCCGCCGGTGAAAATCCAAAAGTTTTTATATGGAACAATCCGGGAAAGAAGAACCATTCCAGAGTCTAATCCATATGTGCCCACTTTCTCAAAAACCAAATATTTTTTATCATTATTAAAATCTTTTATTTCAACCGAATGGCCTAAGTTAATTGTCATTATCTCAAAAAAAGAAAAAACTCCTTCTTTAAGCCATCTATTATAAAGCTCTTTCTCCTCAAAAGTAAGATTTGCCTGACTTAAAAAAATCTCAAAAGGCGTATTTTCACCGATCTTATCACTGAAGATAATCGCCTCCATCACAGGTCTAATTTCAAGTTCTTCCACTGACTTTCTTCCACCAAAAAACTCATTAAACCGTTTATCAAGAAGATTATTAAAATCTTTTCGTGCTGTTAACCAATCAACAATTCTTTCAATTAAACCAGATTTAGGCTTATACTCGTGTTCCATCAAAAGATGACATTTCTTGTATTTCTTATCCGATCCGCAATAGCAAGGATCATTGCGGCCAACCTTTTTTCTTTCGCTGATTTCAATTGATCTTGAAATTGTTAGGCTCATAAATTTTTTTAAGCTCAAAATTTGTAAAAAAAGACTTTCCAAAAGGAGTAAATTTAAGAGAATTAAACGCTGAATAAAGAGGGGTAGGGGTCTCATGATAGTTTTTCAAGATATCTTTTATATCATCGTTGAAATTTTCTCGAAGACCAAAATATGGCGCAAGTAAAGGCAGATAGCAAGAAAAAGGAACAAGAAAAAAATGACAAAAATCATACCAGAATAATCCCCACTGACGAACATGTTTACGATCACCTCGTAATTCTCCCTCCAACTGTGAGGTTAATACGCCGTAGTCTTTGATTGTAAAACGCATCTCCCTGACAAAACTATCGCTAAGTTTATCGCTTCCATACTCATTCTGACCTCTCAATTGGATTTTTTGCATTGTCTTTTGCCAAAAAATCAACCATTGTTCAAGCGAAAAAGCTTTTTGAATATCTTTATTTTCCTCTCGCCAACTAAATAGACAATAGACAAAATAATATTCTATGATCTCGTTGAGATTATTATTTTCTAAAAATTCATCGCATACTTTTTTTGTTAAATATTTTCCTAAGGTTTCTACTTCAATTTTGTACTTACTATCAAACTCATATTGAAATGGTTTTTTCTCTAAACTATTTTTTAAATCCACAAATAACGGCATTTCGTCAAAAGAAATATAGTCGATATTAATATCAATCTTTACCTTTGGTTTATGGTTTTCTTGATTGTCTGGTTTCGGCATGGTTAGCTCTGCTTTTGGAATGAATTGTCCTGTCTTTGGCCAATTCTCAACTTCTCTTCTCCAGTCAAGATACATGTAGGGTGATAGATTATCTATTTCGCTTTTCAAAAAATACCATCTCCAAAGTATTAAGGGTAAATATTCTTTCGCTCGAAGAATTTCTTGGGGCGTGGCGTGGGAAAGAAATTGATTTATCTCTCCTGGAAATAAAATAAGAATCGTTCCAATCTCCGTCTCGTCCCACTTTATTTTATCGGTTTTCATATTAATTCTTTTTATTTTATCCAACTTTCTTCATCTTGACAAGAAGAAGTAATATAAGGTTTTTTATTAAATGTATATTTCTTTTTCCCAAAGAAAAGATAAAGTCTTATTAGATTGATCAATCCAATTGAAAAAATATCTGATAACTTTTTTTTATGATATTTTAAGTCTGTATTCCATCCCCATTTCCAGCGTGTATTAATACCAGAATGTGGTACCCAAAAAACTTTCTTTTTATGATTAAACATAAATAAATTGATTTTGGATTCGAGTTGCCATCCTTTGCTGAATTTTTCTAGTAGTTTTTGTAAATATTCTTTTTTTACAATTCGTTCACCGATAGATAAAACGTCTCCGCGAGTGATTTTTATAAATAGCGGGGCTTTGATCCTTCGTAAAATAAGCATATCAATATCGGACGGTTGTTCAATAACCTTTATGGCATTGTCAATTTCAATATGGTTAAGATTACGAAGATCCGCATCAAGTAACAAAATAAAGTTATTTTGTGCATACTTTAATCCTTCTAAAATAGCTCCTGACTTGCCAGCGTTTTTACTTAAACGAATTAACCTAATATTTGGATAGGTTTTTTTTATTTCTTCTGATTGATCTTTATCTGAAGCATCATCAACACATATAATTTCTGATATTTTTTGTGCTTTAATAATTTCATCAAGAACAATAAACAAACGTCCTTCTTCATTCCAGAAAGGAATAATACAAGATACTTTTAATTTTTGTTTATTTTTATTTTTCATGTGTTCTAATTTTATTCCAACAAATCCGGTCGCTTTGTAAGTGTTTGTAGAAAGGCTTGTTTTATGCGCCATTGGCGGATTTTTTTTGGATCTCCTGACTTCAAAACAAGAGGAACGGTCTTATTATTAAATTTATCTGGTCGAGTATAGTGCGGATATTCAAGTAACTTTACTGTTTTTCGTTTTTTCAAAACTAAGTTTTCTAATGTTATATTTTTCTCTACTACTTTATTTAATTCATCAATTGAAACATCAAAAAAACTTTCTTCGCAAGTTGCATCATTTTTTTTTAATACCCCGGGAAGTAAACGAACTACAGAATCAATAATTGCCACAGCGGTAATTTCGCCACCGGTCATCACAAAATCACCTAATGAAACCTCTTCATCAATATAATCCAACACCCGCTCATCTACCCCCTCATAATGCCCGGCAATAATTATTAGATGGTTTAGTTTTGAAAACTCAATCGCTATATTTTGATTAAATTGTTTTCCTTTGGCTGATGTTAATATGGTTTTTACTTTTAACTTTTTACTTTTAACTTTTAACTTGTTGAGAGCCGCCCAAATGACATCGGCTCTCAACACCATCCCGGCTCCTCCACCATATGGCCGATCATCCACGGTTCCATATGAATCAATTGCGAAATCCCGTAAATTTACCACATTAATTTCTACTATTCCTTTTTCTTGCGCCCGTTTAATAATACTTTCATTTAAAAAACCCTCAATCATTTTTGGGAAAAGCGTCACAATAGAGATTTTCATATAGATATTTTATACCACTCTGCTTTGATTTTACAACCTTTGGTGTATACCTACCGTAGCTTTAAATATAATTTGAAACTACTACTATAGTTAAAATGACTTTCCAAAAATCAAAGCTTCGTTGGGTATTACACCTTTACAATTTGAAAGCGAAGGGGTATACAATATTTACTAATGAAAAAAATTATCTTAGTTTTAATTCTCTTTTATCAAAAAACCGCTTTCTTTCATAATCAACTTTTTTGTACATTATTTTTAACCGACCAGGTTTGCCGTTTTCACCCTACCTGTTCACAATATACTTACCAAGCAGTTGAAAAATATGGAAGTTTAAAAGGGTTGTGGTTAGGTTTTAAACGAATCATCCGCTGTCATCCATGGAACAAAGGTGGTTTTGACCCGGTTCATTAACCAATGAAATAATAATTTTTATCTCACTTGAAATACCACAATCTCTGAATTTTCGTATTGTTTTGATAGACAAGATTGTGAATATTTTTTTTGAATTTCAGAGTCTTCAAAAACGATAATATTTATCTTATTTCCTCGTAAAAACATACAGGCTTCGTTGTCATTCATTTCTTTTTGGTAAAAACGCATGAGTTTTTCATATTTTTCTTCTGCCTTTGGTGTCTGAATCAGGTGACCCAGATACACATGTTTACCAGTAAGTTTTGAGACTTGATTGCTTAAAATATAATTGGCCAAAACTCCATCTGCTTTTTGTGTCTCAATAAATTTTAAACCTAATTGTTTCTTTTTTGACATATACATCCAAGAATTATCAGTTTGGTTTACTGCGTTAATTCTTTGATAAAAAATGAAGTACGTTGATAAAGGAATTAAAATAAAAACAAATATTACCATAATCAATCTTTGTTGTTTCATTAATATTTCCAACTTAATCAACGTCAGCAAACTTAAAGGAAAAAATAATCCACTCAAATATAGTCTTGACCATCCAAAAGGAAAAGCAGTTAGGATAAGCGTCGTAGTTATCCAAACAATTAACCATTGTTGGAGTTTATTAATCCTAGGATTAATAATAAAACCAATAATTAATAAAGGAATGATAAAACCATAACCGATTAATACATCGATGAAATTTACCGCTTCATAACGATTTAATAATAAACTAAAAAAACCTGACTGTGAAAATTTGTTAGTATAAGAAAATAAAATAATCGCACTAAAAACTAAACTTACCAACCACTCTTTTATCAAAGTTACCCGATCAGAAGTACGCCAACTTAATAAAATCCACGATCCTGTTATGATTGCATAATTAATAATTTTAAAAGGGTAAAGAATAAGAGAGATAACCAATGTCACTCTCAATAACCACCTTTTATAGACAGATGTTTTATTATTAAGCCTCGTGAATCCAATTAATGATTCTAAAAATAAACCTAGGGCAATTATTTCATGAGGTTTTTGCCAGATACCGGTAAACGTTAAACCCGTCATTGAAATGTCCAATCCTCCAAATCCTCCTCCGAAACAAACTAAAAACAATGTAAAAAAAGCCGTTGTCCGGTTGCTAATAAAATACAGAATGTTTCGAAATATTATCCATAAGAGAAATGGTCCGGTGATCATACTTAATCCATGATAAAGTAAAGCTAAATTAACCGAAGGTAGAACAATGCCTGTTAATGTATATATAAAATAAATAGGGAAAGGTTTTGTAATTTCGGTTGTGAATAGATTTTCGTAAAGAAAATGTTTTGTGTTTTGACCCCAACGAATTGCCGCTAAATAGTTATTAATATCCCATGGATCAAACCACGAAACATGACCGGAAAAAAATTTATCCGGTGATGTTTTAATCCAACCATATAAATGTGGAAAATAATTAATGAAGAAAAAGAGGAAAATAAAACCTATAATCAACAGAGTCTTTTTAGTCATTATAGTTTAAGTATACTTATAAAGTATGAATTATATAAGAAAAAATCAATCATTATTTTTAATACTGCTTTTTATTTTTATCTTGGGATTTAGTCCGGTCAAAGACACCGACTTTGGCTGGCATTATCGTTGTGGTAAACAAATTATCAGCGGAAACACACCATGTTTAAAAAACACATTTTCTTATTATCTTTCCAATTATCAGGCGTACTATTCCAGTTTTTTATCTGATTTATCCATCACCTCAATTTACGATTATGGTGGAAAATTTATTGGACTAAGTATTTTTGGATCGGTGTTATTTGTCATATCTGCAATATTCTTTATATTTACTTTTCCTCAAATTAGTATTTTTATAAGTACATTCGCATTCACATTAATATTCTGGTTATCTTCGGGAGTTTTGGATTTAGGTATTCGTGCACAAAATTTCACCTTTACTTTTTTTATCATCTTTTTATATTTATTGACAAAACTTGATAATAAAAACCGCTCGAAACTTATTTTATTTCCCCTATTATTTTTTGTTTGGGTAAATACCCATATTGGATTTTTTATCGGATTTGTTCCTTTAGGATTGCTCTTTCTTCAAAAATTAATTGAACGTAAAAATCAAATCAAAGTATTCTTAATATTGACCACCTCATTTCTTGCCACATTAATTAATCCTTTTGGTATTAAAATTTATTGGGAAATCTATCGTCATGCTGCTACTCCACTAAATACATTAATTGCAGAATGGGTTCCGCCGAATCTTTATATGAAAGTTCTTATTCTAACCAGCTCCATCTTCGTAATTATGTTATTACGATCCTCTATTAAAAAGAAACTGTTTATAATATTAATACTACTTTTTACTACTATTCTCGCTCTTTCTGCTCGTCGCAACGTCCCGTTATTTTGGACAGTTGCTTTTTATTGTTTTTTACAAACTCCTTTTTCCCTCCGTCACTTTACAAAAAAACTTGATGAAAAATTCTTAGCGATTTTTAACAGTATATTAATTACAGCCATTCTAGTTATTGGCGCAATTAATATTCCAAAAACCATTGCTTTTGACATCAGTTGGTCTGATTATTGTAGTAAAGGACTATATGGCTATCCTTGTCAAGCAATAAAAGATTACCCGCAAATATATGGTAATGTTTTTGCAACTTATGAATGGGGTGGTTTCTTAATCTGGCAAAAACCAAAAATAAAAGTCTTTGTTGACGGACGCATGCCGGCATGGAAGGGTGAAGATAATAAAAGCCCATATCAAACATATTTGGAAATTATTCAAACCCAACCTGGTTGGAATGAAACTTTGAGTAAATATAAAACTGATTTTATATTCATCAGTCAAGGAACGTTTCTAGATTTACTTTTGGAAAAAGAAGCAAAAAAATTCAATTGGCAAGAGGTTTATCGAAAAGGAGGAGTGGTGATTTATAAAAAGATAAAAAATATTTAAGCAGAAAAAGGCTATTCAAGTTTTATTAGGTTTTTCTTTTCTTCAAAAATAATTTTAAACTGTTTAAAAAAGGAATCTCTTCCGAGCAGATTAAAAGAAACCAGGTATTCATGGGAAAAAACCACAGGACAAATAAATTTCTTATTAGCAATTTCTATCTCAAGTTGATGAATGTATCCTTTAATTCTCCCGCCAACTCCTCCCAAATAAGTTTCTATACCACTTTCTACTGTAATTCCTATCTGTTCTGCAATTTCATCTTTAAACACAGAAATAGTTGCCCCGGAATCAATTAAAGCATGAAATTTGAGTTTTTTACTTTTGGTTATTACCACATAAAGTGGAATTGCTGGAAAATAATTATCGCCATTGTAGTAATACCTGAAGGCTGTTAGGGTATTCTGTTTATTCATAAAATATAAGGACCTTCTCCTTTATAGGGGACTTTGAAAGCAGCGGCAATTTTTTTATCAGGAATCTTATTTTTACTATCAGAAATTACTAGAGGCCCAATTTCTTTTAGTGTTTCACCAACAGCAATAATTCGATTTTCCAAAACTGCTATCCACTTTCCGGCAAATTGACCCATTTTTTTAGTGGAGATATTTACTTTTTTCATAATGGTTTAATTTTAACAAAAATTTCAAGATGAAGCAATTATATTTTTTTTGACAATTGAATTTCTATATAAACTCATTACAAACTTAAGTTTTTATAGTATATTTAAATTAATGAACAACTCTGATTTTATTGTACCCGCTGATATTCCTAATCATAGTCATTCTTTATTCCAGCATCACTACAATCAACTTACCCATAATACTGGTCGGTTAATGCTTTTTGTCGGTGACCAAAAAGTTGAACATTTAAACAATGACTTTCATGGTAATCAAATTGCTATTGACGATGGAGATCCTCGTCATCTATTTAATATTGCTTCCACTGCAAAAATTGGTGGTTTTGCTACTCAACTGGGATTAATTACTCGCTATGGACACGAATATTCCACAATTCCATATGTGGTAAAACTTAATGCTCATACAAACTTAGTCCCTTCAATAACAGACGATCCCTATAGCTTATCTTGGTATTCAATTAATCAAGTTATAGAGTTTAAAAAAAATAGTAATCTAAACATTCTTGGAGTTGGTTATACAATCTATTTAGGAAGTCAGTACGAATCTAAAATGCTTAAAGAAGCTGCTCAATTAATTTATCAAGCCCATCTTCACGGATTGGTTACAATTATCTGGGCATATCCAAAAGGAAAATCAATCATCAAACCAAAAGATCCTCATTTAATTGCCGGAGCCGCCGGTGTGATTACCGCCCTTGGGGCTGATTTTGTTAAAGTAAACTATCCTGAGGTTGGAAACGAAAGTCAAGCAGTTGCGTTAAAAGAAGCGGTAATGGCTGCTGGGAATACAAGGTTAATATGCGCCGGTGGACCAAGTACAAATCCAAAACAGTTTTATCAAGATCTTTATGATCAAATTCACGTAAGTGGAGCTTATGGAAATGCCACCGGACGAAATATTCATCAAAAACCACTTGATGAAGCGGTGCGTTTTTGTAATGGAATATATGCTATTACAGTGGAAAATAAATCGGTTGACGAAGCAATGGCAATATATATGAACAAGATATTAAATTAACAAATTTCAAAGCTCAAATTACAAATCAAATCCAAAATTCAAATATCAAATCTATTTGACTTTTTGGATTTTATTCTTTGAATTTGTTTAGAATTTTTAGATTTTGAATTTTAATATTATTTAAGTTAATCTAAATTATTATGAAACGTCTTAAGATTGGGCTCAATGGTTTTGGAAGAATTGGGCGAGCATTCACCCGAATCGCAATTTCTCAAAATCAATTTGATATTGTTGCAATAAATACACGAAAAACACCAGTTGAAATGATGGCTTATTTATTACAATATGACTCTGTTTACCGAAAATTTAATAAAAATGTTTCTATCTCCGAGTCTGCCTTATTGATTGACAATAACAAAATTGTTACAACACAAAATCCCCTACCAGAAAATATTCCTTGGGACAATTTTGGAGTTGATGTTGTTGTAGATGCAACCGGAGCTTTTACAAAAAAAGTTGATTTGGTTAAGCATATTAAAGGAACAGTAAAAAAAGTTCTACTTACTGCTCCTTCAAAAGACGAGGAAACCCCACATGTAGTTATGGGAGTTAATGAAGATAAAATCGATTGGCAAAATGAAACTGTTATTTCCAACGCCTCCTGTACGACTAACTGTGTTGCTCCACTTTTTAAAGTATTAGATGATAATTTCAAAATAAAATCTGGATTTCTTACAACTTCACATGCATATACCTTAACTCAAAGCCTTCTTGATGATGCTGGCAAAGACTTTGAAAGATCCCGTGCTGCTGCATTGAATATAATTCCTTCAACTACTGGCGCTGCCAAAGCAGTTGTTAAGACTCTTCCTCACCTTCAAGGAAAGATTGATGGGATGGCTATTCGCGTTCCGGTCCCAACCGTTTCCTTTTCGGATATTTCCGTAATTGTTGAAAAAAACACTACAAAAGAAGAGGTAAATCAAGTTTATAAAAAAGCGCAACAAAAAAATCCAAAAATCATTGATTATCAAGAACAAATATTGGTTTCATCAGATTATATCGGGTCCCCGTATTCAGTTATTTTTGATGCCAATTATACTAAGGTTATTAATCAAAACTTTATTAAAGTTTTTAGTTGGTATGACAATGAATGGGGTTATTCAAACCGTTTAGTTGACCTAATTAACTTACTTGCAAACTACGTATAAAATGAGTATTATGTTTTTAAACGATAAATTTCAATATTTATTTTCAAAGATGAAACAACTCACGAGCTTATGCTCGGAGTTTCGCTATTTACAAATTTGTAATTTGTCCGATATATTCATATTGGAATAAACTTGCCTCCTTCGGGCTAACACCCGAGGTTTCAAGTAAAGTATTATGAAAAAAATTACTTATATTGACGAAGTCTCTATAACTAACCAAACTGTATTATTACGTGTTGATTATAATATTTCTCTCACTAAGAACAGTCAGATTGCCGATGATGCCCGAATTCAACAAACTTTTCCCACAATTGATCTTTTATTAAAAAATAAAAATAAATTAATTATCATTACTTATTTAGGTCGCCCAAATAGTCGAGACCCAAAATTTTCATTGAAAAATGTCGCAAAAAGACTGCAAGAATATTATCCAAAATACAGAGTCACTTTAATTGATGACTTTTTGACAACAGACAAATCGATTTTCACAAAACAAACTGAAAAAGAAATTTTGATGCTGGAAAATATTCGTTTTTATCCGCAGGAAAAAAATAATAATACGGAATTTCTGAAAAAAGTTTCTGAATTAGGAACTGTTTTTATCAATGATGCTTTTGGCCAGTGTCATCGTGTAGAAGGAACAATCGTGGGAATTGCTCACCTTCTTCCTTCTTATGGAGGTTTATTATTAAAAAAAGAAGTAAAAATGATTTCGAAAATTATTGAATCACCGAAAAAACCAATTGTTGCGATTTTAGGGGGGGCTAAGGTTTCCACAAAAATTAATCTACTTATTAAACTAACGAAAATTGCCGACTATGTATTAATTGGTGGGAAAATGGCAAATACATTTTTCTGCGCCCAAGGCTACACAAATAATCAAAGTTCATGTCAATATGATGAAGTAGAAAATGCAAGGCGATTAATATATTTAGCACAAAACAAAAATACAAAAATTGTTCTACCAAAAGATGTGGCTATTGCATATTCTCTTGATAGTGAAATTACCCAAATCAAAAAAATTAATGAAATACCAAACAAAGCATTAATTTTAGATATTGGTCCGGAAACACAAGCCGAATTTGGAACAATTATTGCCAATGCTAACACAATTGTCTGGAACGGTCCAATGGGTTATATTGAAAATCCTCATTTTCGTATCGGAACTGATTTTATCTATTACACCATTACCGATAATCAACACGCGCATTCGGTAGTAGGTGGCGGCGATACACTATCTGCAATATCAAAAAAAGAATATCTTGATAAAATTACTCATATCTCCAGTGGAGGCGGTGCGATGCTAGAGTTCATAGAAAAAGGAACTTTACCGGGCATAGAAGCATTAAAAAAATAGTCAGTGGATTATTTCAATCACACGATTTACAGGTTTTTGTGAACAAACTGTCTGTAATCCATTTTTCGTTATTGCTAACAACACGTCTTTTCTTATAACCCTATCGTCAATTAACCAATAAATATCTAGGTCTACAAGGGTATTTTTATTCCAAAAGCTTCGTAACTCTTTTTCTGGAAAATAAAAAATCATTCCATCAAAACCATCTTTCTTTTTCACATACATTAACCCCTTTCCCCACTGTCTTGGTGTATTAGCAACTAACAGTTGATAGATCTTGTTCTCTAAACGATAAGTAATTGTTTTGTTTTTTTGTTTAAAGAAATTATTTTTTAGTACAACAATCATCATCACAACAACCACCGCAACAACTGTCTTTATTAGTGTCATCCGTACAACACGTAATAATCCTGTTTCCTTTCTTATCATATTCATAGATTTTATCATCTTTTTCATCAAGAGTTTTTTTATGTGACGAGTCACAAAATGGTTGATCTTTTGATAGTCCACAAGTACAAATCCATACAGATTTTTTTTGAGATTTAATTTCAACTGGACCTTTGCCAGTATGAATTATTTTTCTTGCCATATTTCTCACCTACTTTCAATAAATTTATGGAACAAATAATTTTAATAGACTAGGGTGTTTTATTACTTCATTAATATCATTAAAACTAAATTTCCCATCTCTGTTTAAGTCTAGTGGAACTAAAGGTTTAAATTTTAAAATATTAATTTCTTTTTTAAAGGTAATAAATTCCTGTCTTGGTAAATATAATGGTTTTAATATTACAATACGATACTTCTCACCAAAAATTATATTTTGAATTTTAGTTGTCTTTCCCAAACCATTTTGTAACTTAATACCTTTTCTTTTAAATACCAATTTTTCCTCATTGTTAAATATCTGTATTTCTAAATCGTCACTACTAGCAATCAGTTTTGGAAGAATTCCAATTTGAAATTCCAAATCAGGCAACCCAAGGATATTAAATTTCCAAGATTTACTAACCATTATTTTAGATTGATCATGATAAAGTGAGAACTGAAGCGATTGCGACTTCATTAATCCACTTGTCTTTATATATAGATTTATTTCTACTTCTTCATTTAGTTTTGTATCTTTTAAGTCAGAAAAAGAATACAGTTCTTTTGGGAAATTATCTAATGATAAATAATAGTTAGCATCTTTATCCCACCAACCTTGACCTAAGTTTTTTATTTTTATGGGAAAGTTAAAATATGAATCCGTTGCCAGTTGAGTTGGAAAATTAAACGTTAAAGTTCCTTTTTCAATAATTTCAGGATCTCCTTTTATTTTATTCATCGATTTAATCGTGTCAAATTGTTGATAATATTCTTGACTATTAATTTTTTTCCAAGAAAAACCAAGGAAAGGATCTCCCTGATAATCCAGAACAAACGGCGTCACTGCCTTAACCCGATCATCGGTCAACCACACTTGCTCATAAGCAATTTGATAATTATTTGCCACAGTACCACGATTAACACTATTACCATCCCATCCAGTTTCTGTAATAAATACTGGAAGTTCTTTTTCTACACCCAATTCTTTTAATAATTCAAGTTCCCATTGGTATCCGCGGATCGATCTTTTTCCATTATCCAATGGACTCCCAAAAAATCCCGGATTCGGATAGGAGTGAGAAGAAAGACCATCAACAAAGTTGAAAATTGAAAATTGATCATTGATCATTTTACGCAAATATGCCCCTGCATCTTCGTAGTTTGGAAGTGACGATGGAGCAGATAAATCCAATCCTGCCAACATGATAAAAAAATCAGGATTTTTTTCTTTTAAAGTTTTTGCGAAACTAAAGGCAACTTCCGAATAATTTTCCGGATCAGCCTCTCCTCCCCATTCTTGACCGTGATTTGGTTCGTTAAAAAGAATAATATAACGATTCTTCACTACCCAGTTTAGTTGGTTTAAAAAATCTACCCAACTTTTTGCATCGTTTTTATTAGGTTGTTTCCAGACCTCACCTTCTGGATGAGTTGCCAAACGAATGATTGGAATCAAGTGGTATTGACGAAGCAAATCAAATATTTCTTGCCATTTCTGCACACTTCGATCATTCTCTTGGATTATTAAAGTGACATATCCCCAATCACCTCCATTTGAATTGACCAATTCCGCTGCTTTTTTAATTTCATCATGATGCGGCTGTGCCAAATGAATACCAAATTTATTATTAGGACGACCTGACTCAGTTGCATCAATAGAAGGAGCTATTAGCAAAAAGATTATTGCTATTAATAATACAAATCTTTTTTTCATATGTATATGATATCATCCGTAGATAAAAACAGAATGTTGTTTTTGTCATTCCCGCGAAAGCGGGAATCCATACTCGTATTATTACAATTAACCTATCA
>Ga0210018_1000186_pt1 | contig 29625 bp, 29 predicted proteins | sample CryGeyCG2014_010_2_FD_183967 | JGI IMG/M metagenome (GOLD analysis project Ga0210018, IMG submission 183967) | Groundwater microbial communities from aquifer - Crystal Geyser CG09_land_8/20/14_0.10 (SPAdes) (version 2) | ecosystem: Environmental > Aquatic > Deep subsurface > Groundwater | place...
AATATGACCCCGATATACAACTTGCCGAAAGCTCGCCGCAAAATAACCCAAACAACAAAAATATGATTTTACTAACAAATAAGCTAATAATTAACAAAGAATCAACATTGCTCGCTTTAATTTTGCGTGCGGCAAGTTGATATACGGGGTATGAAAAAAGTCAATATTTTAGCCACTACGCTTTTAGCGCTTTTCGGCCTGCTTGCCGTAACCAGCATGTGGAATGATTCTGCGAACTACGATGAAAGAATCCACCTTCCGGCCGGTTATTCTTATATAACCCAGCAAGATTTGCGGCTTAATCCAGAACATCCGCCCTTAGTGAAAGATTTGGCCGCTTTGCCGCTTTTATTTATGAAAATCAATTTTCCTTATCAAAGCTGGGGCTGGAATACGTCTTTAACGTCCGATTCATTGCGGACTCCAGCTTGGCAAACTGATGTGGGTTTTGGCAATGATTTACTCTACTACTCTGGAAATGATGCTCAAAATATGATGAGATACGGAAGAATTCCAATTATTTTAATTGGAATTCTTCTCGGGTTTTATATTTTTAGATTTGCCAAAGAACTGTGGGGAAATTTAGCCGGAATAATTGCTTTAATTTTTTATTCCTTCTCCCCCACTTTTTTGGCGCACACGCGACTTGTGACCACCGATGTAGCCGCCGCCGCTGCTTTCTTCATAGGTTTTTATTATTTATATAAATGGCTTAAAATGCCAACCCGGCGCAATTTATGGGTTTTGGGAATTGTTTTTGGACTTAGTTTATTAACTAAATTTTCAACATTTCTTTTAGTTCCGATTTTCGGGTTTATTATTTTAGTTTGGATTTTATTGCAGGAACGGGGCAAAAAATTATGGGCTTTAAAAAAGTATTTCGGCGGTTTTATTTTGGTTTTAGTTGTTGCCTACTTGGTGGTTGGCGCGGTTTATGCTTTTCACGTTTGGCATTATCCCATTCAAAAACAAGTCGTTGACACTACCTTTATTTTATCCACATTCGGCTTCAGGCCATTGGCCAATTTGAGCGTCTGGATTTCTTCACAACCCGTACTGCGGGCTTGGGGGCATTATTTCTTGGGGCTTTTGATGGTGTTTCAGCGATCCGGCGGCGGCAATACCACTTATTATCTTGGCGAAGTTTCGGCTAGCGGCTCGCGGTCTTATTTCCCATTGGTTTATTTGATTAAAGAACCGCTTCCTTACATTTTATTAACTTTGTTTGCCTTGTTTTTGGCTTTGGAAAAGCTTGCCGCTTATAAAACATCAGGCGGCAAATTATTTCGACAGGATTTTTCTAATCTGTTAAAAAATAATTTTGCCGAGTTTGGAATACTGGTAATCATTGTTGCTTATTGGATTTTCTCCATTAAATCCAATTTGAATATCGGCATCCGCCATATTTTGCCTACTTTGCCGTTTATTTACGCTCTAACGGCTCACCAGATAAGCTCTTGGATAAAAGGCGGCACACAGGAGCGAATTTCAAATTATCATGGATTTTGGCAGCTTTTTGGCTTATATTGGCAGCGCATTAAAAAGAGCTTTATTATCGCGGTTCTATTTATTTGGGCTATTGTTTCTGTTGTTTCGGTACGGCCATCGTTTTTGGCTTATTTTAATGGAATTGCTGGCGGCCCCAGTAATGGCTATAAATTTGTTGTTGATTCCAATAACGACTGGGGGCAGGATATTTTGAGACTTTCACAATTTGTGGAAAAAAATAATATTAGAGAAATTAAGATGGATTATTTTTCCGGCGCCCCGGCGGAATATTATATAAAAACCGCCAAGATTGAATCTTTTAACCGCGAAACGCCGCAAAAAGGCTGGCTGGCAGTTTCAGCGACGATTTTAATGGGCGCCTGCAAGGGCGATAAAATCCCCTGCTCTTTCAACGAGCGCGCTTACACTTGGCTTGACCAATATAAACCGATCGCAAAAATCGGCTACTCAATTTTCGTTTACGATATTAAATAATCCGTTATCTCATTTTATAAAAAATGCGGCTGGGAATACGCAAATCTACGTATTCTAACTTTGAATCATTAGTCTTTACAGCTTCGTTTAAAATCGTAAATAAATTATTGGCTTCTAATATCGGATCTTGATTTTGATCCAGATAAATTAACCAGCCGCGATCGGTTACGGCTACTAAATCAAAATTTGCCGAGGGCTTGATTTTAAATTCTATAATTTTAGGTTGATCGTTTTCCGTGATTTTATTGTTAAAGTTGGTTATAAAAGTTAATTGTCCATTGATTAAAACTTGATCGCCCAAAGAAACTTCTTTTTTCTCAAGGTCTTCTATTTTTAGAATTAAAGCTCCTTCGGTTTGCGGCGCTTCTTTAAAAACAATCCCCTCTTTGTCAAAATAATAACAATTAGTTTTATTACACCAAATGCCGATTTGAATTCTTTTTTCAAAATTAACTATCAAACCGTGAAGTAGTTCTTTTTTAATGCTAATGTCGGTTATGGCGGGGAAAGCCGCGGCCAAACCGGATTTTATTTTGTTTTTTGAAAGTATAAATATATTTTCTCCGAGATCTAAAGGCGTACTATTGATTATAAGTTTATGAATATCATTATTAGTCACAGAATCATTTTCCGGCACTTTTATTTTCGTTATTTTAAAAAATGGCGAAAAGAAAAATAACCACATTATGGCTAAAAATATGATGGTAAAAAAAAACCAAAAAAATACAACTTTCCAACGCTTGGTTCTCTCTTCTTTTTTTATTGTTTTAAACCGCCAGTATTTGCTTGAAGGCATATATATTTTTCCAAAACTTTCGGGATTTTTATAGTGCCGTCCTTCAGCTGATAATTTTCCATTATGGCAATTATTGTTCGGCCCATGGCAAAAGCCGTGCCGTTTGACGTATGGACCAATTCATTCTTGCCTGTTTTCGGGCTTTTATAACGGATATTCAATCGGCGTGATTGAAAATCGGTGTCATTTGAAGTCGAATGGGTTTCTCGGTATTGGTTTTGTCCCGGCATCCAAGCCTCAATATCATATTTATTAGCCGCCTGAACTCCCAAATCGCCGGTGCAAATTTGAAGCACCCGATAAGGAATTTCCAGCGCTTTCATTAATTTTTCTTCCACTAAGAGTAAAAATTCGTGCTCTTTTTTAGAATCTTCCGGCCGCGCAAAACTAAACATCTCGACTTTATCAAATTGATGGACGCGTAAAATACCTTTGGTGTCCTTGCCGTAAGAGCCGGCTTCGCGGCGGAAACACGATGAGAATCCGACATAGCGGAGAGGCAGTTGTTTTTCGCTAAATACCTCGTTCATATGCATTGCGCCTATCGCCTGCTCTGAAGTTCCTATTAAATACAGATCGTCTTTTTCAAGGTGATAAACTTCATCTTCGTTGTAATCTAGATATCCCATGCCTCGCATTGCTTCCGGTTTCAAAAAAACGGGCGGAATGATAGGAATAAAACCTTCCTTTCTTAGCGTGTCAAAAGCAAAGTGAACAAGAGCAAATTCCAAATCAACGGCGTCTCGCAATAAATAGCCAAAACGTGAGCCAGCTGCCTTGCCGGCTCGTTCAGTATCAACCCATCCCAATTTCTCATTTAACATTAAATAATCTTTTGGATTGAAATTAAATTTTGGTTTTTCCTCTACCTCTCGCAAAACTGTATTGTCGGCTTCGTCTTTTCCGATTGGAACTTCTGGCAGTGGGAGATTCGGCAGTTTTCTTGCGATAAAACCTATTTTTTCAGAGAAAATTTTTTCTTTGTTTTTTAATTTGGCAAGTTTTATTTTGATTTCTTTCCCTTTCTCAATATTTTTTTCTTCAGCGATTTTTTTGCGTTCGGCGTTTAATTCTTCTATTTTTTTTTTAAAAACATTTTTTTTCTCGTCTAATTTAAGCAGAAGATCAATATCGACATCAAACCCCTTAGCTTTTATGCCTTTTATAACTTCTTTTTTATTTTCCCTAATAAATTTTATATCTAACATATTAATCTTTTGGACGCATTGTCGGGAAAAGAATAATTTCTCTTAAGGTATGGGAATTAGTTAAAAGCGCCGCTAGGCGGTCTATGCCAATTCCAAATCCGGCGCAAGGCGGTAGGCCGTATTCTAAGGCCTCCAGAAAATCTTCGTCAAATCGCTGAGCTTCTTCGTCGCCTTTCTCTCTAAGCGTTTCCTGTTCCTCAAACCTTTTGCGCTGTTCTATCGGATCATTTAATTCCGTAAAGGCCTTAACCAATTCCAGCCCGCCTATAAAAATCTGGAAAGCGTCGGCTTTTGAAAAATCTTTTTCAAGGGTTTTTGAAAGCGGTAAAAGCTCTTTGGGAAAACCGCTCACAAAGGTTGGTTGAATTAAGGTTTTTTTGGCGAGATCCCAGCCCGAGGCTGGTCCGCCTTGGGCGGACAAATCGCCAAATTCTTTAATTAAATCGTCGTATTTTTTTTCTTTAAAAGGCCTGGAAAAATCGATTGAATTATCCTCATAAATTATGGTTAAATTGTTGTCATTCAATTTTTTGACTAAAGACCTAAAAAAATCCCTCAAGAATATTTTTAAATAAGATGAGTTTTTATAAGCGATATAGGCCTCAAGTATGGTGAATTCCGGATTATGATGCGCATCCATGCCTTCATTTCTGAAATTGCGCCCGATTTCATAAACTTTTTCAAAACCGCCGACTAAAAGTCGCTTAAGATAAAGTTCCGGCGCGACACGCAAATACAAATCTAAATTCAAGACGTTAAGGTGGGTTTTAAACGGCTTAGCCGTGGCGCCGCCCGGGATTGGTTGCAGTATAGGTGTTTCAAATTCTATAAATCCATTATTTTCAAAAAAATTCCGCAGTTCGCTTAAGATACGCGATCGTGTTAAAAATTTTTCTTTAATCTCCGGATTCGTCAAAAGGTCAAGGTATCTCTTGCGGTATCTTTCTTCCACATCTTTAAGACCATGCCACTTTTCTGGAAGCGGCCGGAGGGTTTTGGCAACAATTTTTATCTCCCTAACGCGAACTGTTTTTTCTCCTTGTTTGGTCTTAAAAACAGAACCTTTGACTTCTATAAAATCGCCAATATCAAACCCAGTTAAAAATTCACTGTAGGATTTTTTTCCGTCTTTGGCGCCCGCCCGATCTTCAGGCGGGGATAAATCTTTGGGATTTAAAAAACACTGAATTTTTCCGCTATCGTCTTCCAAGTCAAAAAACGTTGCTTGGCCGTGGGTTCTTACTAATTTAGTCCTGCCGGCTAAATAAAATTCTTTTTTAGTCAGTTGCCAAAGCCAAAATTTATTAAGAACCGCTCTGACTTGAAAATCTCGTTTTGTATCGCTCGGATATGGGTTTTTAAGGCTAGCTTTTAGAGCTTCCAATTTTTGAATCCTGGTTTTGCGAAGTTCTTCAAGTGGCGTCATGTTTCAAATTTAAAATTAAAAATTTAAAATTGTTGAGATTTTTTTATTTTTACTTTTCTATCTTGATAATCTTATATTTCGTGATACCACTGGGACTTTTGACCTCAATTTTATCCCCTATCTTCCGGCCCAAAAACGCCCGCCCTAAAGGCGATTCATTCGAAATTTTTCCTTCCTGCGGTTTAGCTTCGGCCGAACCGACGATGTTAAATATTTCCGCGTTATTGTTTGATTTGACTTCAATGGTTGAGCCCACTCTGACAATGTCCTCCTCACTCGAAGTTTCAATTACCACGGCATTTTTTAAAAGTTCTTCGAGTTCAATAATGCGGTTTTCGTTAAACGATTGCGCTTCTTTCGCCTCAAAATATTCTGCATTCTCGGAAAGATCTCCTAAATCTTTGGCTTCTTGAAGGCGCACTGCGATTTCCTGACGTTTTTTTGTTTTTAATTCCTGAAGTTCTTTTTTGATGGTTTCAATCCCCTCTTGACTTAAATAAGTTTGTTGTGCCATATTTTTCTAAAATTTAGAATAAAGTGAATAAATTTTAGCTAAAAATATGAGCATCCCGTCACGGCGGGATAGCCCACATATTAATTATTTATTTAGTTTATCATAATTTTGATTGTAATACCATTGGAAGACTTCTTTAGCCACGGGAACGGCGGCGGTTGAACCTTCTCCGGCGCCCTCAATGACAATGGCTATGGCAATTTGAGGGTCTTCATAAGGCGCAAAACCCGTGAACCAAGCATTGGTTTTTTTATTTAAGTTAGAATAAACTTGGGCGGTACCAGTTTTACCGGCGACTTTTATTGGCAAATCTTTTAAAAGATAAACCGAGCCTTCGGTTACCGCATCTCGCAGGCCTTCGCGGACTATTTCAAGCTTGCCATTATCGACTAAATTTGTTCTTATAATTTCTGGCTTAAATTCTTCTATGGTCTTGTTGTTAGAATCGGTAATTTTTAAAACTATTTTAGGTTGCCACAATGTTCCGCCATTAGCAACAGCAGCCATAGCTGAGACAAGTTGAAGCGGCGTAATTATAACATCTCCTTGGCCAATAGAAACATTATAAGTGTCGCCGGTATACCAATTTTCATGTTTAATCGCTTTTTTCCAAGCCGGATTAGGTATTAAACCGCCGGCTTCTCCCGGCAAGTCAATGCCAAGGGGCGGTCCAAAGCCAAAAAGTTTAAGATATTTTTCAATCCGATCAATGCCCAATCCTTTAACATTTTTGTAGCCGCCACCTATTTCATAAAAATAAACATTTGCCGAAACAGCCAAAGCCCGGCGCATATCAACAAATCCTTGGGGCCGCCAATCGTGAAAGACGTAGGTTATTTCCGGATTGTATTCATTAGGAACGGTGATATATCCTAAAGTGTCATCGATTTTATAATTAGGATCAATAGTATTTTCAGCCAAAGCAGCCGAGGCTATGAATGGTTTAATTGTTGATCCCGCTGGATAAAAACCGCTGATTACTCTGTTGAAGAAGGGGCGATTTTTATTATTAATGAGTTCTTGATAGGTTTTATTTCTTAGATTATTGTTAAAAATATTATTGTCAAAATTCGGCAAGCTGACCAATGATAAGATTTTGCCCGACTTAGCATCTAAAACAACAGCGGCTGCTCCCGGCGCGTTGGTTTGGACCATCTTGGCGTAAATTGCGTCGGTTAAAAGTTTTTGAAGATCGCCGTCAATATTTAAAATTAAATTATTGCCTGGCTGCGCCTCTTCGGCCATTAAAGTTTTTAAAACGGTATTATCGGAATTAACCGAGATGGCTATCTTCGCTGGTACGCCCCTTAATTCTTTTTCATATTGAGCCTCGAGCCCGTCTTTTCCGATAAAATCTGATAGTGAATAATAAGAATCGGCTTTAAGATCATCAACTGTCACTTTTCCGGTATGACCGATTAAGTGTGAAAAATAAGACCCTTCCGGATAATTGCGCTTAGTTTCTTTGCTGATAAAAAGACCGGGCAAGTTTGGCAGATGGGTTTCAAGTTCAATAAGGGCAGCTTGATCTAAGTTTAAATTGAGTGAAATTGGTTCAGTGGAATTTTTGTTTAAGTTTTTTGTAAAATCGGCAACTTCAGCATTGTTTTTCCCGAGAATTTTGGAAATTTGCTGAGTCCAATTATCAAGATCCTCTTTTTTCTTCGGAAGGTCGGCGGGAATAATTAATAAATTTAAACTGGGAACATCCAAGGTAAGAACTTTATTATTGCGGTCATAAACTATGCCGCGCGGCGCCTGGTTGTAATAAAATCGGACACTATTTTCGCTCGCTTTCAGGGCATAATAAGCTCCTTGCCAGATTTGGAGCCAAAAAGCCCTGGCTAAAAAAAGAGTCAAAATCATTATCGTGATAATAAAAATAGTGAAAATTCCCGTTCTCTCAATGGGGATTTCTAATTTAGCTGCCGCTTCTTTATCTAGTAGGATTTCCTCCGGCTCAATTTCAACATGGTTTTTTCTAAGTAAATTTCTAAGCATTTTGAGTTTTCACTCTACGGGTGGTCACCCGTAGAGTGGTAATTTTGAAAATAATCAACAATATTAAGATGGTTGAAATTAATTCCGTTAGAATTTCACGGCCGGAGAAATAAAGTCCAAATTCCCCGTTAGTCAGCAGCCAGTTCAAAAAGCGGTAAAGCATTACGCCGATCGTGCTTATGAGCAATATACTTTCCGTTTTTAAAGTCAAAAATACAATTTTATAAAGGATAATTAAAATGGCGGTAAGAATCAATAAAACTAAACTATTTGTTCCGAAACTTGAAAAATAATTTAAACCGGTTAAAATACCGCCCAACCAAGCAAAAATAAGGGCTTTTGAATCATTTCTGGTAAGCACTAAGTATAAAATTAATATTAAAAAAAGATTTAGGTTTAAAAAAGACGAATTTATAAATGAAACTTGAAAACTAGCCAGGAAGATTAAAAAAAGCGCTGTGCCAATGATTGAAAGAGAATTTCTATAGTTTCTATTCATTGAGAGCTAAGAATTACAAATACGCTGTCAAAATCCTGAAGCTTGGATAGTAATTCAATATCTGCCGTATTAAAAACCTGATTATCTTGGGATTTCACCTCTTTAATTTTTCCGATAATAAAACCTCGAGGCCAGATTCCATCAGTTCCGGAAGAAATAACTAATTCTCCTATTTCCGGTTTTTTATCTTTAACAATTAAGTCAAAAATAACATCAGAGCCCAAACCGCGAACCAAGCCGGAAATTTTGCTCGTTGCCGTAATGGCAGATATTCGGCTTTGGGTGTCTAACATTGTTTGGACTTTAGAGATACCATAACTGGCATCGGCAATGCGGCCAATAAGTGTTTCACCTTCCGAAATTACAACCATGCCAGTGGCAATACCGTCATTTGTGCCCTTATCAATTAAAAAGGAGCGGTTATTCTGGAAATCGCGTCCAATAACGCTGGCCAGACGAGTGTTAATGGCTTTTTGCGACAAATTTAATTTCTTCCTAAGAAGGAAGTTTTCTTCTTCAAGCTGAGACAGTTTTGCTAACTTATTATAAAGATCTAAATTTTCTGAGATCAAACGGGTATTCGATTCTTTTATATTTTTTATATTAAATACGACGCTTTGCCAAAAAAACAGCCAGTTACTTGCCTTGCTGAATACAATTTCAAATGGTCTTAGAATCTCGCTTAAATAATGTTTAAATAATAAAATTATTTGGTTTTGACCAAAAAAAATAATAACCAAACTCAATAAAAGCAGAATAAAAAATACTGTTAAATTGTGTTTTGTCATACTATTTTATTTTTTTAAATATTGCTTACTAGGATTTCTTTTAAAGATTCAACGTCTTCAAGGATAATGCCGCAGCCGCGCACTACGGCTGTTAACGGGTCCTCGGCTAATCTGGTTGGAATGCCGGTAACTTTCTCAACCATTTCGGGAAAGCCCCGAAGCAAACTGCCGCCGCCGGCTAAGATTATGCCCCTACTCATTAAGTCACTGATAAGTTCCGGCGGCGTTTCTTCCACTACGGAACGAATTTCTGAAATTATAGCGTTAACCGACGAGACAATAGCTTCGCTGATTTCCAAGTCGCTTATCAGTACTTCCTTTGGTAAGCCGCTTATAAGATCTCGGCCTTTTATCGTTGCGACCAGTTTTTCTTTCAAAGGCGAAACCGAACCGATTGAGATTTTTATTTCTTCCGCGGTTCTTTCACCGATTAGCAGTTGAAATTCGTCGCGGGCATATTGAATAATATCCTCATTCATTTTTTCACCGGCAATCCTTAAATTGCGGGAAACCACAATGCCCCCTAAAGAAATTACCGCGACATCGGTAGTCCCGCCGCCGATGTCAACAATCATGTTGCCAACAGCATCAGAAATTGGTAAACGGGTTCCGATGGCAGCTGCCACTGGTTCTTCAACTAGATAAACCTCTCTGGCGCCGGCATTGCGCACAGCGTCTTCTACCGCCCGGCGTTCCACTTCGGTTACTCCAGAGGGGATGCCAATAACGACACGCGGCCTCACCAAGAAGCTGTAAGCACTTTGGTGAGCCTTGTTGAAAAAGTATCTTAACATTTGTTCGGTAACTTCAAAGTCAGAAATAACACCATCAATGAGCGGTCGGATGGCAACGATATGGCCGGGCGTGCGCCCTATCATTTTTTTAGCCACGTCGCCCACGCTTAAAACTTGATTGGTTTTTTTATTAATGGCGACAATTGATGGTTCATTGATGATGATGCCGCGCCCTCTTACATATACCAGAGTGTTGGTTGTTCCAAGGTCAATGCCGATATCCCGTGAAAAAATTTTAAATAAGCGATTAAACATTATAAATTTTCAATTTTCAATTTCTAATTTTCATTGAATTTTCAATGATTAAATTTTCAAAAAATTCAAAATTCTAAATTTTTAGATTCTGAAATCTTTATTAATTTTGTTTTTTTCTGATTTCTTTGTTTTAGCTCAAAAGAATCTTTTCCAAGCGTTTTTTGGCTAACCACCGCGCGCCAAGGAATTCCTATTAAATCAGCGTCGGCAAATTTCTCACCAGCTGTTTTATCATTGCGGTCGTCGTATAATACTTCTATTCCTTTATCAATAAGATTTTTGTAAATTTTTTCCGCTTGTTTTTTAATTGAGGCTTCATCTCTTGCGGAAATCTCAATGAGATGAACTTTAAAAGGCGCTATTGTTTTTGGCCAGATAATTCCCTTATTGTCATGATGAATTTCCACTATGGCTCCCATTACCCGGCCCAACCCAATGCCATAAGAACCCATTATTACATATTCTCTTTTGCCTTTTGAATTTATAAATTGCAGGTTGAAAGCTTTGGAGTATTTGGCCCCTAAAGGAAAAAGATTGCCGACTTCAATAGCACTTTCCATTCTGATTTCTCCCTTGCACTTGGGGCATTTGCCGCCATTTTTAAACTTAGAAATTTCTTTATTTTCTGCGTATTCGCATTTTGAACAAACTAAAATTGTGTCTTCCCCGACTGGGCTTATCACTTGAAATTCATGAGTGTTATTTGAAGTGAAAACTCCGCCGGGCGCTACGGTATAAATGGATTTGAGACCGCAACGATTGAAAATTTTGAAATAAGCCATTTTTACTTTTTCATAATAATCTTGAAGATCTGTTTCTGAAGAATGGAAACTGTATAAATCTTTCATAATAAATTCTCGGCCGCGCAATAATCCTGATTTTACCCTGGGTTCATTGCGAAACTTTGTTTGAATCTGATAAGCGGCAAACGGCAAGTCTTTGTAGGAGTTTATATATTTTGTTGCGATTACTGTTAAGACCTCTTCGTGCGTCCAGCCCATAACAAAACCAGCTGTTTTATCATTTTTCCCCATCACCTCAAAACCTATCGGCACGTCCCAACGACCGGTGGTATCTAAATACTTTTTTTCTACCAAAGCCGGCATAAACATTTCCTGTCCTCCAATAGCATTCATTTCTTCCCGAATAATATTGACAATTTTTTCCAGCACTCTAAAGCCCAAAGGTAAATAGGAGTAAACGCCGGCAGAATTTTTATAAACAAAACTGCCTCGTTCTAAAAGCTGGGCGTTGACGCTGGTTTCGTCTTTGGGGTTTTCCCTTAAAGTTTGTCCAAAAAGTTGCGATTGTCTCATAAAAATTATTTTAATCTTATTATATCTCTATAAGTTATTAACATGACAAGAGCCAGAAGTAAAACAATGCCGATTGAGTGAATTGCATTTTCAATTTTAGGATTAACCTTACTACCTTTAATTTTTTCTATACCCAGAAATAAAAGCCGGCCGCCATCAAGAGCCGGAAACGGGATGAGATTTAAAACCGCCAAGTTAAGAGAAATTATGGCTACTAGCTGAAGGAGATAAATAAAACCTAAAGTAGTCGCTTGATTGGTCAAAACGGCGATTCCTACTGGTCCGGCTATGTCTTTGGGAATTTTTCCGGAAATTATAAGATTCTTTAACAAGCCCCCAAATCCCTTGATTATTTCCCAACTTATAATAAAGGCCGATTTTATGCCGAGCCAAACGCTCTCATACCATGTATGGGAAATAATGCCGGTCTTAGCTAAGGCAATTCCTAAGGCCCCCTCCCCTTCAGGAGGATTAGTTCTTGGCACTGTATTAATTTCAAGTACTTTTTTACCTCTCTGAATAGCTATTGTTATTTCTTTTCCTTTACTGTCGCTAATATTTTTTTGAAGAGTTGAAATTTCACTAATAGTTGTGTTTTTGCTGTCAATTTTTAAATATTTTACGACATCTCCCATTTTTATCCCGGATTTTTCCGCTGGAGAACCATTACTTACTGCGACGATCTGAATTTTTACGTTTTTCGCCAATGCTTCATTATCTTTATCAATAATTTGAGGCAGGCCGATATAAAAGCCAATTACTAATAAAAAAGCTGCCAATAAAAAATTCATAAAAACGCCGCTGATGGTGATTAAACTGCGGATTCCAGCCGGCCTTGATGAGAAACTTTTGGGATTTTCGAGTTCAGTTCCATCCTCGCCCAAGATTTTAACAAAGCCTCCCAAGGGCAGAAGATTGATGGAATATAGGGTTTCGCCCCTTTTTATACTGAAAATTCGCGGCGGGAAGCCAAAACCGAATTCTTCAACAGTTAAACCGCTTCTTTTCGCAGTAATAAAATGGCCCCATTCATGGGCTAAAATTAAAATCCCCAAAACTAAAATGAAAATTATTAAAGCGGTCATCCCAGTATATCAACTTGACCCACGCAAAATTAGCGAGCCAGGTTGTTTCTTAAAAATTATTAATAATGATGTTTCATAGATAATCATAGTTTATGAATAAACGGGATTTTGCGGCGAGCTATGGTCAAGTTGTATATCTGGGTCATCCTTCTTTGATTTCCTTTTCTTTTAATTTGGTTATATTCTCTAAATTTCTATTGGTTATGTTTATTAATTCCTGAATTTTTTCTTTTATTTCAAACTTTTCATCTTCGGTAATTTTTTTGTTGCTGAACAAATCGGCAATTTCTTTTATTGCTTCATCACGCGCTGTCCTGCATCTAACCTTAACCTCTTCAAGTTTAGTGCCTGTAATTTTTATAAGAGAATTTCGCCGTTCTTCAGTTAACGGCGGGATATTGATTCTAATCAGATTTTTGTCAACGATCGGATTTAAGCCGAGATCGGACGAAAGTATCGATTTTTCGACGGCGATAATGGCGTTTTTATCCCATGGCTCGATAATTAGTAATCGGGGCTCGGGCGCAAAAATAGAAGCCAGTTGTTTTAAAGGGGCTTTGGTGCCGTAGTAATCAACTAAAATATTTTCTACTAAGGCCGGGGTGGCTCGGCCCACTCTTAAAGCCGAGAATTCCGTTTTTAATGATTCCTCTGTATTCTTAAGTTTAATTTTGAGTTTTTCTAAGGTTTCCATGAGGGCGTTGGTTCATAGTCTAAACTTAATAATAACTCATCATAGGCGAATTTTGGATTAATGTTAGTTTCATTTAACTTAAAATAAATATCCTGGCTTTTTGTTAAAAGATCAGCTATTTTTTTTGTCGGGCTTGCTTTAAATTTTATTCTTAAAAAATTAAGCCAGGCCTTAAAAATTTCTAACACATTATGGGAATCGAGTTTTTCAATGCTGTCATATTTATTTGAAAAATTAGTTTTGAGAAGGAGTTCAAAAATATCGTAAATAGTTTTATCCGGCGACAAGGCCTCAGTTTGAGTCCGCCAGAAAGGCAGTTTCATTGCCCGTGAAACAATGGTATCCGAAATTGAATCTAAAGTTTTAGCGCAAAGTATGATGACGGCATGATTTGGCGCTTCCTCAAAAATTTTAAGAAGAGCATCTTGGGCGTAAGAAGTTAATTTTTCGGCCGTTTCTATTAACACTATTTTATATTCACTTGAATATGGTCTTAATGTTAAAAAATTTTTTAACTGACGAATCCAATTTATGGATATTTCTTCATTAAATCCCGGCTTAATAAAAAATAGATCGGGATGGAATTCAAAATTTTTATTTCTTAAAATCGTATTGGCAAACCAAAGAGCTATTTCATGTTTGGGATCTTCATCCGGCCCATAGAAAATATAAGCATGAGACAGTAAGTTGTTTTTTAGACATTCGTTTAAGTAGGTGACAATTTTTGGATATGACGTGGGCATACTTTATTTTCTTGCCATGATACTTCGTTTGTAAAGCTCTAGGTTTTCTAAAACCAAGCCCGCGCCCTTGGCGACGCAAAAAAGCGGTTCTTCGGCGACATAAGCCGGAACACCCGTGGCTTTAATTATTAATTCATTGAAGTTTCTCAAGAGCGCCGTACCGCCGGATAAAATTATTCCTTTATCCATAATATCGGCTGATAATTCCGGAGGCGTTTGCGATAAAACCAATTTTACGGCCTGAATAATTTCTTTGAGGCGCTCGGAAATCGCCTCAACAATTTCGTTAGTGCCAATATTTATGTTGCGGGGAAGACCAGTTAGAATATCGCGGCCGCGCACGCCTATATATAATTCATCTTTGATCGGCAATGCCGAACCGATTTCAATTTTTATTCTTTCGGCCGTTCTTTCGCCAATGGCCAGATTGTGTCTGCGCTTAAGATGGTCACTGATTGCTTGGTCTAATTTATTGCCCCCCACTCTTCTTGAATGAGAGGTGACAATCCCGCCCAAAGAAATTACCGCCACTTCCGTGGTGCCGCCGCCAACGCTCATAATCAAATTGCCGGAAGGCGAATTAATGGGTACGTCGGCGCCAATGGCGGCCAAAACCGGCTCTTTAACAATATAAGCCGCTCTGGCGCCGGCATTGATAGCGGCGTCAATGACGGCTCTTCTCTCGGTAGAGCTTGAACCGGATGGCACGGTCACCAAGACATCTGGTTTTATTAATTGAAATCTTCCTAAACTTTTTTGGATAAAGTACCTAAGCATGGCTTCGGTGATTTTATAGTCGGCAATAACACCATCGCGCATAGGTTTTTTAGCAATAATATTTTCCGGAGTCCGGCCAAGCATTGTTTGGGCTTCAATCCCAACAGCTAAAACCGTGTTAGCGTCAAGAGAGATTGCCACTACTGTCGGCTCGTTTAAAATAATTCCCTGACCCGGAATAAAAACCAAAGTATTGACCGTGCCTAAATCAATCCCAATTTTTCTGGTAAATAAGCTCATAATTAGGTATTATGCGATACGCGCTTAATATCGGCGCCTAAAGCTCTAAGGCGTTCGTCTATTTTGTCGTATCCCCTATCTATTTGATAAATGTTATCAATTGTATTTTGACCTTTAGCTAAGAGAGCGGCGATTACCAATGCTATGCCGGCACGGATATCTGGGCTATAAATTTTTTTACCGTGAAGAAGCCTTGGGCCCTTAACAATGACTCGATGCGGGTCGGCCATAATAATATCGGCTCCCATCTGGTTTAAGACATCGGTATAAAACAACCGGCCGTCGTAAATTGTCTCATGAATCAGCGAAATGCCATCCGCTTGAGTCATTAAAACCGTAAAAGGAGCTTGAAGGTCAGTGGCAAATCCAGGATATTCACGTGTTGTTATGTCAACAGACTTTAATCTCTTGGCGGGCTTTACTATAACATAATCTTTTCCGATTTCAAGATTAGCACCGGCTTTTTGGAGTATTGCCAGCAAAACATCTAAATGATTGGGTTCGCAGTTTTCCACTTTGATATGGCTATTAGTTGCCACCCCTAAAATTATAAAAGTGCCGGCTTCTATTCTATCGGGTATGCCGTCCCATATCCCTCCTTTGAGGGATTTTACGCCTTTGATTGCAATTGTCGGCGTACCGGCGCCGGAAACTTCAGCGCCGAGAGAATTTAGAAATTTCGCGAGGTTTTCCACTTCGGGTTCGCACGCCGCGTTTTTTAAAATAGTTTTTCCTTCGGCCAAAGTAGCCGCCATCATAAGGGTCTCCGTACCCGTGACGCTTATTATCGGGAAAACAAATTTGCCGCCGATGAGTTTTTTATTTTTTGCAATCGCGGTAAAAATCGGACCGGTTTTTTTAACGGAGGCGCCAAGCGCTTTGAAGCCTTCAATAAACAAATCAATCGGCCGTTTGCCTAAAGTACAGCCGCCGGGATGAGGGAAAGAAACTTTGCCGAAGCGCGCCAGCAACGGGCCGGTTAAAACAATAGAGGCTCTAAACTGATCGGCGATTTTGTAATTTAAATCGGTTTTTTTAAGGCGCGAACAATCAAGAGTATCAGAATAAAATTTGACTCCCAAATCAACAAGGAGCTCTTTCATCCGACCAACATCCTCAATCCGCGGTAAATTCGCGACTTTTACCGGTTTCGAAGTAAGAGTGGAAGCGGCTAAAATTTTTAAAGCCGCGTTTTTAGCGTTGCTAACGACAATTTTGCCTTTTAATTTCTTCCCGCCGTTTATGATGAATTGCTCGTCCATAATGTGATTATTTTACAATAAGTTTTTTTATTTGGCAAATCCCGTTAGAAATTCATTTCTAACGGGAAAAATTGCCATAATATTAAAAATGTGGTATTTATAAAATTATATGACTAGGAGATTTAGGCGCTTTATTTTTTTAATATTTACCATTTTTTTTGTTGTCAGCAGTATTATTGTGATTCTTTTTGCCCAGGGTTATAGATTTGATTTTAATTCGTTAAAAATTATGAGAACCGGCGGGATTTTTCTCAAAACCTCTGTTGACGATGCTAAGATATATATCAATGACAAGTACGTTGAATCAACTAATGGAATTTTAAGTCACAGCGCCTTAATAAGCAGTCTCACGCCTAAAAACTATAACGTTTTTGTTTATAAAGAAAATTATTATCCTTGGAATAAAACAGTTGAGGTTAAAAACGGAATGGTTACTGAATTAAGCAATATAATTTTATTTCCGTTAGAACTTAAGAAAATTAAGATTACCGAACTGCCCAGCCAGGCAATTTCTGAATTTGTCGTAAGTAATGGCACGATAGAAATTAAAAATAACAAAACCAAAATAATCAATATTTATAATTTGAACGACGGCAAGCTATTTTCGAGCGAAAAATTCAAAAAAGCCACTTCGTCCGAAGAAATGATTTCGCCGGATAAAAACAAAACACTTTATTCTGATCTTGCAAACAGTCAACTATGGACTGAATATCTAAATGATATAAAAAGAGAGCCGCTAAAAAACGCTGGCGATAAAGAATTAATTACCGTTTTTGAATCGCCGATTATTTTTTTTGATTGGTTTAATGATTCCGAACATTTGATCTGGTTTGCCAATAGTGAGTTGACCGTTGCCGAATTAGATAATCGGGGCGGTAAACGCAACAGTATTAAATTTTATCTTAATATTAATTCGCCGGTTTTTTGGGATCGCGACAATTCTGATTTTTATTTTTTTGAAAAAAATACTTTGTATAAAATAAAATTTTAGCGTTTGCTCCACTGCGGGGCACGGCGAGCGCCTTTGAGACCGGGTTTCTTTCTTTCTTTCATTCTTGAGTCGCGAGTTAAAAACCCGAGCGTTTTTAGAACAGGTTTGAATTCCGGATGGGCCAAAATTAAAGCGCGGCTCAAACCATGACGCGAAGCATGAGCCTGGGCCCGCAGGCCTCCGCCGGAAACTTTTATTGAAGCCGTAAAACCTAAAATACCGGTCTTGACAAACGGGCTCATTAAGACGTCCCGCTGTTCCGTTTCTTTGAAATAATCCGCAAAATTTTTGCCGTTTATGGTAATTTCTCTTTTTTTGGTGTTAAGTCTTATTCTCACCCTGGCTGTGGCAGTTTTTCTTCTGCCGACAGCCTCGCAGTATTTTTCAGTTTTTTTTTCTTTTTTTACGGGCATGTTTATTTTATTATTTTTTCACCCTTCGGGTGACCACCCGAAGGGGTGGCTATAATTAGTCTTTTAACCAATTTGGCTCGCAGGCGATTTTTATGGAGCATCCTCAAAACCGCTAACCTTAAAGCCCGGCTAGGATCTTTCTTTATTAACTCGGAATATTTCACTTTTTTTAGACCTCCGGGATAACCTGTGTAATGATAGTATATTTTTTGGGAAGCTTTTTTCCCGGTCAGAATAATTTTATTAAAATTAAGTATCCGGACGGTTACCATCGGATCCAAATGCGGCAAATAATTCACCTCATTTTTGCCTCTTAAAAGAGTGGCAACCTCTGTCGCGAGACGCCCGAGCGACTTGCCAGCGGCATCAATATCGTAATTTTTTGGTTTAAGCGGCATATTACTTGATAAATTCTATTATTGCCATTTTGGCGCCGTCATTTTTTCTTACGCCAAGCTTTAAAATTCTCAAATATCCGCCTTTTCTCTCTTTAAACCGAGGCGCCAGCTCCTTAAACAATTTATTAACCGTCTTTAAGGTCAGATTCTTCAGCAAGAGACGCCGATTGGCCAAAGTTTCATTTTTTGCCGTACTGACAACTTTTTCAATAAGCGGCCTGATTTCCTTGGCACGAGCTTCGGTGGTTTTTATCCGTTCTTTCATAATCAAACTGCTTCCCAGATTCCATAAAAAAGCTTTTCTAAAATCAGCTGGCCTGCCAAATTTTCGGTTTTTTCTAAGATGTCTCATCTGTTTTAATTATTCTTTCTGTTTAAGAATGAGGCCTAATTTGCCGAGCGCTTTTCTAATTTCTTTAAGCGCCTTTTTTCCTATTTCTTCAAGATTTAATAATTCTCTTTCATTTAAGCGCAAAAGACCAGCCACGGTTTTTATGTGGTTGTTTAAGAGAATATTTTGGGTGCGGTTTGACAGTCTTAAATCCTCAATTTTTGTTTTCGTAATGTCATATTCTTCTTTTATGGCCTCTTTTCTTACGGGTTTTTCTTCTTTTTCTTTCTCTTTTTTTTCAGTTTTAACTGTTTTTATTGAAGCAGTTACAATTTTAAAATGTTCAATAAGCAAATTAGCCGCGTTTGTTAAAGCCTCGGCCGGAGTTATGGTGCCATCGGTTTCTATATCAAATCTTAATCGATTGTAATTTGTTTTATCGCCCACTCTCATATCTTCAACCACAAAATTAACCATTTTAACTGGAGTGAAAATAGCATCAATGGCAATAGCGCCTATTTCTTGTTTCTCCCTTTTGCGCGATTCAATTGCCGAATAACCAAGACCTTTTTCAACTCTGATTTCCATGTCTAGAGACGCAGTTTTTGAAGTCAGGGTGGCGATATGAGCGTTAGGATTTACAATTTCTACTTGGGAATTTGTTTTAATGTCTTTGGCTAAAACTTTTTTTTCACCCTTGGCTTTTAAAGTTAGAGTTTGCGATTCGCTACTGTAAATTTTAAATCTAACTTGTTTCAAATTTAAAATTATTTCAACCACGTCTTCAAGAATGCCGGACAGAGTTGAAAATTCATGACCCACGTCTTTAATTTTTAGTGAAGTAACGGCGGCACCGGCCAGAGACGACAGCATCACGCGGCGCAAGGCATTGCCAATGGTTAAGCCATAACCGGGATAAAGTTCTTCAATTTCTAAAATTGCCCGGTGCGGTGAGACTTGTTCAACTAGTTTCGGCGCCTTTGGCAAAGAAATATTTATTTCCATAAATTTAAGTATAGATTAGTTAATAAATAATTTTTTATTTTGAGTAATAAGAGATGACTACGTTCATATTGAAATTTTTTGGCAAATCGTTATTTTGGGGTTCGGCTTTTACCGTTATATCCAAGTCCTTTTTATTAACCGCCAGCCAGGTCGGCGCTTCGTATTTTTTTAATTTATTTACAAGGTCAAAAAACATTGCTTTGGAGCGGCTCTTCGGTTTGATAGCTATAATATTTCCTGTCTTTACCGAGTAAGAAGGAATATTTACTTTTTTATTATTTACCAAAAAGTGACCGTGGTTCACTAACTGCCGGGCGACAACCCTTGAAGCAGCCAAACCGCTTCTATAAATCGCATTATCAAGGCGTTTTTCAAGAGCACCCAGTAATAAATCTCCGGTGATTCCTTTTTTTTGTTTGGCTTCGTTAAAATATTTTTGGAGTTGTCTTTCGGTAAGGCCGTAGGTGAATTTTATTTTCTGTTTTTCTAAGAGTTGCGTTCCGAATTCCGACAAAGCTCGGCGCCTGGATTTTCCATGCATGCCAGGCCTATATGGTTTTTTTAAAAAAGCTGATTTTGGTGAAAACGATCTTTCGGCTTTTAGCCCGAGGTTTTCGCCAATTCTTCTTGATAATTTTTCTTTTGGTCCTGTGTAACGAGACATAATTTTTATAATATATCGATATTTCGAAATGTTAAAATTAAACCCTTCTAACTTTCTTTGGCCGCGGGCCGTTGTGAGGAATAGGCGTTGTATCTTTTATATACACAATATTCAAACCGTGATTAGCCAGGGACCTCACCGCGGATTCCCGACCAGAACCGATTCCCGTGACAAAAACTTCAACTTCGACAAAGCCATTTTTTTTAATTTTTTCGATTACAGCTTCAGCCACTTTTGAAGCGGCATAAGGAGTGGCTTTTTTGGGTCCCTTGAATCCCAATGAGCCGGCCGAAGACCAAGCCAAAACGTCGCCTTTTTCGTCAGTAACCGTGATAAATGTGTTATTATAGCTGACTTGAATATAAATTCTTCCTCTGGCCGTCTGACGGCCAATTTTTCCGCCAGAGGCGGATCCGCCTTGGGCGGAAACAGCCGTTTTTTCAGCCGTCTTTTGGATAGCGATGCTTTCTTTAAGGAGCTCTTCTTCGGTTTGTTTTTTTATTTTCTTTTTTCCCATGCCTTTGATGTCTAAATTTGTGAGCGAAGCTTTATGCTGAGCGAAATAAATTTAGCTGCAGCAAAGAGCATCCCCCGCCAATTTTGCCTCACTATAATCTGGCGGCGCGAGGGCGAATAGCCCTGCCCTATTCGGGCAAGCGCCGCAGATGCTAACTGATTATTATTTAATAGATTGTTTATCATATTTATTGTATCGCAAAATTGGAGGGGGATAAGGTTTTCTAACTAAAATTTCTGAAAGAAATTTTAGACAAAGCCCTTATGTTTTTTCTGATGATTTTTTGCGTCCAGAACCAACTGTTTTTCTCACGTTACCCCTTCGAGTTCTTGAATTAGTTTTTGTCCTCTGGCCCCTTACCGGTAAACTGCGGCCGTGGCGATATCCGCGGTAAGTGCCTATTTCCTTTAACCTTTTAATATTACTTTGGACCATTCTTTTAAGCTCACCTTCAATTTTATATTTCTTTTCAACAAGGTCTCTTAGCCGATTAAGTTCTTCACTGGTTAAATCCGAGGTTTTTTTAGAAGGATTAATTTTCAGGTCCAAAACGATTTTTTTTGCCAAACTCCGGCCTATGCCGTAAACATAAGATAAAGAAGTAATTATTTTTTTGTTTTCTGGGATATTAATCCCGGCAATTCTTGGCATAAAATTTTAGCCTTGTCTTTGTTTGTGTTTAGGATTTTTACAGGCCACATAAAGACGCCGGCGACGACGTATAATTTTGCATTTGGCGCAAATTTTTTTAACACTCGTTCTAACTTTCATAATCTTCTAGTAATCCGGCCTCGTTTTTTATCAACGGATAACTCAACCTCTACTCTGTCACCAACGAGAACTCTAATAAAATTTAGCCTCATTCTGCCTGATAAATGGGCTAAAATCTCTGTATCATTATCAATCTTCACCTTGAAAGTGGTGTTTGGCAAAGCCTCAACAACTGTGCCATTAAATATGGGCTTTTTATTATCTATCACAGCAATTATTGTTTGTCAAGAATAATATTGATCTTATCCGGACTATTTGGGGCCTGCTTAACCCAGAATGGCCACAGAGAAATCGTGGCGCTGTTAATGAAATTTTTGTTTGAAATGACATTTCTTATACCATTTTCGTCATGACCAGCCAACTCTTTTTTTAATCCGGCCAAATCAGCAGTGAAAGCGTTAGCTTTGTCAAACTCAAAAGTGAAGAAAATCTCGCCTTTTTTAAAGTCTGATTTTGTAGCTTGAGGATAGATTATGTTATCCTCAAAATCAAAATTTTTCAAGTCAGGGTACTTATTGGACACCGAGTAATCAACTAACGCTCTAAAATCTTTTTCCCTAAAAAATATTGCCTGCCAAGTAATTTTCATACTAATAGTTTGAGAGTCGGCTTTGAAGTCGTCTATTTTGACAGTTGACGCGCCGTCAATTAATTTTAAATCGGAATCTTTGAAGGTGTTAAGAGTGTCACTTTTAAGTTCGCTTACTAAAGTGTCTTCAAGATTTTTTTTATTTTTTTCGACTTCTTGGTTTGAAAGTGTTGAACTATTTTGCACGGGAGTCATTGGTTCTGTGCTTTTGGCGTAAAAACCGGCGTATTTTTGAGACTCCTTAAAACCAGGGATTGTAAAATAAGAGGGCCCGATTTGGTATTCTTTTCCGGCTGTGTCGCTGACCACGGCTACTTTGATGGAACTGGGAATCAGCGTGGTGCCAGACATTTTTGCCCCCGGAACAATCACCGGATTTTGAATTCTAAAAATTTTTCCATCTTTTGTTTCCAATCTGGTTTGAGTAACTAATTTTTGGGGAGCGGTGCTATAAGCGTTGTATATAAAAACAACCCCCCCGGTTTTTAAAGGCGAATCGCCACTTTCATTAGATGTTTCTATTACTTTTGAACCAGATTTTGATAATAGAAAATATTGTCCCGGAATAATGCCATTCGCAAAATCAGACGAGCTTATGTTTTTGCTAATAGCAACTGGGATAGCCACTTTTATGGGGACTTCTTTTAACGAAAGTTTAATGTTGGCCTTTGGCAATATTAAGTACATGGCCGTTGCTAAAAGTAAAACTCCAATACCGACAAAAGACACAACTATTCGGTTAAAAGAAAGTAATCTTTTAGAACCGACCGTCGGAAATTTATTTTCAGGTTTGCTTTTTGGCTCATTATAAAAATCTTTTAAATCTTTTTCTAATTCCGAATCATTATTTTTATTTAGCTCAGGGACAATATTTTTATTTATTATTTCATAAATAACAGGTTCCTGTTGAGGAATAAAATTTGGTTCAATCTCATTGGGCATTTTAAAAGATGGAGGCACAATGTCCAACATTCTTTTTACTTTTTTTCCTCTTTTATGTGAAATAGGATTGTAAATCGGCAATTGGATTTTTTCGGCAAAAATTTTAATTTCATTATTTTCCGTGTTTACAAAAATTTTTTTATATACGCTTTCAGCTTCTTCCTTTAAAATTTTAAGCGAATTTAAATCGGCCGCTAATATTGAGTTTTTTGGCAAAACTAAAACAACCTCGGGACATTTTGATCTCATTAAACGGTCAATTAAAATTGCCGCATCATCTTTAATTCTGGCGCGAATTATTTCAAAACCTTCTGGCATTGATGTAATTATATCTCACTTTTGTTTATTATTCCACAATCCAGTATATCATCTTCCAGAACATTCGCCTCTGGCAAATGTTATTGCGCAAAGCGCTCTGGAAGTTGTGTTACTGGACAATAGCTTTTATCCGTCTTATGCCGGCTGAAGAGCTTTCTTCTTTGATTATTTTGAACTTACCTATCTCGCCCGTATGTTTAACATGCGGCCCGCCGCAGATTTCCCGACTGAAAGGAGGTCCTGAGTTTATCGAAGGATTGCCTATTGTATAAACTTTCACTCGTTCGCCGTATTTAGATTCAAACGCGCCGGTCGCTCCCGCCGTCTTTGCTTCCTCCAATGTTATCTCTTCCATTTTCACCGGCAAGTTCTCTTTGATTTTATCATTCACCAAATCTTCGACTTGTTTAATTTCTTCCAGCGTCATCTTTTGGTTATACGAAAAATCAAAACGCAAACGCTCTGGCGTGATATTCGAGCCTTTTTGCGACACTTGCTCGCCTAAAACTTGGCGCAACGCCGCTAGCATCAAATGCGCGGCTGTGTGGTACCTTATCGTCGCTTCGCTCGTGTCTGCCAATCCCCCTTTAAACATTCCAGCCGAAGCGGTGCGGGAAAGTTCTTGATGTTTTTTAAATTCGGCGTCAAAATCTTTTTGATTTAAATTTGCTGCTTTAGTTCCGGCAAAATCTTTAATAACGTCGAAAGTCAGTCCGTAACTCTCAAAAAGATTAAATGCCCTTACTGCGTCTAAAATATCAATCTTCTTTAATTCCCGAATTCCATTTCGCATTGCTTGCCGAAATTTTTTATTTTCTTCTCTGAATACCTGTAAAACGGTTGCTTCATCCAAATTATCGTAAAAATCTTTATACTTACGCACTACGCCCTTCAATAAATTTTCAATATCCAAAAAATTTATTTCTTTATAGAAATGCGCCATCATTCGGCGCATAAGCCTGCGCAAAATATATCCCTGTTCTTTATTGGAGGGGCGAACTTTATCAGAAATCAAAAAAACGACAGCTCTACCGTGGTCAAGCATAATGCGTCTAATTCTTTCATCCATAACTGCAGGAAGCCCCTCCGGAATAATATCCGTAAATAAATCTGTCTCAAAAACTGTCGGGACATTCTGCATAGCCATTGCTAAGCGCTCCAATCCCATTCCGGTGTCAACGCCTTTTTGTTTGAGTGGTGTTAAGGTTTTATCGGAATTACAATAGTATTCGTTAAAAACCAAATTCCATACCTCAATATCATCAACATAAATTTCCGAAGTTGGTCCGCAGGGTCCTTCATTGCCGGTCGGACCCCAAAAGTTGTCTTTACGGCCGCATTTTTTTATTTTTTCGTCAGGCAGTCCGAGAGATTTCCATATTTCTATCGATTCTTTGTCTTCCAAAACTTCGTTATCACCACTAAAAACCGAAATATAACAGCGCTTCGGAGAAATTTTAAGCTCTTCAATTAAGAACTCCCAAGCCCATTTAATAGCGCCTTCTTTAAAATAATCTCCAAAACTAAAATTGCCAAGCATTTCAAAAAAAGTAAGGTGGAAATTATCGCCGACTTTGTCAATATCGGAAGTTCGAAATGATTTTTGAATTGAAGTAGCGCGACGAGCGCCAAAATCTTTTATTGGATCCTTCTCGCCGGTATAATATGGTTTGAATTGCTGCATTCCGGCGGTCGTTAAAAGTACTGATGCGTCTTCTGGCAAAAGTGAAGAAGACGGCACAATTTTGTGTCCCCTCTTCTTAAAAAACTCCAAAAAATTTTCCCTTATTTCCTTTGAAGTCATATTTCACATATTAACAAACAATAACTCCTCCGCCAAGCATTTCCGGGCCTTTATAGAAAACTGCACTTTGGCCGGGAGTTATCGCTCTCTGCGAGTTGTCAAAAACAACTCGCAGGTTTCGAATTTCTAATTTCGAATTTCGAATTTCAACAAGCTGCGCTTGTTGTAAGGGTTGGCGGTATCTGATTCTTGCCAAACATTTTAAAGGCAATTTTGGTTGTTTTCCGGAAATCCAATTAATGTCTTTAATGATTAATTTTTTTGAAAATAATTTTGGATTTTCAGCTTCGGCAACCCATAATGTATTAACGTCGACATCTTTTGCGGCAACATAATAAATTTTTCCTTGCTCGCCAGCTAAACTTCCTTTAATGCCAATCCCTTTTCTTTGACCGATAGTGTAAAAAATCGCGCCGTCGTGAGTTCCCACAATTTTTCCATCCATTGTTTTTATGGGCCCGGGATTTCTCCCCAGTTTTTCTTTTAGAAACGACGCCACGTCAATTTCACCGATAAAACAGACGCCTTGGGAATCGGGTTTTTCCGCTGTCGGCAAATCGTATTTTTTTGCCAAGGCCCGTGCTTGCGGCTTTGTGTAATCCCCAATTGGAAAAAGACAATATTTCAGCTGGTCTTGCGTTAGAGTCCATAAGAAATACGACTGGTCTTTATTTTTATCTCTTGAAACGTGAAGCCTGAAACTTAAAGCGTTTTTATTTAATGTTTCATGTTTCATGTTACATGTTGCACGAACATAGTGTCCCGTAGCAATATAATCCGCGCCAAGTTTTAGCGCTTTTTCCAAGAACAGACCGAATTTTATTTCCCGGTTGCACATTACATCGGGATTGGGGGTAATTCCCGAAGCGTATCCTGAAACCATATAATCAACAACATTTTTTTTGTATTCTTCTTCAAAATCAAAAACATAAAATGGAATATTCAAAATACCGGCGACTCTTCTGGCATCTCGCGCATCGTCTTCGGCGCAATCGGTTAAAGACCACCCTTTCATATATACCCCGACAACATCATATCCTTTACTTCTTAGCAGCAAAGCGGCGACAGAGCTATCAACTCCGCCAGACATAGCTACAAATACTTTCTTCTTATTTCCCCGTATTCTTGACATATATTTATTATCGTGCCCGATTATATCAAAATTTTAAGCATTTAACAAGAAAAAATATCTCCAGTTTATTATGTACGCTATAGCACGTATAACAAACTGAAAAATAAAGCCGGGAATTTAATCCCGGCGAAAATTTACGAACTAACACTCATTGTAAGGACACTTGGTACACTTGGTGCAACCCTCTTCTTTATAAAGAGTGCTATTATGACACCTTGGGCAGTAATTGCCCCGAATCGACGCGATTTCTTTGGGTTCATCATCAGCAGGGTCAAGATCAATAGTTTTTTTATCCATTTCAACGAGTTCAAATCGTTTGAGATAAATATCAATTGCCTTGCCGATGCCATCAGGCACAGACAAGACTTTGTTTCTGCCAAATCCGGCGATTCTGGGACCGCCAATATAGCTAAGTTGACTTCTAATTCGCAGTAATTTTTCAATCGGCGATAGGGAAGATTCTTCTCTTAAGATCTCTGACGCTAATCGACCATTAGCCTCCGCGTTAGCCGCAGCGTCAGTTCCGGCTTTAGCAACAGTGACAAAAATCTCAAACGGTTCTTTTGGTCCCACATCACTGTCCCAATTAATGGTAACAAAAGCCGCTCCGTCCGGGGTATCAACTTTAATCGTGGTACCCAAAACGTTAGGACGTAAACGAATAAAATCTCTATATGCTCTAGTTTCCGATTTTTCTCCGATGCCGACTGAAAGAACTCCTCCTTTGCAGCCGTCTCGGAAAACCGTAATTCCTAAACATTCGGTTTCGTAAGCCAGCCAAAAGGCCTTTTCCACATCGACTAAGGTAGCTGAATTTGGTAAATTAATGGTTTTACTGACACCGTTGTCAGTATTTTTTTGAAAAGCCGCTTGCATCCTGACATGCCACTCGGCTATAATTTCGTGCGCCGTGGTAAAAACTTTCTTTATATCATCGGGGACGCCATCCAAATCGCCAATGCGACCGCGGTTTTTCACTTCTTCTTCAAGCGCTTGAGAATAAAATCCTTGCAACTTGGCGACCTCAATAAAACGCTGAAACGCAGGACTGAATATCCTCAGAACACGGTCCTCATAATGATGAGTTTTTGTTAGACCGTAATGCGGTTCAATACCGCCGGAACATCCGGCTAAAATACTAAGCTCGCCTGTGGGCGCAATCGTAGTAACCGTGCAGTTTCTTATCGGCTTTCCGTCTTTATAGATGCTTTTATCCCAAAGCGGAAAGGCGCCTCTCTCTTCTGCCAATTTTTCCGATTCTCCGTGGCCGATATTATTAATAAATTTCATAACTTCTTCGGCCATTCTGCAGGCCTCATTTGAAGCGTAAGGAATATTCAGGTAAGCCAGCATATCAGCCCAGCCCATGACGCCGAGGCCGATTCGCCGGATTTTGTGAGCCAAATCCATAATCTGGGGAAGCGGATAAGGGTTCAAATCAATAACATTATCAAGAAAATGGACCCCTAATCGAATCGCACGTTCCAATTCGGGGTAATCAATCTTATATTTGTCGCCCTCCTTTGTAAGGAATTTCGACAGATTGATAGAGCCCAAATTACAGACGTCAAAATCAAACAGGGGTTGCTCGCCACAGGGATTAGTGGCCCTAATGGTCATTAAATTTGGAATCGGATTAGCCCGCCACTTATTTACCTTGTCAGCAAACCATAAACCGGGGTCGCCGGTTTCCCAGGCCATCTTCACAATCAAGTTAAAAACCTTTTTAGCTTTAAGATGGCTGACGACCTTGTTGTCGCGCGGGTCCGTCAGGTCATAATCGGTGTCTTCTTTCACCGCTTTCATGAAAGCGTCGGTTGCTGCAACCGAAATATTAAAGTGAGAAATTTGATTTCCTAAAAGTAAAATGCGCAAATCTTCCAGAGCCTGACGGCTGTAAATATGCGGCTTGATGCGCTCGTAGATAAGCTTATTTTTATCCCTCAAGGTTCCTTTGCTTGCTAAAAACAAGGAGATATCAGGATGATGGACGCTTATCATAGCCATATTAGCGCCACGGCGCGTCCCGCCTTGAATCACTTTGTCGGTTGAAGCATCAAACACTTCCAAAAATGAAAGGGGGCCTGATGCCTGACTTCGGGTTGACCCGACTATGGCGCCTTTTTGGCGCAAAGAAGAAAATGAAAAACCAGTGCCGCCGCCGGACTTATGGACTAACGCCTGCCACTTAATGGCATCGTAGATTTCTTCCATTGAATCGCCGACTGGCAGAACAAAACAGGCTGAAAACTGAAGCCCGTTTCCCGTTCCAGCGTTATACATCGTCGGCGCATTGGGAAAGAATTTCCTGTCCGCCATCAAACCGTAAAAATCTTTGGCCAGAGCGATAGCTTCTTCTTCGGAACGGTCATACGAAGCGATAAAGTAAGCGACACGCCAGCACATTCCTTCAATAGTTTCAACAATCTGACCATTTTGATCGCGGCGCAGATATCTCTCCTTTACAAGCTTGATGGCGTCTTCGGTCCAAACACACGGCTTTAAACCTTCCGGCATTGGAGCAATATAAACTTTTTCAGACATAATATTTCCCTCCTCTTTTTATTCAGATTTTAAAGGTCAATCTTTTTGAGTAATAAAAATATAACATCTGCTCTTGTGTTTTGTCAAAAAAAATTTTAGAATGACGCGGTATGATTAATTATAACGAACTCAAACCCGGCGTTAATTTTATTATGGATGGCGAACCATACGAAGTATTGGAATTCAGTTTTTTAAGAATGCAGCAGCGAAAACCAGTGGCGCAAACCAAAATCAGGAGTATAATCACCGGCAAAATACTTAGTCGCAATTTTCAACATACTGAAAGTTTTCAAGAGGCGGAAATTGATTATAAAAAAGTTAAATTTCTCTATTCGCATAAAGATAAATTTATTTTTTGCGATATTCAAAATCCATCGGCACGCTTTGAATTACCCGCCGAGATTATCGGCGAAAAAACAAAGTTTTTTAAGCCGAACTCTGAAATCGAAGTTATGAGCTTTAAAGATAAAATCGTCAATATCAGATTGCCAATTAAAATGGATTTTAAAGTTGTTGAAGCGCCGCCGGCGATTCGCGGCAATACGGCTCAAGGAGGCACTAAAACCGTCACCGTGGAAACCGACGCCCAAGTTGTGGTTCCTTTGTTTATAAACGAAGGCGACACAATAAGAATCAACACCCAAACCGGCAAATATACGGAAAGAATAGAAAAAGGAAAATAGGTTTAAATTACAAGTTATTTTTGCAAAATAAGAAGATTATATTTGAGGTCTATATTAAGTGAATATCCAAATCTTCTCAAAAGTTCTATACCAATTATTGGTATTCCTTGGCTGATTAGAACGTTTACTGTATTTGCTACTC
>Ga0210018_1000189_pt1 | contig 29417 bp, 31 predicted proteins | sample CryGeyCG2014_010_2_FD_183967 | JGI IMG/M metagenome (GOLD analysis project Ga0210018, IMG submission 183967) | Groundwater microbial communities from aquifer - Crystal Geyser CG09_land_8/20/14_0.10 (SPAdes) (version 2) | ecosystem: Environmental > Aquatic > Deep subsurface > Groundwater | place...
CTATCGTCGGCAGTTTGGAAGCCGGCACTAAAATTTTCTTTTTGATTTCTTCTTGGGTCGTCATTTTTGAAGATATATTATCTTGATTATCTTACTACTTTTGAGTTTTTTTGTCAAAACATAAGACCTTGATAAATTTACAGTTCCGCCACATCGCCCAAATGCGGAGCCTCCGTTTTTAGTCCGAAATCGTTTTTGATTTTCCGAGACAAAGCCAAAGACGAATCCTCTTCTCCATGACAGATAAAAACCTTTTTGATTTTTCTGTCGGTGCCCGACTGAACGATATTTGACAGCCACCAGAGCAAATCCTTCTGATCGCCATGAGAAGAATAACAGTCAACCCGCTCCACCTTTGCCCGCACTGGGACAGTTTCTCCCATTATCTTGACGCTGTCGGCGCCATCCAGGATCTCTCTTCCTAAAGTTCCTTTTGCTTGATAAGCAACGATTAAAAGAGTGTTTTCCGGCTCGGACAGATAACGAGCTTCATGGTGAATAATTCTTCCGCCCTGAGACATCCCCGAGCCGGCAATGATAATTTTAGGCGGGAAAACATCGTTAATTGCCTTCGACTCCTTGGTGGTTAAAGTTAATTTTAAACCGGGAAATTTAAAAATATCGTCGCCGGATTTAAGGAGCAATTTCGCCTCGTTATTGTAATATTCCGGATAGCGGGAATAAATCCCGGTCAAGCGAATCGCCAGGGGACTGTCAATAAAAATTGGCAGGCGGGGAATACAGTTGTTTTCAACTAATTCGTTAAAGTGATATAGCAATTGTTGAGTCCTTTCCAAAGAAAAACTGGGTATCATCAGAACTCCTTTTTTGGTCGCTGTTTCTTCGGCAATATTTTCAATGGCGTTTTTGCACTGCTGATTTGATTCGTGAAAGCGGTCGCCATAGGTTGATTCCATCACCACATAGTCGGCTTCCTCAATCTTAGCCGGATCTCTCAAAAGAGAAGTTTTGGTTGAGCCCAAGTCGCCGGAAAAAACGATTTTTTTGCCTTCAATATTCAACTCCACCGAGGCCGAACCCAAAACATGACCGGCTTCTCTGAAATAAACGGAAATTTCGCCATTAACTTTGACCAATTTATCATACTCCGCCGGCTGAAACATTGCCATTAGTTTTTCGATCTGCTCGCCGTCCAGCGACGCCATATCTTCGGCTCGATTCGCTCTTTTTTCAAAAACCTTTTGGCTGTCTTCCAGCATTAAGCGGGCGAAATCAATCGTCGGCCGGGTAGCAAAAATCCGGCCCCCAAAGCCGTCTCGGGCCAATTTGGGCAAGCGTCCGATGTGATCCAGATGGGCATGAGTGATAAAAACAAAATCAATTGATTTCGGATTGTAGGGAAACGGCTCCAAATTCTTCTTTTCCATCTCCGACAGTCCCTGAAAAAGGCCGCAGTCAATCAAAACTTTGTTTTTGGCCGTCTCCAGCAGATAATTGGAGCCGGTGACTATGCCCGCCGCCCCGTGAAAGTGTAATTTCATAATTTGATATAATTGTTGAGATGCCTCTATTCTATCATAAAATCCGGCCAAAAAGGAAACTCGCCCTGATGGCGGGAGAAACGTTTGACAGATAAAAATCAACTTTTGAGATTAATTACTTATCCGAAAGATTGGCGGCAAAGACCTCCATAAATTCTTGGCCAATTTGGCGCATCTCATCTAAGTCGTCTATGTCCCAAACAGTATCTTGATTGCCGTAAACTTCATAGAAATCATCGTAAAGCCCCAATATTCTTTTAAAATCTTTTTTTGTAATTCGCAATATTTTCATATTAATAAATTGATATTAATTATAAATTAGCGTTTTTTAATTGTTTCCAGTATTCCGGGTGGTTAATTCTATTGTTTAATATCGCACGGTTATTTTCTTTTGTTTTACTTTTATTATTTAAGACAGTTTCATTTTTGCTCCGTTGATAAACAATTTCTAAAACATCATCTTTTGTTAAAGACGACTTTTTATTTCTCCCTATTTTTTCTTTAATTACCGGCAAAAAATCTTTATTTATTTCATAACCGATTGAATTTCTACTCAACTCCCGTGCCATTTTTGAAGTTGTCCCGCTCCCTAAAAACGGGTCAAGAACATTTTCTCCGACAAAACTAAACATTTTTATCAGTCGGCGCGGCAATTCTTCCGGAAACATCGCAATGTGGCCGCCGTTTTGTTTTTCGCCGGCAAAATTCCAATGCCCAGTAAAATATTTTCGCCATTCTTCATTAGTTAGTTTTGATTTTTCTTTTATTGCTCGCGAAACATTATTTGTCGTTTTGCCCAATTTTTTGAATAAGAGAATAAATTCATAGTCAATCGCAATCAGCCCATTGCGAGGATAAGGATACGAGCCCATCACTGAAGCACCGCCGCTGGTATTCATAGTAGTCATTTTTTGCCAAATAACGGCACCCATATAATCAAAACCAATTGACTCGCAAAATTTTATAATTTCCGTCCTAATGGGAATAATTTTATACCTACCATAAGTAATCGCTCTGGCGAACTGGTCGCCAATATTGACACATAATCGGCAACCAGGATCCAAAATCCGATAGCATTCGGACCAAACCTGGTTTAATTTACCGATATAATCTTCGTAGCTGTCATTAAAGCCAATTTGACTTTTTTCTCCATAATCCTTTATTTGCCAGTAGGGCGGAGAAGTAATTACAAGATGAACCGATTCATCTTTGACTTCGGCCATACACCTTGAATCTCCAATGATAATTTTATGCTTTGTCGACATAATTAGTCCAATAATTCGCTTGCGTCAATATCCAATCCGCTTTTTGTTTTATTATAATAAATAATTTTTGCGTTAATATTTTCTCTTAAAGAATTTTTGGTTTTATAGGTAATCGGTTTAATAGAAATGGGAATATCGCCGATAAAGCCGTCTATTCCTTTTGATTCTTCCGGCGGAGTTGATAATCTATATTTTTCTTTTTTAATACCCGCTATCTTTTTTAGAATAGCTTCTTGAAATCTCAGACCAATAAAAGTTTTTTCTAACACTAGATCTTCAACCCATTTTTTAATCATTGTTTTGTCTATTTTCTGAATGGCTTCTTTTAGATTATTAACCATGCTATCAATTTTTTCAGAGGCGTTCTCAATTGTTTTTGGATGCTTGGCTAAATACCATTTTTTCCAACCTTCGTAAGTTTTTTCCGGACATTCTTTTATTAGTTCAGAAAGTTGGCCGATTACCTTTGGTCTTGTCCCTTGAGAGTTTTGATTGGCTAAATTTATTATTTGGGTTGTGTATATGGGAAATTTCTCAACTTCGCCAATCAACTCTTGTTTTAGTTCTTCGTTCTTTATTTTTATAGTCATAAATTTCAACTGGCAATTACTGTTATTCTATCACAAATTTACCAACAAAAAAAGAAAGCCCGCCCATAGAGCGGATAAATTAAAAATGAGTCTAATGACCTTCTGATTACCTCACATGCCTATCGGCGATGTTGGAGGCGGCGAAGGACTCCGGCTTGATTTTCGCCTCAAAGCCGTTGCCGCGAACCATGCCGACAACCTCCTTAATCATCTCTTTGGTCGGACCGTTTTGCCCAACATCAATATGAATCTGAAAATTGTACGGCTCGATGCCCTTTTTAATCAACGGCCGCAACCGTCCTAAAATATTTTGGGCCGTCCCCAAAGATAAATTAACTTCCTGATAAATCCGGTCTCTTAAGGTGTGATAAACTCGGTCGCCGTTGGTCTTTTTCCAGAAATAGCGGCCGCCGCGGCCGACCCGATGGACAATAATCGCCGTGACAAATTCGGTCTTCTTGCCTCCGCTGGAGTCAGTTCCGACCACCAATCGGCACTTGCCCTGCGGTTCGTAGTTGATGAAATCGAAAATTTCTTTAGCAACTTTGGCCAATTTCATCTTCCCTTTGGTTGGATTGCGGAAAAAATCATCGCTTTTCATTACCTCAATATATTCCTTTCTTCTGTTTTTGACAAGCCGCCAAATTTATTAGGTTAAAACCAAAAGCCGCATTGCATCAAATGCAATGCGACTTAGTGGCAGACATTCTTGGAGTTAGGCGGCAAAATAATGTATTTCGTAAATGGCGCCGAGGATAAAGAAAAGAATCAAAGCGTAAACCAAAAGGCGGGGAAGATTAAGAGAGTAGGCCGGCTTTAAGTCGCCATATTTTTTGGCTTTAAGATAAGTTAAAATCATCAAAGTCACATCAACGCCGAGAAAAACTCCGCCGACTAAACTGATGATAGTGATAAAATTATCCCAGCCGGTTAAATACAGAGCTAATGGCGGCAAGCAGGCCAAAAACCAAGATAAGTTTTCCTTGAATCCCATATCATACCAAAGGATTTTTTTGAGCGTCAGGCCAATGGTCAAAAAAGAAGTAAAGACCGTTAGAAATCCGAAAATCAGCGCCAAACCGACTAGGCCGTCGTTTAAGACGTTTTTTAACCCGGTAATAGCGTCTGGCGTCGTACTTTGGCCGGTAATGCCGATGATGATGAAAATAAAAGACAGGTAAACCAGGACGGCGACGGCGATCGCCCAATAAATCACTTTTTTAAGGTCTTGCGGACGACTGCCCAGTATTTCTCTGACTTCCGGTATCAGCGACGTTCCCGACAATGAAAAAAGAATCGCTCCGTAGGGCAAGAAGAAATACTTCCAGTCAAAGGAAAAAAAATTTCCCACGCCGACCAGAGAAAATCCCTTTTGAAAAATAAGAAAAAGGACCACAAAGAATAAGACCAGAGAAAGCGATTCAATAGCGGAAATGCTTTTTATCCCAAAATAAATCAAGGTGGCGCCGACAGCGAATAAAATCAGAGTATAAAGAGTCCTGTCGCCGCCAAAAGATTGGCCGAAAAGAGCATAAAGAAAATTGCCGCCGACAATCAGATAAACCAGCAGAGCGCCGGTCAGCCCAAGAGCGTTGGAAAAAAAAGAAACTCTTTTCCATTTTTCCCCCAAGTATTTTCCCACATAACCCGGCAAACGATGGATATCCTTGGTTCTTAAAACTATTTCACCGTAAATAAGTTTGATTAAAATCGTCACGGCGCTAAGAAGAAGAAAATAAAAAAGCATTGTCCAGACGCCGGAACGAACGGTGATATAAGGCAAAGTAAAAAGGCCGACGCCAATAATAGTTCCGACCAAAACCGACAGCGACTGGAAAATATTTGATTTCTCCATTATTGTTTTCCCCTAAAAAACAGGTAAATAGCCGTTATCCATTAACCATCTGGTTAAGTATAAAGACGCCACTCCCCAGATAAACGATAAAATAAAAATGATTAATCCTGTCCTTCTCATTCCCGACTCCGCCAAGAGAGCAACGGCCAAAATTACCCCCGAAACGGGACTGATTAAAGCAATGGCAACTGCCAGCCAAAACCATTTCTTTTTTGAGCTTAGAACTATTTCTTTTTTCTCCTCGTTAGTTGTCGGTAAATCCTGGTTGTCCATTGTTTAAAAAGCCGCCGCCGAGCAGATGAAGATGGAGATGGTCAACTATCTGCCCGCCGCCGCGGCCGACATTAAATACCAAGCGATAGCCGCTTTGGTCAATGCCAAATTCCTTAGCTAAACTCTTGGCTGCCAAAACCATTTCGCCGACTATTCCTTTATCTTTATTCTCCAACTCGTTGACTGAAATAATATGTTTTTTGGAAACAACCAAAAGATGGATATTCGCTTTGGGACTAATATCTTTAAAAGCAATTAGTTTGTCGTTTCCATAAACAACATCAGCTTTTTGTTTGCCCTGGACGATTTGACAGAAAATACAATCCATAAATTGGCTATAAATTGCTAATTTCGCAATAATTATTTCTTGACCCTTTTCTTGAGTTCTTTAATCACCTTTTCCCAAAGAACCGTTTCCTGGCTGCCAGATTTCATATCTCTAATAATTACTGTCCCATCCAGGGCCTCTTTCTGGCCTAAAATAAGAGCAAAGGGCACTTTCATTTTGTCGGCTGATTTAAGCTGGGCATTCATCGTATTCTTGCTGAATTGGCTAGCCACTTTTATGTTTGCCCGCCTTAAATCCTCGAAAAGTTTCAGCGCCTTTTTCTTGCCCAACTCTCCCAATTGAACCAAGAAAATAGACGGTAAACTTTCGCTGGAAACCTTAATATTTTTTTCTTTTATAAAATTGACCAGCCGGTCTATCCCTAGGCCAAAACCGACGCCGGATGTCTCCTTCCCTCCTAAATTCTTAATCAGATTATCGTAGCGGCCTCCGCCTCCAAGAGCCGACTGCCTGCCCGCCTCTTCTTCCGGCCAAATCTCAAAAACTGTCTTAGTGTAATAGTCCAAGCCGCGGACAAGCCGAGAATTAAGAATGTATGGAATCTCAAGTTCATCCAAATATTCCAAAACATTTTTAAAGTGGTTGTGACAATCAAGACAAAGATTATCTATTGTCTGCGGGGTCTCTTCGTTTATTAAGACGCATCTGTCGTCTTTGCAATCTAATAGCCGCAACGGGTTTTGTCTTAGCCGTTTTTGACAATCAAAACATAATTCTCCTTTCCTCTTGTTATAAAAATTGACTAATTTCTTCCGATAAGCCGGTCGGCACTGACGGCAACCAATGCTGTTTATTTGAGCGACAATGTCTTTAAGGCCAAGGCCTCCGACAATAGAAAAAAATACCTGAATCAATTGAGCGTCCAAAACGGGATCGTTTTCGCCGATAATCTCGAAGTTTGCCTGTTCATGTTGGCGGTATCTTCCTTTTTGAGACCTTTCGTAGCGAAAGAGCGGACCAGTGGTATACAACTTTAGCGGATGCGGACGGCTGGAAAGCCCGTCTTCCAAGTAGGCTCTAATAAAGGCCGGCGTAAACTCCGGCCGCAAAACCAATCTGTCGCCACCTTTTGTTTTTAAAGAATACATTTCCTTCTGGACAATATCAGTTGATGACCCGGTACCCTTAATAAATAGCCCTTCTTCTTCCAAGATTGGCGTGTCAAGCCGTTCAAAACCATAACTTTTTGCGACCTTCTGGACAACTTGGCGGATTTTTTCCCAATAAATTTGCTCTTCCGGCAGGATGTCTCTTGTGCCCTTGGGCGCCTGAAACATATTTTTTGATTTTCTCTCTTTTTTTGACGACATAGTCAATTGGTTTAAAAAATCTTAGCCATATTCAAAGGCCAGGCCCTGAGCCAAACCTGCCCCACGATATTTTTTGCCGGCAAAATCCCCCACTGCCTTGAATCAGAACTTGCCTGACGGTTGTCTCCCAAAACAAAATACTCCCTGTTTTTTAGATTAACAGCCATATCCCCGCGGGTAAAAATTGTTTCCGGCAAATAAAGCGATTCATCCAGCGCGACATCGTTAATGAAAACCGCGCCGTCTTTAATCTCAATTTTTTCATTGGGCAAACCGATTATCCTCTTGATGTAATACTGGCTTTCATCAAGAGGATAGTTAAAGACAACTACATCGCCCCTTTTTGGCTGGTCAATCCGATAACCAATCTCGTTGATAACCAGATATTGGCCATTGTCAAAATTGGGTTCCATTGAGGCCCCGCGGACAAAAAACGGCTGGACGAGGTAATATCTTACCGGAATAATAATCGCCAAAGAAACAATGACTATCTTTGCCGTTTCCCAAACAAAAAGAAGTATTTTTTTCATCTGGTTAGAAATTCTTGATTATTGTTTTCTATATATTTCTAACTCTAACTCATTTGGCAAAAAAAATCAAATTTGATATACTTTCAGAATGAATTGGCTGGATAAGAAAACCGGAAAAGAAAAAAGGAAGATTGTTCTAATCGCCTTGTTCTCCTTTCTTTTTGTTTTGTTTATTCTATATAAAATAACTCCGGCTTCCTTGGTTGAGATATATCCAAGTCAAAAAACAGAAAACGCCAAGATAGAAAGGAAGATTGTTTTTCAAAATATTCCGCTATTAAATGAATCTGAAGACAAACCGCTGAAAGAAAATATTTTAGTTCTCGGCCGAGCCGGGCAAGGATACGCCGGCGGAAATTTAACCGACACAATTCTCTTAGTTCACATAAGTCAATTTGACTCGGTTAAAAAATCGGCCTTAATTTCACTGCCCAGGGATCTATTGGTCAGAATACCAGAAAGCCAGTCCTGGAGAAAGATAAATTCGCTCTACGCTTTAGTTGGCATTAACGGGCTTAAAAATAAAATAGAAGAAATCACCGGGTTATCTGTTGACCGCTATATTGTCGTTGACCTCGCCGTCGTGGAAGAAATCATCAATCTGATTGACGGTCTTAATGTTTATGTCAAAGAAGATATCAATGATCCGTATTTTCCCGGCCCCAACTATACTTACCAAACCTTTAACCTTTCGGCGGGCTGGAGATACTTGGACGGCCCGACTGCTTTAAGGTATATCCGGACCCGCTATACCTCGCCTAACGGCGACTTTGACCGAATGACCCGCCAGCAGCAAGTTATCCAGTTGCTCAAACAGAAAGTTCTTGCCCTTAATCCTTTATGGGATTTCCCAACCTATTTAAAAATATTTGACTCCTTGAATAAGCATATTGAAACCGACTTGTCTATTTTGGAAATGAAAACTCTCTACCAGATAGTCAAAGAGATCGGCGCCGATCAAATAAAAAGCGGGGTTATAGACGAAAAAAATACCGAATTGCTTACTGGCGGCCAAGTTCCTCTTGGAGAACAAACGGCCTCGGTCGTATATCCGAAGGCCGGACAGGAAAATTACAGCGTAATTAAAGATTTCATCAAAAAAATATTAGAGTAAACCTTCTATATTATGAAGCTAATTGTTGGTTTGGGTAATCCGGAAAAAAAATACGAGAAAACCCGCCATAATCTTGGCTGGCGGGTAGTTGATTGTTTATCCGAAAAAACTGGAATTAAGAATTTTAAAAAAGAAAATAAATTCAACGCCTTTGTCGCTATCGGTGAATTCAGCGGGCAAAAGATTATTTTAGCCAAGCCGCTTTTATATATGAACAATTCCGGCCAAAGCGTCAGAGCAATATCTGACTATTTTAAAATCGTTCCCGAAGATATTATTGTTGTTCACGATGAAATTGATCTGCCGCTGGGCGAAATAAAAATCCAGGAGAATATAAGTTCAGCCGGGCATAAGGGAGTCCAGTCCATTATTGACCGCTTGAAAACAAACGAATTTAAAAGGGTTCGCCTAGGAATAAGACCGAACCAAGAAATAATTCAAAAGACAGAAGAATTTATTTTGGAAGAATTCAGCCAAGAAGAAGAAAAAATCGTTGAAGAAGAAATAAAGAAAGCCGCTCAATTGGTTATGGCGGCCCTTTCGTCCAATCCCTGTTAGCCCACCCAGAAAGCGTCAGAGATAGATTCGCCGAAGCGAAATATCTCCGATCTTTGGCCACCCGAATTAGGAGGGATTATTCGGATATCGACCGCTTCCTGAGAAGGCCAATAGGAATCAGACAATACAAAATACTATAAAAACCAACTGGCGTTGTCAACCCCGCGCCTTTCTTGGAGACAATTTCCTTCAAGAAGGGCCGGGCTAAAGAAAAATGACCTATCTAAAAGAAGATAAATATTTCCATGCTTTTAATCTTACCGGCGGCGTCGGACCGGTTAGCTTTAAAAAAATATTAAACCATTTTAGGTCGTTAAAAGACGCTTGGCGGGCAAACGCCGGCGAATACGCCCGGACCGGAATAAGCCAATCAATTATAGACGAAATACAAAAGAAAAGGATAAAAATCAATCCGGACCGGGAATTAGAAAAAATTTCCGGACAGAATATCGGAATTATCAGCATAAAAAACAAAGAATACCCGAAATTATTAAAAGAGATTTATGCGCCGCCGGCGCTTTTATACATTCGCGGCCGGTTCGCCCCGTCAGATAAGCTAAGTCTAGGCGTCGTCGGACCGAGAAAAGTTTCTCTTTATGGAAAACAAATCACTCCCTTGCTAGTGGCCGATATTTGTCAAAAAGGTCTGACTATTGTCAGCGGGTTGGCCAAGGGAGTAGATACTCTGGCGCACCAAACAGCTCTTGAAAACGGAAGTAGAACTATCGCCGTTCTGGGTTCGGGCATTGATTCAAAAAGTATTTATCCTCGTTCCAATACGCGGTTAGCCGAGAAAATTATTCAAACTGGGGCTGTCATCAGCGAATATCCTCCCGGCGCAAAACCGTTCGCCCAAAACTTTCCTCAGCGCAACAGAATTATTTCCGGACTGTGCCTGGGCGTTATCGTTATTGAAGCCAGAGAAAAAAGCGGCGCCTTGATTACCGCTGGAAACGCCCTGGAGCAAAACCGAGAAGTTTTTGCCGTTCCTGGCTCTATTATCAGCCCGAATTCCACCGGAACAAATAATTTAATTAAGCTTGGAGCAAAATTAGTCAGCTGCGCCAAAGACGTTTTTGAGGAGCTTCACTTAGATTATTCCAGACAGACAAAGACCAAAAATAATCGGGCGGAAAATAAAGAGGAGGAGTTTATCTTAGGGCGTCTCTCTCAAAAACCCCTCCACATTGACAAAATCATCAACCAAACTAAACTATCAACAGCTAAAACCATTTCAACTCTGACCATCTTAGAGATGAAGGGCCGAGTCAGAAATCTGGGAGGAAATAATTACGTGATTAACTAACACTATGAATCTTGTTATTGTTGAAAGTCCAACTAAATCAAAAACTATCGCTAAGTTTTTAGGTCGCCAATATTCGGTCAAATCATCCTTTGGCCATATCCGCGATTTGCCGGAAAAGGAACTTGGCATTGATGTAGAAAACGACTTCAAGCCAAAATATGTTATCCCTCCAAAAGCCAAAGAAGCGGCCAGAGAATTGAAAAAATCCGCCAAGAAGGCCGATTTAATTATTCTGGCCACCGACGAAGATAGAGAGGGAGAAGCCATTGCCTGGCACATTCTCCATATTTTGAAATCACCTAAATCGCCGATAAAATACCAGAGAATCGTTTTCCACGAAATCACCCAAAAAGCGATTGAACAGGCAATTAAAAATCCGCGCCAAATTGACATTAATCTGGTCAATGCCCAGCAGGCCAGAAGAATCTTAGACCGATTGGTCGGCTATAAACTTTCCCCTTTTCTTTGGAAAAAAGTAGTCAGAGGGCTTTCGGCAGGCCGAGTCCAGTCTGTCGCCGTCCGCCTGATTGTTGACAAAGAAAGAGAAATAAGCGCCTTTAGTCCCCAAGAATACTGGAGTATTGAAGCAAACCTCAAAAAGGAAAAAGGCAAAGACGCTTTTGTCGCCCGACTAATCAAACAAAACAAAAAAGCCATTCCGAAATTGGGCGTCAAAGACAAGGAACAAGCCGATAAAATACTGGCGGCGCTGAAGGACGCCCGGTACCGGGTCGCAAACATTGCCAGCAAGGAGACAAAAAAATATCCCAGTCCGCCTTTTACCACCAGCACTCTCCAGCAAGAAGCCATTAGAAAACTTGGTTTTTCCGCCGAACAAACGATGCGGCTCGCCCAACAACTTTACGAAACCGGACTGATTACTTACCATCGCACCGATTCTTTGAATATCTCCGCCGAAGCGCTTCAAAGCGCTCAAGAGTTTATCGCCAAAAAATTCGGCCAGAAATATTCCGAAGGAATAAAGATATATAAAACCAAATCAAAAGGCGCTCAAGAAGCCCACGAAGCAGTCAGACCGACTAAAGCAGAGAGAGATCCGGAAAAAATAAAACGGCCCTTGGACAAAAGACAGCTCAAGCTCTACGACCTTATCTGGAGAAGATTTATCGCCTCTCAAATGGCTTCTTCCGTTGTTGACTCCACCGCCGTTGACATCGAGGCCAAACCCGACTCAACTAATTCATATATTTTCAGAGCGACCGGTTCGGTTATTAAATTTGACGGATTTCTAAAAATCTATCTGTCGGCTGGCCAGGCGGGTCCGGCCAAAACAAAGGAAAATACCCTGCCGAAACTCTCCGAAAATGAAATCTTAGAACTGGTCAAACTGATTACCCAACAACATTTCACCAAACCGCCGGCCAGATACACCGAGGCCTCTTTGGTTAAGACGCTGGAAGAATACGGTATCGGCCGGCCGTCAACCTACGCTCCGATTATCTCAACTATCCAAAAGCGCGGTTATGTTCAAAAAGACGAACAAAAAAGATTTGTCCCGAAAGAAATCGGGTTCATCGTCATTGACCTTTTGAAGGAGAATTTTTCCCAAATCGTTGATGTCAAATTTACCGCCGAGATGGAAAAAGAGCTGGACAAAATCGCCCAGGGCAAAAAAAACTGGCTCGAAGCGCTAAAAGAATTTTACCAGCCCTTCCATGAAAACCTGACTAAAAAATATAAAGAAGTAGAAAAGAAAAAATTAGAAGAGCCAACCGATAAAATTTGCCCGAAATGCGGCAGTCCGATGGTGATAAAAATGGGACGCTTCGGCAAATTTTATTCCTGTTTGGCTTTTCCCAAGTGCAAACATTTGGAAGCGATTGTTAATTCCACCGGCGTCAAATGCCCGGAATGCCAAAAAGGAAACATTGTTGAGAGAAAAACCAGGAAGGGAAAAATATTTTATTCCTGTTCGCGCTATCCAAAATGCAAATACGCGCTTTGGGACAAGCCGATTGACGCCAAATGTCCCAAGTGCGGCTCTCTGCTAACTGAAAAAGGCAACAAAATCAAATGTTCTAATAAGGAATGCGGTTATCAAAGAGAAAAAGAGTAAATATCTATGCCATCCACTATCAAAGACATTTTAGACGAGTTTAAAAAACACCACTCATTTGACAGCGCTAAAGTCATTGAGCGGGCCTATCAATTTGCCGAAAAGGCCCATCGCGGCCAAAAAAGAAAATCAGGCGAGGACTATATCTACCATTGTCTTGAAACCGCCATGACTCTGGCTAAATTAAAAATGGACGCCGAGACAATTGCCGCCGGCCTGCTTCATGATGTTTTAGACGACACCAAAACCTCTTCCGGCCAATTAAGAAAAAAATTCGGGGAAAACATCCTAAACTTAGTCAAAGGCATCTGTAAGGTGGGAAAAATTAAATACCACGGCAAAGAAAGAATGGTGGAAAATCTGAGAAAACTGTTTCTGGCGATGGCCAAAGACATTCGGGTTATCCTGATAAAATTGTCTGACCGGCTTCATAATATGGAAACCTTAGACGCCTTGCCGGAAGAAAAACAGAAAAGAATCGCCTTGGAAACACTGGAAATTTATGCTCCCATCGCTAATCGTCTGGGCATCCGCGAAATCGGCGGCGATTTGGAAGACCTGGCCTTCAAATATGTTTACCCAAAAGAATATCAAGAAGTAGTCAAACGAGTAAAAGACCGATACATCAAAGGCAAAGAATATCTTAAAAAAATTACTCCGATTGTTAAAAAAAACTTAACGAGAAAAAATGTGCGAGTGATAGAAATTCACGCTCGGACCAAGCACTATTACAGTTTGTACCGAAAACTTCTCCGTTATGATATGGACTGGCACAAAATCTATGATATTGTTGCGCTAAGAATCATTGTCCCAGACATTGAAAGTTGCTATGCCGCCTTGGGAGTAATCCATAAAAAATGGAAGCCGCTTATCGGCCGAATCAAGGACTATATCGCTATTTCCAAGCCAAACGGCTACCAGTCGCTTCATACCACCGTTTTTTGCCAAGGAGGAAAAATTACCGAATTTCAAATCAGAACTCCTCAGATGCATCAGGAATCGGAATACGGCATCGCCGCCCATTGGTATTACAGCGAAGAAAAGGGTCTTAAATCATATATCAAGAGAAAAATCCTCCATCAAAAGCCAGAAAGAGAATTTAAAAAAGAATTATCTTGGGTCAAACAACTCCAGGAATGGCAAAACGAGAAATTTTCTTCGCCGGAAGAATTCATTGATTCGCTTAAAATTGATTTTCTTAAGGACCGCATCTTTGTCTTTACTCCCAAGGGCGATATTATTGATCTGCCGGAAGGAGCTATTCCAATTGATTTCGCCTACGAAATCCATACCGATGTCGGCAACCAGTGCGCCGGAGCGAAAGTTGACGAAAAACTGGTGCCTCTGTCGCGGCCTTTGCAAAACGGCGAAGTCGTAGAAATCATCACTCAAAAAAACAAGAAGCCAAATAGAGATTGGCTTCAAATCGTCAAAACCAATGCGGCAAAAAGCAAAATCAAGGCCTGGTTTAAAAAAAATTAAAGGCCGGCGAAAAGGAAATCAGTTTTGAGAAAGCAGATAGACCAGTCGGTCTAGTTCTTCCTGGGTAACAAATTCAATCCTAATATTACCCAGGTCTCCCCTTTTAGTGATGCTGACGCGCCGACCGCCCAAAATTTCTTTTAACTCGCTCTCTATTTTCTTGAACAGAGGATTTTTTGGTCCGGTCCCGCCCGGCGTCGCCGGTCTAGCCACTCTTCTGGCCAAATCTTCCGTCCGGCGCACAGACAGGCTCTCTTTTAAAACCCGACGAAATATCGGCAGTCGAGCCACCGGCTTGGCTAAAAGTATCGCTCTGGCATGCCCTTCGCTGAATTTCCCGCCGACAATGGCGTCTTGGACTTCCTGCGGCAAGCCCAAGATGCGCAGAGCGTTGGAAATGGTGCTTCTATCTTTGCCTATTTTTTTGGCGATTTCATGGTGTTTTAAACCAAATCGGTCCTGCAACTGTTTGTAGGCCAGAGCCGTCTCAATGGCATTGAGGTTTTTCCTCTGGATGTTTTCAACCAGCGCGATTTCCAGTTTTTGATGGGCGGAGCTGTCACGGATAATAACCGGTACACTCGGCAAGCCGGCCAGTTTTGCCGCTCGCCATCTTCTTTCGCCGGCGATTATTTCGTATTCAACCTGCCGTCCGCGCTCGCTTGGTTTCTCAATTTTGGAAACCAGGAGCGGCTGTAAGATGCCGTGCTCTCTGATTGAATCGGCCAAATCTTTGAGCGCTTCAACGCCGACATCTTTTCTCGGCTGATTGGAATTTGGCCTGATTTTATCAATTTCAATATTAAAAATGCTTTCCTTTTTATCTCTGTTTCTGCTCTCGCCCAAACCGGACGGACTTTTTCTCCCCTTTAAAAATCCGCTTATTCTTGATTCTTTCTTGGGAATAAGGGATTGTAAGCCCTTGCCTAACGCTGATTTCATATTTTCCCTGCCTGGCGGAAACAACTGGTGAATACAAGAGTATATTCGCCTGATTTTCCCGCCGCGCAGCTATTTTTTTTTGTCAAGTTGAATTATTTCCTTGGCCAATTGATAATAAGCCCGGGCGCCCCTGGAACGGGGATCATATTGAAGAATCGTCTGACCAAAACCGGGCGCTTCGGCTAACCGGATACAGCGTGGAATCACCGTCTCAAAGACATAGGCGGGGAAATTCCGCTCCACCTCTTTTTTAACCTGGCGCGCCAGACGGTTACGACGGTCATACATAGTCAAAAGCGCTCCCTTGATTTTTATCGGGCTGTCCAAATTCTCTTGGACAAGTTCAATCGTCTTTAACAGCTGACCCAAGCCCTCTAAGGCAAAATACTCACACTGGACCGGAATAATCACTTCGTCGGCCGCCACCAAGCCGTTAATAGTCAGTAGCCCCAAACTGGGCGGACAATCAATCAAAATATAGTCATAATTGGTTCGTATTCGGCGCAGCAGTTCGTAAAGTTTGAATTCCCGATTGGCCGCGCTGACCAATTCAATCGTGGCGCCGGCCAAATCGGAAGACGAAGGAATAACGTCATAGCCCAAAATGCCGGTTTTCTTGACTACTTCTTCCGGCAATAAGCCGCCGGCTAAGGAGTGATACAAACTCAAAGAAACATTTCTCGGCTCTATCCCTAACCCGGAAGTAGCATTGGCCTGCGGGTCAACATCAACCAAAAGCACATATTTGCCTAAAGCGGCCAGATAACTCAAAACATTGATTACAGAGGTTGTTTTCCCGGTACCCCCTTTTTGGTTGATAACTGAAATTATTCTGGCCATTGCTTATCCTTTATTTTTTTAACACATCTCTCAATATCATTGATTTCCTCTTCCCACAACTCAACTACCTTATGACCGCATTTTTCTAAGTAAGATTTCTTTGATAAATCCTTTGTTTTAATTTTGGGAAGAGTGTGCCAGTACCTACCGAACGCCTCAACGACTAAATTATATTTCGGCAAGAAAGCATCGACAACAAATTTATTATACATCGGATATTGAGGGATGTAATCAATGCCATGTTTGTCTAACCCATCGTAAAGTTTCTTTTCAAGATTATTAATTCTATTACGACCGACTTTACTAAGATAAGATAATCTATTTACCTGCAACTTCCTCATTTTCGCTTTGGACGAATCTAAAGAGCAGGATTCTTTTGTTGTTCTTACCCAACTTTTCCCCTTAATTCTGTTTTTTATCACATCAATACTCACATTCATAATACTCGCTATTTCACTGCCATTTTTCTTTTCTTTTACATAAAGACGGAAAATTTCATTTACATCTACATTTTGCTTGTTCGGAGGAACAACACCAATTTTAGCCAAACTCATTTTTCTTCTAACCTCTTCTGAAAATTCTTTACCCTTATTCCATGGAATTCGTCCTATGTTCTCGTGTCCTTTGATAAATAAACAATAAATATTTCCTCTTTTATTAGTAAATCGGCCGCACCCACAAGCGCACTTTCGAGGTTCATGAATCTCTGGATTATAGCCACCGGCTCCTCTTTTTGCATGCCCTTGAATAGAATTACTCACCTGATAAGTAAAACCTCCCTTGCTTTTGTAGTAATATTTATGAACTTTCGTGTATTGACCGCATCCACATAAACACAACTTGGGCTTAAATTTGGTTTTGCCCCTATTCCAAGCAACTCTTTTTTGTCGTTTTTTAACCTCCATCTATCTTATTATACCTAAATCTGTTTTAATTGACAACAAGCCCTTTTTTAGAGAGAATGATAATAAGCCGACGTGATGAAATTGGCAAACATGCAGCACTCAAAATGCTGTGGGCGCAAGCCCTTGTGGGTTCAACTCCCACCGTCGGCACAATGTCAAAACACCCCGCAAAAAGAATTGAATCTCTGCGGAAGAAACGCGGTCTGTCGCAAGAAAAATTAGCTCGGCTGGCTGATGTTTCCAATAATACCATTATCAAAGGGGAAAGAAAAACAAGAAATGGAAAAACTTAAGGAAGAAATAGAAAATTTAAAAAATCAGAAACCCCAGATTATTAAAGAAATTCCATCAAAAAATTCAGAAAATCAAAAGAATCAACAATCGTCAAATATCCCTTCTCAACCCTCTCAATCTGTGGACATTTCTTCGGTTATAGATAAATGGAAGCCATCAGTAGCTTATATAAAATGCGATTTTTTCAATAAAGACGAAACATATGCTTTTAGTGAAGCTGGCTCCGGAACGCTATTCGGATTTTCTGATGGCGTTGGCATCCAAACTAATAAACATGTTATTTCAAGGCAATTACCCCTCACGGGAGGTTTGGCTACGCCGGATTATTGTACTGTCAAATTTCTTGGGAACAGTAAGTTATATTATGTTTACCATCATACAACAAGCGGTGTTTTTAATATGCAAGCCGCTGGTGATGAATCTGATGGTGCGCGTTTAATTATTAGAGAATCCGATAATTTTATTGCTAATCTTCTCTTACAACAAGGATTTTATTGCAAGCGTAAACCTTCTTTAGGAGAATCAATAGTAATTTTAGGATATCCTAGCATAGGGTCACAAACGGATATTACGGCTACCGAGGGTATAATTTCTAGCTACGAGTATAGTGTTAATGCCGGTAATTATTATGTAACATCTGCAAAAGTAGAGCACGGCAATTCCGGTGGGGCAGCTATATTAGTAAAGGATAATTGTTATTTAGGCATTCCAACCTTTGCTCAAATTGGAGAAATTGAATCATTGGCAAGGATTTTAGATGAACCAGGATTATTAAAATAACAGGAATAAACAAAGATAAAAATAAAAGAAAAAATAAAATGGATTCTTTTACTCAAAAACAAATTGAAGAAATAAATGTTGTCAAAAGATATCTGCAAAACGAAGGTTTAAATTTTAAAGAAAAAGATATTAAATCAAATCCGGTTGAAGACAATCCCGTTGATGTCTTTTGGGAAGATAAAAAAATTCAAGTGGTTTTTGCTGATGGGAAATTAGAAGGTCCGCGCAGAACTATTGATAAAAGGGGTGGCATTTTTGAACTTATTTGCTTAGGGAAAAAAGAAGATGGTAGAAAAAAGTTTTGGAGAGACTATGTTGAATATTGGAAAGATATAATTATAAAACCCTTAGGGAAACACATATTCGGTAAGTCGGCTAAGGGTATAATTTGCCTGTTGTTTTGTGTTTCTAACCCTCCATTTATCGACGAGGAGTGTTTTAAAAATAATTTTAGAAATTTTATTTTAGGAGCAAATTTAGGACAATATTTTTTTGACGAAATTATTTTAGTGTGTCCGAATAAAAATTGTAAAATATTTCCGTTAGAAAATTAGTAAAAATTTATGGGTGGCGCGCCAACTTGGTTGGCACGAAATTCAGCGACGACGGAAAGCGAGGGCGGGCAAAAATTCCTTCCCCCAACCCCCTTCCTTTTTGCCCGCCCGAGCATTCAGTTTGGCGCGCGAAGCGCGCCGTCAGTTCCGTTGAAAAAAGGTTCGGATTTCGTCAAACAAACGCACTATTAAAACACCCCGCTTGCGGGGTGTTTTACTTAAACATCTTCATCAGGTCTTTTTTACTCACCGGGCCAAGGCGGGTGATTTTAATATGCCCGACTCTGATGTCAAGTATTCTTACTTATCAACTTGACAAGATTTATTTACAAGATATATAATGTCTATATATGGATAAGGATCTATTTAGAAAAATCAAGGCGTTGCGCAAAGAAAACAACTTTTCGCAAGAATACATGGCGTCAGAACTTGGAATGTCCCGACCGACCTATATTCAAATTGAACAGGGCGAACGGGACTTGACCATTACCGAAGCAAAAAAACTGGCGGCGATTTTTAGCGTCTCGTTGGAGGACTTCCTTGCCGGCAAAGCGCCAGAACGCAGAGTGGTTATAGAAAAAGAGACAAAAAAGCCCTCTGGCGGACTTCAAATCCGCGTTACGGAAAAACACCTGGAAAAATTTAAGCAGGTCTTATTGTATGTGCTCGGAAAAGTCGGGAGCAAACCAAATGTTGGCGAAACTGTGCTCCATAAACTGCTTTACTTCATTGATTTTGACTACTACGAGAAATTTGAAGAAAATCTAATGGGCGCAACCTACATTAAAAATCATCATGGGCCCACTTCAAAAGAAATGGGAGCTATTCTCGCCAACATGCAAGAAAAAGGAGAAATTGAAGCGGTAAAAAGCGGATATTTTAAGTATGAGCAAAAGAAATATCTGCCTCGCAAGCGTCCAAATCTTGACGCGTTTTCGGCGCGCGAAATAGAACATATTGATGATGTTTTGGCGCGTCTTTCCGATAAAAACGCCAAAGAAATAGAAAATTATTCGCACGAAGATATTCCATGGAAAGTCGCCAAGGACGGTCAGCCGCTTTCGTATGAAAGCGTTTTCTACCGCGACGAGCGCTATTCCGTCAGAAATTACGATGATGAACTTTAATGAATTGCCCGAGTTCTCAAAAGAATGCAAGCGGCTGGCGAAAAAGTACAAATCTCTTTCAAGCGATTTGCGGGAATTTAGAAGCGTGGTCTCTGTTGTGCCGCTCGGCAACAGCAAACATTTTAACATCGTCAGCCAAACCGATAGCGTCAAAATAATTAAGGCGCGCCTTTTTTGCAGGTATTTAAAAGGATCGTCTCTGCGAGTTATTTACGCTTATATTGAAAAGAGAAAGAAAATTGATTTTATTGAAATGTATTTTAAGGGGAACAGAGAAAACGAAGATAGAGAAAGGATAAAGCAATATCTAAAATCTGTTGACTTCTGACTTAAAACACCCCGACTATCAGGGTGTTTTATTGGTAGGTATATACAACTCTGAAAGAGAAGAAGTCGCCTTTGCCCCAACCCTCCCGCGTGCGGGCAACAACAAGGAACTCCCTTTAAGATTTTGATTCATATCTTTTCATTAGAAGAGCGTTTGAAACAACGCTCACTGATGAAAAAGCCATAGCGGCGGCGGCAACGGCCGGATTTAAAAGCCAACCAGTCAAAGGATATAAAATACCGGCGGCAACAGGAATACCGACAATATTATAAAAGAATGCCCAGAAAAGATTTTGTTTAATTTTATTTAAAGTGTACTTACTCAAATCAATTGCCATTATCACATCCCTCAAATCATCTTTAATTAGAACTATTTCCCCGGTTTCCATCGCCACATCTGTGCCAGAACCCAAAGCAATACCTAAATCAGCTTGCGCCAAAGCCGGCGCGTCATTTATACCGTCGCCAACCATTGCCACAATATTCCCTTTGTTTTGTAATTTTTTAATTTCGGCTGATTTTTCTTGCGGCAATACCTCGGCTAAAACTCTGTCTATACCGACTTGTTGAGCAATAGCTTGTCCAACTCTTTTATTATCTCCGGTAATTATCGCGACTTTTTTCCCCATTTTATGAAGCATCTTAACTGCTTCTTTTGAGTAATCTTTAAGAGTGTCAGCCACAGCAATAATGCCAATAATCTCTTTGTCTTGCGCTAAAATCATTGCTGTTTTGCCTTGCTCTTCTAAAACAATCATTTTTTCTTCTATTAGGCCAGGGTTAATTTGATTGTTAGTCATTAGTTTTCTTGTTCCGAAAAGTATTTTTTTACCTTGTCTGTCGGCAGGCAGGTTTTCCAAATCAGCTGAAACACCATGGCCCGGAATGGCTTGGAAATTTTTTACCTCTGACAAATTGATTTTTCTTTCTTTCGCCTTATTAATAATCGCCTGAGCCAAAGGGTGTTCGGAATTTTTTTCCACTGACCCGGCAATTTGCAAAATAGAATTTTCGCTAATCTCATCTTTAACTTGAATAACATCAGTAACGCTTGGCTCGCCGCGAGTTAATGTCCCCGTCTTGTCAAAGACAATAATATTCACATCTCTGGCAATTTCCAGGGCCTGGCCGCTTTTAATTAAAATGCCATTTTTTGCCGCCAAACCTGTCCCCATCATTACGGCGGTTGGCGTTGCCAGGCCCAAAGCGCAAGGACAGGCAATAATTAAAACAGCGACAAAAACCGTTAAAGCAAAAGTAAGGGGCTGGCCCAATAAAAGCCAAATAACAAAAGACAAAATAGCAAGGCCAATCACGGACGGAACAAAATAAAAAGAAACTTTATCGGCCAAAAGCTGGATTGGCGCTTTGGAGCCCATTGCTTCCTCAACTATTTTTATAATCTGGGCCAACATCGTATCTTTGCCGACTCGGGTTACTTTAAATTTTAAAACTCCGGTCTTGTTAATGGTTGCGCCAATCACTTCATCGCCCTTTTTCTTTTCCACCGGAATACTTTCGCCAGTAATCGCTTTTTCATCAACACCGGAATAGCCATCAATAACAATTCCATCCACTGGGATTTTTTCACCGGGCTTGACCAAAATAATATCCCCGATTTTTACTTCAGAAATAGGAATTTTAATTTCCTCGTTATCTTTTATAATCGCCGCTTCTTTGGGCTGAAGGCCGATAAGTTTTTTAATCGCTTCGCTGGTTTTGCCTTTAGTTACCGCTTCCAGATATTTTCCCAAAGAAATAAAGACCAAAATCAAAGCCGCGCTTTCATAATAGAGATACGCCTCAATTTTTATTCCCAAAAACACTAAAACAGAAATGGTTAAACTATAAAAATAAGCAACGGCTGTGCCAATAAAGATTAGGGTGTCCATATTCGGAGACAGGCGCAGTAATTTTTTAGAACCAGATGTCCAGATATTAAAACAAGAAGCAATAACAGCCGTCGCCAAAGTCAACTGGATAATAGTCCCATAATTTTCAAAAATTGTTGGCATTGGCAATCCGATCATTTCGCCCATCGCCATATAAATAATGGGGAAACTGAAGATTAGAGCGGAAATAAACCGCTTTTTAAATTTCCTGACTTCTTGTATCTTTGCCTCTTTATGATGGTCGCACATTTCTTCCTCGGCAGCTTCTTCTATTGCCCCGTATCCTGATTTCTCAATAATTTTTTGGATTCTGGCAATGCTTATCTCAATCGGGTCAAATTCTAAATAAAGTTTCTCTGAAGCAAAATTAATATTGGCGGATTTAATCCCCGCCTCTTGTTTTAAAGCGTTTTCAATATTTGCCGCGCAAGAAGCGCAGTGCATGCCCGAAATTGTCAGGATTGTTTTTTGAATCATCGCGATAAAAGTTAGACAGATTTAAATTAAATCTTTCCTTTTTTCTTCAAATTCTTTTTTATCAATTTCGCCCTTGGCATAACGTTCCTTAAGAGTATCTAAAGCAGATTTATCATTGTTTTCGCTTTTCCCCTGTTTATCAAGCCAGCGGATAAAAACTATCAGTCCATAAACAATCAGCGCCCAGAATAAAATCATAAAAATCCAGCCAAAGCCAAAACCAAACCAGCTCATCGGATTGTTAGAAAAATTCCACATCATAAATAGAATAAATATTCACATTGTTTGTTATGTCCTCGTATTCAACATCTACCCCAGTATGATAGCCAGTGAATTTTTCTGGCTGAAGCATAGTTTCGCTATCTGCAAGATCCACCACTTCTATAGTCCCCGAAACCATTCCCATCCAACAACTAAATTTATACTTACCCGGCTTTTCGGGAGTAAATTCCTTAATACTGGTTTGGCCCAGAGTCAAGAGAATTTCTCCCTCAAATAAACTTTTTGAAATAATGGCGTTGGTGCAACCGCTGGTGCCTTTATCGGTAATTTCCCACCTTACCGGTATTCCGACTCTTACTTTGAAATAGTTTGGCGAATAGCCGCGAGAAGAAGCGTCCATTTTTAAGATTTGTTTGCCATTAACAATTAAGGGCAATCCTTCTTCGTTTTGGAGCGAATTATTTTTTGCGGCGTTGGATAATCGGCCAGAATTAATGCCTAAATCGCTAAGACTGGTAATCCCCAAAACATTTAGCTGGAAATTTATATTATAAAGAGCGAAAAACAAAACTAAAATTCCAGCGACTTTCAAGAATCTTCCGGACGAGCAGGAATTTCCCGAAAATTTCAAGCTGGAAAAGCTAATAGTTAAAAGCATTGGCAGAGTTCCTAAGGCAAATAAAGTCATAATCAGTGCTCCTTGAATTGCGTTTCCGGAAATTAAAGCTAACCCTTGAGCAGTTATGGTAAAACCGCAGGGCAGGAAAAAAGTAAACGCACCCATTAAAAAAGGCATATAGCGGCCTTTGAAATTGGACTCGTTGGCAATAAATCTCGTAATAAATTTGGGCATTGTAAACTGAAATTTTCTAAACGCTTTAAAGCCGAACATCTGGAAAGCCAAAAAAATCATCATGACAGAAACAGCCATAATTAAAATTGGGCCAAATTTTAAGGAAAAATTTAGTTTACTGCCAACGGCTCCCAGCACCGCCCCTAAAACGCCGTAAGAAATAAGTCGGCCGGCGTTAAAAATTAGGTGGGGCTGAATTTTCTTCCAAGTAGAGTCGGCATCCGAATACAATTCGCCCCATTGTTTTGACATAGAAAGAATTATTCCGCCAACCAAGGCCGCGCAACTGGAAATTCCGGCTATAAGCCCAAACGCAAAAAACATTAGCAAAGACGATTTTGAGCCAACATTTATTAATCCTGATAACCCTAATTTATTTAATCCGATAAAACCGATAATAATTAATAATCCTATACAGAAAATGATAAAAAATTCTCTCGGCTGGCCCGCCTTCGTTTCGCTTTGGCGAGGCAAATCAGAAAAAACATAACCCTCTCTTTTAAAAATTTCGTTTAACCTTTTGGGAGTTGGTCTTTTGCCTTCGTATTCAATTAGCGCCTCGCCCTTAGCCATTGAAGCTTCAACTGATTTTATGCTGCCCGATTCTAATAATTTTTTCTCAATCAAAACTTCGCAAGAAGCGCAATGCATGCCTCTGACATAATAAGTATGTTCTTTTATCTTTTCACTCATATAATTTAGTTATTTATTAAATAGTTTTGTGAGTTTTAAAATCTCTTGGGTCATTTTCTGTTTCCTTTTTTCGTTTTTTGTTTCCATTGCCGTTTTGAAACAAGTATTAAGATGATTTTCCATCAACATTTGATGAGCTGACTTCAAAAGTCCTACCGTTGCCAAGTTTTGCTGCATAATATCAATACAGTATTCATCGGCCTCAACCATTTTGATGATTTTGGATATTAAGCCTTGGGCCTTTTTAAAATTTATGAGGGCTTTTTCTTTTTGAATAGTCATATTTTTGAAATTAATAGTTAATGATTCATCAATACCCCGACCATAGGTATAGGTCTATAGTATCAGTTGGGAATTTTCTGTCAATAGTAAACTTACTTTTAGCCCTATCTGTCAAAACACCGACCAGTACTGGTCGGTGTTTTATTTAAACATCTTCATCAGGTCTTTTTTGCTCACTGGACCGAGGCGGGTGATTTTTGGCTTCAAGCCGGCCAAGTCAAGAATGGTTGACGGCGAATTTTCGGGCAGGTCGCCCGCGTCTAAAATCAGCGTTGGCCGGGGATAGGCCTTTTCAAAATTTTTAATCACTTCGCGCGACCGCGCCATCGGCGGCTCGCCGGAAAAATTGGCCGAAGTCGCCGTAATGGGAAAATCCAACTCCTCCATCAGCAGTTGGATAAAAGGATGAGCGGAAATCCTCATTCCAATGGTTTTTTTGCCGGCGGTTAAAATATCGGGGGTAATATCTTTTTTGGGCAAAATCGCCGTCACCCTTCCCGGCCAAATAGAATTTAAAACTTTCTCTTTGGCGCAACTGATATAGGCGTATTTCTTGGCCATGTCAATATCACGAACGATTATCGGAACCGGTTTGGTTTTCGGTCTTTTTTTAATCTTAAAAAGACGACTAACGGCGTCTTTGTCTAGGGCGTTGACGCCCAGTCCGTAAACGGTATCGGTCGGGAAAACAACGCTTCCTCCCCGCCTGATAACCTCGGCGGTTCTTTCAATTATTAAATTATCCAGGTCTTTCCAATCCCCCGCTAAGTTAAATCGTATTATCTCCATGATCATTCAGACAACGATGTTAATCAGCCGCTCCGGGATATAGATTGTTTTCTTCGGCTCTTTACCATTAAGCCATTTCCTTATTTTTTCGCTTGCCAGCGCCAACTCTTTGACCTCTTTTTCCGTCAGACCTTTTTTAACTTCAATTTTATTCCTAAACTTGCCGTTAACCTGGATTATCATCAGCCAGGTTTCTTTTTGGATAAGCTTCTGGTCGTACTTTGGCCATTTCTGCCTGAAAATACTGACCTTATTTCCCAGCCCGCTCCAAAGTTCTTCGGCCAGATGCGGCGCAAAGGGCGCCAGCAGAATTAAAAACTTTTCCCAAATTGCCTTGGAAATGACATTTTCTTTGCCTGATTTATTGATAAAAATCATCAATTGGCTGATAGCGGTGTTAAATTTAAACAATTCAACATCTTGCGTCACTTTTTTAATCGTCTCGTGAAGCGCTCTGATCAAATTATTGTCTGGTTTTTTTTCAATAATTTTTTGGCTCAGCCGCCAGACCTTTTCCAAAAACCGGCTAAGGCCGACAATTCCTTTAGTGCTCCAGGGCTTGGCATCTTCTAAGGGACCCAGAAACATTTCGTGCATCCTCAAGGCGTCGGCGCCGTACTCAGCCACAACATCATCGGGATTGACCACAGTGCCTTTTGATTTGCTCATTTTTGCGCCATTTTCGGCTAAAATTGCGCCCTGGTGGCGCAGCTTTAAAAACGGCTCGTTAAAATCAACCCAGCCATATTTCTGCAAGACCTTAGTAAAAAACCTGGAGTATAAAAGGTGCAAAACAATATGTTCTGCTCCGCCGATATAGACATCTACCGGCAACCATTTTTTGAGCGCTTTTCTGCCGGCAAACTCTTTTTTGTTTTTCGGGTCGGCATATCTTAAATAATACCAAGAAGAGCAAACAAAAGTATCCATTGTATCCGATTCCCTTCTCGCCGGAGAGCCGCATTGGGGGCACCTGACTTGATGAAACTTTTTGGAATACTTCAGGGGAGATTCGCCGGTCGGCATAAAGTTGACATCTTTGGGTAGTTTCACCGGTAAATCTTTTTCCGGCACCGGCACCTGGCCGCATTTCTTGCAGTAAATAATCGGGATTGGCGCCCCCCAGTACCTTTGGCGGGAAACCAACCAATCCCTAATTTTATAATTTATCGCCGGGCGGCCCAGTTTCTTTTCTTTCAGCCAGCCAATTATCTTTGTCATTGCTTTTTCCTTATTCAGCCCGTCTAAAAAGGAAGAATTAATATGAGGGCCGTCTTCAAGATAGGGTTCCTTTTCAACGGCGCCGCCCTGGAGCACTTCAATAATCGGCAGATTGTATTTTTGAGCAAATTCCCAGTCCCTTTCATCGTGCGCCGGTACGGCCATAATGGCGCCAGTGCCGTAATCCATTAGGACATAATCAGCGATAAAAACCGGGATTTCTCCCCCATTGACCGGATTTATCGCCGCCAGTCCGTTTAATCTGACGCCGGTTTTGTCTTTAGCCAAATCGGTTCTCTCTAAATCGGTTTTCTTTCTCGTCTTTTCTCTATATTCCTCCACTTTTCCCCAATTGCCAATACTGTCTCTTAATTCATCAATCATCGGATGCTCGGGTGAAAAGACGAAATAAGTGCAGCCGAAAAGCGTATCAGGCCGGGTAGTATAAATCTCAATTTCTTTTTCAACACCGACTGATTTGCCTTTAATTTTAAACTTGACCATCGCTCCTTCCGACCGGCCAATCCAATTTCTTTGCGCCAGTTTGGTTGACTCCGGCCAATCAACATCGTCCAATCCGCCTAAAAGCCCCTTGATTTTCTTTCCTTGGTAATTCTGGTCTTCAATAAAATCGGTGATTTTGAAAAACCACTGCTCCAAATCTTTTTGAATCACCGGACTCTCACACCGTTCGCATTTTCCTCCTTCGGCCTGCTCGTTGGCCAAAACCGTCTGGCACTTTTCACACCAGTTGACTTTAGCTTTCTTTTTATAGGCCAGCCCGTTTCGGTATAAAAATAAAAAGAACCGTTGGGTCCATTGATAGTAATCGGGCTCGGAAGTGTTCAGTTCTCTCACCCAATCATAAGAAAAGCCCATTGAATTGATTTGCCGTTTAAAGGTTTGAATCGCTTTTTTAGTCGTTTCAGACGGATGAACGCCGGTTTTGACGGCGTAGTTTTCCGCCGGCAGACCGAAAGCGTCCCAGCCCTGCGGATGTAAAACATTATATCCGTTAAAGCGCAAAAAGCGCGCGTAGATATCGGTGGCAGTGTATGATTCGATATGACCAACATGCAGACCGGAACCGGACGGATAAGGGAACATATCTAAAATATATCTCTTCCCCGCTTTCGGGTCGAAACCGGTCTTGTGTAGTTCTTTTTCCTGCCAATATTTCTGCCATTTTTTTTCAATTTTTGGCGGGTTGTATTTAGGCATAGTTAGATATTGAATAATTCTCTGGCGTTTTTGGTTGTTTGTTTAGCAACCTCATCAAAACCTATTCCCTTTACCTCGGCGATTTTCTCGGCGACATACCGGACATAGGCCGGTTCATTTCTTTCCCCACGATGGGGTTCCGGCGCCAGATAGGGAGCATCGGTTTCTAAGACAATATTTTCCAATGGAATGCTCTTTATGACTTTGTCATAATCCCGGGCATAAGTAATCAATCCGTTGAAACTTAGGTAAAATCCCATTTCAACCAATTTTTCCGCCTGCGATAATTTGCCCATAAAGCAATGGACGACTCCTCTCAATTTTGGCGCGCAGGCCATCGGACAAGAAGCGCAGCCGGCGGAAAACATCGTCAAGAGTTCAATTAAATCGTCGTAGGCCTTGCGGCAATGAAAAACAATCGGTTTATTCATTTGCTGGGCCATTTCAATCTGGCGGATTAAGATCTTTTTTTGCTTGTCTTTTTTGTACTTGGTGGTATTTTCGTCGTATTCCAATCCGATTTCTCCGACCCCGACCGCTTTGGGGTCTTTTAATAATTTCAGGTATTTCCTTTCATCCAATTCTTCATACTCCCTTTCTTCAATCTCGCCTTTCCGGTTTTTTTCTGACCGGCCGCCGGCTAAAACATGGATTGGGTGAAGCCCGACAATGGCATAGACCCCCTCCTTGTGCTTACTGGCATATTCCACTGCCCTTTTGCTGGTGGAATACTGCGAGCCGGAATTAATAATCCAAACGCCGGCCTCAAGGGCACGGCGAATAACCTTGTCGCCGTCTTTTTTGTAGTCGCGGAAATTAATATGGGTATGAATATCAATTAACTTCGGCTTAGCCATATCTTTTATAATATCTTATTGGCGGCTTGTTTTCAAGCCAACGCTTTGATATAATGAAACTATGGATAATAAAAAAACAAATCTTATTATTATTTCAGTCATCATTCTTTCGTTTTTATCCGCTTTCTATCTTTATCCAAAATTGCCGGATAGAGTTGCTTCTCACTGGAACAGCCAAGGACAGGTTGACGACTATCTGCCAAAGATTTGGGGCGTTTTCCTGATGCCGGCAATAACCTTGGCGATATTTCTGCTTTTTCTCCTGATTCCCAGAATAGACCCGCTCAAAAAAAACATTGCCAAGTTTAGAAATTACTTTAACTGGCTTATTATCCTGATAGTCGTCTTTCTTCTCTATGTCTATTCTTTAACCGTATTTTGGAATCTTGGCTACCGGTTTAATATGACTTTATTCATGACGCCGGCCATCGGGCTTTTGTTTTTTTACATCGGTGTTATCCTAAAGCACGCCGAAAGAAATTGGTTTATCGGCATTCGGACGCCTTGGACATTGTCCAGTGATATTGTTTGGAAAAAGACGCACCAATTAGGCGCTAAATTATTCAAGGTTGCCGGCATAATCGCCATTTTGGGAATATTTTTCGCTGAAAACGCCCTTTGGTTCACCATTATTCCGGTTATCGCTTTTTCACTTTTTCTTTTGGTTTACTCGTATTTTGAACACAAAAAAACGGCGGTCAAATAATAGACCACCGTTTAAACTATTTCTATCGCGCCTTTCTCCTTATTGAAGCCGAAAGGCCTTTTTAATTCCCACAAAAGGTCACAGCCGGGGAAACAGCGCCTCGGCTTTCTTGTTTTCTTTGATTTGTTTTAAAATCTTTTCCGCCGTCTCGGGCATAAACGGTTTTAATAGCAAAGCAATTTCTTTGACGGCGGTCAAGAGCTCCGAGACAACATCTTTAAATT
>Ga0210018_1000191_pt1 | contig 29378 bp, 31 predicted proteins | sample CryGeyCG2014_010_2_FD_183967 | JGI IMG/M metagenome (GOLD analysis project Ga0210018, IMG submission 183967) | Groundwater microbial communities from aquifer - Crystal Geyser CG09_land_8/20/14_0.10 (SPAdes) (version 2) | ecosystem: Environmental > Aquatic > Deep subsurface > Groundwater | place...
TTCAAAATTCAAAATTTAAGAGAGGGGATTGATTATGCGATTATTGACGGAAAAGAACATATTATCCATCCTGTTCCTGATAAAGATCTGCCGGTTGAACTTCCGTACGAAGTCGATTTTACTCCCCGGGGTAAACCGCCGCTGGCGACGAATGAAAAATGGTTAAAGGTAAAATGTCCGCGCTGTGGAAGAGAGGCGAAGCGCGATACAGAAACTTTAGATACCTTTTTTGACTCAGCTTGGTATTGGTTTCGTTATTTAAGTCCTCACCATAACAAGGCGCCATTTGATATAGAGATTGCTAAAAAACTAACGCCCGTTGATGTTTATTTTGGTGGCGCCGAACACACCCTAGGTCACACTTTATACGCCAGATTTTTCACCAAGATGTTCCAGGATTGGGGACTAATAAATTATGATGAGTTTGCTTTGAAAAGAGTTCAGCACGGAATTGTTTTAGGGCCGGATGGTAACAAAATGAGTAAATCAAAGGGTAATGTTGTTAATCCCGACGATCAGGTGACAGAATACGGCGCCGATACCGTCAGAATGTATCTTTGTTTTATGATGCCGTATGAAGGGACAGGTCCCTGGTCTGATCAAACAATTGCCGGAGTCAATCGATTTTTGAATCGAATCTGGAAAGTTTACCACCAAGCTTATGAACAAAATAGGAGGGAGCACCTCCGATGTGAAGGAGCGAAGCGGGAACACCTCGGAGGTGAAAGTGGAAGCGGCGAAAATAAACAATTAGTAAATAAGTTAAATAAAACCATTGAGAAAGTTACTAGAGATATTGAAAAAATTAAAATGAACACAGCCATTGCGGCAATGATGGAATTCTTGAACGAATGGGAAGCCACTCTGGCAACCGCTTCGGTTGCCAAAAGATTGGCAGTAAAAAATGCAAAAAAATTTCTTCAAATCCTCGCTCCTTTTGCTCCTTTTATAAGCGAGGAAATTTGGAGAAATGTTTTTGCTGAAAAAATCTCGATTCACCTGACAAACTGGCCGGTCGCTGAAAAAGTTACGGACGAAGAAATTATTATCCCAGTTCAGGTAAACGGAAAACTTCGGGCAACGGTTGTAATTCAAAAATCAAAAATTAAAAATCAAAAAGAGATTGAAGAATTATCATTAAAAAATGATAAAATAAAAAAATACTTAACCGGAAAGCCGAAAAAAATCATCTATATTCCGGGAAAAATTATTAATTTTATTATAAATTAGATTATCATAACCACCCATTCTTGACCGCTTCGGTCGGGAGAAGGTTGGTACAAGGCTCTATGGAATATCAAAATAGGGAAAAATATCTAAATACTGTTAGACAGCAGTTGGAGACTAATATTTTTTACCATTCTCTTGCTCTTGAGGTATGTATGGCCGGACTTTATGATTATTTTCAGTCGCAAAATCTATTATCTCCAAACGACCCGCCAAAAGAGGATTGGATGTTGGCTGGTTTAATTCATGACATTGACTATTCGGGCGAATATAAAGCAACTCATCCGCAGAAAACAACCGAAGTTTTAGCCAAATATAGATTAACGATTACGGAGACGGTTCATAATATTGTTAAAGCCCATGCGCCGGACCTGACCGGCCGCCAACCGCAGAATAAAGCCGAATGGTCGATTTTCTGCGCCGATAGTTTAACCGGATTAATTGTAGCAACAACATTGGTTTATCCCAGTAAAAAAATGGCGGACGTAAAATTATCATCAGTCTTAAAAAGGTTTTTAAAAGAGCCAAAGTTTGCTGCCGGCACCCGCCGGGAAGACATTAAAAAATGCAGTTTACCTGAAGGTCTTAATCTGCCATTGGAAAAATTAATTGAGATCTGCTTTGAAGCAATGAAGTCGGTCGCCCCAGAGATTGGATTATAATCTTTAAGGCATTAACAAGGCACTCCATATTACAAACTTTATTAAAGAAGAAGTTGGTTCATGCTATAATAAAGAAACATTCTATTGCCCGGTCGTCTAATGGTAGGACGACGGACTCTGAATCCGTCTGTGGAGGTTCGACTCCTCCCTGGGCAACAAAAAAGTGGGAATTTACGGTCCTATAATTAACAAAAATATGAACACCAAAATTATTATTAAAAAGCTTCAGCAATTGTATCCGGGAAAAACAATTATTGAGAATAAAAATAATCATGGAGTTACAACTGAAATCATTTGCGAGATTAATCCGACAGAACGTCATCCTTCGCACAGCACGGCAGTTGCCGTTATCGATTTGTCTACCATCCACTATCACAAAAAAATTACCGAGATTTATAAAATTCTTAGTTGACGATTATTTTAACCTGGAAATTATTTTAAAGAAATATTTAAAACGAGCTTCTTAATTACCCATGTACCAGCCCCGACGTAACGTCGGGACGGTACAGGGTTTCGCTCCACAGCGGAACACTGAATTCAAAGATGCTATGGGTGTAAGCCCGTGGAGCTTCACTTTATAAAAAAACAATTTACACCCTAAAAGTGTTACTATGATAAATTATACGATAAACAAATTTAGGTCGACGAGGCTTTAAGAAGCTTTTTCAGTTCTTCCAAAGAACTCCAGTCATGAATGGAAACAGGGATGACTATATCATTAAATATTTTTAATATTTTTATTTTTGCATTTATCGCTTCCTGAGAAATTAGATCGGACTTAGTTAATAGGATGATGCTTTTTTTTGACAGTATATTTTTATTGTATTTTGAAATTTCTTCAATCACTGTTTTATAGTCTTTCTCAATATTTTCAGACTCAACAGAAACACAGTGTAGCAAAAGTGACACTTTTTCTATATGTTTTAAAAATTTAATTCCCAAACCTTTTCCAATAGAAGCGCCTTCAATAAGACCGGGGATATCCGCGAGGATTTTACCATCAATCACTCCGAGATTCGGCTCAAGTGTAGTAAAAAAATAGTTGGCTGTTTTGACATGAGCATTGGTCAGCTCATTGAGTAAACTGCTTTTTCCGGCATTAGGCAGACCAATGAGGCCAAAGTGAGCAATTAGCCTAAGGATAAGGATAATTTTTTTCTCCTCACCTTTTTGTCCTGGCGTTGCTTTACGGGGAGTTTGATTGGTTGAGGTTTTAAAATAATTGTTTCCAAATCCTCCGTCTCCGCCCCGGCAGATTAGAATAGTTGACAGCCCATCCGTCAAGGTAATTTCTTGACGAGTTTTTTGATTAATGATCGTCGTATTGATGGGAACCGGTAAATATAGGTCTTTTCCTTTTCTCCCAACTTTTCTATTTGAAGCGCCCATTTGACCATTTTCAGCCTTAAAAGAAGTCGCTTCGGTGAATTTTTTTAAATCAGTAACGTTCGAGCTGGTAACAAAATACAGGTTACCACCTTTACCACCATCTCCTCCACAAGGCCCTTTTTTATTGACAAAAAAGGCTACCTTTCCGGCACCGCCGTCGCCGCCTTGAACTATTATTTCAGCTTCATCTATAAACATAATCTTGTATTTATTATATAGTAATTAGCAAGAGTTTAGACATGTTTCTACCTTTATTATTACAAGAACGGGTTTTCTTCTCACGCCCGGTGTGTGGAGAAAATAATTACTTTTTTAAAAACTTGCCGCAACAATCGTCGGTTCTTCTGGCTTACTAGGCGGCAAAGCGGTTCCCCTTAATATTGCGTCAAACCGCCAGGGATTAATCCTGTTTCCTGATTCGGCCACTAGATTTTCTGCCGATCGGTCGATCCACCGATCATCAACCCAATATTCTCCAGCAATCTCCATATGGTTTAGAAGTAAAGAACTCAAAAGGAAAGCCACAAAATTATCTTCATCAAATAACTCAGGTCCAATTACCATCATTCCGTGGTCCGACGAACGCAATACAAAGAATTTTTGTAAGCCGCAACGTTGTTTAATTTCTTTTATTAAACGCTCAATATTTTCTGGAGTGGGAGGATGAGCAATATCCAACATTGGAAAATGAGCGACCCCACCATAACTACCGGGAAGAGTCAAATTATTCAGAAGAACTCTTGAGGTAAAAGCAACTGCGAAATTTCTTTCTGCCATCAAAGGATCGTCCATAGGATTATATTCCGGACGAAGATCTCCATTAGGCATGATCTCAACAGGCAACCAAAGTTCATCTTCGCCGGTTCCCGTCGGTCGGACTTGCCCCAATCTCTCATGAGGATTTACGCCATAAACTTTAAAGTTGGCCTGCCATATACCCCCTTGATAATTACCTATCCAACTAGGTGGAGTAAAGCGATCAGAACTAAATCGAGATTCTCTAAGTAAAATGGGTATAAGTCTTGAAAAGGTCAGACCAATAAATTGTTCTCCTCCTAAATCCCACTCTTTTCTTTTGAATGAAAGTCCGACTGTTTCAATCTCCGGTAAAGTCATTCCCGCTTTATAGCTAGCCCATGTCGACAGTCTATCTATCATACCGTAGTTGATAATCAATTTTGCTTAGAGTTTGAGGGTTTTCTTGCCCTTTTAAACGTAACGGATAACCTCTTTCAATTAAATTTATCAGCCTTAGACTTATTGGTTGTCGTTCAGACATTTATCTATTATATCAAAAAATTACGTCCGTAAAGTTAACTAACCTCATTAGATTCGATTAATTCTTTTTTTACTGAATTCCCCCATATCAAATTTAAAACTTCTTTTACTAATAATTAACCTCAAAGTCTCCTCGCCTTTTTCATAAATTTTTTTGATTTTTCTTGGATCATTTAGATAAGAAGCTAATATTTGATAAAGCAAGGCGTGAATAGGTAAGTCTAAATTGTCTACTTCTTCTACATTGACAAACATCGCCTGGGAATTGTTTAACTTGAATAGACCCTCAAGTCTTATTTCAAATATTTTAAAGATAGGAGGGATTAGTCCCAGTCTGGCAAAGTAGTCTTGGGTATCAAGATCTTCTAAAGGTCCACCTACTTCGGTCAGCTCCCTGACAATCTTTACACGGACATCATTGATAAAGCATTCTTTTAGAAGACGTACCGCCGTGTCCCGAGGTGTTTTATCGCCTTTTTTTAAATTTAGGAATCCGTTTGGGATACCCCAAATTCCTTTAAGAGGGCTTTTCCCTATTGGCGAAAGAAGAATTTTTTTATGATAAATTACCACCGCCCCAGCCAAAGATTTACTGGCAGCTTCATAAAGCACCTTTATTCCTTTTTGTTTTATTTGTGAATAAATATATTGAGCCAAGAGCGCATTATCTGGATAAGGATTTTTTCCAACATATTTTAGTCTGATATAGTCAAGAAAATCAGCCATCTCTTTTTTAGCTTCTATCCATCGGTCTTTATTTATTTTCTTGATTTGTGAAAATGTGTCGCTATCGTTTGGTGGTGTCAGTGGCGCATATTCGCTCGAGAGGAGTAAATTATCAGTTTCGACAGGATTTAATTGTAAGGCTTTGGCCATGAGGATAACTTTATCACGACTAGGCGGCTGGCGACAATTATTTTCTATCTTTGATAGGTAAGTATGATTAAGCGCGATCGCTTTAGCTAATTTTTTTTGGGAAAACTCTTTTCCTTTCCTTAGTTTTTTTAAAGTTTCAGCAAACTTCATATAGTTGACAATTTGTCAAATATTTTATCATTTAAGCTAATGAAACGCAACAAGTCATAGAATATGGTCAATGAATAAAGATGGCAAAGGTGAGGAGACCGACGCGCTTTTAGCGCGGTTGGTCGAGGGAGATGATCTAAGCGTCGAAGAAGCGAAGAAATTGATCTATCATATTTTTGTATTTGATACCGACGGCATCCGTTTTGCTACTTGGATTGGTGCCAATCATGCCAAAGGTGAAACCTCTGATGAACTACTGGGTTTTATCAACGCTTCCAAAGAGCTGTCGACAAAATTTGAATTAGACATTAATATCAACAAAACGACCGATTTATCCGGCAGCGGCGGCGGAAAGTTCAAGACGTTTAATGTCTCCACCACCGCCTCTTTCGTGGTGGCGGCCGCCGGTTATACCGTGGCCAAAGAAGCTTATTTTGGGGTCACCAGTCCGACAGGCAGCGCCGATGTTTTTATGGCCCTGGGGATTGATTTTATGAAACTCTCTAAGAAAAGGATAGAGTCTGTTTTGAAGAAGGTTGGTATCTGTCCCGTTATCACTCCTTTCATCAGTCCCAGGTTGGCCAATCGGGGGAAACTGGCTTTAAAGTTTTTTGTCCAAGATCATGTCCGGGTGCGGACCCCTTTTCATCTCGTTTCTAATCTCCAGTTAACAGTGCCCATGAATCATCGAATATATGGGTGTTATTCGCAAAGATACTTAGAGATATTAGCTAATTTGTTTTTAAAGATGGGGTATAAAAAAACTCTTACCTTTTCATCTGATATTGGTATGCCGGAGATCTCTAATGTTGGTAGTACGACCATCGTTGAACAAAGCGGGGAAAAAACCAGAAAATATAGAGTCCGACCACAAGATCTAGGAGTAAAAGAAGCCAAAGAAAAAGATATTAAAACGGGTGGTAAAGAACAAAACATAGCCGACTTTATCAACATCCTCAAAGGTAAGGAAAAAGGAGCGAGAGCCGACTTAGTCGCTATCAACGCCGGCGCCGCTTTATACGCTTTGAACGATGTAAAAGAAATTCGACAGGGGACGAAGAAGGCCCAACAATTTTTAGCAAGAGGAGAGGGTTATAAAAAACTGGAGCTGCTGATTCGTCTTATAGGTAAAAAAAGCTTCTTAGATAAGTACCAATAGGACTACAACTTTTAACTCTTGTTTTGATTTTATTCGAGCGAAGAATACGGTAAAATTAAAGTAAGGCGAATTTTATAAAACAATTGATAATATTTACCCGTATTGTTAGAATAGAATTTTAATCGGGCCCGTAGCTCAACTGGCAGAGCAGTCCCGATGGCAGAATACCATCGGGGTTGGTTTCGAGTTCGAACAAATTATGTTTTGGACATATATTTTGAATAGTGAGTTTGACAATTCCTATTATGTTGGACACACACAAGATATAAAAACAAGACTTAGAGAACATAATTTTGGTAGAACTGGTTATACTAAATTGAAAAGGCCCTGGAAATTAATATATAAAGAAGAATATAAAACACGAACTGAAGCAATACAAAGAGAAAGGTGTCTTAAAAGATTAAAAAGTAGAGTCGCTCTTGAAAAAATAATTGGGTTGGTGGGCCCGTAGCTCAACTGGCAGAGCAGTCCCGATGGCAGAATACCATCGGGGTTGGTTTCGAGTTCGAACAAATTATGTTTTGGACATATATTTTGAATAGTGAGTTTGACAATTCCTATTATGTTGGACACACACAAGATATAAAAACAAGACTTAGAGAACATAATTTTGGTAGAACTGGTTATACTAAATTGAAAAGGCCCTGGAAATTAATATATAAAGAAGAATATAAAACACGAACTGAAGCAATACAAAGAGAAAGGTGTCTTAAAAGATTAAAAAGTAGAGTCGCTCTTGAAAAAATAATTGGGTTGGTGGGCCCGTAGCTCAACTGGCAGAGCAGTCCCGATGGCAGAATACCATCGGGGTTGGTTTCGAGTTCGTTTACCCCGAAAAATTTGTGAAACAAATTTATTTGGGGAGTCTCGACGGGCTCACAAGACTTAGTTTCTTAGTAAACGCTGGAGAACTTCGTAAATATCTTTTCGGTGACCAATAAGGATAATGTAGATTTGGTCAGAAGTTTTCTGATAGACGATTCGATAATCGCCGACTCTGACTCGGAAAATATTATTATATCCATGAAGTTTCTCCGGTATTAACTTCTCCCTTTCTCTTTTAAACGATCTTATCTTTTGAACAACAGCGATTTGGTCAATTTTAGGAAGTTTTTTTAATCTTTTTTCTGCTTGAGAAGAAATAATGATTTTCATAAAAATTTATCAAATCCCAAGCTGCAAAGCCACTTTTTCAAAATCATGACCTTTTTTAAAATCAGTTTGCTCAACTGCTTTTCGATCAGTATAGTCTTCAATATAATCAACTATTTTTTCAAATAAATCCTTACCGACCAAGTAAGCTTTGACTTTATTCCTTTTCTCGACCGCCACCGGATAATCTCCGGCTAGATTAATGACTTTTGAAGGGTTAATTTTTAGTTGGGAAATAGAAATAGTATTCATATATGAAAATATTAGTCTATATTTAATCTTTTGTCAAGAGCTATTAACTGGTCTTTCTAAAAGTCCATTCGCTAGCGAGCGACGTTTTTCATCCAAGTCTCGAAATCTTTTTTCGCCACCGTTTCCAGATAGTGAGCGGTGCCGTTTTTAATTTCAAATAAAATCCGCCAATGACGGGTTTTAATTTCCATCACCGGTAGCCCATTTGGGCTAAGATGACCAAGGATAAATTTACCATGTCTTAGACCGGTCTGGTATCTCTGGATAGCGTTTTCCAGCTCTTTTCGCGTTCTACCATCTTGTGATTGAAAAGCGTTTTTAGCAATAGCTAGCGGATATTGATTAGGTCTGATATCGGTGGTGGCGGCCTTTATCGTCACCGTACTAATCGGCTCTGCGACCGGACTCAGACGCGGGCGTTTATCCGGTCCACGTTCAGGTTGTGCTACCCCCCTTGGTTTTATTACCACAGGGACAGATGGGGAAGAAGGTTCTTGTTGTCTCGGTTCTGTTGCTAAGCGAGGTGTTTGTAGCCGATCCCGTTCATCTTTCATAATCTCATAAATAGTCATAATCAAGCGATCATCTGTAAGTTTTGATGTTGTGTAAGGGTCAATTGTGTTTGGAGAGGCTAAAATGCGTTGGCCGGTATCGTGAACAACAATTATCACATAAGGACTTAGTTGTGCTCGGCTAAATCTAAATAAAAGATGATAACTATGGTAACCAAACAAATTTTTTTCTTTGGGAGACGTCAGGACAATCCGAGTAATATTTTCAGGAAACCCCAGCCGTCTTAATTCATTTTGGTCTCTGATAATAAAAAATGAGGCATCATCATCCAGCGGTAATGGCCCCTCGAGTTGGCGATGACTGTCTCTTATTTGAGGAAGTAATGTTTGTGGTAAATCTTCCGTCGCTGGGAGAGGAATCGATTTAAGATTGTCTTCTAACTCCTTTGAAGTTAAGAGAATATAAGGAACTTTTTTTCTAATAATACCAATACAGGTTTGGGCCAGATTTTCGTACCACGGATCATCTTCATCCTCGGCCGTGTTAAAAAGATCTCTTAACCAAGGGATGACGTCGGTATAATTCGTTATATCTTCACCGATTATACGATAAGAAAGTAGTCCTAAGACCAGCTCCGAACCAAATTTTTGTTCCAGTAGTTTTATATAGGCGACGGCTTGTTCTTGAGCCGGATGATCGGAATTAGCGGTGACTCGTAGGAGACGATCGCCAAAATCGGACAAAAGGTAAAAAAAATGGCTCGCGTGGGTTTTCTCCTTATTTTTTTGGGGAAAGCTAAGACCTTTTTCGAAAGTTGCTGGTTGGAGGTTACTGAACGTTTTTTTTATCTCGGCTTGGGGTTGGGTGAAGATATAGAATGGGATAAACGATTGATTGTCATCAAAAAATTTTTTCTGGAGTTCATATAAAAAGTTAAGAAGAAGACTAAATTCATTATCATCTAATGACATGGGAGACCCGTGCCGTTCTTTATTACTAACGATTTCCTTCAAAAGATCGAATAAAGATAATGACTTTTTTTGCCCTATTTGGGGATAGGCGAGGCCAGGTTGAATTTCCTCCTGCAGGTTAAGTGAGGCCTCAAGCCATACAGGCATGTATTCTCGGACATAATCTTGACAATCTGAAGAAAGCGATTGTCCTTGTTTACTACTTAAAATCTCTTCAATTGCAGCGACGGCGGCCAATTCGGTATAGTATTGATGTATAGCCGACCTGTCCATTATAATACTTGTTCGCAAGGTATCTTCTCTAGCCACTACTTCACGAGTCCTTAACCTTTGTTTTGCGGCATCGGCAATACCTTTTGTCGCCGCCGTCAGAGTCTGAAACTGTTCGGATCTGAGTTTTGAACGTAGTTCCGTTGGATACAACTGATCAGCTGACATTTCTGCCATAGGTTAACAAAATCAATCCTTCTATTTTACAACATTTTAATTGAATTAAATTAAATTTGGTTCCTTTTATATTACAATAGATCTTATGGTTAAAAATATAATCCAGCGGGAGATGTCTCATTTTTTTGCTCTGTCAAAAAAAGCTCAGAGGCTTTTGATCTCTTATTTTTTTTATGGTTTAGCTAATCCTCTGGTCTTTACTTTTATTAACGCCTATATTTTTAGACAGCGCGTCAATATCCTCAACTTCATTATCTACTACTTTGGTTTTTTTGTGGGGATTCCTTTGATGTTTTATATTAATGGATTACTTTTAGCAAAAAGAATCAAGATTGTTATACTTTATTTTCTTGGTACGATATTGATGGGTATCAGCCCTCTGATTGTAGTTTTCTATCCTCATATAAACTTTTTTCATTATTTTATTTTAGGTTTCATCGCCGGCCTTGGTACCGGTTTTCACTGGGCTAATCGTAGCTATTTCAATCAAAAAGAAACCCAAAGCCATAATCGCGGTTATTTTTTGAGCCTGAATTTTTCCTCGGACACCATTACTTCGGTCATCATTTCTTTTTTGGCCGGGTGGTTGATTGTTCTTGGATTTAGATACCAAGCGCTAATGATTATTGGTTTTCTTTTTCTTTTAATATGCGGCAGCCTAATGATAGGCGTTCCCTATGAGACGCCCAAAATCAAAAAATTTATTATCAATATTATTTCGCCAGAATGGTGGGGTGTCAGATTTATCCAATTTGGTAACGGTTTAGTTGAAGGCATCACATTCTTTTTTATCGCTTTACTGATTTTATCTAAACTGGGAAATGAAGGAGCGTTAGGTACCTTAAGTGCTTTAATGTCGTTAATCTCGGCGGCGGGAATTTATATCTATGGTCGAAAGGTAAGAGTCCATCACCAGCTACCGACATATCTTTATACCGTTATCGTTGGAGTAATCTTATCATTATTTTTAGCCTTGTTTTTTAATAAGTTAGGAGTAACCGTCTATGTTTTATTAGACGGAGTCGTATTGAGTTTTTTATGGCTTACTGTTGGGCCTATAACGATGAATGTTATCGATAGACAGACTATTCAAGAAAAAGGAGGAAAGTATGTTTATATTGTTGATGCGGAAACGTTTTTAAATATCGGCCGTATCCTTTCGTTAACGATCTGTCTTCTATTGACTTTATTTTTTAATCAAAATATGGCCCTGCGTTTTTCTCCCATTCTTCTTAATTTTTTGTTATTGGTCATGCTTCTATTTTCGTTTAAAAAGCTAAAATCCTGGGAGTTTTGATCTAAGTTTTTGACTGATTTTAATTTGAGTTTAAATAAATAATTTTTGTTAAAATTAACGAATGCAGTTTAAATTCTTTACTTTAACAAACGGTCTTCGTATTGTTCTTATTGATACCGGGGCTTTTCCGACGTTGACAGCGCTTCTTTTAGTGGGGACGGGTTCACGTTATGAGAATAAAAAAAATAACGGCATTGCTCACTTTTTTGAGCACATGGTTTTTAAAGGCAGTAAAAAATATCCCAGCGCTTTGAAGATCTCGACCATCCTTGACGGGTTAGGGAGTGAAAATAATGCCTTTACTACTAAGGACTACACCGGTTATTGGATCAAATCTCCCAGCAAACATTTTCCTATTCTGGTCGACATTTTATCGGAAATGGTTTTAAACCCTCTTTTGTTGGAGAAGGAAATCAAACGAGAAAAAGGGGTAATTATTGAGGAAATTAATATGTATGAAGACACGCCACAGTATAAGGTTTGGGATCTATTTGAGGGTTTGCTTTATCCCAACAACCCCCTAGGTTATGATATCATCGGAAAAAAAGAAACTGTAGGTAGATTTTCACGTCAGACGTTTTTAGATTACGTGAATCGTTATTATCAACCAAATAATGCAATTTTAGTAGTGGCTGGCGGGTTATTACAAAATCAAAACGACAAATTAAAATTAGAAAATTATTTAGAGATTATTGAAAAAAAATTTAAAAACTGGGAAAAAAGGAAACTTAATATGTTTAATAAATTTTATGAAAAACAAACTAAACCCGCAGTTTCAATTCATCATAAAAAAACCGAACAAGCACACTTAGTTTTGGGTTTCCATGGTTTGGCTAGGGGCGATAAAAACAGATATGTTCAAACAGTATTAATGACAGTATTAGGTGGAGGAATGTCATCAAGGTTGTTTTACGAAGTAAGGGAACGGCGCGGGCTTTGTTATTATATTCAATCTGGAGGAGAGAGTTTTGCTGAAACCGGATATGTTTACACGCGGGCCGGTTTAAACCTTGACCTAAATAAGGTCAAGGAAGCGATGAAAATTATCTTCAACGAACATCAAAAAATTAGTCAAGGAAGATTGACAGATGAAGAAACTAACAAAGCCAAAGAGATGCTAAAAGGAAGATTGCTTTTGTCTTTGGAAGATTCTAATAACCTAGCTACCTTTGTTGGTAAGCGGTTATTATTGGAGAATAAACTAGAACCCCCGGAGGAAATTATTAAAAAAATAGACCAAGTGACCAAAAACCAAATGGTTAATTTAGCAAAAAAATTATTCGTTAAAAGCGAACTCAATCTAGCGGTGATAGGTCCGTTTCAACAAGATAGTTTTAAAGGAATATGATTTTCTTAATCTTTTTGAGTATTTTTATACTTGGAGCGGCAATAGGTTCCTTTTTAAATGTTCTAATTGGTCGGTTACCTAAAGGAGAAAAAATCACCGGTCGTTCACATTGCGACCATTGTCGAAAAAAACTTCGTTGGTACGATCTGATTCCGATTTTGTCATTTTTTATCTTAGATAGAAAGTGTCGGTATTGTCACAAAAAATTAAGCTGGCAGTATCCAATAGTTGAAATAATTACGGGAATATCATTTGTTTTAATCACCAATTACCAAATTCCAATCACCAGACAATTTTCAAACATTCGGTCATTGGGAAATTGGTCATTGTTTGGTTATTGGTTATTAGTTATTGGTTTACTTTCTTCTTTCATCGTTATTTTTTTCTCCGACCTCAAATATCATTTAATATCGGATTACGTTTTAATAACTTTGTTTATTTTTTCTTTTTTCTATAAACTTTTTAACAATGTAACAATTCAACAATTTAGCAATTTTTTTCTTTCCGGTTTAATCGTCGCTTTACCAATCTTTCTGATTTATTATTTCTCAAAAGAGCGCGCCATGGGTTTGGGCGATGTCTATCTGTCGACGATCATTGGTTTTCTTCTCGGTTGGAAGAGGGGATACTTAGCCCTATATATTGCCGTTATTACCGGGGCGATTTTTGGGTTGGTGTTAATAGTCTTGAAAAAGAAAAAACTACAAAGTAAAATTGCCTTCGGACCGTTTATTGTCATTGGTACAATAGTTATGTTATTTTGGGGAGAGAAAATCATGGAGATAATAAAGAAGATATACGGATTTTAAAGTCAAAACTCAAAAGTTAGAATTCAAAAGTTCAAGTGAAAAGTCATCCCGATTTAATCGGGATTAATTTTGACTTGCATTTTTGACTTTTGCCTTTTTAATTTTAACTTATGAAAAAAAAGTACATCGTCTACGTCGGTGTGGTTGGTCAGATTGCTTGTGGAAAAGGAGTACTGGTTGATTACCTTATCAAAAAACTTGGTTTTGTTTCTTTTTCTTTATCATCAATTCTTCATGATGAGCTTGAAAAAAAAGAGATACAGGAGTTTACCCGAAAAACCCTTCAGGATATGGGAGATCGGCTTAGAAAAAGATATGGTGATGATATTTTAGCCCGGCGAGCTATAAAGATCTTAAAAAAACAAAAACAGCACCATGTGGCAATTGAAGGAATCAGAAATCCGGGCGAAATAGAATTTCTCAAAAAAAATCCCAGTTTTATTTTAATCGGCGTTAAAGCCAAACGAGAACTTCGTTTCAAAAGATTATTACAGCGAGCTAAACCATGGGATCCACTAAACTGGAACGATTTTGTGAGGGTTGATCGGCGAGATTTGGGGGTTGGCCAAAAAAAATCCGGTCAACAAGTGGGAAAATGCCTGGCTTACTGTGACTATGTATTGACCAATAATAAAGACCCAAAAGATTTTCATAGAAAAGTAAAAGAGTTGATGAGGCGAGTCTTCAAACTAAATGGTGTTAGACATTAAACATAAACTTTTCCCCAGCTAGTTCGTAGTTAAACAATTCTTCTGGTTTGAACCAGACTTTGATTTCTTTTTCACCGTCCTCGACAGTGTCTGAAGCGTGAAAAACATTTCTTAAAGGCCGGTTTTGCTCGTTGGCCAAATCAATCGTATCATGGGAAAAATCACCGCGAATTGTTCCGGGATTGGCTAAGACAGGAATCGTGTTGCCGGAAAGTTTACGACAGATTTCAATACATTCATAGCCTTCTAAAGCCATAATAAATAGGGGAGACTCCTGAAGATAATCAGTTAGCCATTTTTTTATTGTCCGTCCGATTTGAATCGCATCATCGGTTCCGAAAACTTTTTTCGCGTCCAGTCCCTTTTTCGCATAATTAGTCAACGTCCGTTCGCCGACTTTTTTAAACCAAGCCTCGGTTTCCGGATAAAGAGCAACGATCCGTTCTTTACTGGCCCAATCGAATTTTAGGCCGATAGTTTTAAGACCAACTTGTTCAAAACGGGAAACGATTTTACCGATGAGACCACGTTGAACACCGTCGGGCTTAATTATTATTAAGGCGCGTTGTTTATTCATAGCGCAATTTGATATGCTCGATACACAAATTTTTTGTCTCCGTGAGCGTGCTCTCCTTCGACAAGCTCAGGATGCGCACCTCTCAAGTCGCAAAAAATTTGGTATCTTCGCTTATTTCAAATACAATTCGTCTATTTCCCTTTCATAACTTTTAAAATCCGTTTTTCCAAACCAATACTTAATTTCTCTTTCCGCTTCTTCTTTATTTCCTGATGCGTGGACAAAGGTTTTTACCACTCGATCAAGTGATGAGGAAAGAGTAGAGGAGTCAAACGAATAATCCGAGTGCAGTGTTCCAGTTTGAGCCAATAAAGGGATGGTGTGACCGCGTAATTTTCTCGCTATTTGAATCGCGTCTGGCCCCTGCCAAACCATGACGATGATCGGCCCCTCCATCCAATATTTAATTAAACGGTCGTAAACAAATTGGCCCAGCTTATCTGGGTCGTCTGTTTCCATTTTTTCTTTGACATTAACACCTGATTGTTTAAAAGAAGACAAGGTTTTTTCTCCCATCTCTCTGATCCATTCTTTGGCTCCAGGATAGTGATTTTTAATCACCCGTTTATCCGGTCTTAACATCTTGGCCGCCATTAATTTCAGACCAACGTTTTCAAAGGTCTCGATGATTTTACCGACTAAGCCGCGTTTGAGGGCGTCAGGCTTTATAATAATCAAAGTTCTTTCCATAATTTAAATCCAAATGACAAAATCCAAATTTCAAATCAAGCTCAAAATCCTAAATCCAAATTTTTGAACTTTGGACTTTGGATTTTATTTGTCATTGGACATTTAGATTTTGGATTTCATTATAGATGTTTTGTGTTATTTCTTCAATTCCTTTATTTCCATCAATCCTAACCCACTTCGTCCAGACCTGATTTTTTACCAAACAATCATATTGTTGATAGGTTTTTCTGATAAATTGAAAATCTTTTTCGCGACGATTTTTTTCCTTTGCCTCGCCGAATTTACGTTTAATGGCGATTTCCGGATCAACGTCAAGGTAAAAAACTAAATCGGGTTTTTCGATCTTAAAATCGTTAGCAAACCCTAAAGCTTTTTTTAAGTCGACGCCTTCAAGGATTTGATAACAAAGAGCAGTCGTAAAATATCGGTCGGCGATGACAATCCCAGCTTTTCTTTTTTCTGCAATCAGTTCTTTATCCATCAGAAACTGGAGAGAATAGAGAAGAAACTGTTGCTCTGCGGAAAGATTTTTGTTTTGGTAAAGAAAGTCTTTAATTAGTTTGCCGACATTTCTTTCGTAATCGGGATATTTGACCAAAAAAACAGAGCGTAGTTTTTTTTGGTCATCTAATTTTTCTTTGAGATTCTTCGCCTGTGTTTCGCATCCTGCCCCGTCAATACCTTCGATAACTAGAAACATTTAATGATTATAACTTTTATAACGATTATAATAATTATAATGATTATAACTCAAACTTCAAACCAAGGTTATAAAAGTTTAGCTTTTTTCAAACAAGCTGAGATTATCTACGATTTTACCGTAGAATTCTGTCGTCTTTATGTTGAATTCCGGTCTCGTACAAAAGATCAAATGGAACAATCAGCCCGTTCTGGCAAGCAAAATATTGCCGAAGGATACTTACAAAAAAGTATCGAAGGAAGAATTAAATTAGTTGGTGTAGCTCGCGGATCCCTTGAAGAATTACTAAACGATTATCAGGATTTTTTGAGACAGCATAATCTCAAGCTCTGGGTTAAGGATTCGCCCCAAGCTAAAAAAGTCAGAAGTATGGTTTATAACCATTATAACAATTATAATAATTATAAAATTTATATTAGTCCTGCCGAGTCAGCAGCAAACGTAATGGTTTGTCTTATCAATCAAACCAATCAGCTTTTAGATCAAAAACTTCGCTGGTTAGAGGAAAGATTTGTCAAAGAAGGCGGCTTTCGAGAGAATCTTTTTAAAAAGAGATTGGAGTATCGCCAAGGGAAAAGATAAAAGTTATTATGGTTATAAAAATTATAATTGTTATAATATTTATAAAATTTATAGCTCCTATAGTTCAACGGATAGAACAAGCCCGTCCTAAGGGCAAAATGGTGGTCCAATTCCGCCTAGGAGCACAAATGAAGCATTGTATATGCCTGATCAACAATATCTTTTCTTATTCCTACATAGGTCATTCTTGATTTTCCATCAGGAAATTCACGCACTCCTGATGGTATTATAATTCCAAGTTGTTCTGCCGATTCTAGAATTATTTTAATAGCAGTTGTTTGTTCTTGATTCGGATTCGGGATGTTAAAATACTGAACCGCAATCTCTTCAGCTGAAAGAGGAATAAGATTTCCAGACCTTATTCTTGAACCAATTGTCAAAATACCGTTTAGTCCATCTCCGGGAAATAGTCGATCTCCACCAGTGGGATGCCAATGATTGAAATGTCGAGGCTTAGAGTATGGATATAATTTTCTTGATGGTATTTCTGCAAAATCGAGCATATTAATAATTTTTCTTGTTTCTCCAGGATTTTTTCTAAGTACATCGATCGCGATCTTACGAGAAAATTGAACGGAAAGTCTTTCTCTTAAGGAAGTTTCAATTGGCGTATCAATTATTTGATGTGGGTGACTTTTTATAAATTTACTAATAACGGATTTCATAATAGTTTCGATACAAATAGGTATGGCTTTATTTTTAATTACTTCTTCGACCTCAACCTCGGTATCAAGCAACGAAAAAATCTTCTTTTCAGGAAATTTATAAGTTAATATCTCTGTTTCAATCAAATTTTTTCTATCATTTTTATAGTAGACAAGTACTGAACTGGCATGATCTGTTACCCTAAAACCTCTTTTTTCAAGACTCGATTTGAGTTTCATTTTATCGTCACGGGCTAAATCAGTAGCCAGACAAATATTTCTATCAGTTGTTTTTAAAACTAAGTCATTAATGACTAAATTATTAAGATAATGAATAGTGGTATTTTTTATCCCCATTGTTTTCACATATTCTTGTGGAGTAAGTTGTTCTGTGAAAAGGGTTTCATCTTTAGATTGAAGGAACAATAATGAAGGCAAAACTTTTTCCTCAGATAAAGACTGCTGAGCCGAATTTAAGCTTAATAGAGCCTGTTCGTCAGCTTCCTTTGAATCACAAAAAACAAATTTATCTTTTGTTTGAGACATAATTATTAAACTTCTTGCACTGGCAGCATTAGCAACATCATATATGTCTTCATCGTGGGGACGATCAGTTTTTATATACAATGGAAAACTAGGCTCTCCCTTAACCTTATTATTAGGTTCATATGGATTCCAGGTTTCTGTGATAAGTATCGAACCATCAACGATTTGTGCGACGGCATTCATAAAAGGTAATCCATGTGGCGCTATTACTATATTATGATCGGCTATTGGTAGGGTTTCGGTGATATTACCAGTTTCAATAATAGTTTCTCTAGTTTTTTCGATTAATTGTCTTAGTTTTTTTCTAGTGCTGGCTTTATCTATTAATTTTCCTCCGCCAACTGTTATTCCAGCGAGCGCCGTCAAACCGGCAATCATTTCTATTATTTGAAGTTCTGGAGTATGGGCAAAAGGCACAAGCTGTTGAGCTAATCCTAATAGATTATTAGAAGCAGCTTCAACCAATCTATTAATCACTGGCGTATGAGGATCAAGAGTGTTAAAGGCGATTACTGTCCTAGTTGCTAATCCAAGCAAACCGATCCCTATAATAGATGCAAGAGTGATTCTTTCCGCTTTCCTATTTTGTTCCATACTAACCATCCACTGAGGAACTGGGACAGATTGACTTGCTTCGGTGATTGTTTGTCTAGGCATATCTTATAGTAAATTATATCACAGATTAGGCTTAAGTGTCAAAAAGTGTGTTACTATAAGGTAATTCAAACTGCTATAATCCTCTAAAGTTATACATTAAATTATTTCTTATGTTTAATATATCCACTTTTAAAAAACTCTAAGATGTCCGTTGTGTGGAGATAGGACTAGGCGAAACGGGAAGACAACTGCCGGTAAGAAAAGATTTTTCTGTACCAGTTGTCATTATTCATTTATACGTCAGAAACATATTCCTTTAAACTTCTCTGATTTTGTTTTCTTCTACGATTTTATTGTCAACAAAATCAATAAAATTGCTCTTTCTGAAGTTATATTCCTTTCCCGTAAATCCATCTGGCGAAAATTTAAATCTTTTTTAACTATTCTCCCGCCTCTTTTGACTCTCTGTTCTTAATTGACAAAAATGTCAATCCAAAATCAAATACTCACTGGGTTCTTGGAATTGACGGTAAATGGTTACACCGTCAAGGAGCAATTATGATTTACCGTGGTGTAACTCACAAAATTAATCTTTACTGGTCGTATCATTTATCAGAGTCATACTGGGCAATTGAAAAAGATTTTAACCATTTAAATACCATCCTTAAAAACAATCCGCCTGAAGGTGTAATCTCTGATTGGAAAGGAGCCATAGTATCAGCTGTTAATGTTTTTTTGCCACCTATCCCACATCAGCGATGTCTATCTCATGTTCAAAGACAACTGATGACATTTTTATCTTTAAGAAGTCCTATTGCGGCAACAAGAGAATTAAGGTTAGTTGCTAAAATGGTCACCAAAATCAACTCCTACGAAGAGAAAGATTTATGGGTAAAAGCAATTAACAAATGGATTTTAAAATATGATTTTCTTCTTAAAGAAAAAACTAAAGGAGTTGATACTAAAAAGAAATGGTGGTATACCCATGGGAACTTAAGACGAGCGGTTAAACTTTTAACATTTGACGAGAAACATTTGTTTGCCTATCTTAATTATCCATATCTTCCAAAAACCAATAATTCTATCGAAGGCACTAACTCACAAATCAAAACTAAACTATCCAACCACCGTGGAATGAAATCTCCTCAACAGGCAGCTTTTATTTTCTGGCTACTGACTTTTAGAAGAATTAAAAACAGGAAAGATTTAAGACAGCTATGGGATAGATTAAAACCTAAGATTTTTCGTTTTTAAACACACATATTGACACTTAAACTCACAGATTATTAATTTTGTCAAGTACGTACATGGTAAGCATAAGATCTTTAGCTTTAAAATTAATAATATTAAGCTAAAGATAATTGTGCACAAAATTAAACTATTTCTATGCACAATTTACCATTCCAACTGACACAACTGGGTAGGATTACCCGAATTCTCCTTAACACCTTAATGATTTTGCTACAATTAGTTAATGTCCTACACAAAACTAAAAAAATCCCATCTTATTCGTCATCATATTCAAAAAGTTACTTCGAGTGAATATTTACGCGTTTTAATTCTGCGCACGATCGGAAACTTTTTAATAATCTCTTCACTATTAATGATTGCCAAAACATTTTATTTGCCCGTACGTGAAGAAATAAGGTATTTTATTGATACAAAAATCCAAAAGAAGTATATCATTACTGACGTTAGAAATGCCGGAAAAATAACCATAGAACAGCCAAAAGGTTTGCTAGCCAAAGCCCTAAAGTTAAACAATGTTGAGCTTTTGATACCCCAAGATCCTCAATTTAGCATTGTCATTCCGAAGATTGGCGCCAATGCTAGAATACTTCCCAATATTGATACCGCAGATGAACATATTTATCTTACTGCCTTAAATAAAGGCGTGGCCCACGCCTTGGGGACGGCCTTTCCTGGAGAAGGTGGCCACATCTTTCTTTTTGCCCACTCAACCGACTATTTTTGGAATGTAGGCGCATATAACGCCATTTTTTATTTATTGAATAAACTAGAGGATAACGACCAGATAAATATTTACTATCAAGGTCAGCATTATCTTTACCGAGTGATAGGAAAGAGAATTGTTGATCCTTCACAGGTAGAATATCTGACCGGTAAAACCAACCGGGAGTTTTTAACCCTGCAGACCTGCTGGCCACCCGGTACGACTCTCAAGCGTCTATTAATCTTTGCCGTCCGCGTCGCCGATTAATTTAATTAAATTTAATTTCTTGTACTAAAGCCCTCAATATTGATTGTCTTTTTATTTAATACCAACGAGGTAAAGATCTGGTAGTTTGTTTGTCTCCGGATTAAGATTAGCTGAAACAATAATATTCCCGTCTGTGGTAATAATAAAAAAGGGTTTCTCGAATGGCCCAGAATATATAGTCTGTTTATTTACATCGTCATAATCTACGACAGAAAGTTTTTTGTCATCAAAAAAGACTAAATGTTTAGAATCTTGGTACCATTGAATAAGATTTTCACTTTCCTCGATTGAAAAATCAACACTGGAAATCAAATAATTTTTATCTTCTTTTTTATCATATATGAAGAGAGAATTATTTCTCAAAGTTCTATTTTCCTTGGTTTGATTCGCGGCAATAAGCGGAGGTTTAATGATGATTGGTATTTCGAGATTGGTTTTTGCCTGATAGAGCAATTTGGTTTTATCAGGAGAAAAACTAATAATATGGGAAGAGTCGCTGGCGATTTTGGCCATCTCTTTAGGAAACGTTTCCAGTACCTTACCGATCTCTTTGTTTCTTTCCTCTTCCCAAGCTGCTAGGAGAGTTTCTTTTGATAGAGTCACGTCAAATAAGTTTTTATTCTCATTATCCAACGAAAGAAGATAGGCTTTGTTATTATATTGACCACTGTTAAAGTCAAAGATCGCTTCTTTATAATCGGGAGAGAAAAAAACCTCGGTATTGGTGAAATCCAGGTCATTAATCGGTAGATCTTTTTTCAAGATTAGTAGTTTTAAAGGCGGTAGTAAAGAAAGAGGTCTTTTAGCCGCTTCAAAAAGATAAATTCCATCCTTAGTTAAATCATTATTATCAGAAAAAATAATAATTCTTTCTGTTTGGTCGACGGCGATTATTTTCACCACACCCAGGTTTGTTAACGGTGATAATGAGGGGTTGAGGGGAAAGAGTTGAGCGTCAACCGTGTATACTAGTTCGCCTTGAAGTTTAATGCTTTTTGTCCAGGTGGTGTAACCGTCTTTTTTTATGTCAATCTGATAGCTGGCTGGTGGGAGAGTAAGATTAGTGTCGGTGACTCCTTTAAGTTGCCCGTTAATATAAATTTTTCCTGCATTGGGATTTGAGTTAATAGAAAGAATACCGGTAGCCGTTAGCGTTTTTTGTTTATAATTCCAACGATAGCCACGACCATAAGCTATTACTAAGCTAAGTAAAGCAACAAAGCCAAGGAAAATTAGCGGTTTAAATATTAATTTCATAATGGTATGAATTTGAGATCTATAATTTGAGCTTTGAGATTTTACCTGAAAATATTATACAATACTATTACTAGTCTGTCGACGGATGATATAATTTGTAATATTAATAATATAATTTGTTATGTTCTTTAAAAGAAAAATCGGTCTTGATTTAGGAACGGCTAACACTTTAGTTTATGTTGCTGGTGAGGGAATTGTTCTTCATGAACCGACGGTGGTTGCCTATTCTTTGGAGGATCAGCGGATCGTGGCCATCGGTGAAGAAGCTAAGGAAATGCTTGGTCGGACTCCGGGAACGATCGTTGCCTCACGACCGATGAAAGAAGGAGTGATCGCTGATTATCGAACCACCTCGGCAATGATTACTTACTTTTTTAAAAAAGCGCTAAAAGGGAGAGTTTTTTGGCCTCAAGTAGTAATCTCGATTCCAGGTGGAGCCTCTCAGGTAGAGAAGCGTGCTGTAGTATCGGCCTGTAAACAGGCAGGTGCATCAGACGTTTATCTAATTGAAGAACCTCTGGCGGCGGCGATCGGGGCGAAGATACCAATTTCTCAGGCCTCTGGCCATATGATCGTTAATATTGGTGGAGGGACGACCGAGGTGGCAATCATTTCCTTAGGTCAGTTAGTGGTTAACAAAACTATTCGAGTAGCTGGAACCAAGTTTGATGAAGCTATTCTTAACCATATGCGGAAAAAACACAATCTGATAATCGGAGAACCGACGGCGGAGAACATAAAAATAAAAATTGGTAATGCTTTACTTGGAGATTATTCAGCCGCTTCCGCCGAAGCTACGGCAGTCGAGGAGAAAACTATGGAGATCAAAGGCCGTGATTTTCAGTCCGGCTTACCCAAAATTTTAATTGTAGGGGAAAAAAGCATTAATGAAGCGCTACAAAAGCCATTAAAACAAATTTTAGAAGGGATTAAAAGTGTTTTATCCCAAACGCCTCCAGAGCTAGCTGCCGACATCGTTGATAAGGGTATTGTCCTAACCGGCGGATCGGCTCTCCTTACCAATATTGAACGTTATATTACTTATTACACTGGTGTCGCTTCTTTTGTAGTTGAAGATCCCTTATTTGCCGTTATCCGCGGCGTCGGGATGACGATTGAAAGTTTAGATAGTTTTAAGGAAGCGATTCGATAAGACCTGTAATAAGTCAAAATTCAAAAGTCAAAAATCAAAATTATAATTCAAAAGTAAAAAGTATTTATATACGACAAAATATAGTATTATTTAAAGTAAATTTAATAGATTTAATATAAAATTAACATTTAGATTTTCATAGAAATAAAAATATTAAATAAAAAATTTGAACAAAAATGACTTTTAACTTTTAACTTTTAACTTTTAACTTTTCCTATAATAAATATGACCTTTGTTAATAAAAATAAAATTCTAGGAATATTAATTACTAAACAATCTAAAAAAGATATCCTAGAGAAAATTAAAAAGTACTTTATTAACCCTAATGGTTTTTTGCATATTGTTTCTCTTAACCCGGAGAACATCATTATGGCTCAGGAGGATAAAAACTTTAAAAAGGTTATCGAAGCAGCCCAAATCAAAATAATTGATGGAATAGGGGTTGTTATAGCGGGACGAATACTAAAGATTGAACTAGAGCGAATAGCCGGTGTTGATTTGATGTTAGAGTTGATAAAGATAGCATCACAAGAACGCCTAAGATTGCTGCTCATTGGAGGGAAACCAAATTTAGCAAACTCACTTGCGAACTGCTATCAGAACCAATCCCCTCAGGCTTATTTCAAAGGAATCTATGGGATAAAGGATATTAAAAATCCCCAGAAAAAAGAAGAGCAAGAGATTTTCTCAATAGTCGCCGACTTTAAGCCCCATATTGTCTTGGTGGCTTTTGGCTCACCTGATCAGGAGTTGTGGTTATATCGTCACCGCGACCAGTTTAAAAATTGTCTTTGTATGGGGGTGGGTGGAGCCTTTGACTATTTAAGTGGTAGCATTATTCGTGCACCTGGATTTTTAAGAAAAATTGGTCTTGAGTGGTTATTCCGTTTACTCAAGCAACCATGGAGATGGAGAAGGCAATTAAGATTGATTAAGTTTTTATGGCTGGTAGTTAAGCAGAAGCTTGGAATTATCGAATAATATCAAATCAATCTAAAAATGAGAGGATAGATTAATAATGAAACAATTGAATAATAAAACCCGCCTTTGCCAAGGCTACGGCGGGCAAGCAATTAAAATTATTAAATATTTCTCCTTCTTCCAATATCCTCCCACTTTTGACGAGATTTACACCTTTTTTTCCAAAAAAACCTCAAAAAAGGCCCTTAAAACAGCAATTTTAAAATTGGAGCAACAGAAAAAGATAAAAAGAATTATAAATTGTAAATTGAAAATTGAAAATTGTTCGAGATATACTGTAGGGGAGTATACTACTCGCCCTCCGGCGAGTAAATTTCAAATTGAAGAATACAGAGAGAAATACTTTCGTTCAAAAAAGAAACTAAATAATTGGCGATTTAAATTATATATAAAACTCTTGTCTTTTTTCCCTCAAATTAAACTAGTTGGTCTTTCCGGGTCGATTTCGATGATGAATGCAACCGAAAATGATGATGTCGATTTATTTATTATTACAACGAACAATCGTCTGTTTACCGGGAGGTTGATTACCTTAGTTTTGGCCGAGACTTTAGGATTACGTCGCCGCCGGCACCTTGATAAACGATTGACCGACGACAATGTAACAATAGAACAATGTAACAATCTAAATAGAAATAAAGTTTGTCTTAACCTTTTTTTCGACGAATCCAATCTCGCTGTACCTAAATTTAAGCAGTCAGAGTACGTTGGTCATGAGGTGCTGCAGATGAAACCATTAATCAGTAAAGATAAAGCTTATGTAAGATTTTTAGAAGCTAATGGGTGGATATATAGATTGTTTCCGAATTCTAAATCCAAAATCCAACGCTCAAATATCAAATCAAATCCAAAGCTCAAGGTTCAAAAATTTAGATTTTTGATTTTGAGCTTGATTTGTCATTTAAATTTTGTCATTTGGATTTCCAATAAAATAGAATCTTCAGTCAAAAACCTTCAACTTTCCCTAATTAGAAGGCACCAAACTACTGAAATCATTACCGACACCCAGCTCTGGTTCCATCCCGAAGATTTTGAAAAGAAGTTGTCTATTTTATAGTGAGTATTGATTACTATAGGGTAAGATGATAAAATTGGTCCTATGGCAGAAACTGAACCTATTCCACCAAGTAGAATGCGTAATATTTGGGAGGTGGCAGAGAGCAGTTTTATGCAAAGACTTCAGGATTCAGGCACCCTTCTTTTCCAGTTAGAGATAATCAAAGCTATTAAAGAGGTTGGTGGACAGGTATTGGGTAAAAATATAAGAGCAGTGGCTGATTATAACGGTAGACGTCGTCCTGGAACAACGGTCACTCTAACAGATATTTTAGCCGAATATCCCACCCTATCTACAGCTCTAAGTGAAAGTAGGATTACTGAAGATGAAATAAGCAGTGGCGCAAAACATATTCATTATATCGATGACCCAGCCGGATTAGAAAGTACAGCATATTTATTACCAGCTCATCTTAAAACTGGAGACGGAGTTCTGTCTCTTACACCGGAACAAAGAGTTAATTTAGATAATGTTGAGTTAAAAGAGATATCTTTAAGAGCTGATGAAATTGATCCCGTTGTAAAAAGTAATTGGAGGTTGTGGAATAAATTAGCTTTTTATTTTCAGTTAAAGATAGATGAAAGAATTAGTACCGCCGAGGACTTTCTAACTTTAGCAGAAAAAAACGGTTATACGATAGTATTATTACGATGTGCCAGGCAAGCATTTAATTTTTGGGTGAAAGAACCAAGATTAATAGACCATAGTGGACGTGATCTTGGAGGAAAGATTGAAGTTCATGGTGTCTCCTTATTCCAAGGAGCAACGACGGAGTTTCCAGCGCGGGTGATCATAGGATATTATGTGTCGCGTATATGGTCAAAGCGAAGCATGCTAGTTGTTAATGAGAAACTAGAAGAGTTAAAAGAAGCAGTATAATAATCGCTTATCAAGCAGAGTCAGCAGCTATGAAGAATCCGTTTAGTGGAGGATTGGTTTCTGGAGGTTAAATTTGTTCAAATTAAAACAGCCTTCCTTGATTAGATACAGGCAAAAGCGATGGATTAGCGATGGCGATCTGCCTAAAAGCCTCTTCATACGAAGGCGCTCCATTGGCAAGTAATTGATCTAATAATGAAAGATACGTTTTTATTGATAATCCTCGTTCATAAACTTCCTTATAGTTTCTAAACCGTCCCTGTGGAATTAACTGGTCGCCAAACTCATCAGGTCGGCCCCCTCACAACTTCTCAACAACAGCGCAGGGAACGATTTTTAATCTTGGGCCAAACACAATCAGCATTCTCGATAAATGTTCGACGGTTGTTTCATCAGGAAGTATAAAACAATTAGTTGGAGCGCTCGTTCGAAGTTTGTTACTGAAAATATAATAATAAGCCCGATAGAATATTGACGCTTTAGCGTGAAGAACATCGGCCAAAAAAACTATTTGATCATCGTAATAGGGGGGAGGAATAAATACAGGGTTACCCGTTTCTCTAAAAAGTACCAACTGATCAAGAAAATATTGTAACTCCCCTTGTTCTCTTAGATCGAAATTTAGAGGAAGTGGATTAATATTTTTTTGTTCGGGTAACCAAGGTAAATATACCTGTCCTAACATGCGGTCATCTATTAGGTCATTTTCCAATCTGACTATCTCTTGACTCATAAACTAGACAACATTATATATAATATTTTTTAATGAGTGAAGTTACTAGTATTGCTGAGAGCTCTTTGACAGATCCGTTTTTAGAAAAAGCTTTGGCGGCTAACTTTTCTAACGTCGTTTTTTTCCCCAGCGCATCGGCACTTGAGTTGATGGTAGGATTCTATGTCGACGTTTTAACCAAAGGAGAAAAAAAAGCCTATCACTGGGTTTGATGCAGCGGGATTTTGTTACCAGTAAGACAGTTTTTCCTTTAGAAGTAGGGCGTTTTCACAAACGTTTGAAAAAAGCCGGTTTTCCTTTAGCCGGATTAGATATTGTTAAAGATTTCCGCAGCCAATCTTTCCAGATAGAAGATTACGGAAAGATGGTTAGTGAAGAAATGACAAAACTAGCAGAAAGAGACAATTTAAACATTGTTATTGCCAATAGTGTAGGAACAATATCTACTTTACTGGCCGTTGCTTCGAAGATACAAAAAGCACGTCAAAACGGTTTTAACTCCCAATTAGATAACCTTCCTGCCGAATTCAGATTACCGAAAATGCTCATTTTAGTTGATCCGATCTTTGACGGTTTGACAACCGTAGCCCAGACATATCTTGAAAAGTTAAAGGAAATTTACCACTATAAAGATATTCCTGGCCTAAAAGAACTATACGCCGACTCAGAATTTCTTTCTCAGTTCAGGTGGTTGATTGATGAGGTAAAGGATGATTTGTCTTTGACTGTTTGTTTAAACGGTCAGGCGGGAGAAAACTTCGTTGCCTGCCCATTTGCCGCAGTGAAAAAAACAAGGTTTGACGCGCTAGCAAAAAAATTAGGAATAGATCGGAGGATTGAAGAAGAATTTGCCGTAAATCTTCAAGGTAATGATGGTATGTGTAGAGAGGGGACAGTCAAAGCTTTTTGGCCTAAAAGTAGATGGCTCAAAAGCCCTATAAATAAAATAGGAGGCGATTTAATGTTAGCTTTGTTTAAGAAAGCGAGTAAATTATCTGTAAATCGGACGTGAAAGTTTCTTCAAGGCAATAAAAAGAAGCAGTGAAATGATTGATTCGAGGAGCTAGAGTGATTATAAAGACAAAAATAGCTTCATTATGTATTATTTTACCATTTCAGTCTCTTTTCAGGAAAAGAAGAGTATTCTTAAATAAGAAAGGAGATGATTATTTATGATGAATAATAAACATTGTTGCTATTGCCATTGTAATTCATTTTCACGATTGACACGGTTATAGAATTAGTATTTAATTGTCTTAATTATGAGAACATATTCTATGACCGATACCATTAAGTTATTCAAAGAACGAGAGATCGATCTTTTTACTCTTGACGATTTCGGCCGATTACTTGACATCAAAAACCAAAACACTATTTATAAAAAAATTCAACGCTTGGAGAAAAAGGCCATTGTCAGAAAACTTATCAAAGGAAAGTATTGGTTTAGTCTTAGTCGCTTTAATGATTTCAAAACTGCCAATTTTTTGTTTCAACCATCATATATTTCTCTTGAGTCAGCTCTATCTTTTTACGGAATTATCACTGGTTTTACTTATAAAATAACTTCCCTTACAACTAATAAACCACGATCGTTTATTTTTGATAATAAAGATTTCTTTTACAGTCACATCAATCCGGATTTTTTCTGGGGGTATGAGAAAAAAGAGGATTTTTTAATTGCCGAAAAAGAAAAAGCCCTTCTTGATTTTTTATATTTTCATACCAAAGGATTAAGAACGCTTGACAAGGAAGAAATGGATTTTTCAGAAATAAACAAAAAAAAATTGATTGTTTATGGAAAAAGATTTGAAAATAATAAACTATTAAAAATTATTAATGAAGAAATTTTATGATTACAAAAAAACAGGCGGAGGATTTGGCAAAATATTACCAGATTGACGAACTCACCATTATCAGAGAATATCTGCAAATTTTATTTTTGAGCTATCTTTACAAAGAAAAACAGGCTGATAAAATTTATTTTAAAGGCGGGACAGCCATAAGGCTTCTTTTTGGCTCCTCTCGTTTTTCCGAAGACTTGGATTTTTCCACACCGCTTTCAAAAACAGAGATTAAGAAAACGATAAAAATAGTAGAAAGATCAATTCAAAAAGAACTACCTGGAGTTAATATTTTTCCTTTATATACAGGTAAAAAAGGCTTGCGATTTCGATTAAAATACCAAGCGGATGATTATAAATACCCGTTGGTTATTAGGCTTGATTTTAACGAAGTTAAGAAGATAGGGAAAAAGAGGCTGACTCCACTAGTCACAAAGTTTCCGGTCGTAATTTTTCCACTGATAATTCATCTTACAGATACGGAGATCTTAGCCGAAAAACTCTGTGCTTTGTTTACCCGGGGGAAAGGGAGGGATTTCTATGATGCTTGGTTTTTACTGGAAAGAGGCATAAAAATTGATACCGAATTATTAAAAGAAAAACTAAAGGAAAGAGGGAAAAAATTTAAAAGGGAGGAGATCTTGAAAAAAATAAAGAACTATCCTCAAAAACAGCTTATT
>Ga0210018_1000195_pt1 | contig 28920 bp, 33 predicted proteins | sample CryGeyCG2014_010_2_FD_183967 | JGI IMG/M metagenome (GOLD analysis project Ga0210018, IMG submission 183967) | Groundwater microbial communities from aquifer - Crystal Geyser CG09_land_8/20/14_0.10 (SPAdes) (version 2) | ecosystem: Environmental > Aquatic > Deep subsurface > Groundwater | place...
CTTTTTTTTGATACTCGTCGCCGAGATGGAATGAGACAATGACTAAATCAGCCATTTCTTTTACTTTCTTTACTTCCTCTTTTAATTTTTCTTCCGTTAACCAAGCAATTCCGGAGCGATTTCCTTTGGCTGACCAATATTCTGAACCTAAATTAGTATAAGCCAGAAAAGCAATTTTTACTCCTCTCATTTCTTTTATCACCGGTGCATAGGCCTCAATTTCATTAAATCCACCACCAACGTAATCTATTTCAGATTTTCTTAATCTCAAAAAACTATCTTCCATTGCCTCTCTTCCATAATCAAAAATGTGATTGTTGGCAACCGATAAAATATTAAAACCGGCAAATTTTAAGCCCTCGATTGCTTTTGGCTCTGCCCGAAAAGAATAAATTGAGCCAACTTTTTTTCCTTTATTAGAAATTATGCTTTCCAAATTTCCGAATAAAATATCGGCTTTTTGCAATTCCTCGGCAATTTTTAAAAATGGAAATTTAAAATCTCCCTTGCCATATTTTTCAACCATATATTGCACTCCTCGATTCAGCATAATATCACCAACAAATATTAAAGTTATTGGTTTTTCTTTTTGAATCAAAAACTGGCTTGAAGCTACTGTCAGATAGATTAAATCTATTTCGTTATTAACAAAATTGACAAAAAACAAAATAAAAATTGTTAAAAACAATAAAAAAAGCAAAGAGTAGAGTCTTTTGATTTTTAAATTCCCCATTTAAATATATAACCTTTTTAGGCCGGCTTTTTTAGCCAAATTAATTGTTTCTTGAAATTCTTCTTTGGTGATTCGTCTTGAGAGTTCGGGAAATTCGAAGGCACGATGAGCCGGCCAGTACTGATCCATTACATTCAAAAAAGTATTATCTGAAATTTCCTTTGTCAAAAATCCAAAAATTTTTTCTGAACCGGCTAATCTATTTGGCAGAACTAAATGCCTAATTAATAAACCGCGAATAGCAACGCCCTTCGGAATTTCTAAATCATCAATTTTCAATTTGCAATTTGAAATTTCTAAGTCTCCAACCTGCCTATGCATTTCCTTAACGGCTTTTTTCATTATTCCAAAATAATTAGGAGCATTGGAATATTTTTGAGCAACTTTATCATCTGAATATCTAGCATCTGGCAAATAAATATCAAAGATGCCATCTAATAATTTTAAAACCTCAACTGAATCGTAAGAGCTTGTGTTATAAACTAAGGGAATTCTTAAACCTTTATCAATTGCAATGTGAAGGGATTTTATAATTTGGGGAATTTGAGAAGTAGGGGTAACAAAATTTATATTGTGGCAACCGCGATTTTGGAGTGAAATCATCATTTCAGCCAATTTTTCAAAAGAAATTTCTTCGCCAATTCTCAATTGGGAAATTTCATAATTTTGACAATAGACACAAGCCAAATTACAGCTTGAAAAAAAAATCGTGCCTGAGCCATAAGTTCCAACTAATGGTTTTTCTTCGCCAAAATGGGGATGGAAAGCCGAAACCATTGGTAAAAAACCCAATTGGCAATACCCCCTTTTCCCCTTCAATCTATTAACATGGCATTTTCTTGGACAAATCTCGCAATTCTCCAAAATCTTAAAAAGTTTCTCAATTCTTAAATCGAGCTCTTTTTTCGAAAGATTTAAATAAGAAGGATACATGAACGACTTTATTTTTATTATACTTTTAAGAAACCAATAAAACAAAAACCGCCCGTTGGGGCGGTTTTTTGTTAGCGTCGGAATTGAGTTCTCCTTTTGGCATGACATTCCCGGCAATAAATTGGTCGATCAGCTGAGGGTTCAAATGGTAATTCGGTTATTTCTACTCCGCAGTCAGCACATTTCCAATTTCCCTTGAACATCTGTCGGGGAGGAAAATCTCTCTCTTGACGCTCAAATTTCTTGAAAGCCATATTATTCGCGAATATTCACTAATATGACCACTAATTTCATTTTGTGATATTTGTGGTGAATTCGTGTGAATTCGCGAAAACTAAAAAGCGACCTTTTGACCCTTCAATACTGCTCAGGGTTATCCTGAGTTAGTCGAAGGATGACTTCTAAGTCGCTCTACTTAAATTTATCTTCTAATTTTTGAGTTTTCGAAGACTTATTTACCCTCCAAAATTTTCTTCGAAAGTTTAGGAGGGCTTAAGATACCTCGACTTATCTGTCTAATTGTATTGTATACCTTTCTTTTACCTTGTCAAGTGGAAAAATTGCAGCCCGCCCTTTGGCGGGCTGTTTCTCTTTACTGACTCATTCCCCTTAACAAGACAATTGCCCTTTGGAGTTCAGCGGCGATATTCTCAAGGACTTTAATTACTTCCGACAAATTTTGATAAGTTGGACATGTTGGGCAAACACAGGGTTGAATTCCGCCACTAATAGTGAATGTTCCATCACTTTCATCCCAAAAATTTGTTGGAGAAGGTGGAACTGGCCAGATTTCTGTAGGTCTAACAGGGACAGCGGCACCCGGAGTCATTTCTTTTTCTTGAATCCAAATAGGTGTAATTCCTATTCCAGCACTGATTCTAATTACATAATCTGAGCCATTAGGAATGTCGGAAGTAATTCTTCCTGAATAAGCCTGGTCGAACAAATTGACAGTAGCTATATGTCTGACAAAAATTGAGGTTCCTCCTTCTAGACAAGGGAAGCAAGCTGCTCCTTCTGGACAAGATGGGCAAGGCGCTCTTCTAAATAAATCAAGCGAAGCTTTTGTCCAGAATGGTCGTTCCGGTATACTTACTTCTGGTGGCGTTACCTCCCATCTTGCGGTGTAGATTGTATTTCTGTCCAAAACTTCTCCGCCATTCGGAAAGGTGATCTTAACCTTGTAGTCTGTGGGGTAAATGCATTTTTCTGTATCAGGATCAATTACACCAGTTTCTGGAAGTCCACATCTTTTCTGAAGTTTTTTGACAGCATTGCTAGTTAAAGGTCCGTAATAACCAGTCACATAACCTTCAGGATAAATATTGGGATCGGTCTTCAAAATTTCTTGGATTAATTTCACTTCTTCACTTCTTGACCCTATAGCTACTTGGGCATTAACTACGTAACCCAGACCAGTGAGAGTCAAAGCAAAACCTAATAACAATAAAGCAGAGATTATCTTTTTCATAAGATTATTCTTTTGATATTATTTTATTTTTTTATTCGTTCCATTCGACCTTTTAGAGGATCTCACCCTCTTTTTCTATTAATAGAACGCTTTTATTTTTCGAAGGTTGCATTATTCTTCAATTTCACCTAAGAATTTTACTTCTTCTACTTTTCCTTCGCTTAGATTAACTTTTCCCTCCCATTGATTCTTACCGGATTGATAAATTATTGAGGCTTTTTTCTCAGCTTCTGGTTTTGGTAAAACCTCAACTGAATTTCCTTTTCTAATTAATTCGAGTTGAGGAGGAGGACTAATTATTTCCAAAACTTCAGCTTCTTCCGGAATGACTTCTTGAATTTCCGGACTATTTTGAGTGATTTCTTGAATTTTCTCTTTTTCTCCTTCAGTGAAGGGAATAACTGGCGGAACGATTTTTTCAATCTTTTCCACTTTTTCCTCTTTCATATTAATTTCAGCCAGAGCCACCGGCGTCTCTTCTCTTTTTTCTTCATTTTCTTCGATACCTAAAGCTTTCTTTTCCGCAATTTGAGGCATTTCGGCAATTTCTCCTTTGGCTGGTTGAATTAAAACAAAAGCCCGATTTCTAATTATTTCAATATCTTTTATTACTCCTCCTTTTTCAATCATTTCTTTAATTTGAGGATCTTTTAAGGCAATTTCTTTTGCTTTGGCTAAACTATAATTTGGATAGATTAAATTGTTGAAAAGGAAAAAGATTAAAATCAATCCCAGACTGGCAAAAGCAAATTTTTGAAAAATACTAAAAAACAGCCAATTTTTCTTCTCCTTTTGATATTGGTTAAGCAAAACTTGCCTGAGTTTTCTTTTGTGGCTTGAAATCTCAATTTCCGGCAGAGATGTTTTTTCTAATTTTTCAATTAGATCCTCCATTTAAATAAAACGAAAAATTTTCTATTTCGTTTCAAAAAATTTATTTTTTAATTTTTCTATACCACGATGTAAAAGCGACTTTATTGTTCCATCTTTCTTTCCTAAAATTTCAGCAATTTCTTTGATTTGCTTTTTCTCAAAAAATCTTAAGGTGATTACTTCTTGATATTTAATTTCGAGTTCGGAAATTTTTTCTTGGATCTCTAAGAAATCTCGATGCATTTTTAATCTATCTTCGGCTTCAATTAATTCAATTTTGGGATTACTGTCATCAATCGGTTCTGGTATTTTTTCAAGAGACACCAATTTATGTTTCCTTTTTCGAAAGAAATTGGCGATTTCATTATTAGCAATTCTATATAACCAAAAAGAGAGGGAAATATTTTTCCAGCGAAATTTCCAAATATTCTTCAGGGCTTTTAAAAAAGTTTCAGAACAAACATCTTGAGCGATATCTAAATTGGCTACCCTTTTCAAAATGTAGCCAAAAATTTGAGAGTAATATTTATCATAAAGTTTAGCAAAAGCTTCAGGATCTTTTTTAGCCCTTTTAACCAATTCTTTTTCTTCATTCAAATCCATATTTTAGCAAGTTAAATGAAATAATCCGATCACTCTTTTTTGCTTTCCCTCCTCGGATTCCGATTCTTCCAAAAGGACATTAAAAGTTTTTATTGCCTCTTCAGTGATATCAATTATCAATTCAATTCCTCTCGATTCTATTTCTTTTTTCGCATCCTTGCCGGCTTCCATTACCCCAGATTCACCTGTTCCAATAATAATCACCTCTGGACTTTGATCTATTGCTCTTTTTACATCTTCTGGATAAACAAAATGGCTTTCCTTTCTCCACCATTCTAAAACCGTCTTATCCCAGCGAACCTCAACATCGTGAGTATAAGTTTTACCGTCAATAGTAATTGAGCCAAAATGATATTCTTCTATCATGTTACTTGAAAATAGAAAGTAGTTAATGGAAATTAGAGACTAGTAATAGAAAATAGAAACCGGAGGTTAGTAAACTATTAGTGAACTATTTTCTATTTTCCAATTTCCATAACCATTTTCTAATTTCTAACAACTATTTTCTAATTTCTACAGCTTTTTCCTTTGAGACTCTTGGAGGAGCCACAGGTTTTTCTGCTGGATAACCAACAGGAACAATTATTATTGGGCGAAGGCTCTTCGGAATATTTAAAATTTTAGAAACTTCTTTCTCATCAAAAGCCCCTACTGGACAAGTTCCCAAACCAAGATTTTGAGCTAAAAGCATCAAATTTTGAATACTCATTGCCACATCACAAATTGAATAGAGATTTTTTCCTCTCTCGCCATATCTTAAAGAAACTTTCTCATCAGTGCAACCAACAATAACTAAGGGAGCTTGGGCAATAAAACTCTGGCCAAAAGCAGCCTCAGCTAATTTCTCTTTTATTCTTTGATTAAAAACAAAATAAAATTTCCTTGATTGTAAATTTCCAGCCGATGGTGCCCAAATTATGGCCTCAATCAATTCATCAACGATTTCTTTCGGAATTTCTTTTTTCTGAAATTCTCTAATACTTCTCCTTTCCTTAATTATTTTTTAAATTTCCATTTTATCTATGTTTATAAATTAAATAAAAAGACGGGATTTCTAAAATCAATCCAAAAATAAAAAAACCAACCCCATAATCCATTACCCTCACATCGATATAGCCTACCCCCAAGCCCATAAAAAACATTCCCAAGCCGCAGATTAACCATTCCAAAAAACTAATTGTTTTCATTTTTGTTATCATCATACCTTACTGAACTTCGGGAGTTAAGTACTTAACTAACTAGCGATTTTCCAGAAATTTTTTCGGTCGAGGAGAAGGAGAATAAAAGGAATTGTATATAAAACAAATTCAAATCCATTAATATAAATATGTTGGTCTAAGAAGAATCTTTTACTGTAGAGCAAATAATAGGGGAGGAGGATAGGAATAGATCTAATACCAAAAGAGAAAGTGTCAAACTGAAAAACGGAATGAGTCTTTATCAGACAAAGCAATGCGAAAATTAAATTTACTGGAATAATAATAATACATAGCCACCAAGCCACTCGCTTTCTTATTAGAAGAAAAAAACTAGGAATCATAAAAAATAAAAATATCGAAAGAATAAATATAAATATGAAAATATCTGCAAGACTCCCAGTTAATCTCCCATGCAAATCAAATATTATTCCCTCTATAATTGTTATTCCTCCTACAAATATTATCCACCAGGCGGCGATTTTTGTTTTTATCGGAAGTGAAACTTTTTCCATATTAATACTATTTAAGACCGGGTCTTAAATAATTATCCTTCTCGTCATATCTTTACTCCAAAAACCCATGCCCCGTGCTAATTTTGCCACCCCAAATAGTAACCAAAATTCAATTTCAAATAAATCAGGTTTAACTCTTGCGGTGCAGTGGGCGAATAGCCCCGAGCGAGCCTTTGGCGAGCGAGTGCACCGCCACCAATTATTTCGCAAAATTAGTATAGGGTAAAAGTAGAAAGCATTTGGTTGAAGATTTCTAACGTTTCTGGGTTTTCATCAAAAACACAAATCCAGTTATTCCCAGGCAAATCGCTCCATTTCACCCCGGTGCACTGAGGCATATTTATTGCTATTCCAAATTTATCTTTTTCACCCATATTTGCAGGTCTAGTATCATCTATTCGGTTAAGAAAAATGTAGCGAACTCCTTTACAATTTGGATCTACTTGGCAAGCTGCACTTTTGTATTGATATTCTTGCTTAATTTCCCAGCCAGGAGGATATTTAAAACTGAAATTAACTTCTGCATTAGAATAAGTCTTCCAATTGGCGGTTTCAGTTTCGGTTTCCTCTTGTGTAAATCTATCAGATAAACTTTCGAATCGTTCCCTATCAACAAGAAATTCGTAAACTATAAGTTCTTCTGGGAATGCTTCTCCTTTTGCAGGTTGAAAATCTGGTCCTGGTTCAGGATACCAGATAACATTACCTTTTTCACCTTCGCCCCTGGCTATGAATGCAAACACTTCTCCGGCATTACCCTCCGAACCATCTCTAATGCCTATACGAAATGTTGAGTACTCTTTTCCTTCGATACTAAAATTCCCCAATCCATCTATAAGAAAACCTCCAAGGGGTGCAACTATCCATTTGGTCTCACAAATTTTTATTTCTTTAACACTTTTACTTTCTAAATATTGAATGGCAAACCGTATTGCTTCTTCTAGAGAAATTGCTTTATATCCTGCTTCCGGTGGCATTTCTACTCCACGAAGAATCGCATCTTTATGTAAATATTTCTCTATATCTCCTTCAGCTTTTTCTGGTTTTTTTATCTCGGGAAACTCAAGAAAAGAAACTTTTTGTTTTAACCATCTACAGTAACCAAAAATCCCTCCGCCAACTATCGCAGCTAAAATCACTACAATTAAAATATATTTCCAATTTGTTTTGCCTTGAGTAAGAAATGACATATTTTTTACTCTAAAAACCTAAAAGTAGAAAGCATTTGGTTGAAAATAATTTGAAATTCACTCTCTTCTTCCGAAGAAATACTTCCTGTCAGGCTAATAGCACGAATATTATTGTATATACTTATGCAACCATCTTTCTTAGGCTTTTCAACTACAAATTCAGTTGTCCCATCAGTAGGCTCAAATTCTACAAAAGTTAAGTTATTAATTATAACCTCTCTCTTAATTTTACCAGCAAATTTCTCGGTTATTAAATATACATATTCTTTTAAAGATCTTTTATTAACTAAAATAGTAACTGGATATTGTTGAGCTCCTGGTAATGCCTCAACTGGATAAACTTTATTCTTGGGAGTGAAATCTACACCGCCAACAAGGTCAAGAGGTCTGAATTCCTCTACTTTAAGATATTCTCTTTCCAAAGATTCCCAATCTTCTGGATATTTAATTTCAAACCCATATTCCTCATTCCTATAAGTCTTCCAATTGGCGGTTTCATCTTCTATTAATGTTTTTATTTTTTTATAACAACTTTTCTGAAAATCTTTGTTAGAAATTTTCCCACAAATAGTCGGATCATTTTCTATGAAAAAGTCATGATAATAACATTGATCCCGTTCCCAAGAATTAACAATTTTTTCACATAATTTTGAATCTTTCTTTATTTCTGCTACTTCTCGATAACATATTTCCCTTTGTTCAGAATCATTAATTTTTTCACATAGAATTGGATCCTGTTTTGCCTTTGCTAATTCTCGCCAACAACCTGGCCAATTGAATCTCTCACAAATTGATTCATCTTCTGTAATTTTGGCTATTTCTTCAACACAAAAACCAATTTCTGTAACTTTATCACAAAGATTTATATCTCTTTTTTCTATCGCTAAATCAAGATAACAATTATCTTGAGTTTTTCTAATAGAGAAGGTAGGAATTATAAAACAGAAAAATTCGTTTTTTGTCTTCAAAGCTAAATTATATAAAAGCGGAGAGGGATTGAGAATATATGAAGGAAGGAAACCCGAGGCTTGCCAAATTAAAAATAAAATTAGCAAAAAAGGGATTATTTTTATAAACCTTAGCTTTCCTCTAACTTTTTTCTCTTTTATTTCTTTTTCTGTAATCTTCCAAAAATTTGGCCTATCAAAAAGAAGAAGGAAAAAAGAAATTATAAAGGAAACAACAATTAGGAGAATAGGTAAATAAATAATCGAAGGCTTGAGGAGAATTCCTCGTACTAAAGTATTTTCTATAATTATAATTAACTCTATAATTAACATTATTATGCAAAACCACCAAGCCCATCTTTTCTCTTTTAAAAGAAAGAGACTAGGGAGAAAAATTAGTAAACCACCAATAAACATCCCGATTCCTGGAAAGTAAAAAATTGCTCCCCACTCACCAGCGGAAAATCCTATTATTATTCCTAACAAACCAAGACATCCTATTATTCCACTTATCACTATCATCCACCGGGCGGCAATTTTTGTTTTTATTGGAAGCGAAACTTTTCCCATAAAATTAAATTATTTATTTCAAAAAGTGGAAAGTAGAAAGCATTTGGTCGAAAACTGATAGATATTTATTTTTGCTTTCAAAGTCAGTATCCCCTTCTATTAGATACATTCTTTCTTTATGTTGAAAAAAGACCCACACTACGAATATCTTTATATTTTCTGGGTAAGAAAACTTACTATATGAGATTTTCTTAGCTAGGACACCATCTAGCTCAACAGTTTCTTCAATAAGATCATGGCCATAACGATATTCTCCTGAAACAGTTTCTTTATAAAAATCAATTAACTCTTGTAAAGAGTTGATTTCTTTCGGAAAATTTTTCGTAAATTTAGTCCATGAACTTATGAATACAGTTCTACTTTTCTTATCCGAAAAAAATATCTCCGGGAAAGAAAAGTCAATATAGCAACGATCCAGCATGGCTCCAGCTTCTTCGGGAAAATACTTAACTTGACCTGCTGAAATTTCTGATGGATATTTTATCTCAAAACCCAATTCCTCGTTCCTATAAGTTTTCCAATTGGCGGTTTCGTCCGCAATGAATCTAAAAGTTTTAGCAATTTCGTTTAGATGATCCCGGTCTGCCCATAAAATAAAGTAATTATAACTTTCTCCCGAGACTTGAATTGGCTGAGGATATTGAACAATTAAAGCTGTCTGATTTTTCATTACTTCCGGCTGGTCGTCTGAAGGTAAAATTAAACAAGCCTCCTTATTTTGGATTCTTAACTTTTCAATTTTTGGTTGGGAACCATAGGGTTCTAATTTATGATGGGCTTCATTTTTGCAAACTTCATCGATTGTTAAACCTTTACCCGAAACAGCTGAAACTTGAAAAAATCCATCGCTTCCTTCGTATCTATGCGCGTAAGCAACCTCTTCTTTTAATTGCCAATTGCTTGGATATTTGAATTCAACATTATAAACCGAATTAGAGTAAGTACTCCAATTTGTAGTCTCTTCCTCAATTTTTTCAGAAGGCGTTATTCCTTTAATCTCGAAAATCTTTTTTGCCCGGCCAAATTCAATCTTATACTCTCCGGGAGGAGCGGGCTTCAATTTATAAGAGTCAATAGGTTCTGTGATATCTCCGCAAATTTCTTTTTCAGGTTTCTTTTCATATATTTGAGAATGCCAAGTATATTTTCCAGAAAGAAATGGCTTGCATAAAACGCAACAGGAAACAACATCGGGTGGAAAAGCGCCTGAAACTAATTTCCCGTCAATACAATATGGACGACCAAAAGTAACCGGGGTTGTATATGTGATTTTGCTCCAGCCTCCCGATGTTTTGTAATAGAAATTTAAATTAGGACCCAAAGTACAACGAAATAATCTAAAATCAGAAAAAGAAACAACAATCTCTTCTCCTATTTCATAAACCTCTTTATTAGTTGAAACTCTTGAGAAACCGACGAAGAAAAGAAAACTCAATCCACCGGCTATCACAGCTAAAACCAAAACAATCAAAATATACTTCCAATTTGTTTTTCCTTGAGTTAAAAAAGGCATATTATTTCATTGTTATCTATTTTAGAAATTTAAACAATTTTCTACTGATAATGATTGTTTACGTCGATAATTTCAACTGTTTCCTTATCGCGGAAAATAAAAATCGCCCGATATTTTCTATCGAGCCTGAAACTCCAAATTCGCATTTTTCTTGGTTCTAAAAGTTCGGTTTTAAGACTGGGATGAAATGGATTCCTTTCAAATAATCTCTTTTGTTTCTCAAATTTCTTCTCTAAACCTCTTTTCTTTAAATATTTTTTAATTTCAGAATGTAGGGAAAGAATTTTCATTTCTTAAAATATGAAGATCTTTTTAACCCTTTCTCTAAACTTCTAAGAAATTTGGGAGAATAAAGTTTTGTTTCCCTAAAACTCTTAATAATTTCCTTTATGTTTCGAGTTGGCGGAGAAGCAAAAATATCCTCCTTTTCTTTTAATATCTGCAACAGATACTCATATCTTAAAGCTCTCTCCAATAGTTTTTGATATTCTTTTTCGTGAATAGTAATAACATTAGCCATATTATTTAATTATATTTCTTTAAAAATCTTTGTCAAATTTTTTCTACTACCCCGGCTAATTTTTCAACTGGCATATTCCTTCGCGGAGTTTGTCCCGCATATTGCATCGCAATTATGCGGGGCTCAGTCAAAATCAAAATTCAAATCTCAAAAGACAAAATTGATCGAGTGAATAATTATTTAACTATTATGTCAATCCAAAGCAAAATTAAAAATGGCTCGATTTCAACGAACCAGTTTAATAAGAGTGTAATTTAATTTTTACGAGGTGCCTGTCGAAGGCAGGAGGGTGGTGGGAGGGTCGGAGTCCAAAAACCGAAAAGCAAAAAGCATGATTGAAAGGTAAATCTTAATCTAACTCTTAACATTTAAATTTGACCATTTGCCGCATCTATCTCCCCATCTGGCAATTACTTTTCCCTCGATTCTGGCTTCAATTACCTCGCATTGATTTGGACAACTGTGGCAAATAAATGAAGTACATTTAATATTTTTATCGGAAATTCCAAAACCAAAAAATTTTGTTTTTTGAAGATTCAATTCTTTGGCTAAAAGGGCTACTCCAAAGGCACCCAAGACAGTATTGTATTTTGGTACAATGATTTTTTGGTTTAATGCTTTTTCAAAAGCCCATCTCATCCCCACATTTTCCGAAACTCCTCCCAAAAAGACGATTGGTGGCTGAATATTTTTCCCCTTGGCAACATTGGCCAAAAAGTTCCTGGCCAGACCCTGGCATAGACCGGCGACAATATCTTCAATTTTGTGTCCAATTTGCTGCTTATGAATCATGTCCGACTCGGCGAATATGGTACATCGACTACTTACGGTTGTTGGGCTCTTTGACCCCAAAGCCAATTCTCCAAATTTTTCAATTGGCACATCTAATCTAAACGCCTGAGCATCGAGAAAACTTCCAGTTCCAGCGGCACAATTTGAGATAACTACGGAATTTGCTACATAGGAATGATCATCCTTTACATTTAAGTTATAAACTAATCCATTAAAATTATATTTTATTATTTTTCTTATCGGTTTTAACACGCGATCCAAACTTTTCTCTTTGAAAGAAACAATATAATCTCCTTCTCTTAGTGCTTTCGCTTGAATAAATTCAGGTTCGCTGAATTTATTTTTTTCCTTTAACGCTAAAATCCTGTGGTTTGGGGTAATATCTAATCTTATTGAATTCGAGCCTCCGATTCTTATCATTTCTCCTTTATAGTTTCTTTCATAAACTTGTTCTATTGGTTTAAATCTTTCTTTATGGGTTAAAACTTTTTCTCCGATTTTTATTTCAGCAATGGGTTTTGGTAAATAATTTTCTGTAATAATTTTTGTATCTTTGGTTAAACATAATAAATTCATCGCAAAATCGACGGCCACTCCGTTTTCTAAAATGATGACCTTCGAATCTTGGCCACCGATTTCAATAATTGTTCTAACGTCAGGAATAAAATAAGTTGTTCCTTTGGCATGGGCGGTAATCTCGTTTTTTATTAAGTCGGCTCCGGTAATTACGCCGGCTAAATGTCTGGCCGAACCCGTTGTTCCCACTCCGGCAATTTCAACCCCGTTAGAAATAATATTTCTAACGGGGTCAATTTCTGGGTTGTGATTTTTAATCCAAATTCCCAATTCTTTTAACCCTTTTTGAATTGCCTCAATAGGATTTCCCTCGGTTCGAAAATAGCTTGAGAAAATTATCTCATTTTTTTCATTAATTAAAACGATTTTGCAAGTGAGGGAACCGACATCAATGCCTAAATAGGTTTTCATAAACTATCAACGAATAACGAATTTATTTCGAATAAACGAATTCGATTATTCGTAAATTCGTAACTGATTCGATATTCGTTGATGATAATAATTTTTGACAACGTCAACAAATGCCTCGATTCTGGTTTCAATCCCGGCTTCGGCTACTTGTTCATCAAGTGATAGAGATAAAAAGGGGATACCAGTTTCCAAGTGAATTTTCTGCAAAATCGGTCTCACGCTCGACTCGGGCATACAGTTGTGAAAAATTAGAAAGTTCGCAACATACGAATGATCATCTTCGACTTCAAGATTGTATACTTTACCTTTGAAATCAATACTTTCTATTTTGCGGATCGGAACTAAAAAGTAGTTTTCTAATTCTTTAAATCTGACATTATTTTTTCTATCAGTCACTTTTATTAGTTCGTCATTTAATCTTTTTATTCCACCCGCGTTTGCTATTTTAAGCATATAAGAAAGCTTTCTGTTTTTGATATTTTGTTCCATAAGCGATGGCTTAATTTGATTTCTTATCAAAAGCCAGAACAATTGACTGGCTAAATCCCGAGAGGTTGTTACTCCTCTATAAGTAGTTTCTCCGTACTCGTCTGTAAAACAACCGTCTCCTCTGAAAAATCCCTTTAAAATTTCTTTTTGTAAATCAGGTTCGAGTTCCATTAACTCTTTATGTATTATCTTTTGATCACAATGCGAGCCGCACAAATAATAAATAATATCTCCCAAATTTCTATTTCTAATATTTAAACTGAGGCCATTAAGGCTTTTTCGAGGATAATAATACTGGCTGACCCCCGTCTTAAAATTTTTTTTGATTATATTAATAACATCGTTAATGTAATTTTTCTCTTCTCGAGAAAAATTAAACTCGATCCCTCTCGTATATTTTCTATTGATTGTTTTATTGTAATCATAATTTTCATAGGAGATATTTCCTTCAGCTAGCCAATAACCAAGCATTCTTAACAAATCAGGGGAATAAGGAAATCTTTTAATATCTTCCCATTTCGGATCCCTTGTATATTTTTTAGTCCATCTTAAAAACTTCTTATTTTTAATTACTTTTGGGATAGGAATGGCAAAAAAATCTCCTTTTTTAGCCTCGCTGACGGGGACAAAATTGAAATCTTGAACTACTTTTCTTCCCCCTCCCTTTATAAGAGTTTTGGCTAATAAAACAGGGTGTTCAGGTGTAGCCAAAATCGTTAACAATTTTCCGCCACAATCTATTTTTAATATTTTTCCTTTATAATCTCGGCAAAAAGTCTGAGTTACCTTTTTAAATCTTCCTTTATGCGTCAAAACTTTTTCTCCTATTTTTATGTCTTGGATTGGTTTTTGCAAATAACCTTCAACAGTAATGCCGGTATCTTTTACAAAGCACCCGAACGGAAGTAGTTGAATTATTCCGTCAAAATCTTTTTTAGCATAATTGAGCATTTCGTAAATGGCGTCCCGACCATGACCACCGACCGTTGATTTTAAATAAGGCATTATTTTTTTCTGAATTTGCCAATCCTTCCAGGGGAAAATTTTCTTTTTCAGGTGATAAGTAATATCCATTTCCCGATGAACCTCAACTCCTTCTTTGCCCAATTTTTCTTCCACCCCAAAATTTATTGCCCCATCGGTAACGGTATAAATTTCTCCGATTATTCCTACTTTTGGCACAACTTTTTTTTCATCAATTTCAATTTTTGCAATTTTTTTCCAGACCTCTTTTTTAAATTCATCTAAACTTTTTTTATCCCTTATTTTTTCCAACTTCGAAAATCCTTCCAATAAAATTTTGTCGGTCTCGCCTTTATTTTTTTCTCTCGGTCTGAGATGACAGGCCCTTTTCTCCAGATTCTCAATTAACCGTAATTTTTGATAAAAAAATAAAACCGCCCTGATTATTTTCCAAAAAGAAGCACCGGAAATTTCTTTAATCTTTCGGTAAATGTCCCGCACATCCTGGTCAAAAATTACAAATTTAACTTTGTGACCGGTCTCGGAAAGGACTTTTTCCTGAATGTCACCATAATATCTTAAACGACAAGACCCTCCCAAACTGGTAACCATAAAAATGGTATCGGCTCCTCTTCTGATAGCTGACAAATAATTCCCGACATTAATTTTCAAAGGTAGGCAATACATTTCAGGAGAAATTTTTGCTCCCTCCTCAATCGTCCTGGAATTTGTTTTTTCTGGTAAAACAACATCTATCCCTAATTTTTCAAACAGGGCTTTAAAAGCAATTGTATAATTTCCCCAATAGGGAAAAGTTATTTTCATAATTTTCGCAAATTATAAACGAATTTTAAAACAAATAATAAGCGAATATTAGTGAGATAAGGTATCAATGAAGGCTTCTAGACGGGTTTGAACACCTGCATCTCCAGTGTTTTCATCAATAATTAAATATAAAAAAGGAATTTTTGCTATTTTAAATGCCTTTTCGACAAATTCTTTTAAAACGGCATCGCAACCACATAAAAAGGAAGAGATTTCGATAACCCCATCAACCCCATTAGAAAATCTCCGATTTCTAACGGGGCAAGTTTTGTATTTTAAAATTTCTCCAATTTTTTCCATTATTTCCTTACCAAACTCCCAATGAAACTCCGGCCAACTAGTTGCTAATTGCTGGTTACTAGTTATTCGTTGGTTGACTGGTGTTTCATCAATAAATATTACTTCTGCCCCCAAATCTTTTAATTTTTTCTCCATTCCTACATTAACAAAATCATCATATAAATTGTAGGGGTGGGAAATCAAGAGGATTTTTGGTTTTTCCGAATGGATTTTTTGAAAAAAGTTATCTATTTGCTCTTTTTTTATCTTTTTCTCGTTTAAAAATGTGGCTTCAATGGCTTTTTTTATTTTTTCTTCGCCAAAGCCCAATTTTTTTCCCAACCTCCAGAGAGGTTTTTCCAGTGAACCATTTTTTCTGAAATCGAAACTCTCGGTTAAGATTTTGGTTTTTACCAAGATTTTGACCAAATCCGGCAAGCCAAAAAATCTGGGGCAAAATTCCAATTCCTCTTCATTGGTTTTTAATCTGGGAACAAAAATATAATCTACTTTTCCTTCTAACCATAAAAGATGACCGAAAAAAACTTTAGTCGCAAAACAAGTTTCCGGATCAGCAACTTTTACTCCCTTTTCAATTATTTCTTTATTTGTTTGAGGCGATAGGATAATATCTACTCCCAAATTTTCAAAAAAAGTTTTCCAAAAATAACCCCGATGACTTCCACTCGAAAATGGTTCTTTCCAATAAATTAAAGCCCTTGGTATTCCTATTTTCATAAAGCAGTAATTGGTCGAGCTTGAACGATATAAAACTTATTTTTTTCTAAGGTCCATTCTATATCCTGTGGATCTTTGTAATGATTTTCAATTTTAAGACAAATTTTAGCCAATTCTTTAATTTCTTTCTCGGAAAGTTTCTGCCTTTCCTTTTTAGATTTTGGAATGAGAGCATTTCTCGTCCCATTTTTCAATCTAATAATCATTTCATTTTGGGGATTTTTATTTATATCCAGGATTTTTAAATTTGATTTTTGAATTATATAGGTATCGGGAGTAATTTTCCCCTGAACCAAAATCTCTCCCAGCCCCCAGCAAGCCTCAATTATCATTTGATTTTTATTTCTATTAACTGGATGAACGGTAAAACAAACTCCCGAAACTTCAGATTGAATCATTTTTTGAATAACTACCGCTACTGAAACTGGCTTTTTGTTTAAGCCTCTTTTAAATCGATAAAATATTGCTCTCGGAGTATACAACGAAGCCCAGCATTTTTTAACATTTTCAATTGAATTTTCTTTTGTCGTATTCAAATAAGTTTCTAATTCCCCAGCCCAAGAATCTATTTTCGAATCCTCAGCAGTGGCGGAACTTCTTACCGCCACATATTTTGCTTTCAATTTTTTAAATGCCGCTAAAATTTCTTTCTCAATTTCTTTTGACATTTCCGCTTTCAAAATCAAGTCTCTCAGAATTTCTGAACCCTCTTCAACAGATTCAATGTCTTCAATATTAATCTTATTTAGTCTCGTCGCGATTTCGACATTTATATCATTTTCTTCCAAAAACCTCTCAAAAGCCGAAGCCAAAACAACAAAACCCGGTGGCACTAGGATATTAATCTTTAGCAGTTCTCCCAAATTCGCCCCCTTCCCGCCAGCAATTACTATGTCTTCTTTACTCAATTCTTTAAAATCTTTAATAAATTTCATTTTGCTTTTTGTAAAATTTTAACAACCCCTTTTTCGACATCAACTTCTATTAAATCCCCATCCTTTAAAACTTTGGTAGCAATTTTTGTTCCAATTATACAAGGAATTTTAAATTCTCTTGAGATTATTGCTGCATGGCAACCAATCCCTCCATCATCTGTAACAATTGCCTTTGCTCTTTCAATTGCCAAAATGAATTCTGGAGTAGTCATTTGGGCTACTAAAATCTCTCCTTTTTCTAATTTTGTTAATTCACTCTGGTCAAAAATAACTTTTGCCTTCCCTTCGGCTGTTCCTTTAAAAGCGACTTCGCCTTTTATTTGTGAAATTTTTAAAGGAATTTCCTCTTTTTTCGGCCTTATTTTTTTTCGAATAAATCTGCATCTTTCTATAGCTATTTTACAGATTCTTAACATTCTTCTATCTCCTTTTCTTCTTGCAATTCTTTCAATTTTAAAAAAATTCTTGAGCCACCTTTCAAGAGTTTCTCTTTTCCAGGTAGAAATATCGCCACGTTCACTTATTAGGGTTTTAATTCTATCCTCAAAATCTTTATAAATATTGTGAATTCTTATTCTCCTTCCATTAGGTAAAATATAGATCTTTGAGTTTTTCATCAATTCTTCGATTGGATTGTATTTAAGTTTGATTGGTGCTGGAAGAAAGTGGGGAGAAAATTTTGTCCTTTCCATAAACTCCTTTAATTGAAAAAATTTTCGAGATTTTGGAGGAGGAAAACAACTTATGTCCATTGGCTCTGTCTTCCATAGCCATTTCTTTCTGTCAACATAAATATCAAGGCGACCCCTCCTTTGCCTCAATTTATAACTTTGCAATCCCCAGGTATATTCGCTTGTCAAAACCCAATCATTAAAATTCAATCCCCAACCCCTTAAAAGTTCTTCCAATTTTTCTAAAACTTTTTCTAATTTCATATTGCTGAAATCCCTTTCAAAATGATTTTTTTTGTTTTGGCATATTATTTTGATTTTTTAATGATTTTTAAAAATTCTTTTGGGGGAACGATAGGGATATCTCGAAATTTTTTGAGTTTTAAAAGATGGCCGTCGCCTGAAACAATAAAAGAAGCCTGACAAGAAATGGCGCAGGCTAAAAATTTATTATCTTCTGGGTCTTCAGTAATCACCTTTACTTTTACTTTTGGGGAATAAATTCTAACTAATTCTAATATTCTTTCTGAGACTTCTTCTAAGGTTGTTTTCCCTTCTTTAAATAAGGGTTTGAATTTTCCCCTTTTAAGCACACCGAACAACTCTTCTAAAATTTCAATAGTGGTGGCGATTTCGAATCGATTTTCTTCAGCCAATTTAATAATTTGATGAGGTATTCCTTTCCAAAAAATCCCAGAAATGAAAACATTATTATCCAAAACAATTCTCATTTCTTTTTTCGATAGGACTGAATTTCTTTTTCAATCTCCTTAAAGCCCATTTTGGGAGAAGAAATTCTTAAAGCCAAATCAGAAAGTCGAGAAAGCGGTTTTTGAATTTTTTTAATTATCAAGGTGTCTTTACTCGGGAAAATAAAAACTTCCGTCTTTTTCCAGGCTTTTTTGAATTCTTTCGGCAAAATTATCATTCCATTTTTCACTTTTGTAGTTTGAGTAACCATGTTATTTAAGCGTATCCTCTTTCTCAAAATTTGTCAAATTTTTGATATTTCTGACATTTTAAAATAAAGTTTTTTGGCGGGAGACTATTTTTTGTTCGCCTTTTTGAAAAATTCTGATTTTGCCATAAACTCCATCATAACCTGGTTCGATAAAAACTTTTCCTTCCCTTACTCTAATAATTCCTTCGGCAATTTCTGGTAGAGCAATTTTTTCTAATTCTTCTTTCGGAGCATCAATTAGAACCCTGAATTCATTTCCAATTTTTTCTATTAAATTTTTATATTCTTTATCGACCTCTATTGTTCCCACCCCCCGGCCTAAGGCATCGGCAATTATTTCTTCCAAAGGAATCAAACTTTTAAAGGGAATAGCATTTTCTGGTTTAAAGCCTTCGGGTCGATCAGCCAATTTCTCAACTCTGTTTAAAACTCCAATTGTTAATGGTCTTCCACAAACCGGGCAGATATTATTATATTTTTTTGATTCTTGAGGCGATAAACTAATTCCGCAAAGCCGATGGCCATCGTAATGATATTTTCCTTCTTGAGGATAAAATTCAACAGTATAAATCAATTGGATATTAGATTTTAGATTTTGGATATTAGATTTAGACCCTTGTTTTGTGGCTTCTATAATACCTCTATAACTTAATTCGTTTCCTTCAAAAACATTGGCTTCCCGACCAATATGAGGGGCTGAATGCGAATCACTATTTGAAATCAAGGTAATTTTATCCAAAGCCGAAAGCCGCCAATTCATGGCAGGGTTGCTAGATAATCCGGTTTCTCCAGCAAAAATATATTTTGAATAATCTTCAAAACATTCCTCAATTGAGTCAAAGCCTGAACGAGAACCAAACAAAGAATACCATGGAGTCCAAATATGCCCAGGCACAACTAAACAATCTTCAGAAATATTTAAAACAATTTTTAAAAGTTCTTTAGTATCTAAACCAAAAGTTGGTCTACCATCGGCTGCCAAATTGCCGTAAAAATTCAGTTTCTGGTTAATTTTTTCAACAATTTCAAAAGAAGGAGCAAAAATAATTATATGGATTTTTCGGACTTTCCCACCCTTTGAATAAATACAACTCACTTCGCTGGTCAAAATAAACCTCGTTTCTTCTTCACTTTTGCCTTTTGCCTTTTGCCTTCTAACTTTATATAGTCCTGGTTCAACCGGTTCCAATTTCTCTTTTAAATTTTTAAACCAGGCAGGATGAGTGAAATCTCCGGTTCCCAAAACTTTAATTCCCTTAATTTTCGCCCATTTATCTAAACTTTCCAAATCCATATTTCTCGAAGTCGCTCGTGAATATTTAGAATGAATGTGAAAATCAGCTATGAATTTCATAATTTCAATTTAAGTTTATCATTTTTTCGATTTTTTTCAAATAAAAAAGAGCCTTGGCAAAAAATCGCCGAAGGCTCAAGGGTTCAAAAAACAAGGGATTCAAGTTTCCAAAGTTCAATCGAACTTCCGAGCGGGAGCGAGGCCCAAGTAGTGGTAGTAGTTGTCATCCCAGTAGTAGCTGACATCGAGACCATAGGAGCCGAAGTAGCCAACATCGACGCGGTAGCCATCAGAGTCAAGATCGGTGCACCAGACATAGTCATTCTCAAACAATCTTTCGCCTGTAGCCCTGAACATCAGAAGCATTCCGTAGACATAGACAACTGTCTTTTCTCGGTATTCCTGTTCTTTCAAGAGCTTCTCTTGTTCTTGGAAGTTCTCTGATCTGCTTTCTTCTGTGATTACCTTTCTGACGAGATACCATTTCAGTTCAGTTGTTTCTTTGGTTGCGAACTTTTCTTTGTTATACCAAGCGTCTTCGTATGAATAGAACCTTGGTTGACTTGTGGCAGGGAACATTTCACGCAGACTGGTGATAGTCAGAGGTTTACCTTCTTTGTTGTGATGGACACCGAGGAATAAGATATGGGTGTCTTTGCATTCTTCTAAGGTCTTTTCGCTGAAAGGAATTTCAGCTACTTTGGCTAATTCATCTTGGGTTAGGATAATACCGAAGTATTCGGCTACTTCCTCAACTCCTAAGAAGTTTTTGCCCATTATCGCTCTGGCTTGTTTCTGGCCTATTGTCGGTTCGTAGCCGCCTCGTTTAATGAAGGCAACGACCTTTCTTGATAGTTCTTCGCTTTCTGCCAATTGTGCCAATAGTTGGTGGGTCATTCCTGCTTTTCTGAGGGTGATTAACACCTCATGGATGAATCCCAGTTCCTTTCCAAGCTCTTTTTCTTGGAGACTCACGACATCTTCTTTCATGTCACACACCTCCTTTATTATATCGTCCTTTTATGAGACGAGCTCTCTAAAAGCCTGATTTAAGACTTCCAGGAAGCTCGTCTCATCCCTTTTGAACCATATTTTTAAAGATCTACATTACACATTAATTATAGCAAACTGTCAAAAAAATTCAAGTTTTTTGTTGCGATCTAAAGAATCTTTTCTATTTGTAAGAAATTATTTTAATAATTTCCCTTCTCTGTCTATTTCTCCTTTGGCAATTCTTTCGGCTGAGATTGGTTTCCCATCTTCAGCTAAAACAAAATTAATCTCGACAATCTCGATCAATTTTTTCTTTCTTTTTAATCTCTCTTTATTTATTTTAACTGCCGTTTCATAAGTTTCTGGCGAAACAACAATATAATCAAAATCTCTTTTTAAAGTAAAACCAAATCTATCTTCAATTTTGAAAATTTTTGGTTCTGCTTTCAATTTTTTGGTAATAAAATTTTCCAGTTCTTCTCTTCTTTCTTTAAAATTTCTAATCTCCCTATTTCTAATTTCTCGAGCCATTTTATCAGAAGTCAAACCAATAAAAACCTCACCCAATCTAAAGGCCTTTCTCAAAAGGGTTTCGTGTCCTTTGTGGAAAATGTCAAATGTTCCACCAATGACCACTTTTTTATTTTTCATTTTTTTCTTGGAGAGGATAAATCTCGATTTTTTTGACAATGATTTTGTAGATGTTTTCGATAAAATCTCCGCCAGCATAACCGCAAACCAAAGCCAGAGCCGGCGAAAAACCGGCAATTCCCAACTCATTGGCGACGGCGGCAGCCAAAACCCCGACCACTCCGGAAATAAAACTCATTGCCAAAAAGTAAGGCAAATTGAAACCAACATTTTTGTAAGAATACTGGTGCTTGATAAAACCCACCAATCCCCTAACTACCCCGCCGCCAAATCCGGCTATAAGTATTTGTGTATACATAAATTATAATTCCTCCGTCCCCGAAAGATAATCGAAGATTACTTTCGGGGCTGCCCTGTTAGAGATTATTGAAATAGAACTTAAGCCTATTTCTAATATATCTTTTCCCAGGGCCGGATTTTAAATATTGTTCTCTCATCTTAGCATCGCTTTCATTGAGAGATGCTTCATAATAAATAAGTTCGAAGGGGCGTCTTTTTCGACTACTATAAACTAATCCTTTGTTATGCTGTTCGAATCTTCTTTTTAAATCATCGGTATAACCCGTATACCACATTCCATCTTTTTTACTTTTTAAAACATATACGTACCACATATAATTAAATCTCTAACAGGGCGCCAAACCCGGCGATTAAAATTTGAAGATACATTTTAGTAAATTTTAATATATTTCTCCAGACCTTTTTTGAAAATTTCCATTGCCTCTTTTATTTTTTTGGAAGATAAAACAAAGGCAAGGCGAATTTCATCTTTGCCCAAACCTTTTGTCGAATAAAAACCCGAAGCCGGAGCCACCATTACTGTCTTTCCTCGAAAAGAAAAATCAGTTAAAAGCCATCTGGCAAAATGGTCGGAGTCGCGAACCGGCAATTTAACCGTAATATAAAAAGCCCCTTTTGGTTTTAAACAGAAAAGGCCAGGAATTTTTTGGAGCGCCTCAAAAACTGTATCCCTTCTTCTTTTGTATTCTCTGACAATTTTTTGAGTGTATTTTTTCGAATTTTTCAAAAGGGGAATGATTGCTAATTGCTCAACCTGAGGCGAGGAAAGTCGGGCTTGGGCAAATTTTGTCGCGCCTTCAATTACTTTTTTATTTTTTGAAGCCAAACAGCCAATTCTGGCTCCACAGGCACTAAATCTTTTTGAAATGCTATCTAATAAAATTACTCGATCTTGAATTTCGGGAAAATCCATCATTGAATAATATCTTTCTCCATCGTAAACAAATTCCCGGTAAACTTCGTCAGACAAAATAAAAAGACTATATTTTCTGGCAATTTCAACAATCATTTTCAGTTCCGCTTTTGTGTAAATAGTGCCGGTGGGATTATTGGGATTGCAAATTAAAATGCCTCGAGTTTTTTTGTTGATTTTCTTTTCAATTTCTCTTTTTTCTGGTAAACGAAAGCCAGTTTTGGCTAATGTTCTCAAGGGGACTAATTTTACTCCGGCTACTGAAGCATAACCATTGTAATTTGTATAAAATGGTTCAAAAACAATGATTTCTTCCCCCGGATTGCAAATTGTAGCAAAGGCAAATAAAATCGCCTCGCTGCCACCGGTTGTGACCACAATTTCGGAAATATCAAAATTAATTCCAACATCCTTATAATATTTCTGCCAGGCAGTTCTGACTTCTTCAATTCCAATCGAATTTGTGTAAGATAAAATTTTTCCTTTAAAGTTTTTTATTTCTTTTAAAATTTCTTTTGGCGTTTCTAAATCTGGTTGGCCGATATGGAGTTCAAAAACCTCAATTCCTTTCTTTTTCGCTTTTTCCAAAAATGGCACAAACTTTCTAATAGGGGAAAACTGGGCCTCTTTTGCCCTTCCCGAAATATCCAAAAATTTTCTCATCATATTCTTATTTTACCCCCCCGATAAATTTCGGGCAAGCAAAAAATCGTCCCTTCGGCGACTTTTTACTTGGTTCTGTCCGAAGGAACGATACATGCCCCGTATAAAGCTTTGCTTTTGTACTGGCGCTAGAAACTCTGTTATTAAATTAAAGATAAAAAAACCTGAGACGTTTATTCGCTCAGGTTTGATTTTTCTAATTCTCCCATCATTTGGACACTAGCGCTCATACCTAATCTATCAGCACCAGCTTCAAGCATGGCAAGAGCATCTTTATAAGTTCTAATGCCTCCAGCTGCCTTTATCTTAGCTCGGTGGCCGACAATCCTTCTCATTAATTTTACGTCTTCCACGGTAGCCCCTCCATCTTTAATAAACCCAGTAGAAGTTTTTACAAAATTAGCTTTTGCTTCACAAACAAGATTACAAGCCCTTTCTTTTTCTTCGTTAGTTAATAAAGCAGTCTCGATAATCACTTTACAAATGGCTCCATATGCACGACAAACACCCACTACTCTTTGAATATCTTTTTTGACTTCTTTATCAAGATTAGCTTTTATTCCCCCCACCCAGATGACCATATCAATTTCATCTGCTCCTTCGAGAAGTGCCCTAATGGCTTCGTAAGCTTTCGCTTCTGTATCCATTGCGCCTAGTGGGAATCCAACCACCGAACATGTCTTAACCAATGAACCAGCCAATCGCCGCTTGGCCAATTCCACATATTTTGAATTCACGCAAACAGAGTAAAATCCGTATTTTTTAGCTTCTTCACACAACTGAACTATTTGTTCAGGAGTGGCTTCTGGTTTAAGCAGAGTGTGATCAATCTTTTTGGCTAATTCTTCTTTTGATAATTTTTTCATTTTTAAAGATCACCTCCTTTTACTTATATTTTGTTTTTATCAAATTCTACTTTAAAAATCAACCCCGTAAGAAAAACCGCAGAACGAGAAACTTTGTTTCAGTTCACGGCAGGCCCTCGCCACGTCAGACGTGGCGAGGGCGAGGCGGTTTATAAACATATGAATGTCCTATTTGCTCCTTCTTACTCTTATTTTTCCGGGTTCGATAATTATTAAATAACCTCTCAAATTTTCAAAGGGAAGTTTCTGAAGAGCTTTTTTGGTTTCCTTAGCAATAAAACTAGTTGTGACTTCATTTGGAAAGCTTAAAATCATGATTCCATAATAGTTTTGGGGTGGGAAATCCAAAATGTTAGCAAATCCCCAATCGGCTGAAAATAAAACAGCTTTGCTTTTTCGAGCAAAGTCGATAATTTCCTCATCACCTTTCCCTCGCAACTCAATATCTCTTACATCTTTTACCTCCCAACCCAAATCTTCTAACATCTCATCAATCACTCTTGGGAGATCCTCATCCACAATCGCTTTCTTTTTAGACATAAATTAAATTTTCTTTTTTGATTATTTGAGCTGCATAACTGAGAGCGGCCAGAATATCTTCTCTTTTCAAATCATATTCTTTAGCTACTTCTTCTATTGTCATTCCTCCAGCAATTTTCCCCACAATTAAATCTACGGGAACCCTTGTTCCTTTTATAACCGGCTTCCCGAATCTTACTTTAGGATCAATAACAATTTTTGGAGCAATTTCTTTCATATATTTTATTATATATTCCTTTAAGTGTTATTGTCAAATTTTTATACCACAGCAAAACTCGAGAGGAAAACCATGCCCCGTACCGAACTTTTACCCCGTAGTGAGCTTTGCTCTACTACTGGGGTGTTCTGGTGCGGGGTCTCGGTCGAAAAACTGACATAGGTCTGACCTCTGTCACTAAAGCTCTAATTCATTGACTTTTTCCCAGTTGAGTTCGTTCAAAACGACGATTTTGTTTTCGCCAATTATATACAAGTAATCATTTATATAAATTGCTCTTTTGGCTGAAATATCACTGACTGCTCTTTTTAGTTCTAATTTATTCTCTTTGTAAGAAAAGATATATCCGCCACGGCTGCCGGGCAAGAAAAAAATTTGGTGTTTCGAATCTAACAAGAAAGCGTGGTGGGTATTTAAAATATCTGACCAGTATTCATCTAAATTGTATTTTGAAATTTCAGTTGGATTTTCAGGATTTGAAACATCAAACAAAGAAATTTTGACATTTGAACCTTCTTTCCCGATCCCTAAGATTTTATCCTTGGTTATAGGATGTAAATAGGAGGAATAACCTGGAATTTTCAATTGGCTTTTTAATTCTGGCTTTTCGGGATCGGACAAATCTAAGACAAAAAACGGGTCAATTTGGCGAAAAGTGACTAAATATCCTTTGTCTTCAATGAATCTGACTGAATAAATTCTTTCGGTTAAACCCAAATCTTTAACCGAGCCCAAAATTTTCAAATTTTTATCCAAAACATAAACATCATTGGCGCTTTCTCTTTGGCCGCCAAATCCCCAAAATCCTTCGCCAACTGTGGTCGCCACTCTCAAATTTTCCTGATATTCATCTAAGGAAAATTGATTTAAGGGTCGGCCAGGAATATCGCCGGTGGCTGAAATTCCAAATTTTTCCAGCTCGATTTTAATTATTCCCGTTTTTCCCAATTCTCTTTTGTGCAATTTGAAGTAATCTGAAATTCGATTTTCCATTTCGTTTTCAACTCTCAATCTTTCATCATCGCTCAGAGAATTGTAATATCTTTCCATTAAAATTGTGAATTCGGTATATTTTGCCTGATCAGAAATTTCATAACTTTCCAATTTCTCCAATTTTTCAATTAACCAAGCCGGAACCAGATCCCGCCCCTTTTCCTTTAAGAAATTGGTGAAAAATTTAATGATACTTTCATAATAAGAATAGGTGACATAAATTGTCCCCTTTGACATATAAACCACTGATTGTTCTGAAGAGCCAACAAAAGAAATAGTTTTTTCGGTCTTGCCTGAATCAGAATTCAAAATCATTGCCGTATAAGTTACATCTACCGGGGCTGGAACTATCGGATGATAAATATCAGTACATTTTATTTCCAGAGGGATGCCTTCAATCGATAAGGGTTTAATCGGGCAGGGACGATAGGTGTCGATTTGCCTTTTGGTAATTAAATAAATTTTGTCTTGGTAAAGCCGGGCGCCGACCAAAAAATTATTGTCTTCCAATTTCACTTCCCATTTCTTTTTTGGAGATTGGGAATTGGAAATGTCGTAACCTAAAATTTTATCTTCAGAGAAAATTACTAAAACATCATTTACTAAAAGCAAATCTCCTCTTTCTTCAATTTTTGAATCGATTTTTAAATCTTCAGGCGGAAATGCCTTAATGATTTTTGTCTCACCAGTTTTTGGCGGCCAAAATTCTCTTTCTTCAAACCCTCGCCAGAAAATTGGATAAATATAGGGCGACTGGGAAAAGTAAATTTCCTTGCCATCGGTTTTAACAATATCTGGCTCATCAATTCCTAGAACTTGAACAGTGGTCTCGGAAACTCTTTCTGGAATTGCGCCTTTTGCTTCAAGCGGCATTTCAAGAGGGGCAGGAGTGGGCATTTCTTCAAAAGCCCTCATTCTAGCTGCTCCTAACATTCCCATTCCGCCCAAATATCCCAATTGAGATTCTTCTAAATAAGTTTTGAAATCTTCTTCGGAAGCAAACTTTTCAATTCCTTCGATTTTAGCTGGAATTTTCGGTGGTTTAAAAGGAAACAAACTAATAGTTGGGACTAAAGCGCATTTGATAACAGCAAAACTGACGGCAAATAAAAAAACTAAAAATAAAATGATGATCGCAATTTTGTTAGTTTTTTCTGGCATGGTTGTATTACTGGGCATATTTTATAATAAAACGCTTATTTTTAATTTTCGTTGCGTCCTATTTAATTTTACCTATTTTTTAAAAAAACAAAATCCTAAGAGAAAAACCCTGCCCCGCTAAGCGGGGCTAGGGCGGAAAATCGGAGCTCGCCCTAGCGAATGATTCTTGCCCCGTAGGGAACTTGTTCTCCTTCGGGGTTAGAACCTTAAGACGGGAAGGAATTTATAAACATACCGAGGCGGTATTGAAACAGGTAAGGAGTTTTTTTGATAACTATCTAATTGTCTACTAAAAAAGTGTTTTTGGAAAGAATCGTTCTAATTCAACTTTACATAATAACCGACTTAAATTAGCGTAACGTTGCATAGCAAAACTCGGTCTGTGAGAAAAACCAATATATTCCATTTTCTTATCTAGCTCTTTTGCCCTTACAATTCCTGGGATTAAATCAGTGTCTGAACTAACGATAATAGCAGTATCATATTTATCCTGATAAGCCATGTCCAAAATATCTACTGCCAACTTAACATCTACCCCCTTTTCTTTATAATCTTTGTCGTGTTTCATCATATAACCCGTTTTTATCTTCCATCCTTGTTTTTGAAGGTAAGCAAATAATTTTTGTTGGTCTTTAACTAATTCTTCACTTTTTATATTTCCCACTTCTTTGCGGACTAGGGCTACATAATAAATACAATCTACAATTTTTCGTCCGTGAGCTAACCATTCCGCAAATCTTTTATAATCGAAAATTAATAACTGTTTAAAATCTAATTCCGGGTCCTTTAAACGATGGTAAAAATTACTACCATCCAAAAAGACGATTACTCGTTCTTTGTTTTTGGATTTTTCTATGATTGACATCTAATTATTTTATCATAACTTATTCCTAACAAAAAACCCGCCATTAGCCGAAGCTAGGGGCGGGGATGTTAGTAATTATATATTATACCCATCCTATAAGATTGTCAAGAGAGATCTGTGGAAAACTGACTTCCCCTATGCGACGATGTATTTACTATTATTCTCCCAACAATCTATTAACTCTAAAGAATCTTTTTCAAAATCAGGGATGTAAACTAACTTAATCTGCCTGCGGTTTTCTTTGTTAACTTTATAAATATCCGTGGCTCCCTCGTAATATCCCCTTGAAACCATTTGGGCAGTTTTCTTACAACCAAAAACTATTTTTGAAATACCTACCCAATTAGCAACGCTAAAACACATAAGACACGGCTGAAGAGAAGCATATAAAACCGCGCCTTTCAAATTGATCGTCTTTAGAATTTTACATGCTTTTCTCATAGCAAATGTTTCTGCATGATTTGTAGGGTCATTATATTCCCCAGCTAAACTGACACCTTTAGAAATAATTTTTCCGTTCTTAACAACAATTGACCCAGCGGGAAATCCACCATTTTTCAGAGATTCTTTTGCTTGTTTAACTGCTATAGCAAATAATCTTTGTCGCCTCTTTTCTTAATTTTTCTTTTCATATCCTATTATTTTACCAAAAAACCAGTATGTAAAAAAGAGTATAAGGTGGTATGGTGGGGATAAAAGATAGGCAATGCTGCAAAAAACCTGCCAATTCAAGGCTCTCGGCGGATTGCAGCCTATCTTT